>OLSC01000035.1_pt1 | contig 176355 bp, 161 predicted proteins | sample 1672881 | NCBI WGS metagenome assembly OLSC01 (sample SAMEA3136733, study PRJEB25190) | human gut metagenome | biome: human gut; feature: human-associated habitat; material: faeces | place: Austria | collected 2013 | reverse complement strand
TATGAGCTATTTTTTTATCCATTTTTAAGTGTTGCACTTAATATGATAATTCATCATATACAAAAAAATCTTTCCCATTTGGGAAAGATTTTTCGTAATATCTAAATTATATTGTAATTTAGACTATATATTTAAATTTATTTATGGTCTTTTTTTGGTTTAGGAAGTAATGCTTTTCTAGATACATTAACTCTTCCTTTTTCATCTATTTCAGTAACTTTAACTTCTACTTCGTCACCTATATTTAATACATCTTCAACTTTATTTACTCTTTCATGAGCTATATGAGATATATGAAGTAGACCTTCTTTGCCTGGAAGTAATTCTACAAAAGCACCAAAGTTAAGTATTCTAGTTACTTTACCTTTATATACTTGTCCTAATTCTATCTCTGCAACTATATCTGATATTTTCTTTTGAGCTAGATCTATCATTTCTTGATCTATACCTGATATAAATACTTCACCAGTTTGTTCTATATCTATTTTAACACCAGTTTCGTCTATTATTTTAGTTATAACTTTTCCACCTGGTCCTATAACATCTCTTATTTTATCTGGGTTTATGTTCATAGTCACTATTTTAGGTGCATATTTAGATAAATGTGGTCTTGGAGCATCTATAGTTTTTCTCATTTCATTTAGTATGTGAAGTCTACCTACTCTAGCTTGTGCAAGAGCTGTTTTTAATATTTCTTCATCTATACCAGCTATTTTTATATCCATTTGTATAGCTGTTATACCGTGTTCTGTACCAGCAACTTTGAAGTCCATATCTCCTAAGTGGTCTTCCATACCTTGTATATCTGAAAGTATAGCTATTTCACCATCTTGTTCTATAAGACCCATTGCTATACCTGCAACCATATCTTTTATAGGTACACCTGCATCTAAAAGTGATAGAGTTGAGCCACAAACACTACCTTGAGAAGTAGAACCATTTGAACTTAATACTTCAGAAACAAGTCTTATAGCATATGGGAACTCTTCTTTTGATGGTATTACTGGAAGTAATGCTCTTTCTGCTAATGCACCGTGACCTATTTCTCTTCTTCCTGGTCCTCTTGATGGTCTAACTTCACCTACAGAATAAGCTGGGAAGTTGTAGTGATGCATATATCTTTTAGATTCTTCTTCATCTAATCCGTCAAGTATTTGAACATCTCCAAGTGCTCCTAGAGTTGTTATTGTCATTACTTGAGTTTGACCTCTTGTGAATAATCCTGAACCATGAGTTCTAGGTATAAATCCACAATCACACCATATTGGTCTTATTTCGTCAGTTTTTCTTGCATCAGGTCTTCTACCTTCATGCACTATCATTTTTCTAACTTCTTCTTTTATTATTTTATCTAAAACAGATACTATATCTCCTTCGAATTCTTCTAATGTTTCTTCATCGAAACTATCTAAGACTTCTACTTTAACAGCATCCATAGCTTCTTGTCTTTCTAATTTTTCGATTACTCTTACAGCTTCTTTCATTTTGTCAGTAGCTAATTCACGAACTTTTGCTTCTATATCTTCATCAGCTTTAGGTTCTATAAATTCCATTTTTTCTTTACCAACTTCAGCTACTATTTCTTCTATAAATGCAACTATTTTTTTGATTTCTTCGTGAGCTGTAAGTATAGCTTCAAGCATTAATGATTCAGGTACTTCATCTGCTCCTGCTTCAACCATCATTACTGCATCTTTTGTTCCTGAAACAGTAAGATGTAGAGAACTTTTTTCTCTTTGTTCTGCAGTAGGATTTATTACTAATGCTCCATCAACAAGTCCAACGTTAACAGATCCTGTTGGTCCATTAAATGGTATTTCTGATATTGATAAAGCTACTGATGAACCTATCATAGCTACTACATCTGGTGTACAGTCTTGGTCTACTGATAATACAGTTGCAACAACTTGTACATCATTTCTAAATCCTTTTGGGAATAGAGGTCTTATAGGTCTATCTATAAGTCTTGATGTAAGAGTAGCTTTTTCAGATGCTTTACCTTCTCTTTTTAAGAATCCACCTGGTATTTTACCTACTGAGTATAATTTTTCTTCATAGTCAACACTTAGAGGGAAGAAATCTACACCATCTCTAGGTTCAGCTGACTTAGAAACGTTAACCATTACCATAGTTTCCCCATATTGAAGTATTGCACTACCACTTGCTAATTGTGCTATTTTGCCTATCTCGACAGACAGTTCTCTGCCTGCTAATTCCATTTTAAAAATTTTATGTTCAAACATTAATGCTTGTACCTCCTCTTATACTAAAACCCTTTTTTCATTCTCTCTAATATATTATCAAAAATATTACAAATAAAAAAGTCTTTATTTTAAAAATGTATACTACAGACTTTTTTAGTTTTAAATATTAAATCGTCATTATTTTGAAATATATTTTGAAATATTTTTGTAGTTTATTTAATATGTATATAAATAAACTATTTATCTCTTATAAACAATAAGGCTTAGTTTTGTTATGTATTTATATATGTTTAATAAGAAGAACTTATAGCTAAAATTTCTGGTCCTGTATGAGAACAAATACAAGATCCTCCTCTTGTTATATAAACTTTCTTAGCATTTATTCTTTTTGATACTTCTTCTTGTAATTTTTTAAAATCAACTTCATTTGATCCATAACCTATAGTTACAATTTTATCTTCTAATTGTCCATTATTTAATTCTAAAATCATATCTACAAGTTTTGAAACGATTTGTTTAGTCCCCCTCACTTTTGAGACTATTTTATTCTTTCCATCTTGCATTGAGCATATAGGCTTTATGCTAAGCATATTTCCAACAAAAGAAACTACACTTGGTAATCTACCACTTTGTTTTAAATATTCAAGAGTAAAAGGAACAAATAGTAAATCCACACTAGCTCTTAACTTTTCTAATTCTTCAACTATTTCACTAGCACTTAAATCCCCTTCTTCAATTAAGTGGCTCGCTTTTATAATATATTGTCCACTTCCTAATGATAGAAATAAACTATCAAAAATATATATATTCCCTTCAACATCAGCTTTTGCCAAATTAGCACTTTGATATGTACCTGAGGCCTTTGAAGAGCCTGTTATACATATAACATCATAGCCTTCTTTTGTATACTTTTCGAATTTTTCTTTAAAATCGATGTAAGTAACTTGGGATGTCTTCGGTAAACTATTGCTATTATTTAAAATATTATAAAATTCTTCTTTTGTGAAATCTATTCCGTCTTTATACTCCTTACCGTCAATGTTTATTGTCAAGGGTATCATTTCTACAAACTCTTTATTGTTTATTTCTTCTGGAATATCACACATACTGTCATAAATCAGTTTTATTTTCATGATCTAAGCCCCCTTGCTTAAATTTATTATATCTTTATCATATCCATTCCTAGTATCTTAAATACAAAAAAAGCAAGTATTTACGTATACCTGCTTTTTAGTCAAAAGTAATAAAACTATTTTCTTAAACCTAATTTAGCTATTAAAGCTCTGTAACCTTCAAGGTCTTTTTCTTTTAGGTAAGCTAATAAGTTTCTTCTTCTACCAACCATTTTTAAAAGTCCTCTTCTTGAATGGTGGTCTTTTTTGTGAACTCTTAAGTGGTCGTTTAGTTCATTTATTCTAGCTGTTAATAAAGCTATTTGTACTTCTGGAGAACCAGTATCTCCTTCTTTTCTTCCGAATTCTTTGATTATATCTTGTTTGTTCATCTTTTGATGTACCTCCGTTTATTTTTTTAATAAGCGCCATTTACTAAGCATTGATTGGAGTATTCAAATCCCGAGTAATGGTTAACTTCCTTGTCTATTTTATCATAAGTTAATTACTTTTGCAAATATACTTTTCATATATTTTTTTTGTATCTTTTTTTAGTTGTTCTTTTAATCCATCTAGAGAGTCAAATTTCTTTTCATCTCTAAGTCTTTCCAAAAATTCGATTTTTATAGTTTCACCATAAATATCTTGACTAAATTCTAATATATGAGTTTCAATTGATAATTTTTCTACTCTCACAGTCGGATTGAATCCTATATTTGTAGCACCCATATAAACTTTATCCTTAATATAAACTTTTGTAGCGTATATTCCCGGTCTAGGCAGTATCAAATTTTCTTTGAATTTTAGGTTTGCTGTTGGAAATCCTATAGTTCTACCTAATTGTTTTCCTCCAATAACTTTACCTTCTACGATATAATTATGTCCTAAATATTCCTTTACATTTTCAACTTTACCCTGAGCCAGTAAATTTCTTATATATGTGCTACTAACTCTTATATTATTTATTTTTATTGGTTTTACTATTTCTACATCGAAATCATATTCTCCGCCTAATGCCTTCAATAAAATCGCATCTCCTTCTTTATTTCTTGCAAAGGTAAAATCATGACCCACATATATTTTTTTTGCATTTAATTTTTTTACTAAAATATTTTCTACAAAATCTATAGCCGATATCTTTGTCATATATTCATCAAATGGAAGATTTATGACAATATCAACCCCTAAGTTTTTCATAGTAGTTATTTTATCTTTATTAGTAATAATTTTTCTTACCTTTTCACGTTCAAAAAAATTGGCTGGATGATTTGAAAAGGTAAATACTACACTTTTCATGTTATTTTTTTTAGCATACTGAACAGTCTTTTCTATAAGAACTTTATGTCCCTTGTGAAGACCGTCAAACTTGCCAATCGTGACAACACTTTTATTTATTTGTTCCAATTCTTCTAAAGATGTTATAATTCTCATTATCTTTTCCCCACCGAAATATTATTTACTATATAAAGAGTTTATCACTTTTTAACATCATAGTGTTATTATCTTTTATGATTTTTCCTACACCTACAAAAATATCTTCACAATAAACTCTGACAAGATTGTCGTCATTATTGTTGTCTTTTGATTTTTTTATAGCAAATCTTCTTGAATCAATAGCTCCACCATTGATGTAATATTTTTTTGCACTAGGATTTAATTCTGCTCTTTGAAGGTTATTTAAAACATAATCTATATCGTATAGATGTTCTTCTAGACATCCATTTTCTTTTAGTTGTTCTAATTCTTCTAGAGTTATCGAATTTTCTAGATTGAATCTTCCTGATGAAGTTCTAAGTAAGAAAGACATATGTCCTCCACAATTTAAATACTCTCCTATATCATGACATATACTTCTTACATAAGTTCCCTTTGAACATTCTACATAAAAAGTTATTTTATTTTGAGATATATTTAAAATGTCTATTTTTTTAATATTTACTTTTCTTGGTTTTATGTCTATTGAATCTGCCTTCCCTTTTCTAGCTAAATCACACATTTTTTGTCCATTTATCTTTAATGCTGAATATACAGGGGGAAGTTGTTCTATCTCACCTTCTTGTGATTTAAAGGCTTCTCTTATTTTTGACTCTTCTATGTTTAAATCGTCATTTCTATATAAAATAGTCCCTGATGAATCGTATGTGTCAGTTTCTATTCCTAATGTCAATTCACAAATATAAGACTTATCTTTATTTAAGATAAGCTCACTTACTTTAGTCGCCCTTCCTAAACATATAGGAAGTACTCCTGCTGCATCTGGATCTAATGTTCCTGTATGGCCAACTTTTTTCATATTTAATGTTCTTCTAACGCAACTTACTACGTCATGAGATGTCATTCCTGTTGGCTTTAAAATATTAATAATTTTATTCATTATATCATCCTTAAATATATTTTAAAGTCTCAGCTACTACCATCTTAGTTGCATTTTCTATAGTTTCATTAAATACAGTTAATCCAGCAGCTCTTACGTGACCTCCGCCATTAAATACTTTTGCAATATGGCTTACGTCAACATAATTTTTAGATCTAAGACTTATTTTTATTTCATTTGAAGATTTTTCTTTTACTAAAATTCCTACTTCGACATTTTCGATATCTCTACAATAAGGCGTAATACCATCAGTATCTTTAAAGCTTATATTGTTTCTAGTTAACATATCTTGAGTCAATGTTATAACAGCAATCTTAGTATCTATTATATCTAATGTATTTAGTGCTTCTCCCAATAATTTATAATAATTATAAGGATTATTGCCATAAACTTCACAGATAACTTTATTTGTCTCAGCTCCTAATATTAAAAGGTCTTTTGCCATATCAAAAGTACTAGGGTGAGTATTTGAATAAGTAAATTTACCTGTATCTGTTACTACACCTGTATATAGTGCAGTTGCAATTTTTTTATCTATAACTTGTGTATTTTGAGTTTCATTTATTCTCTTAAATAAATTATATACAAGTTCACAAGTCGAAGATGCTTCAGGTACTACATAATTTATATCACCATAATTATCATTGCTTGCATGGTGGTCTATACAAATTAACTTTTTAGAGTTTTCTATTAAAGTTTTATCTATACATATTCTATCTAAATCACCACAGTCTAAAGAAATTAAATTAAATTCGTTTAAATTTAATTTAATGAACTCCTCAGAACTTAAAATTTCTATGTCTTTTAATAAAAATTTTAAGTTAATAGGAGTATCATCATCTAAAACATAGTACACTTCTTTATTTATAGATTTTAAATAATAATACATAGATAAAGTAGAACCTATATTATCTCCATCTGGATTTACATGAGAGGTAACTATAAAATAGTTACCCTCATCAATACAATTAATTATTTTGTCCATGTTTTCATACATGTTATTCACCATCTTTTTCGTTTTCTTCTGATGAATCTTTATATCCATTGTTTACTTTCTTTATTAATTCGTCCATGTACATTCCTTTTAATAAAGAATCATCTATTTTGAATATAATCTCTGGAGTATGTCTTATTTTTATGCTTTTTCCAACTTCTCTTCTTATATATCCACATGCACTTTTTAAGCCTTCAAGTGTAGATTCTTCATCTCCACCTAATATACTTACATAAACATATGCATAACTTAAGTCACTTGTAACTTCAACATCAGTTACACTAACTAAAGAATTTATTCTTGGATCTTTTATTCCATTAATAAGCATTGTGCTTACTATTTTTCTAATTTCTTCTGCTATTCTGCGTGTTCTATTATTTGATGCCATTATATCAACCTCTTTTGTTAATTATAGTTCTCTTTTTACTTCCTTTTGAACGTAAGCTTCTACTATATCGCCTACTTTTATGTCATTGTAATTAACAAAGCTCATACCACATTCATAACCACTATTTACTTCTTTTACGTCGTCTTTGAATCTCTTAAGAGCTAATAATTCACATTCTTGAATTATAATACCATCTCTAACTATTCTAACTTTGCAGTTTCTATATATTTTACCACTTGTTACGTAGCATCCTGCAACAGCTCCAACACCTGAAATTTTGTATACTTCTCTTATTTCAGCTTTTCCTGTATCTTCATCTCTTAATTCTGGGTCTAGTAAACCGCTCATAGCAGCTTGTATATCTTCTATAGCTTTGTAAATTATTGTGTATGTTCTTATGTCAACACCTTCTTTATCAGCTAAAGATTCAGCACCAGATACTGGTCTTACGTTAAATCCTATTATTATAGCGTTTGATGCAGCAGCTAATAATACGTCTGATTCATTTATTGCACCAACACCACCGTGGATTACTCTTACGTTAACTTCTTCAGTTGATAATTTTTCAAGTGATTGTTTTACAGCTTGAACAGAACCTTGAACGTCTGCTTTTATTACTACATTTAAGTCTTTTACTTGACCTTCATTCATTTGGTTGAATAAATCGTCAAGGGACATTCTTTGAGAAGATTTAAGCATTTCTTCTCTTTGTATTAATTGTCTCTTTTCAGAAACACTTCTTGCTATTTTATCAGTTGGAACAGCAACAAATTGATCTCCACCTTGTGGTACTTCAGATAAACCTAATATTTCTACTGCAGTCGATGGACCAGCTTGTTTAACTCTTTTTCCTTTAGCGTTTATCATAGCTCTTACTTTACCAGCAGCTACACCAGCAACTATAGGATCTCCAACTTTTAATGTTCCACCTTGAACTAATACTGTAGCAACAGGACCTCTTGCTTTATCAAGTTGAGCTTCTATTACTGTACCTACAGCTCTTTTATTAGGATTAGCTCTTAATTCTTCCATTTCTGCAACTAATAGAACCATTTCTAATAATGTGTCTATATTTTCGTTTTTCTTAGCAGAAACTTCTACAGATATTACTGATCCACCCCAGTCTTCTACTAATAATCCTTCGTCAGCTAATTCTTTTTTAACTTTGTCTGGATTTGCACCTGGTTTATCTATTTTATTTATTGCTACTATTAGTGGTACACCTGCTGCATTAGCATGGTTTATAGCTTCTATTGTTTGAGGCATTATACCATCATCTGCTGCAACTACTAATATTGCTATATCTGTAACTTGAGCACCTCTAGCTCTCATAGATGTGAAAGCTTCGTGTCCTGGTGTATCTAAGAATACTATTTTTTGTCCGTTTATAGATACTTCAGATGCACCTATATGTTGAGTTATTCCACCTGCTTCGCTTGATGTTACACGAGTATTTCTTATAGCATCAAGTAATGATGTTTTACCGTGGTCAACGTGTCCCATTACTGTTACTACTGGTGGTCTAGGTTGTAAATCTTCTTCTTTATCTTCTTGGATTTGCATTAATTTTTCTATTTCTTCTTCTGCATCTTCATCATTTCCTGCAACAACTAAATTAAATCCATTTTTTTGTGCTAATAATGATGCTACTTCAAAAGTAACTTCTTGGTTTATTGTAGCCATAGTTCCCATTTTCATAAGTTCCATTATTACTTCTGAAACTGATTTTCCTATAGCATCAGCTAAGTTTTGAACTGTTAAAGGTCCATCTATGCTGATTGTTTCTCCATTTTCTTCTCTTAATAAATCTAATACTAATTGAGCATCATCTTCATCTATTTCTGTATTTTCGTCTTCTATTTCTATTCCTAATTCAGCTAACTTAGCTATAACTTCTTTATTTGAGACTTTTGCCTCTTTTGCGATTTGGTTTATTCTTGTATTTGCCACAAGATCACCCCCTATTAAATTTTTTATTGCATAAGTTCAGTTATCTTTGAAGCTAAAGATTTATCTTTTATTCCAATAACTGCTCTTGGTGATTTTCCTATAGCTAAACCAAGCTCTACTTTTGTTGAAAAGTAGATTTGGTTTATTTTTCTATAAGATGATTTATCTTTAAATAATTTTTTAGTATTTTCTGAAGCATCATCTGCCACAATTACTAAACTTATCTTTCCTTTTTTTAATTCTTTTAATGTAGTGTCGTCTCCTGATACTACTTGCCCAGCTCTCATAGCTAGACCTATATAAGAATAAATTTTTTGTTTATTATTTATCATAAGATTCTAACTCCGCTAATAATTTTTCATATACTTCATCAGAAACTTCTACTTTAAAAGCTCTATTTAAAGCCTTTGTTTTTATTGCTTTTTTAAGACATTCAGTGTCTTTACATATATAGGCACCTCTACCGTTTGCCCTACCAGATGGATCTAAAAATATTTCGCCTTCTTTGTTTTTAACAATTCTCATAAGCTCTTTTTTAGAGTCTCTATCTTGACATACTATGCATTTTCTTTGAGGTATTTTTTTTACTTTTTTCAAAGCCATCCCTCCTTTAACTATATTAGACTTATTATTCTTGGTCTAAGTCTATATTTTCAGAATCTAACTCTATATCTTGAACTGGTAATTCTATATCTTCTTCAACAAAATCTGTGCTTTCTAAAGCTTCTTGAGCTTCCATTTCTTCTTTCATTTGAGATACGCTTTTTATATCTATTTTCCAGTTAGTAAGTTTTGCTGCAAGTCTTGCATTTTGACCAGATTTACCAATTGCTAAAGATAATTGATAATCAGGAACTACTACTAAAGCTGTTTTTTCTTCTTCGTTTATTTCAACTTTTTCAACTTTTGATGGACTAAGTGATGCTGATATGAATTCAGCTGGATCATCACTGTAGTTTATTATGTCTATTTTTTCTCCGCCTAATTCATCTACTACAGCTTTAACTCTAGTACCTTTAGGTCCAACACATGCTCCGATTGGATCTATTTTTTCGTCTATTGATTGAACTGCTATTTTAGTTCTTGAACCAGCTTCTCTTGATACTGATTTTATTTGAACTAAACCTTCGAATATTTCTACTACTTGCATTTCAAATAATCTCTTAACAAGACCTGGATGACTTCTTGATACTACTATTTGAGGTCCTTTATTAGTCTTTTTAACTTCTAATATATATACTTTTATTTTTTGTCCAGCTTTATACTCTTCACCAGGTATTTGTTCGTTTTCTGGCATAGAAGCTTCTATTTTACCTACGTTAACATAAACAGTTTTTGAAGTAGCTCTAGCTATTTCTCCTGTAACTATTTCGCTTTCTTTTTCGATAAATTCGTTGTATACTATTTCTCTTTCAGCTTCTCTTATTCTTTGAACAACTACTTGTTTAGCTGTTTGAGCTGCTATTCTACCGAAATCTTTAGGAGTTACTTCGTTTTCTATTATGTCTCCTAATTGATAACTTGGGTCTATTTTTATAGCATCTGCTAATTCTATTTCTAAGAAAGTATCGTATAAGTCTGACTCATCAACTACTCTTCTTTGAGAGTAAACTCTAACTTCTCCACCTTCTCTATCTACTGATACTCTAACATTTTGAGCAGATCCAAAGTTCTTTTTATAAGCAGTTAAAAGTGCTTGTTCTATTGTGTCTATTATAACTTCTTTGTCGATCCCTCTGTCTTTTTCTAATTCGTCTAACGCTTCCATAAATTCGTGATTCATTGTTTATTCCTCCCTAATTAATGTTATCACTAAAATTTGATAGCTAGTTTGATTACTGCAACGTCTTTTTTATCAAACTCAACTTCATTGTCATCTATTATTACTTTGATTTTTTTGTCTTCAGTTAAACCTACAAGTTCTCCTTCAAGTTGTTTTGTACCATTTAAAGGTTTGTATAATTTAACTTCTACATCTCTTCCTGCATATCTTTCAAAGTCTTTATCTTTTTTAAGTGGTCTATCAAGACCTGGTGAACATACTTCTAAGAAGTAGTTGTCTTTTATTGGGTCTTTTTCATCTAATATTGGATTTAATTCTCTTGATACATCTGCACAGTCATCTAAGCTTATTCCACCTTCTTTTTCAAGATAAATTCTTAGATAAAATTGTCCAGCTTCTTTTACGTACTCAATATCTACTATTTCTATGTTTTTAGCATCGACAATTGGTTGTACTAATGCTTCTATTGTAGATTCTATGTTCTTTTTCATGTGTGCCTTGCCTCCTATTCAGTTGTATTATAACATATTTAAAATAAAAGAGTGAGAACAATTGCCTCACTCTTATCTTCTGCATATACTATTTTTCTATTACTATAACATAAATTTTTTTTATTTACAAGACTTTATAAATAAATGTGTTTTCAACTCTATTATTTTACAATATTTTTTAAATCTTGTACACATATTTTATCTTTTTTCACAAAATTATGTCAAGCCCCTAAAATTCATATTTTTATTTAAAATAATGATAATTGATTTTTTTCACTCATATTGTTTAATGAACCATGATTAGAAAGAGTCTCAACTACTGTTTTAGATATCTTTGTTCTCTTTCTCAAATCTTCTTTTGATATAAACTCTCCGTTTTCTCTTTCATTTTGAATATTAATAGCTGCATTTTCACCAACCCCTTGTAGGGCTATCATAGGTGGCAGTATTGTCGTGTCATCCACTACTATAAATTTAGTGGCATCTGATTTATAAATATCAACTGGTATTATTTTTATTTTTCTAGCATACATCTCTAGTGCAACTTCAAGTACAGTAAGCATTGTTTTGTCTTTTGCTGTTGCATCATTTCCAAGCTCGTGTATTTCTTGTATCTTTTGTTTTATGCTGTCTAACCCTTTTACGATTAAATCTGCATCAAAATCCTGTGCTTTAGTTGTGAAATATGTTGCATAAAAAGCTGCAGGATAGTGAACTTTATAATATGCAAGTCTAAACGACATCATTACATATGCAACTGCATGGGCTTTAGGGAACATGTATTTTATCTTTTGACATGAATCAATATACCACTGTGGCACATCATGTTTATTCATCTCTTCTATAAATTCAGGCTTTAGTCCTTTACCTTTTCTTACATTTTCCATTATTGTAAACGCCATCTTAGGTGGAAGTCCTTTAAATAGTAAGTAGTTCATTATATCGTCACGTGTAGATATAACGTCTTTAAATTCAACGACTTTATCCACAACTAAATCCTGTGCATTATTTAGCCAAACGTCAGTACCATGTGAGAGCCCAGATATACGCACAAGTTCTGCAAATGTAGTTGGTTTCGTATCAAGAAGCATCTGTCTAACGAAAGATGTACCGAATTCTGGTATAGCTAAAGAACCTATTGGACAGTTTATTTCCTCTGGTGTTACACCTAATGCCTCTGTTGATGTAAATATAGACATAGTCTCCTTATCATCAAGAGGTATAGTAGTTGCATCAAGACCTGTAATATCTTCTATCATTCTTATTATGGTCGGAACGTCGTGACCTAGTATATCTAGTTTTAATATCCTACCACTTATAGAGTGATAATCGAAGTGCGTTGTTATAACGCCACAATTCACGTCATTTGCTGGGTATTGTATAGGTGTAATATCGTATACTTCTTTATAATTTGGTATAACCATAACTCCGCCTGGATGTTGTCCTGATGTTCTCTTGACTCCTGTGCATCCTTTTGCAAGTCTTAAAACTTCTGCTCCAGTTACATCTAAGTCGTTTTCTTCTACGTATTTTTTAGCATATCCATATGCAGTCTTATCTGCTACTGTACCTATAGTTCCGGCTCTATATACATGACCTTCACCGAATAGCTCTTCTGTATATTTGTGTATTACAGGTTGGTAACTACCAGAGAAGTTAAGGTCTATATCTGGCTCTTTATCTCCTTCAAATCCTAAGAAAACTTCAAAAGGTATATCGTGTCCGTCTTTTTTTAATTTTCGTCCACATTTAGGACAATCTTTATCTGGTAAGTCTACTCCCGAGCCCCATTCCCCAACTGCATAGAAATATGAATATTTACAATCTTCATTTTCACAAATATAATGAGCCGGAAGTGGATTAACTTCTGTTATATCACTCATTGTCGCAGCAAGTGATGAACCAACAGATCCCCTAGACCCAACTAGATATCCATCTGCTAATGATTTTGTAACTAGCTTTTGTGCGATAATATACATAACAGCATATCCATTGCTTATTATAGAGTTTAGCTCTCTATCTAGTCTTTTCTTAACAACGTCTGGAAGCGGATCTCCATAAATCCTAGTTGCTTTGTTATAGCACATCTCCCTAAGCTCTGTATCAGAACCTTCTATTACTGGAGGGAATGTTTCATTTGGTATTGGTAAAAAGTCCTCAATCATATCTGCAACTTTATTTGAATTTTCAACTACAACTTCATATGCCAGTTCTTCACCTAAATACTTAAATTCTTCTAACATTTCATCTGTAGTTCTAAAATGTAGATAAGTTTCTTCATCATCTACTCCAAACCCTTGAGCATATTTAAGAACTCGTCTAAATACAGCTTCATGTTTTTCTATAAAGTGAACATCACCTGTAGCTACTGGAATTTTATTAAATTTCTTAGCCACTTCAATCATTCTTCTATTTAAATCTCTAAGTTCATCTTCGTCTTTTACTTCGCCATTTCTAATCATAAATCGATTATTGTCAATCGGCATTACTTCTATATAATCGTATAAGTCTATTATTTCTTTTATTTCATCGTCATTTTTATTTTGTTTAACAGCTTGGAACACTTCTCCAGCTTCACAAGCCGAACCTACTATAATACCTTCTTTATGTTCTAAAAGTACACTTTTTAATATTCTAGGTGCTCTATAAAAATGATTTACATGGGCATCAGATACTATTTTATATAAATTCTTAATACCAGCTAAATTTTGAGCAATTAATGTAATATGTTTTGTTTTTAATTTAGTGTAATCTATACCACCTAGCACTTCATTTACATCACTTAGTTTTTTAGCGCCCTTTTTCTCAAGCATATCTAAAAATTTAATAAATATTTGTGCAGTTGCCGCAGCATCATCTACAGCTCTATGGTGGTTGTGAAGTGGTACACCAAGTTCTTTTGTAAGGTTGTTTAATTTAAAACGCTTTAAATGTGGAAGAAGGATTCTAGAAAGCATAAGAGTATCTACACTCTTATTTTTAAATTCTATATTCATCTCCTTACATTTTTGGTTTATAAATCCTATATCGAACTCTGCATTATGTGCAACTAACACACTATCTCCTACAAACTCCATAAACCTAGGTAAAATTTCTTCTATTGTAGGTTTATCTTTTATTAAATCATTAGTTATACCTGTTAATTCTTGAACTTTATAAGATATATCTTTTTCTGGATTTATAAGTTCATTAAATCTATCTACTATTTCAAAGTTTTTAACTTTTACTGCTCCGATTTCTGTTATTTTATCATTTTTATTTGAGAAACCTGTAGTTTCTAAGTCGAATACTACAAATGTCTGAGATAGATCTTTGTCATTTGCATCTCTAATAATTGGTGCATTATCTTCTACTAAATATCCTTCTACACCATATAAGATTTTTATTCCATTGGCCTTTCCTGCATCCATTGCCTCTGGGAAAGCTTGAACTACACCATGGTCGGTTATAGCTATGGCTTTATGCCCCCATGTAGCAGCTTGTTTTACAAGTTTTTTAGTATTGCATAGTGCATCCATAGAAGACATTTGAGTGTGAGCATGAAGCTCTACACGTTTTTTGTCGCTAGTATCTACTCTAGGTTTCTTTTCTTCTAATCTTATACCACTTATCGTCATTGTAAGTTCTCTTTTGAAGATATCGTAAATTACATCTCCTTTAATCCTTACATAACTTCCTTCACTTATTTTACTTAATACTTTATCTTGATTTAAGTCGTTTAAGAATAATTTACAACTTATTGAACTTGTATTATCTGTTACATCAGCTATAAGCAGTATTTTCCCATTTTTTAATTCTTTTATCTCAATGTTAAATATCTCTCCAGTTATACAAACAGTCTTTGAATTTTTATTTATATCGCAAATATGTTCAAATAGTGCATTGACATTTTCACCGTAGATTATATTTTCATCTTCTACTTCTTCTTTTATAACGTATTTATCTTCTTCATCATCTTTTACTTTTTTCGGAGATGAAATTTGCATTTCTCTAACTTTTTCTTCCATCTCTTTATCCATTTTTTCGAGAATCTTTTTAATATCTACCTTTTCATCTACAGCTTTTTCTAAAATTACTTTTAAATCTATAGAAAACTCTTCTAAAAATACATGTCTAATTATATATTCACAGTTTTTAGATTTTAAACTATCGTATATCATAGACTTTGGTATTTTTATTTTTAAAGTATCGTCTATACACATATACTCTACATTATGTTTCCATCCTTCTATAGCAGGTGATAAGTCTTTTAATATGTGTAATATATTATCCCAATTTTTCTTAACTATATCTTTATTAGATTTACGAGATAGTCCGTTATATCTCATTTTAATTCTTATATCAGAAAAATAATCTAATTCTTCTAGTAAAGCTTCTCTAAGTGATGATAAAATGTCATAAGAAATAATTTCTTTAGATGATAAATATATATAAAAAATCTTATTTTCTTTATAATATACTACTTTTGTAACAAGTACATCACTCAACTTTTTATATAAAAAATCATTTTTGATTTCTAATTTCTTTAAATAGTCTTTTATACTATCCATTTATGACATCTCCTTTCATCTCAATTTTCTATTCTTTTTAAAGTAAAATTATATCATATTTTGGGTTAGGTTTTAAGGTCTTGAATTTTTTAAAATAATTTATATTTTTTTTCGTGGATTAGCTCTTTTTTGAAACTTTTTAATATTATATAAATAAGGACTTATATTTGGAGGTATGCTATGACTTGCTCAAATATATATGATTTAAGAAAGATACCTATTTATTATGAAGAATTAAAAGGTAAAAAAATTTTTACAAAATCTTTATCTGAGATGGATGTAGATAAAAAATTAGTTCATATACTTTATTATAAAAAATACAATATTCCTATTTGTTCTCTTCCTAAACTAGGTATAGTTATTATTTCACAAAAAGGATTTTTATCATTTTGCTATAATTTCTATCTATTTATAAATTCGTTTAATACTAAAAATATTCTTATCACAAAGCAAAATATATATTCCATAGGAAAGGTAGCCCTATGCCATGAAATAGGGCATATTTTGGACCCAGATTTATCAAATATAAAATCTCATTCTATTAAAATCATAACTTTAATAGCTGAAACTATAAAAAAATATAATATTGATTTGGAAGATGAATATTATTATAAAAAAAATTTACCATTAGAACTTGAAGATTGTATTATAGAATTTAAAAAGAATAGTATTGCTAGAGAAATAAATGCATGGAATATAGGAAAAACTATTTTAGACTTTGAAAGCGAACTTGAACAATATATTTTTGAAAAAATGAAGGAGTATGCCTTAGCAACATATAACTATGGTAATCTAAAAAATATCGTAATTGAAAATAATATAAAATCTCTATGTTAGATTTTGATAAATTTCTTCTAAATCAAAAAGGAAGATCTCATAAAGTAGATCTTCCTTTTTATTTTGTGTTTATTTAACGCCCCGAATTTTAAATTACTTTTTATTTATATTTAGGTATTAAGTACTCTAAATGAGCATTTCCATCGTAATAAGGTACTATGTTATTCATTACACGTCCTATTGAATTAGCCCAGTTTACATCTGTTGCATATTGATGGCCAGTATTGTAACTCCATCTCATTTTATATAAAGTATTTTGTTTGTATTTGCTGTTGTGTATATAGTTTCCTGCTATCCATTGTGCTGAACCTTCTATAGTTTTATCAATTGAAGTCCATCCCTTTTGATATGCATAATTGGCAGCTGACGGTACAGCTGTTCCATCAAATGCAGATATCCCAAAGAAGTTATAAACTTTTACCTGTTCACCCGAAGGTGTAGTTACATAAACTCCTTGAGCAAGAGTAGACGAACCATATCCAGTTTCAACCATAGATGCTGCTACTAAATAAGTTACATCTAAATTATATTTTTTAGCCGCATCTATAAAGGCTTGTCCTTTATTTAAAAATACGCTATTTGATTTACAGTATTTTGAGAAGAATTGATTTAATTCACTTGCAGTTATTCCCTCACGATACTTATCTATTCTTAAAAATTGAAGTTTTCCTGTAGCATTTGTACTAAATGTCTCAGGGTTTAGATATTTACTTAAATCTTCTCTAGTAGCTTTTACATAAGCTGATGAATTTGAATAATTAGTTGATAAATTTGCTCTTATTTTATTAAATCCTTGTAGAGATAATTTATATTCATAATCCACCATAGTCGAGAATGAACAATTTACATTTTCAAATGTACCTGTAATGCTTCCTGTATTGGAATCGTTATTTTCTGAATCTGATTCTAGCTTATCAACTAAGTATTTATTAGATACATAAGCGTATTCATCATTGTATTTAATTTTTGCCCATTCTTTATCTTCTGATATATTAACTACTTTTACTTCTTGTCCATATTTATAAGTCGTTAATATTTCATAAGTAGTATCAGGTCCACTTCTTACATTTAATGTTGTTGCATTTACATATTTTATTTGTATAGTTTCAACTTTTTTATCACTTAGATATTCTGCTGAAACATATCCTATCTCATCATTGTGTTTTATTTTTGCCCAACCATCTTCTATTGATATAACTTTTACTTCATCATTTTGCTTTAATGTATCTATTATGCTATAAGTTGTACTTGGTCCACTTCTTACGTTTAATGTTGTTGCATTTACATATTTTATTTGTGTAACTTCTTCAACTTTTTTATCACTTAGATATTGATTTGAAACATATCCTGTCTTTGAGTTGTATTTTATTTTTGCCCAACCATCTTCTACAGATATAACTTCTACCTGTGTATCTTTAGTTAAAACCTCGATTATGTTATAACTTGTAGATGGACCACTTCTCATATTTAATGAAGAAACAGAAACTACTTTAGTAGTTGTTGTATTTTGACTTGTTTGTATATACTTAGAACTAGCCCAACCATTTTTACCATCTTTAGTTGTTATCTTGTACCATCCATCAGCAGAATCCTCCACTGTAACATTATCACCTTTATTTACTATAAATTTAGTTGTATAAGATGTCGCTGGTCCGCTTCTTACATTTAATGAAGTGGCTGTAACTATACCTTGATTTGATTGTGCATTAATTGTTCCTGCAAAAAGCTGTAAAACAGCCATACTAGTTATAATTGTTTTCTTATTCATATTCTAATATATATCTCCTTCCCTTTATTTTCTACTCCAACACATATACATTATAATTGTATATTCCTTTATTTACAATTTAAATCTATGTATCCCTCTTATGGTAAATAATGTTACAACCCTCAAATCAGCTAAATATCTTATATAGACCTCTAATGGCTAAATATCAATGAAATATGACTAAAATTTTAAATATTTTTAAATACAACAAATCGTTCAATTATTTATAAATATCTGATAATTTGATATTATATAATTATAGATTAATTTAGGAGGTCAAAAAATGAATGATAAAATAGACAAATTAAAAGAACTAATAGAAAAAAGTGACAATATCGTTTTCTTTGGTGGAGCTGGAGTATCTACCGAATCAAATATTCCTGATTTTCGAAGTTCTTCTGGATTATTTAGTCAAAAGTTAAATAAAAACTTTACTCCTGAACAATTAGTTTCACATACTTTCTTTGTAAACTATCCTGAAGAATTTTTTAAATTCTATAAAGATAAATTAATATATCAAGATGCAAAGCCTAATAATGCCCATAAGGCACTTGCAAAACTTGAAGAAATGGGTAAATTAAAAGCAATTGTAACTCAAAATATAGATGGACTTCATCAAATGGCTGGAAGTAAAACTGTTTATGAACTTCACGGTTCTGTACATAGAAATTACTGCACAAAATGTCATAAATTCTTTGACTTGGATTCTATGCTTGCTCTTGATGGAAATATTCCTCATTGTGATAAATGTGGCGGTGTTGTAAAGCCTGATGTCGTTTTATATGAAGAAGGATTAGATAATGCCACTATTGAAGGCGCTATAAGAGCTATAAGTTCTGCTGATTTACTTATTATAGGAGGGACTTCTCTTGTTGTTTATCCCGCTGCTAGCTTTATAAATTATTATAGAGGAAAAGATATGGTTTTAATTAATAAAAGTTCTACTGGATATGATAATGATGCTTCTTTAGTTATAAATGATGCTATAGGGGAAGTTTTAAAAGAAGCTGTTTTAGATGTTTACAAATAGTAAATTTAATCAATATGATTTATGATATAAAAAGGAATACCAAAATGAATTACTTTGGTATTCCTTTTAAATTTAAGGAGATCGTCGTGAGTTTATTTTACGCCGTACTTTTAATATAAAGTTTAATTTATAAATCATAGTTTATTCAAAATAATTTTCGTATTTTAATTTATAAATTGAAATAGCTTCAGGCCATGCTTCTAAATTGCTTATTCCTTTAGTTTTAGCTATTGATAAAGCTATTTTTTTTAGTTTTGTCGCTTCTCTTATAATGTCCATTTTACACCTCTTTGCAACTTTCTTCTTAATCATTATTACTATTCCCTTTTTTCATATAAAATACTAATTTATTTTAAATTTTACAGTATATTTTTTAATATATTATTTTTAAATATATTTTAAAGATAATATGTGCTACAATCACCTTATAAATAACTTTTATTTAAATTTCTAATAATGACTATAGGAGGACAAAATGGATATATCTATAATGGCAGATGAATTAATCAACTACTATCTTATAATTGCACACAAGGATATTTCAGATTCTTTACAAGAGAAATCTGATGAAGAAATAAAAGCGCTTTATTACGATACATTTGGCGAAGATGAGGAATAATGATAAACAAAAAGGGGATGTCGCACGAACAATAAAAAATTCGTTCTGCGGTAGCCTTTTTTTAACTTAAATTTAATGTATTTTTTAGTGTTTTATAAGGGAAATTTACTTTTAAAATATAAAAATATACACCATCAGAAAGTACATTTTTATTACCACGACTTAAAAATCTTTTAAATTGCATATTTTGTTTCACTTGAGCGAAAGCTCCTTCCGCTTGTATGCTTCTATTCATTCTTAATTTACGCCCTTCGGGATTAGTAATTCTCTCTAAGTTTTCTTTTTGTTTTTTATGAAATAATTTAGATACTTGTAGATTTTTAGTTCTTTGCTCAATAGGTATTTTACTATTGTTTCCTTTAATACACTTTTTCTTATATTCACAATTACTACAATCTTCACAAGTGTAACAAGTTATTTTACTTTTATATTCAGTTTTTGATTTTCTATTAATTGTTCCACTTACGTATAACTTTTTATTATTTTTACAAATGTAATAATCATCTTTTTCGCAGTAAATCATATTTTCTTTTCTGCCAATATCATTTCTATACTTTTTTGTTTTTTTAATTTCATAATCAGATGTCTTTAGAAAAGATAATTGCTGATTATCTTCTAAAAATACATAATTTTCTTCGCTTTCATATCCTGAATCTGCTATTACTTTAGAATACTTAAATCCAGTATGTTTTTCGATTGATTTTAAAAAAGGTATTAAGGTTGTTGTATCTGTAGTTTGAGGTCCAACACTTGCCCAAACTATATATTCAGAATCAACACCAAATTGAACATTATATGCTGGTTTAAGTTGTCCATTTCTCATATGGTCTTCTTTCATTCGCATAAATGTTGCATCTTTATCTGTTTTTGAATAGATATTTCTTTGACCCATTATGTATAAATCTTTAGTATATTTTTTCAATCGATTAATATATTCATTTAATTTTTCTATAGCCTTTTGAATAAGTGATTTCCTTCTTCCTTTACCATGGACAAAAACTATATTTTCTTTAATTGATAAGTGTTTAAGCTTTTTAAAAGTTTTTTCAAATGATACTTTTTAATCTTATTTTTGTAAATTGAGCCATTAGGCTTTCGCATACTGGTGCAAAATGAATACTACGAAATCTTGCAATTGTTGAATGGTCTGGAGCGGAGGCTCCGCCTAAAAGATACATAAAATTAATATCCCTTTTACACGAAGTTTCAATTTTTCTAGATGAGTAAATATTATTCATATTTGCGTATATTATAATTTTCAAAAGTTGTCTTGGGGTTACTGAATTTCCTCGAATACGAGAATAAATCTGATATAATTTTTCTAAATTCATCTCCTCTATAATTTGACTTAACAACACCTCACAGAATCATCTTTTGGTATTAAAGAATCAATATTTAATAATGATTTTAATTGATAATTATTTTCTGAAATAGTATAATCTACTTGTATAGTATTGTGTTTGGTCATACAATTATTATACAAAAAGGGCATCGCCCTATTTCTTAGTGCGACAGCCCTTTTTTAATTTCTTTAAGGATCTTTATGATAAAGATTTCTTTATTTATTATTTTGTCTATTATTTTGCTTGTTGTTTTTTCTAAAGATATTTCTTACAAAGGATGCCCAACATAAAGCTGCAACCATCCACAATACCCCTTTAAGTATATTGCCTGAATTTATTGTATTAATTCCAAATAAAATACTTGCTATACACATTATCGCCCCTATTACTATCGATAAACTTATATTTTTCATATTGATTCCCCCTAAAAGATCTAATCTATATTTTCTTCAAATTCTTCAATTGGAGGTAAATCTTCTAACTTTTCAATATGTAAAAGCTTTAAAAATTCATCTGTAGTTCTATATATTATAGGTTTTCCTATTTTATTTAGTCTACCAGCTTCTCTTATTAAAGAATTTTCAAGTAGAGTTTGTAAAACTTTATCACATTTTACACCTCTTATATTTTCAATCTCAACCTTTGTTATAGGTTGTTTGTATGCAATTATAGTCAATGACTCCAATGTTGCTTGACTTAAAGTCTTTTTTCGTTTTGGTTCCAACACTTTTTTTATGTATGGAGTAAAATCTTTATTAGTACACATTTGGTATCTATCTTCTAATTTTATAATTTGTATACCTCGATTTTGCTCCTCATATTCATCTTTCAATAAATTTAACATATATTCTATTTCTTTTGGAGAAAGTTCTTCATTAATGGCATAATTTAATTCCTTTATACTTATTGGTTCTCCATATGCAAACATTATTGATTCTATAATAGATTTTATTTCACTTCTGCTCATATTAATTCTCCAAATTCTTTTTAATAATAATATCTTCAAAGAAGTTTTCTTGTACTACAACTATTTCCTTAGCTTTTATAAGCTCAAGTAGTGATAAAAATGTAGCTATCACTTCATCTTTTGTATTATCTTTTATTATATTGTTAAAGCTTATTTTATCTGCGGTAGTTAATATATTTTGTATATATTCTATCTTTTCTTCAACAGATATTATTTTTCCTCTTACTATTTTATTTAATCTTTCATCTTTTTTAGTTTCTTCTTCAACATTTTTTACCTTAAATATATATGGAAGTATAGATTTTATAGATTCGATAGATATTTCGCTTAAATCCATCTTATCATCTATTATTACTTCTTCTCTAGTTCTGTAATATGGTTGATTTAAATAATCTACATTGTCTTTTATCACTTCACTAGCTTTTTTATATTTCTTATATTCTTTTAATTGCTCCATCAGTTCAAGTCTTGGGTCTTCTTCTTCGTCTAAATCTCTTTGTGAAAACAGTAGATACTTTGATTTTATTTCTAATAGCTTAGTAGCCATAGTAATAAAATCACTTGTAACTTCTAAGTCCATAGATTCTAACATATTTATATATGCTAGATACTGTTTTGTAATTTCGATTATAGAAATATCCTTGATATCTATCTTTTGTTTAGATATCATATCACAAAGTAAATCTAGTGGACCGTCATATACGTTTAAATGTATGCTGTATTTCATCTATATAACGTGTGTTACGCTTCTCACGATAGACCAGAATATATTTACTAATGGAGATGTTATATAAGAACTTAAATTTGTAAATAATAATACAATTAATACTATATATCCTACATTTTCATATTTAATTTCAAATTCTCTAAATTTATAAGGTAAAAAACTAGAAATAACGCCCCATCCATCAAGTGGAGGAACTGGAAGTAAGTTAAATGCAGCAAACCATAGGTTATAGTTTAGTGCTGTAGCTGCTATTAATGAAATAGAATACATAGTACTATATTTTACAATCATAGCACAAATTATTGCACCTACTAAGTTTCCAAAAGCCCCAGCTAATGAAACTATACAATTTCCAACCCTATAATTTTTAAAATTATTTGGATTTACTGGCACTGGTTTTGCCCATCCAAAATGGAATATCATAAGCATTATTAAACCTACTAAATCGACATGTCTAGATGGATTAATAGTCATTCTTCCTGCTCTTTTAGCTGTATCATCACCTAGTAAATACGCTGCAAATGCATGACCAAATTCATGTATTGTCATTGCAAATACTATACCTACTAGAGATACTAAAATACTACTTAAATAATTCATTTAAATTTCTCTCCTAGTCATTTTTTAGATAATAATATTATTATAACAATAATATTATCTTTAATCAAAATAATTTAAATATAAATAGTAATTTAATTATTCTATTATATTTTATAATAAACTGAAATCTTCTTAAAAACCTTAATTATAAATACAATTTAAAATATATAATATATATACATTATAAAAAAATTCACTACGTTCATGGCGCCAACGAATTAGAGATTAGGTTGCTTTAGTTAATAACTTGGAAATTATATATTATTCACACAACAGATACTATATAATTTCATCAGAATTAAAAAATCCTCTCTGTGATATTTATCTAAAATAGATTTTTATCATAAAGAGGATTTTTTATTCTTTTAAAATATATTTATTTTTTATTAAAGTATATTTTCTGCTAGTCGTTTTAACATTTGTAAGTAACTTGCTTTTTCTATAGGCTTATTGTTTACAAGTTCTACTTCATCTACTAATTTATTATCTTGATAAATCATAGCTTTTCCTAATACAGTTCCTTTTTTTATAGGAAGTTTTATATCGTCGTTTATTTTTATCTTTTTAGTAAATTCTTTAGAATCTCCTTTTTTAATTAATATTCCTAAATCATCTTTTGCCACTAAATCGATATTTTCTTCATCTGCTTTTCTCATTTTTAATGTATATAGTTTTTCATCTTTAGAGCATATTTTTATACTTTCATAATTTGCAAATCCATAATCTAAAAGTGTAGATGCATCTTTAAATCGCTCTTGAGAAGTTTCTCCTCTCAATACGACTGCAACAAGGTGAGTTTTGCCTCGTTTTGCAGATGCTGATACACAGTATTTTGCAGCTCCTGTAAATCCAGTTTTTACTCCTGTTGCACCATTGTAGTATTTTATCATCTTATTTGTATTAGCAAGACCTATTTTCGCTTGTTTTTTACCTACAACAACGCTATCCATCCATGTAGTTAAATATTTTTCTATCATTTGATGTTTTAATAACTCTCTCGACATAAGTGCTATATCATATGCTGATGTATAGTGGTTATCTACTGGCAATCCATTTGTGTTAACGAAATTTGTATCCTTCATTCCAAGTTCTTTTGCTTTATTATTCATCATATCCACAAATTCTTCTACACTGCCACCTATATATTCAGCCATAGCTACACAAGCATCGTTTGCTGACGCTACAGCTATTCCTTTTAAAAGTGTATCTACAGTTTGAGTTTCATTTGGTTCTAAGAAAATTTGACTTCCGCCCATTGAAGATGCAGTCTCGCTTATTGTAACCTCATCTGTCAATTTTATTTTTCCACTTTCTATAGCTTCACATATAAGTAGCATAGTCATAACTTTTGTTACACTAGCAGGAGGTAGTTTTTCGTGACAATCTTTTTCATATAAGACTTGTCCACTTGTAACATCCATAAGGACAGCAGATTTACACTTTAGATTTAAGTTGGCTGAATTGTTATCTGCAAATACTAGAGTACTTTGGCTAATAATAAGTATTATTGCTAAAAATACGCCTATAAATTTCTTCATAATGTCACCTCTTCAAATGATTATTCTATATATAGTATATTTTCCAAAATCAGAAATTTATAATTAGTGTATTATTGGCAAGCAAAAAGGGATGCTAAAAATTAGCATCCCTTTAATCTATTTCTATACTTCCATTATGATCGGTAATATCATTGGATTTCTCTTAGTTTTTGTGTACAGATATTCTTTAAGATTTTCTTTTATATTATTTTTTAAATAAGCCCATTCTTTTATATTTTTTTCTTCACATTCATTTAAGACGTCTTTTATTACAGTTTTTGCTCCATCCATTAGATCTTCTGATTCTCTAACATATACAAATCCTCTTGAGATTATATCTGGACCTGCTAAAACTTTTCCGTCTTCTTTTGAAATAGTTACAACAACTATCATTAATCCATCTTCTGATAGATGTTTTCTATCTCTTAAAACTATATTTCCAACATCTCCAACACCTAAACCATCTACTAAAACATTTCCTATTGGAACTGTAGTAGTAACTTTCGCAGAATTTTTATCTAATTCTAGAACTTGGCCTGTTTGCATTACAAATATATTTTCTGCTGGCATTCCCACTTCTTGAGCTAGCTCAGAATGTCTTTTTAACATTCTGTACTCACCATGCACTGGCATAAAGAATTTAGGTTTTGCCATAACATTTATTAATTTTAATTCTTCTTGAGATGCATGACCAGAAACGTGTATATCAGCGATATCGTTGTATACTACTCTTGCACCTTTTTCGAATAATAAATTTATAACTTTTGAAATTAATTTTTCATTTCCTGGTATTGGATGAGCTGATATTATTACTAAATCCCCAGCTTTAATTTCTACTTTTTTGTGTTCGCTACTTGCCATTCTCGCAAGTGCAGACATAGGCTCTCCTTGAGTCCCTGTAGTTATAATTACAAGCTCACTATCATTATATTTAGATATATCGTTTAAATCAACTAACATTTCATCTTCTATATCTAAATACCCCAATTCTCTAGCAACACCTATCACGTTAACCATAGATCTACCTGATATAGCTACTTTTCTGTTGCATTTTTTAGCCATATCTATTATTTGTTGTAGTCTGTGTATATTAGAAGAGAATGTTGCTACTATTATTCTACTATCACCAGCTCTTCTAAATAAATCATCTAGTCCAGCTCCTACTGTTCTCTCTGACATAGTATATCCAGGTCTTTCAACATTAGTACTATCTGCTAGTAATAAAAGTACTCCTTCTTGACCTAATTCGCATATTCTATGTAAGTCCATAATATCTCCATCGATTGGAGTTAAATCTATTTTGAAATCCCCTGTATGGTATATAATACCTTGGTCTGTATGAACTGCTATAGAACATGCCCCTGGTATACTATGGTTGTTTTTAATAAACTCAACGCTCATATTTGCAAGTTTAATTATTTGTCTAGGAGTAACTACATTTAATTTAGCTGTACTTAATTTATGCTCCTTTAATTTAACTTGTATTAATCCTATACTAAGCATCGTCCCATATACAGGTACATCGATTTTCTTTAGGATGTATGGAAGAGCTCCTATATGATCCTCATGACCGTGTGTTATAAAAATACCTTTAATCTTGTCGCGGTTTTGAAGTAGGTAAGTGATATCTGGTATAACGATATCCACCCCTAGCATCTCGTCTTCTGGGAAACTAAGACCTGCATCGATTACAATTATCTCGTCTTTGTATTCGATTAAAGTCATGTTTTTACCTATCTCGTTAAGACCACCTAAAGCCATCACCTTTATCTTGTTGGTGTTTTTCTTAAACAATTGCATCCTCTCCTCTGTCTATTCAATTTTAAATTTACAAAAAAAAATAATATTAAATCACGTACACTTTTACCAGCTGATTTTATTGTATCATAAATTCGAAGATATTTTAACCCATAATCGTAATACATTTCTCTAATTATTATGACAAGACTTATAATCATTTAAATTTCAATCAATAAAATCTTTAATCTATAAAAATAAAAAATTATTTATTCTAAAATTACTCTAAAAAATTTTTAAGTTGTATGTTTTTAATTTATTAGTTTATATTTTATTTTCAAAAAATATAAGCCCCGTTCAGGACTTATATTTTTTGACAATCTTCACATATTCCGAAAAACTTAATATCATGGTCTGTAACATTGAATTTATATTGTTGACGGATTAACTCTTCTATTCCATCTAATAAATCCTCTTTTGTTTCTATAATCCTACCACATTTTTCGCATATTAAGTGATGATGATTATGTTTTTCGTCTTTATTAAGACGTATTTCATATCTTATGCATCCATCATCTAAATTTAATTTAGAAAGTAACCCTACTTCACTTAAAAGTTGTATTGTTCTATAAACGGTTGCTAGTCCTATTTCTGGACAAGAAACTCTTACCATGTCATATATCTCTTCACTACTTAAATGTTTATCGTCATTTTCTAATAGTATTTCTAATATAGCCCTTCTCTGTGGTGTAATTTTAAAACCAGTTTCCTTAAGTCTACCTTTTATGCTTTCTATTGATTCTTTCATAAACTCACCTATTTTCAACTGATAATCTCTTTTAATTATTTTACGATATTTTATTTATTTTGTCAACGTTTCATTTGATTTTAACTTCTGATAATTCAAGTAATTTCAACTATTGAAGATATTTATTTTTTGATATTAAATCTTATTTAAAACAAAAAATGAGGAGCATAAGCCCCCCATTTGTAATCAATTCTCAATTAGAATTGGTCGTCATTTAATCCTTCTTCATCCATTAATGTATTGTAAACATCAACAACTATTTGATATTCTTCTTCATCTTCTAATGGAACTAATATATCTCCATTTTCATCAGAATCAATTCTAAATACTAATGCTACATCTTCATCATCGTCATAAGATTCTTCATCTAATGGTAATAATATAGCGTATTCTTTCCCTTCTGCTTCTAAAGTTAAGCATACTTCAAATTGAACCTCTTGTCCATCTTCATCTAATAATGTTATTATATTTTCGTTCATTTCGTTCATGTCTTTCTCCTTTTATAAATAAATTTATTGATATAATTTTTCATTTTTTATCATGATATATAATTATATATCATAAATAGAAATTTTAACATATTTTATTTAATATAATTTAAAATTTTGACTTGCTATCTAAATAACCTTGTAATATTATTACTGCAGCTAACATATCTATTACTTTTTTTCTCTTTTTACGGCTTACATCACCTTCTATAAGAGATCTTTCTGCTGCTACTGTTGTCAATCTTTCATCCCAAAAATCAATTTCTAATCCTGTTTCTTCTTTTATTAAATCACAGAATTTTAAAACTTTTTCTCCTTGTGGTCCTAAAGTACCATTCATATTTTTTGGAAGACCTGATACAATTTTATTTACTTGTCTTTCTTTTATTATGTTTTTTAATTCTTCGATGTCTTTTTTCTTAGACTCTCTTCTTATAGTTTTTACACCTTGTGCTGTTATACCCATTATATCACTTACAGCAACTCCTATTGTCTTGTCACCTATATCTAGGCCCATTATTCTTCCATCTAACATATTGTTCTCCTTAATCAATTAATTATTCGTATATTTAGTTTAGCTTTGTCTTAAAAAAATTAGTCAGGTTAATCCTGACTAATTTTTGATTTTCAGAAAAATTTATTCTGTATCTTTATTTTTATCAAATAAACTCATATTAATACTAATTATTATAAGAGGAATTAGTATATAAATCGCCGCTGTAGATGCAGCTACTATTCCTGAATCATTTACTAGTAATGTTACTATACATCCTACAAATGAAGCCATAAATCCTTTAAATATCATAGGATATCTGTCATGGATTTTTTTGAAGTATCCAGATGGTTTAAATATAAGAGCTCCAATTATAACAATACTTACAATTAGTATATTTACCCATACACTTGATTTAGCTAACTTCATATTCATTTGTATTTTTCTTCCAAATGTATTGATTATAGCTGCTGGACCTTCTTGAATTATTTGATTAGTAAATACTGATAAATGAGATTCACTTCCCATTAAGAAATCTAATCCTGCAAATGCTACAACAACTAATACTGTAGCTACTCCTATCATAATTATTTTCTTTAAGTCTAACTTAACATCAAATATAAGAAGTATAAATAATAAATAAGCTACACATTCTGATATAGCCCCTCCAACATTTGCTCCCATTGAAGGCATCGCACTAGTAACTAGTATAATTATAGATAATACGACTGCTAACCATTTAGGTATTTTTTTGTAGTTTAATAAAACAGCTAATGCAAATACAGCACTTGCGATAGTAACACCTTCATATTCGTTACCTACGCCATAATATCTAGCTCCATTTATAGCATCATAACTCATTATATTGCTCTTCATAAGTGGAGTTCCTATTATACAGTCAAGTATAATCAATCCTATTGTTAAAAACGCATAGAATCCCATTTGTTTAATATCATCCTTTTTAAATACTGTAGATCCTATTACGTAGTAGATAATTGTTGCTATTAATACTCCTGTTACTAATCCAGTTTGAGTTTTAAATTGGAATATTGGTGCAGTTAAAAATGCTAACGGCATTATAAGTCCTAATTTTATAAACTCTTTTAGAATTTTAAATATTTGGTCTCTACCTAGACCTTTTTCTTTTTTAGGTATTTTATTTTTAAATAATAATGCTATCATAGCTATAACCCATGATGCAGATACTATTCCTACATAAGTGTTTACAACTGATGCTCTTATGCTGTTTATTGAGACAATTCTCTTAAAGTCATTTGTCAGTTTTTCGATTCCATTTTCAGCTTGTACAGTTTTAAATGGTTTTCCTATCATTAACTCATTTTTTATTCCAAATTCATTTAAAATATCTACACCTATATCGATATTACTCACTATACCGTTATTTCTAGTTGTAGCTGATTCTAACAGGCCATATCCGTCTTTTGTAAACTTCATAACTGGCGCTAATCTTCTTTTATTTAGATTATCTAAGTTACTTTGGAATTCACTTACTATATATACAGTATCATTTTCACCTACCATATCAAAGACTTCTGTCAAGTAATCGCTAACTCTTTTATATATTTCGTCTTGCATAGATTTGTAAGTATTTTCGTTTAGATTTTTTCTAAACTCATCTAATCTGTATGTATCTCCAAGTTCAACAAAAGTAATATCACTGTTTTCATAATATTTTTTTGTCTCTTTTTTTAGTTTTTCATAGTCAGTTGAGATACCATATGGCATAGTATTATCATTTTTATTTATGTCGTCGACATTTCCAGATTTAACTCTACCATACTTATCCATACATGTTAAAGCTAGATTTCTTATCTTTTTAAGTTCACCGTTTTTGATTATATCACTATTTCCAAGAAGCGCAACTTTTAAACCATTTTCGTTTAATGTTGTTCCTAAAGTACCAAGAGTTGCACCATAACTTCCATAATCAGAGTTTTGATTTAAATCTCTATTTATTCTTAGATTATTGATAGCCCAAGGAGTTGCGCCTGTTACAGCTTTAAATTGTTCCTTTCCATCCTTATCTAAAGATTCAAATATTGTATAATCTTGGTCTAAAACATTAGCTCTTACACCTGCACCTATACTTGCAAAAGATTTTTGATCACTGTTTGATCCATCACCACGAGTAGTCATAAGGGCAACATAACCACTATCAGATGTCTTTTTTTGTATTATAGGTATCTCAAGTAAATGTTCTAAGCTTGTTCTATTTAAACTAATATATATTATTTTTCCCTGTTGGTTGGTGTCAGCATATACACTAGACATAGAAAAACTTAAAATTACCATTAGTGATAATAAAAGTGATATTAATTTTTTCTTCATTAAGTCAACCTCTTTCTATCCTACCTTGTAAGGTAAGCTGTTCTATTCTTTTGATAGATAGCTTTTTAATAGTTCTTTTAATAACTCATCTCTTTCGTATTTTTTTATTATGCTTCTTGCATTTCTATTGCTTGTTATATAGCTTGAGTCCCCAGAAAGTATATATCCTATAATTTGGTCAATAGGGTCATAACGTTTCTTTTCTTCTAATGCTTCATAAACATATTGTAAAGTTTCTTTTATGCTCAGTTTTTCTTCTGATATACCCTCAAATTTCATTGTGTAATCTAAATTTCTATCCATACTTAAAGCCCTCCATTAGTTAAAATCCCCAAAAGCTCAAATTATATAAGAGCTTTTGGTTATTTATAGACTATTATTTTATTTGGCTTTTTATAACCTCACAAGCATAGCTTAGAGCTTCATCTATTTTTGTAGCGTCAGTTGCTCCAGCTTGAGCCATGTTAGGTCTTCCGCCACCTTTACCGCCTGCAATTTGTGCTATTTCTTTTACTATGTTTCCACTGTGAATTCCTTTTTCTATAACATCTTTAGTTGCTGTAACTACGAAGTTAACTTTAGAATCACTAACATTAGAGATAGCTACTACACCGCTTTGTAATTTATCTCTTAAATTATCTGCCATTTCTTTTAATGAATTCATATCCATATCTTCAAATTTTGCAGTAAGTAAGCTTACTCCATTTATATCAACTTTTGAATCCATAAGTTTGTCAGCTGATTGTAAACTCATTTTAGCTTTTACTTCATGAAGTTCTTTTGCTAAAGATTTATTTTCTTCTACTATAGCTTGTGCTCTATTTACTAAGTTATCTTCTTTAGTTTTTAATGCAGAGCATGCTTCTTCGATTAATTCAGCTCTTGAATTTAAGTATTCATATACGCTTCTTCCTGTAATAGCTTCTATTCTTCTTACTCCAGCTGCTACTCCACCTTCAGATAATATTTTAAATAATCCTACTTGAGAAGTGTTTGTTAAGTGAGTACCACCACAAAGTTCTATAGAATAATCTCCCATAGATACAACTCTTACTTCATTTCCATATTTTTCACCAAATAGAGCCATTGCCCCTTTTTCTTTAGCTTCGTTTATTCCCATTACTTCACATTCTATATCAAGAGATTGTAAAATAACGTCATTTACTTTTCTTTCTATTATATCTAACTCTTCTTTTGATATTGGCTCAAAGTGAGTTATATCGAATCTTAATCTATCTGGAGTTACTAATGAACCAGCTTGGTTAACATGTTCTCCTAAAGTTTCTTTTAAAGCTTTGTGTAATAAGTGTGTAGCTGAATGGTTTCTAGCTGATGCCATTCTTATTTCTCTATTTACTAATGATTTTAATGCATCTTTAGTATTTATGCTACCTTTTTTAACAACACCTATGTGTTTTATTGTATTGTTTGCACCTTTTTTAGTAGTTATTACTTCAAATAATGCATTTTCGTTTTCTAATATACCAGAGTCACCTACTTGTCCCCCACCTTCAGCATAGAAAGTAGTTCTATCAAGTACTATTACTGCTTCATCACCTTCAGTTATAGTGTCTACTATTTCGTCACCTTTAACTATAGCAGTTACAACTCCTGTAGTAGATAAATGTTTATATCCTTCAAAAGTAGATGCTACTGAAGCGTCTAATGTAGAAAGTGGATCTTCTTTCCAGCTTTCACCTTCCATATTTCCTCTTGCACTTCTAGCTCTTTCTCTTTGTTTATCCATTTCTGCGTTGAATCCTTCTTCATCTAAATCAAATCCAACTTCTTCTAATATTTCTTGAGTTAAGTCCATTGGGAATCCATAAGTATCGTATAATTTGAATACTTTTTCTCCAGCTAATGTACTTTCGTTGTTTGCTTTTAATTCTTCTATATATCCGTTTAGTATTTCACTACCTTGGTCTATAGTTTCATTGAATTTTTCTTCTTCTATTTTTATAACTTTTTTGATGTAACCTTCTTTTTCTATAAGTTCTGGATAAGCTTCTCCACTTACTTCTTTAACTACATCAAATAAGTTGTATAAGTAATCTTCTTTTATTCCTAATAATTTACCGTGTCTTGCAGCTCTTCTTAATAATCTTCTAAGAACATATCCACGACCTTCGTTTGATGGAAGTATTCCATCAGCTATCATAAAGCTTGTTGCTCTTATGTGGTCAGTTATTATTCTTATTGATACATCACTTTTAGCATCTGAACCGTATTTAACACCTGATATTTTTTCTATTTCATCTATTATAGCTCTTATAGTGTCAACTTCGAATATATTGTCAACACCTTGCATTATACAACCTATTCTTTCAAGACCCATACCTGTATCTATATTTTTATGAGCAAGTTCTGGATAACTTCCATCTTCTTGTCTATCAAATTGAGTGAAAACTAAGTTCCAGAATTCTAAGTATCTATCACAGTCACATCCTGGTTTACAATCTGGATTATCACATCCGTATTCTTCACCTCTGTCATAGTATAATTCTGAACAAGGTCCACATGGTCCTAATCCTATTTCCCAGAAGTTATCGTCTTTTCCTAATCTAACTATTCTTTCTTGTGGTATAGTTGAGTATTTTAACCATAAGTCACGAGCTTCATCGTCATTTAAGTATACTGTAGCCCATATTTTTTCTTCTGGTATTTCTAAATGTTTAGTTACGAATTCCCAAGCCCATTTTATAGCATCTTCTTTGAAGTAATCTCCAAATGAGAAGTTACCCATCATTTCGAAGAATGTACCGTGTCTTGCAGTTTTACCTACGTTTTCTATATCTCCCGTTCTTATACATTTTTGAACTGTACTCATTCTATTTCTTGGTGGAACTTCAACTCCTGAGAAATAGTTTTTAAGTGGAGCCATCCCTGAGTTTATTAATAATAAACTTTTATCGTTTTTTGGTATTAAAGATGAACTCTTACCTACATAATGTCCTTTAGATTCGAAGAAATCTGTAAAAGATTTTCTAATCTCGTTGCAACCCATTTTTTTCATATTGCATTACCTCCTAAAATTTTCAAATATTATTTTCATAAAAAAAACCTCACGCCTATAAATAAATTATAGGGGCGAGGTATATTCGCGGTACCACCCTAATTACCACTAAAAAGTGGCATCTTCGGAAAACCTTAGCTATAACGTAACTACCGGCAATTCATACTAAGCTCCGAATTGCTACTCCAAGACTGCTTCAAATATCCTGTACTTAAAGGTTCTCACCATTTCCTTTTCTCTGTAAAGTCATATAAATATTTTACTACTTCTCTTCATTGTATTTTTATTTTATAAATTACTAATACTAATTTAAAGTATAAATCATATTTTGTCAATAAATAATTTACTTTTAAATTTTTCTTAATAAATTTGTCATCATAAATAATTATTTATGTCTTTTTATGTTAGAAACTACTTTCTATAATTCCTCCACCGACAACTTTATCTCCGTCATACATAACAACAGATTGTCCTTTTGTTATCGCTCTTTGAGCTTCGTCAAATACGATTTTTATTTTATCTTCAGCAACTTTATAAACTGTCGCATCAGCTGGTTTTGCTGCATATCTTACTTTTGCTTTTACTCTTATAGGTTCTTTTATATCTTCTATTGATATAAAGTTAACGTCTTTTGCGATTAAGTTGTATTGGAATAAGTCTGAGTTATCACCTAAGATAACTGTGTTGTTTTTAGCATTTATGTCTATTACAAACATAGGCTTACCAAATGCTATTCCTAGACCTTTTCTTTGGCCTATTGTGTAGTTTACTATTCCTTTATGTCTTCCTAAAACATTACCTTTAGTATCTACAAAATTTCCTTCTTTTATACTTGTGTTTGAATGTCTTTTTACGTAGTTTGCATAGTCGTTGTCTTTTACGAAACATATTTCTTGACTATCTGGTTTATTGTGAACTACTAAGCCAAGTTCTTTAGCCATTTCTCTTACTTTTTCTTTTTCGAACTCACCTATTGGCAGTAGTGTATGTTCTAATTGATCTTGTGTTAGATTATATAGCGCATATGTTTGGTCTTTTTTATCTGTAACAGATTTAGTAAGAAGATATCTTCCTGTTTCTTCGTCTTTTTCTATTCTAGCGTAGTGACCTGTTGCTACATAATCACATCCTATTTGTCTAGCTCTTCTATATAAATCGTCAAATTTTATATGTTTATTACATGCTATACATGGATTTGGAGTTCTACCATTTATATATTCATCTATAAAATAATCGATTACTTTCTCTTTAAATACTTCTTTGAAGTTTAATACATAAAACGGTATGCCTAACTTTTGCGCAACGCTTCTAGCATCTTCTACGGCTTCTAAAGAGCAACATCCGCCATCATTTTCTATTAATTCGTACTCTTCATCATCTTGCCATAACTTCATAGTTACACCGATTACATCATATCCTTGTTCTTTTAATAAATAGGCAGCAACAGAACTATCTACTCCACCACTCATACCTATCATTACTTTCTTTTTCATATTTGTTTATCACCTCGTTTTTATATTATATCTATTTTGCAATAATTTTAAAAGCATTAAAACATTAATTATTAAAAAATCTATAAACAAGAAAAAATCTTTGAGATTATCCCAAAGATTTTTCTTATATTTATTTTAAAAATTTTCTTAGTCTTCGTCTTCTACTCCGTGGTCATGATCATGGTCATGGTCTGGTTCGAATCCTTCTAATTCTGGTATATCTATGTTATTTTTTTGAGCGTAGTCTACAAGTGCAGCTTTTATAGCTTGTTCTGCTAAAACTGAACAGTGCATTTTTACTGGTGGAAGTCCATCTAAAGCTTCTGCTACTGCTTTGTTAGTTAAAGCTAAAGCTTCATGTATACTTTTACCTTTTATAAGTTCTGTAGCCATTGATGAACTAGCTATTGCAGAACCGCATCCAAATGTTTGGAATTTAACGTCTTTTATTATATCATCTTCTACGTCTAAGAATATTTTCATTATATCCCCACATTTTGCGTTTCCTACTTCACCTACACCACTTGCATCTTCTATTTCTCCAACATTTCTTGGATGTAAGAAATGGTCCATTACTTTATCACTATATTGCATAATCTTAATCCTCCTAATTTTACTAATTTTTTATTTTTATCTATGAGTTAATATAAGTTAATTTCAATTTAAGCCCTATTTTGTGTATTTATTTTAATGTCATTTATTTCTTTTGTATATTTATTTTTTACCCATTATATCTATACATTAATCACTTATTTTTTTTCTTCTGGATGTTCTTTTATATATGTTTGATATAATGGAGATAATTCTCTAAGTCTAGCTATGATTGGTGGTAATGTTTCTAATACATAGTCTACATCTTCTTCAGTTGTAAAGTCCCCAACTACAAGTCTTAAAGATCCATGAGCTAATTCATGTGGTAAACCTAAAGCCATAAGTACATGTGATGGATCTAATGAACCTGATGTACAAGCAGAACCTGAAGAACCAGCTATTCCAGCTTGGTCAAGAAGTAATAATATACCTTCACCTTCTATAAATTGGAATGATACATTTGCAGTACCTGGTAATCTATCTGTTTTATGACCGTTTATTCTTGTATGAGGTATTCTTTCTTGTAAACCATACATTAATTTATCTCTAAGTCTTGTAAGTTCTCTAACATGGTTTTCCATGTTGTTTTTAGCCATTTCAGCAGCTTTTCCATATCCTACTATTGCAGGAACATTTTCAGTACCAGCTCTTTTTCTTCTTTCTTGAGCTCCACCGTGCATGAAATTATGGATTTTTACACCTTTTTTGATGTATAAAGCTCCGATCCCTTTAGGTCCGTATATTTTATGTCCAGACATACTCATTAAGTCTACACCTAAATCTTTAACATCAACTGGTATATTACCACATGCTTGAACAGCATCTGTATGCATTAAAGCACCATGTGCATGAGCTATTTCTGTTATTTCTTTTATAGGTTGTATAGTACCTATTTCGTTATTAGCATACATTACACTTACAAGTATTGTTTTGTCAGTTATAACGTTTTTTAATTGTTCTAAATCTACTTTACCATCAGCATCTACATCTAAGTATGTTACTTCAAATCCGTGAACTTTTTCTAAGTATTCACAAGTATGTAGTACTGCATGATGTTCTATTTTACTAGTTATTATATGATTTCCTTTATTTCTTCTAGCAAAAGCAGTTCCTTCTAAAGCCCAGTTATCACTTTCAGATCCACCGTTAGTGAAATATACTTCTCTTGGGTCTGCATTTATTAATGAAGCTACTTGAGCTCTCCCTTTATCTAAACCTTCTTTTGCTTCTCTACCGAATTGATGGAAACTTGAAGCATTTCCAAAGTAAGTAGTGTAATAAGGCATCATAGCCTCTAATACTTCAGACTTAACTGGAGTAGTTGCTGCATAGTCCATATATATTCTTCTTTTTTCCATGATTGTCATCTCCTATTTTTTTATTTCATTATTCATTAAACAATAAATATCATTCTCTAACCTATTTATATTATGAGTTTCATTATAATTGTTTACCATATCACAAAGTGTAATAGATTTCATAACATTGTCCATGGCATCTCTCATCTTTTCCCAGACTAATTTTGTTACACAACTGTCTGAGTTTTGACATGAGTCTTTATCTAGCAAACAATCAGATATTGATACAGGCCCTTCAAGTACAGTCAATATGTCATATACTGTTATTTCACTTGCTTTTCTAGATAATAGATACCCTCCTTGGGCACCTCTTACACTTTTTATTAAATTTGCTTTTTTTAGTTTTGAAAAAATCTGTTCTAAGTATTGCTCCGGTATATTTTGTTTGGCAGCAATATTTTTTATAGATACTGGCCCCTTACTATGATTAAGTGATAATTCAAACATAGCCTTGAGCCCATATCTACCTTTAGTTGATAGTTTCATTTTATCACCCTTTTTATTCCTACTTTTTTAGTAGGATTTATCTTACTGTTATAATTGTATTATACTCGAGTAATTTTGTCAACATTAATTTAGACTATTTTAGTCAGAATTAAATTATTTTTTTAAAGCATTGAAATTACTGTATTTAAAGTACTTTTTTTTAATCTTTATAATATACTGTCCACTCATCTATTCTTTTAAACCCCAATTTTCGATATAGTTTTCCAGCTTCCTCATTGTCATAAAATAAACATGGCTTTATCCCTTCTTTTAAGAGTTCTTCGCATAATTTAATAAGACATTTTGTTGCTAGGCCTTGATTTCTATATTCGGGATGTGTTCCAACACCTATAATCATAGCTGTATTTTTATTTTCTGCAGTAGATTTTGCCATTGATATTATTTTTTTTCTATACTCAATGCAATAACCTCTACCGCTTTTTAAATTTGATCTTAAACCTTCTAAAGTCGTATTTTGAAATTCAGTTATTTGCTCATATAAATTCACTACTCTCTTTATATTAAATACATTTATTTTTTTTAATTTCAAATTACAATCAAGATCCTTATCCTCTTCATTTATCTCTTCAAGCTCACATAGATGTACTTTTCTATATTTTAATAATCCTAATTTTTCTGCAATTATATCGACACAACTGGATTTTCCACTTATCTCGCTAAATTCCATATCAGATATAAATTCACAAAATCCATCAACATCAAAGTCTTTATAAGCATAAAAAGTAAGATATTCAAAACATTTAAACAATATCCCTTTTATGTTCCCAAATTCATCTATGTCTGAATATATCTTATAAAATACATTTTCAAATCCATAATTCTGTATTTCTTGTAGGTTAAATGTATTAATCTCTTTTTCAAGATTTAAATATTCAATAACCTTCTTTTCATATTTTTTGTCTAATATTTTAATCATATGAATCCCCCAAATACGACTATCTCCAACCCCTGTCGTTTCATTTTATGTATTATAAATAAAGTTTTCTAACCTAATTATAAATATTACCATTTTTTTTATCAATAAATTCTCTAATAAAAAATAAATAAAAATTCACTGCGTTCATATCGCCAACGACTCCGTCCGTTGCTTTAATTAATAGGTTGGAAATTATACATTATCCACAAACCAGATAATGTATAATTTCCTTAAAATTAAAAAAGACAAACGTTATGTTTGTCTTTTAATTTATTTTTTTAAATTGTTCCAATATTGTTCATATGCCATTTCATTTTTATTATTTCCAGCTTTATAGTATTTTTTATCTTTGATAGCATCTGGGAGGTATTGTTGTTTTATATAGTTATTAGGATAATTGTGAGGATATTTATATTCAACACCTCTTCCTAATTTCGCCGCCCCTGCATAATGTGCATCTTTTAGATGATTCGGTATCTCACCTGTTTCTATATTGTCTAAATCGTATAATGCCATATCGATAGCCTCTGCTACTGAATTTGATTTCGGGCATCTTGCTAAATATACAGTAGCTTGTGCTAATGGCAATCTTGCCTCTGGAAATCCTAGTTTTAGTGCAGCTTCAACACATGCATTAGTTATTGTTATAGCTTGTGGCACAGCTAAACCTACATCTTCACTTGCAACACACAACAACCTTCTAATTATAGATTGGATATCTTGTGACTTTATAAGTCTAGCTAAATAATGTAGTGCCGCATTTTCATCAGAACCTCTGAGAGATTTATGAAAAGCTGATAATACAGAGTAGCTATCGTCACCTTTATTATCATAGTTTAATATTTTGACACTAGAACAATTTATAGTATCTTCTAATGTTATATTCACGCTATTTGTCCCTACATCAATTCCAATATTAAAAACTAACTCTAATTTATTTAATGCACTTCTCATATCGCCATTACAAGTCTCTGCTATATATCTAAGAGCTTCATCTTCTACATTTATATTTTCATATGTATACATTGGTTTTAATCTATTTACAGCTCTCTTTAAACCTAAGTATATATCTTGTTTTTGTATAGGCTTAAATTCAAATATAGTACTTCGACTTAGTATAGCTTTATAGACAACAAAATAAGGATTGTCTGCTGTGCTAGCAATTAAAGTAACAGAACCTTCTTCAATTACCTCCAACAATGCCTGCTGTTGTTTTTTATTTAGTGCTTGTATCTCATCTAGCATTAATATAATGCCGTTATATGAAAATAAATCTCTTTTACTATTATCTATAGCTTCTTTTATTTCTTTTACACCACAATTTACTGCATTTAATTTTATATATTTTTTACCTGTAACATTAGCTATTATATTTGCCAATGTCGTCTTTCCTGTTCCTGGTGGTCCATACAATTCTCTCACCATTTTGTATATTTTTTTATATAAAAAACCAATAGATTTTTTGTACTTTTTATATAAAAATTATCCCTTTATTTTCTTCCAATATTCCTTTATTGCATTCTCATATTTATTATTTCCAGGCTTATAATAAACTCTCCCCTTTAAATTCTCAGGCATATATTCTTGTTCAACATAGTTATTAGGATAATCATGTGGATATTTATATCCTGTCCTTCCTAACTTTTCAGCTCCGCTATAGTGAGCATCTCTTAAGTACGGTTGTATATCTCCTATATTAACATTTTCTACATCATTCATAGCCGCTTTTATCGCAGTATACGCACTATTTGATTTAGGACTTGTGGCAAGTAATATTACAGCATGTGATAGAATAATTGATGCTTCAGGTAAGCCCACCATTTTTGCTGCATTAAGTAACGAAGCGACTGTAGCGTACATCCCCCCCATTGCGACACCTACGTCTTCTGAAGCAATTACAAAAATCCTACGAATTGTTTCTTCTAGGTAACCTCCTTTAATCAAAGCAGCAAGAGAAATTAGTGCAGCGTCTACTTGGCTACCTCTCACACTCTTCTGCAACATACTTATCCAATCATAATAATCAGACTTATTCATATATATATTCTTTTGCGATACCTCTTTAACCATATCTGTGTCTATATGAAGTTCTTCAATAAGGTGTGAATTGATAATTATTTCAAGTATACTAATTGCCTTTCTTAAATCACCATTAGATATATTTGCTATATACTCTAATGCAGCATCATCACAACTAACACTTCTCCATGAATCACTTGCTTTATTTACACAAATTTTTAATCTTTTAACTATATCTTCATTGCTTATTGGCTTTAGTTCAAAAACCATACATCTACTTAGTATAGCTGGATGAATAGAATGATATGGATTTTCTGTTGTACTAGCTATTAAAGTTATTTGACCTGTTTCAAGATAACTCAAAATAGAACTTTGGCGATTTTTAGAAAAGGCATGTATCTCATCAAGATATACAATTATCCCATTACAACCTTCTAAAGTATTTAGTGTTTTTGCTATTTCTTGTATATCCTTCACAGATGCTGTTGTTCCATTAAGTTTAAATAATTTTTTATCACTTGACTTTGCGATTAAATTTGCAATGGTTGTTTTCCCTATACCTGGATTTCCAAACAATATTAAATTACTAACATTCTTACTTTCTATCAATCTTCTAAGCACCTTACCTTTTCCTAATATGTGCTCTTGACCAACTATATCATCTACACATGTCGGTCTAAATTTATCTGCTAAAGTTTGCATTGCTATCCCCTCCGAATATTTTTTTAATAAGTTTATAATGCCCTATTATACAATAAATATCTTTTTTACTGTATATATTATCTATTTTACTTAAGTCGTAACGTTAAAAAAATAAAGTTTTAGATATAATTAAGTGGTGAAGTAGTATTACTTGAGTGGTAGAGTTAACCCCTGAACCAAACCTTCAGCATAAGGGTCAACTAAAACTAGATATTTAGCACAAAAAAGACTCTAAAATATAGAGTCTTTTTTTGTTGCTAATGATATTTATTAACTATACCTCATCTAAATACGATAGGCTTAAATCTATATCTTCCATAGTTAAGTTTAAATTTGCCATTCCTGGACCATTTATAACCTCGTGCTCTTTGCTCTTTTCACCATTCACAATACCTTCTTCACTAATAAAGTTGCTAAGGTCACCAGAGTACGAATTACTAACTTCTGATAATTCTAAATCATATTCTTCTTCTTCGATATACTTATGTTCAGTATTATCGATAGCGAGATTTAAAATCATATATTTATCTACAATATCCTTTAATTTAAACTCACCTTGTAAGTATTTTTCTTCATTAAAAAATATACCTAATCTTGCCAACCCTTCATTATTACAACCACTTTCTAAATTCATCGCATACTCAGCCAAACTACTATAATGATATCTACGTATAAATTCTTCATACATAGCCATCTTTCTTGCCTTTATTTTGATATTATTTTTTAACTTTTTGTTTTGAGATTTTAACTTTTCCTCTTGTTTTTTACTTTCCAATTTCAATAACTCTATTTCACATTTTAACCTTTCTATTTCACTAGACTGAGTTATAATCTTATCATTTTGATATATTATTTTATTTTGAAGTTGTTCATAAGATTCAACCAGTTTTTCATTAGTTTGGTTCAATATTTCTAATGATTTTTCAATTTGTTCTTTAGTTTTATTATTCTTAAAAAACTCCGCAGGATTTATATGTTCAAATATTGGAGTTTGCTTTTCTATGTCAACTTCTACAACTCCCTCAAATAAAATACTTTTGAATGCTTGGTTATAGTCATTAATGAATTTACTTACTTTTTCGTATCTACCTAAGTCTTGATATGTTATTTTCACACCTCTATCTTGAAAGTATTTAGCAACCCTTGTTATTTTTATCAATTGAGGTGGTTGTAAACTTTTTGCATATCCTTCTACTGCTGCAAGTAACTCATCTTCATCAAATTTACGAGGTCTTCCACCTACACGTTTCTTAGTTGGAGCGATATTATTTTCCAGTGTTTGATTAGTATTTTTTAATGTTTTGGATTTAATATTATTGTTGTATTCTTCTATGTAACTTTTAACAGCTTTATATCTATTTAAATCTTGATAGACTATATTTAATCCTTTATCTCTTAGGTTTTTTGCTAATTTAGTAATTTTTATCGGTTTTTCTTTATCATGTTCGTTATTTATATAGTCTTCAATCATTTTAACTAACTCATTTTCATTAAATTTCTGAGGTCTTCCACCTTTATTTAGTCCTCCCATATTACACCTCCATTTTTAACTGTTTTATCACAATATATTTTAATTGAATTTTGTAATTTTAGTGTATTTTGAATAAGTTCCTTATTTATTTTTGATGTATTTTTATAAGACCTAAATAATTCAGCAATTAATTCAGACTCTCTATCTATTTTTAACTCAATCATTTTTAATTTAGACTTCTGAGTTTCTTTATCTATACCTTTTACTTGGATAAAGAAATCACAGTTTTCACATTCCCCATCAACAGACACACAATCATTTAATTGTCCCGCTAAAAAATATTTAGATATACAACGCCCATTATCAACCTCTATAGATTCGTCGCATTTAAGTCGATTAAAAATCTTTCTCGATGTAATTTTCCCACTTTTTATATCACTCTTATCGTATTCTTTTTTGCAGATTTCTTTATATTTCATGTACGATATACACTTTACTAATTTTGATGTATTTCCGAAGTAATGGAATGATGTATTCACATCTTCATGGTCAACTAATTCTCTAATTAAAATAGGGCTTACATCATTCATTACTAAATTAATCATCGCATAATGTCTAATATCTCCTAGTTTAAATGCTGATATTTGTTTATCTTTAAGCGGTTTAAATTCAATCGTCACAGTCTTTTTATCATTTTCAATAGTTACTATTCTTTCATCTATAAACTCATCGGAGTTAAGTATTTCATAACCATAGTCATCTTGAACTATTTCAGTAAGAAATCTGTTTCTAAGACTCTGTAATGTACCACGTGTAAAATTACCACAAAATCTTGGTGAGTCATCACTAATTTTATCACCGTGAGGAACTGCTCTTAATGTATAGGTAGCATGACACATAAGCCTGTTATAATCTCGTCTGTTTTTGCTCGTAATTTCTTTATATTCCTTGATTAAATTCACTATTTCTTTAGATATAACGTACTTGTGTATATTGTAATCTTCATCTATTTTATAAGAGACATGTATTCGACCTTTTTTATGCCCCTTCAACGCACTTCTTCTCAGATAAATATAGTTTTTACCATCAGCCGATTCTTTAATACAATCATATGGAATTATACAAAATTCAACCAATCTCAAAGGTATTATATTTGTAATTTTCCACCATAGATATAATGGAAAATATAATTCTTTACGTTCTATATTTGAATCGTTATTTATTCTTTCCCAAAAATCTTCTATTATTCTATCGAATAGCATTATCGACTGGAAATCCGATAACTTTCTTTGATTATTACTACATGAGTATTCTGTGTTTCTTATGGCTAATGTCTTTTCTAATAATTCATCTAGAAGTAAAGAATAGTACTCTGTACCTTCAAAATTAGCGTACTGAACATATCCTTCAAGATATCGCATATATCCTAATGAAAATAGTATTTCTCCTAAGCTATCCGTTCCATCTTTTGACTTTTCTTTATTAAAATAATTAGTAGCAAGTATATATTTTTTAAAAGCATTTAAATTTGCTCTTATACTTTCTAAATTTTTAGTTTGAATAGTTAAAACCACATAAGATTTAACACTATTTACAAATTGTTTATAGGTGTACATATTTCTTTTTTTTGCTTCCTTATTGTATAAAATTTCATCAAATTCAAAATTTAGAGTAGATGTAATTATTTCATTAGTTACAATCCATTCCGTATCTTCGAAGTTTCCAAATATTATTTTTTTCTCTTTTAATTCTTCGAATTTTTTTCTACTTTTTTCTATTTCTTTTTCACTATATTCTATTACTTCGGTTGTTTTAATTCCTGTATCACCATCATAGTAACTGTGTAGCAACATATCATAACCTCCATGTTTATTTTATTAGTTTTTTAAATTCGTCTATATTTTCTATTTTGTAAACATCTTTGAGTGTAATAAATATTTCTGCAACAATCGGTGAGAGAATATTTGTTATCATAAGAATATTTTTATTTTTACTGGCTTGAGTTTTGCTTATTAAAACCTGCTCTTTTGCTTGTTGTATTCTATTTCCTAATTCAAATAAGCAAGATTTTAAATATATCTCATATCCACACCCTACACAATTTTCTCGTTTTGGGTATATGCATGGTTTGCCTTGCGCTATCAGCATACATGGTATATTCCCTTGTTTTGATGGTGCTTCATTGTAGATTATATTTAATAATATGTTTTTAGCGATTATTTTAGGTTCTAATCCATTACAAACTGCTTCACGCACAATTTTATCAATTTCATTCTTAGCCCTCTCTAAAGCCATATTATGGCCTTGTATGACCATTTCTGATTCAAATGCATCCATACCAACAATTTCTTCTATTTTTTTAGTTCTTTCTACCTGCGATAAATTTAATACATTTTCTTCACCTGTAATTATTTTAGTTAGCATGTATGGAACAAAGCTACAGACACCTCTTTCAAACAACTCACTTACTATTATCTCTGCATCTTCCATATTTTTATAATACTTTAGATAGGTCATAGTTGTTTCAGCCTTTTTGTCTAGTTTGAGTTTATGAGCCCTAGCAATACTTGCTAGCATATATCCTGTTCCTAAATCTTTTTCATCTGCTTTTCTAGACATAATGATTTCATAGTTTTTAACTGCTCTTAAATTACTAAAATTAGATTTACCAAAAATCTCCTCAAATTCTTCACCGAAAAACTCTACTTGAATTGACCTATCTTTCACCTCTATGCTGATTAACCCTTTCTTTTTTGGATTAGATGATAGTTGGTAGTGAGCCTCACAAATACCAATCAACATGCCTACAAATTCATATAAACTCTCTGGCATTTCCATTACTAGATTAGGAGTTGTATTAGATGCAGTTTTTGATGGTTTTAAGTTCCACAATTTAAGCCTCATATTTACTTGCTCTACAATATCTAATACTTCCTCTTTTGCTAATGTTTTTGATTTTACTTTATCTAAAAATATATTTGCATCCATTCTTAAATCAGGGTGTGGAAAATTTTCTATTAAATCACCAGCTCTCCACGCACTTATATAATGCAGTGTCGCATAAAGCCATACTGATGCATAACTTCTTTTAGTTAGAGATTTTTTAATATATTCGTCATACCATATATGGGAGTTTGATAGTACTAAGAATCCAAATCGTTGGTATTGTTCTTCTGTATATGGCTTATGATAATCTACGCTTTTTTTATTATGTTCTAGATTATACTCTATTTGTGAGTATTTTGTTGCTCTTTGACTTTTTAATTTATTTAAAAATTTAGTGAATTCTTCTTTTGCATCTTTTGTAGATAAACTGTCCGTTATTTTAACTACCTCTTCCGTTGTAAGTAACATTATTTCTTTATCTAAAAATTCAAGCCTATCTAAAATACTAGTATATGTAGTTAGAATCGCATCAGTCAATTCTGAAATTCTTGATATTGCAAACTTAGAAAACTCATCTAATGTCACTTTATTGTTTTTCGGAATTACTTGATTTAACCTATAATTAAACTTATCTTTTTTTGAGCCAAACGACTTAACCATTGTATATGATAATTGATTTTTAATTCGCTCATAAACTTCATTTTTATACTTAATATCAATATATAGTTCATTTGGATTTTTTGTACGAAATGGAGTATCTTTTTGACTTATAGGTTTATATTTATCAAACAATCCACTCTTAATCATTTTTGATTTATTGGCTGCATGAAATCTTTCAGAACCTTTACTTTCTTCTTTCATTTCATTTACTACACTTTTATATATTTCTCCAATGGTTATAACAGATTTTTTAAATTCTAGCCATTTCATTACATCTTCAGTTCTAACCTTTGTAACTCTATTTTTTTGAATTGTAGTAAACATACCATTATCTTCTCTCATTAACTTTTCTAGTGTTCTAGCATTCTTACGACTATATCCTAAAACCGCACTAGCGCTGTATACTGAGATATACCCTTCAAAATAATTTTCAAAAGCTATTTGCCAATAGTTTTTTGTTTTTGCATTTTTTAATATATTAATAAGTTCCCAATCCAAGTCATCTACAAATTCTTTAAGTACCAAAGAATTGCGAACATCCCTTATATCAAAAACACTATCAACTAACTCTGCATTATAGTTACTCAAAGAGCTTCTAAAAAGAAGAAAAGGATTTACACTATCCATTTTTAAACCATTAGTTTCTAAAATATTTTCAAATTGTTGTTTTGTGTAATATTTGTTGTAATCTATAGAATCTTCAAAATAATCTTTGATAAATCTATTGTATAAATTAGTTGTATTTGTATCTCTTAAATATTTAAAAAGCTCCCAATTTAAACCATCTATAAACTCTTTAAGTATTAAACGTTTCCTTGTATTATCTTTCATAATGACACTATCAAATAACTCTATACTATAATGTTTCAAACTTTTAATAAGTTTGTAAATATCAAACTCCTCTTTCTTCAAACCTTTGTTTTCTGCAATTTTTTTACATTCTTGTATTGTATAAAACTTATTATAATCTATATTATCTTCCTTAAGTGTAGTCACGAGTTATCCACCTCTCTTAATATATCTTCAACTATATCTCCGTTTAATTCTTTGATGCTCCTTAATAAGTCTTCTTTGTTATTACAATATATTAATGAACTATCTAAGTTTTTATCTCCTCTCCATGTTGCTATTTCATGAGGCGTTAGGTTATCTCTAACCAATAATACCGTGAAATAATGCCTTAGAAAATGAGGAGATAGTTTCTTTTGAGTTAATATTTGTGCATATCGCCTAAAATACGGATTGTCTGATTTGGCTAGAAAATCCTTAAGATGCCCGTTAGCTAATCGTTGAATTTTCTCCCTATATGATTTTACAGTTATGGCTTCGCCGTTTTCATTAATAAACATAGGATAATACCCGTCATCAAACTCATAATTGTCCAGTATCGCTAAATGTTCTTCATATAATTCTTGTAATTTAGTTAAATACGGTGTATATACTTTTTGAATTCTCCTTTTTTTAATTCCTCCAACATCCGTTCCGTCATATCTCATTTGATATTTTTTAGTTAAATTTATACTAAATGCATTTATTTTACTTCCGATTTTCTGATATGTTACACCAGGGTTCTTAGGGTCTATACTTTGACGTACATTACATATTTCGCCTGGTCTTAATCCAGCATACGCTTGAAGCGCTATCGCAAATGTTAATTCTGGATAATCTATTTTACTAAGTCTAAGAAATACTTCAAATATCTCAGAAGGCATATCTCTAAATATATCAAATTTTAATCGCTCATTATCATTATCATTCAATGAAAAATGGTTATTATAATGTACTCTGTTTTGAGTATCTCTGTATCTCCATTTTAATTTATAGATTTTACTTGCATCTTTTTTATATATACTTTTTATATAAGAGTAGAGCTTACATAGTCTATGCATTTCTTTTTTTATTGCCTGTATTGATTTTTCTTCGCCACCTATGTTGCCCTTTGCATATTCTTCTAAAAATTTATTGCCTATCTCCAAACTTACTTCTTTTATATCATCAATTTTAAACTGTGAATAATTATCGATAAGTACAAAGTTTAAAAACCTACATACAAACTGACCCCATGTCTTTATTGTATTTGAACGTCTTTGGTCAATATTCCTATCTGAATATCTAATTAACTTTGTATAAGGTGTGAGTTGTAGGGTTACATTTGTTATTCTATCTTTCAATGCTATAAACCATATATTCTGCACATCACCTTTCTCTGTGATTACTGTTTCATTGTGTAATCCAAATTTTAATAACTGTATCGTTTCTATATAGTCTTGTTCTGCTTGTTTCTTCCTCATTAAACTTGATACATTACCCATATAAATCTATCACTCCTTTGTCTGTATATATATTTATCGCATCGTTCTAAGTAAAAGCTATTTATAGTAATTTTGTTTTGTATATTTTAGTTTTGTATATTTATATATTATATTAATATACTATTTTTGTATATTATTATTTTGTATATAGTAAAAAAAATATACAAAAGTTATTAACCTTTGTATATAGCTATATTTATATATGTATTGTATATTTAAAATTGTTTTGTATGTAATCAGTAACTTACATATAAAATCATATTTGGAATAGTTTTATTTTCAATTAATCTATTTATTATCTTTCCCTTTCCAATAATATGAGATTGTCCTACCATATCTTCTATAGTCTCTGGTCTTAATTTATCTGCTAAAGGTTGCATGTTGCCTCCTTATCTACTAAATAGTATAAATTTTTTATATCAAAAAATCCTTCTTTATATAAAGAAGGATTCCTAAAATTAATTTTTAATTAATAATTATTTCTTACTTTTTTTAATTCAGGTATTAATTTATCGTTAAGTATTTTTATATGAGTTCCCTTCATACCTAATGATCTAGATTCTATAACACCTGCACTCTCGAATTTTCTTAAAGCATTTACTATTACTGATCTTGTTATTCCAACTCTATCAGCTATTTTACTAGCTACTAATAGACCTTCATTTCCGTTTAATTCATTAAATATATGCTCTACAGCTTCAAGTTCAGAGTAAGAAAGCGTACCTATTGCCATTTGAACTACAGCTTTTTTACGCATTTCAACTTCTAATTCTTCACTTAAAGATTTTAATATTTCCATACCTATTACAGTAGCACTGTATTCTGATATAACTAAGTCATCATCGTTAAACACTTTGTCATATCTAGATAATACTAGTGATCCTAATCTTTGTCCACTTCCAAGTATAGGAACTATTGTAAGATATTTTTCACTTCTACTATGTTCATCTGGGAATAATTGAACTAATTTTTCTCCAGTTAAGTTATCTAGTGTTTCTGATATTTTAAGTAAGCTTTCGTTGTATTCAGTTGGGAATCTTTTTTGTTTAGTATCTTCATCTATTACAACTGAACTATCTTGTATATCTGTTAAATGTAATCCTAATACTTTCCCCTTTGTATTTAAAACATAAACATTGGCATCTAAAACTTCGCCTAATGTTTCTGCTAATCTGTCAAAAGATACTTTGCTTCCGCTGCTAGTTTGTAGAGTTTTATTAATTCTTCTCGTTTTTTGTAGTACTTCGCTTGCCATTTAATCCTCTCCTTAATTTAAGTCAATCTAAATATAAATCAAAATATAATAATGTTCATAATAACATTTATACAATGTAATCTTAACATATTTCTGTAATCAATTCAATAATATAATTAAATATTTCAAATTTTCACTCATTTTAGCAATATGATTGTTTGATAATACCTCTATTCTTCTTTAACAATACGTTCATGTTTACAATCCTTATTTGAACATACTATTTTAGTACCAGATTTAGAGTATTTCTCATACATATAAGATCCACATTCTTCACAAGGTTCTTCTACAGGTTTGTTCCAAGCGACAAAATCACACTCAGGATAGTTTGAACATCCGTAAAATACCTTTTTCTTTTTACTTTTTCTCATTATAATGTCCCCTTCTTTACATTTTGGACATTTAACACCTATTTTATTTACTATAGGTTTTGTATTTTTACATTCAGGATAATTTTTGCAAGCCATAAACTTTCCAAATCTACCGTATTTTATTACCATATTTGAGCCACAAAGTTCACAAATCTCGTCAGTTTCTTCATCCATATTTACTTTTTCTATATTTTCTAAGGCTGTTTTAATCGCTTCTTCTAGTGGTGAATAAAATTCCTCAACTACGTGTTTCCACTCAGCATTGCCTTCTTCAATTTGGTCTAACTGTGATTCCATATCAGCTGTAAAGTCAACTTCCATAAATTTGTGGAAATTCTCATCTAGTATTTTTGTCACTATTATACCTAACTCTGTTGGAAGTAAACTTGTACCTTCCTTTTCAACATATTCTCTATTTAGTATAGTTGTTATTGTAGGTGCATAAGTACTTGGTCTTCCTATTCCAAGCTCCTCTAAAGTTTTTACTAAACTAGCTTCAGTATATCTTGGTGGAGGAGATGTAAAGTGTTGTTGAGGGTCTTGTTTTTGTATTTTTAAACTCTCTCCTTCACTTAAACTTGGAAGTATTTTATCTTCTCTATCTGTAAAATTATAAATTTTCGTATATCCGTCAAATTTAAGTTTAGACCCAGTAGCTTTAAATACTAGATTTTCAATATTACATTCTACATTTAATACATCAAATATAGAATCTTCCATTTGACTTGCAACAAATCTTCTCCAAATTAAATTGTATAATTTATATTGATCTTTGCTTAAAGAATCTTTGATACTATCTGGAGTTCTCTCTACAGAAGTAGGTCTTATAGCCTCATGGGCATCTTGAACTTTCTTTTCTTTTTTGCCTTTACTGTCTTTTGTGTGGTCTTTGTAGTAGTTTTGACCTATTGAATCTACTATATAATCTTTTGCTTTTTCTCTCGCTTCTTCAGATATTCTCTTAGAGTCTGTTCTTATATAAGATATAAGACCTACTGTGCCTTCTCCCTTTATATCTATACCTTCATAAAGTTCTTGGGCAACCATCATAGTCTTTTTAGTCGTAAAGTTTAGTTTATTTGCAGCATCTTGTTGAAGCACACTTGTTGTAAATGGCTTTGGAGCTGATTTTCTACGACTTTTAGATTCTATTTTGCTTACAGTCAATTCTGCGTTGTTTATAATATCTAATATTTTATTTACTTGAGCTTCATTTTCTAAATCTATTTTCTTGCCGTCTTCTCCATAGAATTTTAATGTAAATTCTTCTCCGTCTTTATTTAAGACAACTAATTCTATAGTCCAATATTCTTTAGGTATAAAAGATTTAATTTCTTCTTCTCTTTCACATATTAATTTAGTTGTGACAGATTGAACTCTACCTGCACTTAAACCTTTTCTCACCTTTTGCCATAATATAGGACTTATTTGATATCCTAGTAATCTATCTAAAACCCTTCTCGCTTGTTGTGCATCTACTAAGTTTAAGTCTATATTTCTAGGATTTTTTATTGCATTTTTAATAGCGCCTTTTGTTATTTCATTAAATTCTATCCTACATTTTTCATCTTCATCTATATTTAAAATATAAGATAAGTGCCATGATATAGCTTCCCCTTCTCTATCAGGGTCGGTAGCTAGATAAACTTTTTTAGCTTTTTTAGCTTCCTTTTTTAGCTCTTTAATCACATCACCCTTACCTCTTATATTTATATATTTTGGTTCAAAATTATTTTCTATATCAACACCTAGTTGGCTCTTTGGTAGGTCTCTTACATGTCCTACTGAAGCCTTAACTGTGTAGTGACTTTTTCCCAAAAACTTTTCTATTGTTTTAGCCTTAGCTGGCGATTCGACAATTACTAATGCTTTCGCCATGTTTTTACACCCCCACTTTTTATGTTAAACATTAAATCCATAAGTCTTATTTTCCATTTCAATAATATAGTCATCTATTAATAGTTCATTTATATTTGAGTTTATTGTTTTTATATCAATTCCAGTATAATCACAAATATCATCTATTTTTATATTACCATTTTGTCGTATTGAGTTTAAAATTTCCTGTTTTTCATAATTTAAACTCTTAATATCATATTCTATACTATCTTTGCAATTATTTAAAGTACAAAATTTTTTCATATGGTCATAATATACGCGATGTTGTGTTATATCCTTTAACTCTCTTACTATTAATGCACCTTCAAAAAGTAAATCTAAACAACCTCTACTTTTAGGGTCATCTATTCTTCCAGGTATTACAAATACTTCCCTTCCTTCATTATTTGAGTATCTAGCAGTTGATAAAGCGCCACTCTTTTCAGCAGCTTCTATTATAAAAGTAGCTTCACTTATACCGCTTATAATTCTATTTCTCATAATAAAATTTAATGGAGTTACATCTGTGCCTAAAAAAAACTCTGATATTATTGCTCCACCATTTTCTAAAATCTTATTTGCTGTTTTTAAATTTACGGCAGGCCTTATATTATCAAGAGGACTTCCCAATATCGCAGCTGTTTTTCCATATTTACCTTCCATACATGCAAGATGAGATTCACAGTCTATCCCTATAGCAAGTCCACTTACAACATGCATACCACAATCAGATAATTCTTTTGTAAATTTTCTTACATATTTAAGACCGTATTTAGTCGGAGTCCTAGATCCAATAACTGATATAACGTTTCCCCCTTGTAAAAAAGAAATATCCCCTTTATAAAATAATATAGGCGGTGGCTTAGAAATATGTTTTAATCTCTCTGGATAATCATCATCTTCAATACATATGTAATGTATTTGCTGTTGTTGTAAAACCGCTTTTATTTTTTCTATTCTTTCAGGACTTCTATATTTTACTATATTTCGTGATAATTTTAAATTTATTTTTTTATTTTTCAAAATCTTATCTTTTTCTAAATACATTAAATTTATTAATTTTTCAAATTCATTTTTTAAAGAAATTATGTCTTCTTGGGTAATTCTATATATCGAACTTAAGAATAAATACATTTCCCTCTCTTCCATATTATCACCTCATTTAAAATATTTATAATATCCTTTTCTATATGAAAAAGCTTCTAATATATGATTTTTTTGTATTTCTTCACATACTTCTAAGTCTGCTATTGTTCTAGCAGTTTTAAGTAATTTTGTATAACTCCTATTGCTCAATTTATATTTATTAAATATTTTATTTGCTGTATTTTTACCTTCTTTATTTAACTTGCAGTAGTTGTTAATTTGATATGAGCTTATTTCATCATTGTTTTTTATATTGCTATTTTTAAAACGCTCTATTTGTATATCTTTAGCTTTTTGTACTCTATTTTTTATTGTTTCAGATGTCTCATTTAGATTATTTTCATTAAATTCTCCTATTTCAATTCGATCTACATCTAAAAATATATCAAATCTATCTAATAGTGGTCCTGATATTTTATTTTTATATCTCATTATTTCACTAGCACTACATTTACATTCTGTGTTAGACATAAAATACCCACATGGACAAGGATTCATAGCTGCTACAATCAAGGTATTGCATGGATATTTAATGTGAAACTTTAATCTAGATATACTTATTGTTCCGTCTTCTATCGGTTGCCTTAGCATGTCTAAAGTTTTTCTATTAAATTCAGCTAATTCATCTAAAAACAATACACCCCTATGAGCTAATACTATTTCCCCTGGGGTAGCTTTTGCCCCTCCTCCAAGCAGCGAAATATTTGTTGCACTGTGATGTGGAGCTCTAAATGGTCTTTTATTTATAATTCCTATATCGTTATTTATAAGTCCCGCTATACTGTATATTTTGCTTATTTCCATCATTTCATCTTTATCTAAATCCGGCATTATAGTTCTTATTCTTCTCGCCATCATTGTTTTGCCACACCCTGGTGGTCCCATTAAGATAACATTATGATTTCCCGCTGCTGCAATTTCAAGCCCCCTTTTTACAAAATAATTACCTCTTACATCAGAAAAATCTTCTTCATAGCCTTCATTTTCTGTATCGATATCATAAATTTTTAATATAGAAGTTAAATCAAATTTTTCTCTACTATTTATATATGATATACATTCTTTCAGATTTTTTATTGGTATTATCTCTATACCATCTACATATGAACTTTCTTTTAAATTATCATATGGAATAAATATTCTTTTATATCCATTTTGTTTTGCACTCAAAACTATAGGCAAAATACCTCTGACTTTTTTTAATGTTCCATCTAAAGATAATTCACCTACAAATATTGTCTCGTCAAAATATGATTTTTCTCTTTTTATATAATTTATAAGAAGTCCAATAGATATAGGTAAATCTAATAAAGACCCTTCTTTTTTTATATCTGCTGGTGATAAATTCACCACTATTCTCTTTGTTGGAAATTCAAAGTCGCTATTTATAATTGCTGATTTTACTCGTTCTTTTGCTTCTTTTATTTCAATACTAGCTAAGCCTACTATATTAAAACAAGGCATCCCTCTAGTAATGTCGACTTCTACATTTACAATAAAGCCATCTATTCCAATTAGATTACATGAATTCACTATACTTAACATAACTATCCTTTCTTAAAATGCATTTTCTATATGATTTATTTTTTCTTCAATAAAATAAATCTCAATCACATCAAATCTTATTTCATAGTTTTTTAAATTATTTGTGGAAATATAATATTTTGCAACAGAAGTTATTTTTGATGCCTTTTTATAATCAACTGCTTCACATGCAAGTCCATAATCTTTAGACATTCTAGACTTTACTTCCACAAATATTATTTTGTTTTCTAATTTTGCGATAATATCAATTTCACCAAATTTAGTTCTATAATTGCTACAGATTATAGTCATTCCTAGTGATATTAAATATTTTTTTGCTATATTTTCCCCTATTTTACCTTTTTTAACATTATCTAAATTTTTAATCATTTTATAAATTTCCATATATACCACCCAAAATCTTTTTTGTATTTTAGTCATAAAGGTTACAATATATACACTTTTACAAGTTTTAATTGAAAAATTTTACAAATAATTATACGATAAATATTATAAACATTTCTATTGGAGGGTAAAAATGGGAAGTAACAGAAATAAAAAGAAAAAAAAATCAAAAATTAATCGTAAAAATCTAACAATTGTATTAGCAGCTTTAGTAGTATTTTTAGTTGCTATTGTTGCTGGAGTTAAATCATTTAATAAAGGGGATAATGTTGCTAAAGTAAATAAAACTACTGAATTAACTTAATCACAAAATAATGAAACTTACAGCGCATCTCTAATTGCATGTGGTGATGTAATGTCTCATTCACCTCAACTTGATGCACAATATAATCCGAGCACAAAACAATATTCTTTTGAAAATAATTATAAATACGTAAAAGAATATGTCCAAAAAGCAGATTTAGCAATAGCTAACTTAGAAACTACACTTGCTGGTAATGATGTATATAATTACAGTTCTTATCCAACATTTAATACGCCAGATTCACTTGCAGATGCATTAAAAGATACTGGATTTGACTTATTATCAACTATCAATAATCATAGTTTTGATATGTCTAGCTTAGGTGTTGAACGTACTTTATCTACATTAAAATCAAAAGGATTTGATACTGTAGGTACTCGTCAAAAAACATCAGATGATGATTACATAATAGAAAATGTAAACAATATAAAACTTGGCATTACATCTTATACTTATGGAGAAATTAAAAATGGAACAAAATATTTAAATGGTATAAAAGTTTCTAGTGATAAAACTGATTTAATGAATGTATTTGATACTTCTGATGTAAATAAGGCATTTGATACAATTTATTCTACTGTTAAAAAATATCAAGATGATACAGATATGCAAATAGTTATAATTCACTGGGGAGATGAATATAGCAGAACACCTAATAATTTTCAAAAGAAATTAGCTCAAAAGTTATGTGATGCTGGAGTCGATATCATAATAGGATCTCATCCTCATGTTGTAGAACCTGTAGAGACAATAAAATCAACTGATGGTAAAAATGAAACACTTGTTATTTATTCTTTAGGAAATTATATATCTAACCAAAGAAGAGAATATATAAGCATGTATACAGAAGATGGTCTTATGGTAGATATAAATATCGAAAAACAAGGTAATAATGAAGCTAAAGTTAAAAAAGTTACTTGTATACCAACTTGGGTAAATAAATACGAATCTAGTGGCAAAAGCGTTTATGAAATAATACCTGTTGCCGATAATATATTAGAAAAAACAACATATATAGATCAAAGTTATCTAAAACAATCTTATAAAAATACATCTGAACTTATAAAAACAGATGATAAAATAAGCATTGTAAAGAGTCCATTTGAAAATTAAATAAACTAAATAAAAGCTAGGTAGATTCATATTCTACTTAGCTTTTTTAATTTCTACAAAATTCACTTCATTTATTTATCCACCGACTTTATCTATTGCTTATGATAATAAGTTTTAAATAATAAATTTATTCAAAATAAACAAATCCACCTTCATTTTTAGTAGTTTCAATCCATAAACTTAGATTTATTTTTTTTAATATTCCTTCATCACAAATTGTAATTTCTAATTTATCATCCAAGTTGCAATATAAAACACCTACTACCGTAACCCAATGCCATGCATCTAAGTTTTTTTCTTTGCCATTGTCTAAATTTAAAAATGCGATTGGATGGCCTTTTTCTAATGCTTCATCTAAAAATTTAAATACTTCTTTATTTGAAGGTCTTTCCTCAACTTTTTTCGGTATTTTTAAAAAATTGGATTTTATATTTTTATGTTGTCTCGAGTTTATATATTTTTCAAATCCTTCTAAAAATAATTCAATTGTATTTACTCCTCTTCCAATCTGAGGTGTTATAAACTCCCAAACATCATTCATTAATACTAAAAATTCTGATTTACTATAATGTTGAAATTTGTCTATATTATTTTTTATATCCTCATACATAATAATCGTTGAAGCAGTTGTAGGACCACATCCTGACATTCTTCTCCATTTTGTTTCAAACCACTCTTGATTTCCTCCAAAATAAGTATAATCTTCAATACTATCTTTTATTTTCAAAAGCTCTAAGTCTAATATTCTCTCCATTCTCACCCTTTTCACCCGCTTTTTATAGAATTGCCAAAATATAGATTAATCCCTATATATTATTTATATTATCATATTACTTAAATTGATATTGTTTTATTTTTAATATTATTTAAAAAAGAGGCTAAATAACGCCTCTTTTTACATATATTGATATTTTTTAATTTTTATTTACTAAATATTACTCTTTCATCTATATCAGCTATAGTAGCACATCCAGTAAGTCTCATAGTCGCCTCAAGCTCAGATATTATTTTATTTACATAAATCTCTACACCTTCAGTACCGCCACCAAAAGATGCTGTTACAAATGGTCTACCGATTAATACACCATCTGCTCCTAAAGCTATTAATTTTAATACATCAACACCTGTTCTAACTCCACCGTCAGCAAGTATTATAGTTTTCCCTTTTACAGCTTTTGCTATAGCAGGAAGTACATCAGCTGCTCCTGGAGTACAGTCTAGTACTCTACCACCATGATTAGATACAACTATTGCATCTACACCAGCTTCTGCCGCTAATATAGCTTCATCTACTGTCATAAGTCCTTTTAGTATAAAAGGTAGTTTTGTAGCTTTTTTTAATTCTTTTATTTTATCTAAAGTTTTTGGTTCTACATTTTTACCGTGAAGCGATAAAGTAACTAATCCACATGCATCTACATCTACACCAAGCGCAAATACACCTGCATCTTCTGCTAATTTCATTTTTGAAATTATAGCATCATTTTCCCATGGTTTTATAAATGCTATACCATCTGCATTTTTTTCTTTTAATACTTCTAAATTATCAGTCAAGAAAGTTTCTATTGCAGTATCTCCTACCATTGGATATATTCCAGCTTTTAAACATCCTTCTATTACCCATGATATATATTCTTTTTCAGTATATTTTCCACCCATATTTAAAGTAGTTCCTGATACTGGAGCTGCAAATATAGGAGCTTTCATTTTTTTGCCAAACATTTCTACTGATGTATCTGGATTTTTAACATTGTGTAAAACCCTCATATTTATTTTGACTTTTTCTAGACTTTTTATATTTTCAGTAAATGCTACACCTGTTCCTTTTCCACCCATTCCTGGGACCTCACCTGAACATGCTATACCATTACATACTTTACATACTTTACAACTTCCATTTAAGTTTTCTCTTGCACTCTTTAAGACACTTTTGTAATCCATATTTAATCCTCCCAAATAGTATTTTTAAATTTTTAGTTAATTTATCTTCTAATTCTCATAGTAATTATAACACATTCTTTAAGAAACTCTTTCTATGAATAGGAGTTATACCATATTTTTCAATAGCCTCATAATGCTCTTTTGTTCCATATCCTTTATGATGTTTAAATCCGTATTGTGGATATATTTCATCATATTTATACATAAGTCTATCTCTTGTAACTTTGGCAAGTATACTAGCGCCTGCTATAGATATTGATTTAGAATCCCCTTTTATTATCGGAAATTGTTTTATATCTAAATCAGGTATTGTAACTGCATCTAAAAGTAAATAATCTGGCTTTTTACTTAAGGCATTTATCGCTTTATTCATAGCCATATATGTAGCATTTAAGATATTATATTCATCTATTTCATCATTTTCTACAATGCCTATTCCATAATCTAATGCCTGTTCTTTTATTATGTCGAATAATTCATCCCTTTTTGCTTCAGAAAGCTTTTTAGAGTCATTTATGTACGGAATTTTTGTTCCTTTTTCAAATACTACTACACTGGCTACTACTGGTCCTGCTAAAGGCCCTCTTCCAGCTTCATCAACTCCTCCTATATATAAATATCCATTTGCATATCCTTCATTTTCAAATGTATTTATAAACTCAAGTCTCTCTTCTTCTTTTTTTATTTTTTCTAATTTTTTACCTAAGCTCTTAGCTATATTCTGAACTGATTTTCTATCATCTTGATTCAATAATTGTATATATTCTACATATTGATCTTCATTTAAATTATCTACTATCTCTTTTATTTCTTTTACACTTTTATTTTTCATAATACACCTCTTTTTTTATATATTAATATTTTTATAGTTATTATGTAATTTTTAATTAATTATTATTTTATTATACTTAGTATAATACAAAAAATCGCCAAGGAACTCAATATACATTAAATTCCTCGGCGATTTATATAAATAGTTTATATATTTTTATATATTAAACTGCAATTTCTTCTGAATCTTTATCTTGAACTTTTTTAGATGATTTTATAAAGAATCCTATAAGTCCACCTATTATTGCTGGCACTACCCAACAGAAACCTAAGTTTGCAAAAGGTAATAAATTTATAAAGTCAAAGTTCATACCTAAATCATTACCTGCCATAAGTATACCCATTAATAGCGCAACGTAAGTAGCACCTTTAACTACATTATCATTTTTAAAGTATTTATTAAATATAGTTACTACTATTAATACTATTGTTGCTGGATATATTAAACTAAGTATTGGAGCAGATATTTTTATTATAGTTCCAACTCCTAAAGTTGATATTACTAAACTTAATAAGCATACAGTTATTACTATATGTTCATATTTTAATTTATTTTTAGTTAAGCCTGAAAAATACTCTGCTGTAGCAGATGTTAAACCAATAGCTGTAGTTAAACATGCTAGTGTTACTATTAAAGATAAAACTACTTTTCCTGGAGTACCAAGTAAAGCAACTGTTATAGCAACTATTAATGCTGATTGCGATACATCTACTCCATATTGAGTTGATACTGTCGCTCCAAGATAAGTAAGACCTCCGTATACAAGCGCTAGACCTAACGCAGCTATAAATCCTGCTTTTAATAAAATATTAACTCTATCTTTTTCTTTTTTATATCCTTTTTGTACTAAACTTTTTATTAATACAGCCGATAAACATATCGCTCCTAATGCATCTAACGTTTGGTATCCTTGTAATATTCCTTCACTAAATACATTTTCTATGGCAGCATCATTTAAATTTCCTATTGGATTTATTATACCAATTACTATTAAAGCTAATAAGCAAACTAATAATGCTGGTGTTAAATACGAACCAATTATATCTACCACTTTAGATGGCTTTATTGTTAAAGCCAATGTTATAGCAAAGAATATTGTCGAAAATAATACTGCATTGAATCCCGGTATAAGTGGTATTATCCCCATTTCAAAAGTTGTAGCAGCTGTTCTTGGTATTGCAAGAAGTGGCCCTAAGCATATCATTATAGCAGAACCTAAAATTATCGCAAATAATTTACCCGCTCTACCAAATACTCTTCCCGTATCTCCATCAGATTTAGCTGATGCTAATATAGCAAGTAGTGATAAACCTACGTCAGCTAGTATAAACCCTAAAAATCCTATTAAGAATTTATCTCCTGTTATAACCCCTAAGTAAGGCGGGAATATTAAGTTTCCTGCTCCGAAGAACATAGCGAACAGGGCAAAACCAGTTACAATTATGTCTTTATTTTTTGTATTCATAATTATTCCTCCTAATATTGTTGTCTTACTGATTACTCTATTATACATACATTAGCTTTAATAGTCAATATAATTTAAATATATTTAAAATTTAAATTATACAGACAATTCAGAGTAATTTTTATTTTATTTTTATACATCTAAATACATATAATTATCATAATACAGCTTTAAAATATCATAAGAATTACTTTTTTAAAGCATAGTATTATTACTTTTTCTTTTCTATAATATATAAAAAAGCTGGTCTTGAATATTTAAGTTTAAGTATTCAAGACCAGCTTTATATATTTAATCAATTAATTTATGCTTCTTCTATATCTTCAGGCACTTCTAGAGTTATTTGACCTAATTTACCTTCTCTAAACTCATTTAGAACTGTTTTTGCTATTCTTGTATAGTCTAATTCATTTCTTCCTAAGATGAATCCTCTTTTTCTTCCTATCATCTCCATAGTTTCTAGTGGTTCTTCACCTAGAGAATCTAATTTATATCTAGCTTTTAACTTCTCTGGCTCTATCTCAGACATTTTTTCTATGAATTTTAGTCCTAAAGTATCTATATCTAGTATTTCGTCTTTTATAGCTCTTGTAAATGCTAAATTTAAAGCTATTTTTTGATCTTCAAATTTAGGCCATAATATACCTGGTGTATCTAATAACTCTAAGTTTCCTTTAAGTCTAACCCATTGTTTACCTTTTGTTACACCTGGTCTATCTCCTGTTTGAGTACTTTTTCTTCCTGTTAATTTATTTATAAGAGAAGATTTCCCTACATTTGGAACACCAACGATCATAACTCTTATCGCTCTTTCTTTTCTTCCCTTTTCTTTTAATGCATCCATTTTTTCTTTTGTAGCATTTTTACATTCTTCTACAATTTTATTTACTCCGTTACCTTTTAGAGTGTCTACTGGTATAGCTTTTATACCTTTACTTTGATAGTAGCTTATCCATTTATTTAATTTAGCTTTGTCAGATAAATCACTTTTATTTAAAACTACTACTCTAGGTTTATTTTGTGCTAATTTATCTATCTCAGGGTTTTTACTACTAAGTGGTATTCTAGCATCTAAAAGCTCTATAACAACGTCTACAAGCTTTAAGTTATTTTGTACCATTTCTTTAGTTTTTTTCATATGTCCTGGATACCAGTTTATATGTAGATTATCATCTTTTAAATATTCTTCGTAATCTCTTGTCATGTTCTCACTTCCTTTTTATTAGTTATATTTTATAAAACTCTCTTTATTTTAACATTTTTAAAGATGTATATTTTTATTTATATTATCTCTAATAATTTATGTATTTATTAGTTTATTTCTCCATATAAGACAAAAAGGAAAGCTCTTTCGAGATTTCCTTTTATTTTAATAAAGATTTATTATCTTTTAGTTCTAGCTTCTTTAACTTTAGCAGCTTTACCAGTTCTAGTTCTTAAGTAATTGATTTTAGCTCTTCTTACTTTACCTTTTCTAGTAACTTCTATTTTTTCTATTTTTGGTGAATGAACTGGGAATGTTCTTTCTACACCTACGTTGAAAGATATTTTTCTAACAGTGAAAGTTTCTCTGTTTCCTCCACCTTGTCTTTTTATTACAACACCTTCAAATACTTGTACTCTTTCTCTTTTTCCTTCTACTATTCTAACGTGTACTTTTACAGTGTCCCCAGGTCCAAAGTTAGGAACTTCGTTTTTTAATTGTTCTTGTTCTAATGATTTTATTAATTCGTTCATTTTTTTCCTCCTAGTATTCATAGACATTCTTAATTACTGACCAGTGTAACAGAGGAATGCCCGTAGTCTCGACTTTTCATATTATACTATAAAAAATTATTTCTTACAATACTTTTTATATAAATCTTTTCTTCTTTTTTTGGTAATTTCAATAGATTGTTCTTTTCTCCACGCCTCTATTTTTTGATGGTTTCCAGATAATAATACATCTGGTACACTTAGTCCCATAAATTCTCTCGGTCTAGTATAGTGTGGATATTCAAGCAGGTCATTTTCGAATGATTCATCTTCAAATGACTCATTTTGATTTAATACTCCTGGAATAAGCCTAGCTATAGCATCTACAAGTATAAGAGCTGGCAATTCTCCTCCAGTAAGTACATAATCTCCTATTGATATTTCGTCTGTAACTATTAAATCTATTATTCTTTGGTCTATACCTTCATAATGTCCACAAAGCAGTATAATGTCTTCTTCTTTTGAGAATCCTTTTACAATACCTTGTCTCAATGTTTTTCCTTTAGGAGTTAAGTATATAACTCTTGGATTTTCTATATTATGAGTATCTACTATGTGCTTATATGTATCATAAATAGGTTGAGGAGTCATAAGCATACCTGCCCCACCTCCAAAAGGATAATCATCTACTTTTTTATGTTTGTTAGTAGAGAAATCTCTTATATTGTATACAAACACTTCAATAATTCCCTTTTCTATAGCTCTTTTCATTATACTTTCTCCAAAGTATGAATTAAATATCTCTGGAAAAAGTGTCATTATATGAAATCTCATCTTGCCACCTAATCAAGCATTCCTTTTATAGGATCTATTATCATTTTATTTTGATCTAAATCAATAGTTGGTACGAATTTTTCAATTGATGGTATTAAGTATTCTTTTTCTCCAGATGAAACTACATATACATCATTTATAGCATGTTGCAATACATCTTTAAGAACACCTACTTTTTCTCCGTCCACAGTGAAAACATCTAATCCAATTAAATCAGATACGAAAAATTCACCCTCTTCTAATTCTCTACCTTGTTCTCTTCCGATATACATATTTTTAGTTTTTAATTTTTCCGCTAATTCTATAGAGTCGATATCTTTTATTTTCATTATGACCATGTTACCTTTGTATCTAACTCTTTCAACTTCGTATTTATTATTTAAATTTTTATCTATATAAAAATACTCTAATTCATCAAAACGGTTTATATCGTCAGTATATGGGTAAACACGAACTTCACCCTTTAAACCTTGTGTATTTACTATTTGTCCTATTCTAAAGACAGTTAATTTTTCAGTCATTTTGTCACCTCTTTTTACATTTTTAGTATATACAAAAAGGATTAGGCATATACCTAATCCTTTTTATACTATCTCAAGAGAAACCTTAAGGTGCTCTTTATTTCCAGCAGATTTTAATACAGTTCTAATAGCTTTAGCTATTCTCCCTTGTTTTCCTATAACCTTGCCCATATCTTCTTGAGAAACTGAAAGTTTAAGGATTATTTCACCTTTTTTTCTTGTTTCCTCAACTGTCACCTCATCAGGATTATCAACTAGAGCCTTAACTATATCGATAACTAGCTCTTTCATATTTTCCATCTCCTAAAATGTTTCAATAAAATAAGTTACGTTTCTTATTTTGCTATTATTTCTTGGCTTTGTAATAATTTTTTAACAGTTTCAGTAGGTTGTGCACCAACACCTAACCATTTTTTAGCTTTTTCATCGTTTATTTTTATTTGTTTTGGTTCAGAAACTGGATTGTAGTATCCTATTTCTTCTATGAATCTACCATCTCTTGGAGCTCTTGAATCTGCTACCACTATTCTGTAGAAAGGTTTTTTATTTGAACCCATTCTTTTTAATCTTATTTTAACTGCCATTTGGCCACCTCCGAAATTTTTTTCTATTTTAGTTTTTAATTTATTTATTTAAAGAAAGGAAGTCCGGGAAAACCGCCTCTTTTCTTCATACCTTTACTATTAGAAGTAAACATCTTCATCATTTTTTTCATTTCATTTAATTGTTTTATTAGTTTATTTACTTCTTGTACACTTGTCCCACTACCTTTTGCTATTCTTCTTTTTCTAGATGCATTAAGTATTTGTGGATTTCTTCTTTCTTCAATCGTCATAGATTGTATTATGGCTTTTACTCTGTTCATTTCTTTGCCATTCATATCTACGTCGCCTAATTGATTTTTTATATCTCCCATTCCTGGAATCATTCCAAGAATCTTGTCCATAGAACCCATCTTTTGGATTTGTTCCATTTGATCTAAGAAATCTTCAAAATCAAATTCTTGTTTTTTAAGCTTAGCACCTAGTGCTTTTGCTTTTTCCATGTCCATAGTTTCTTGAGCTTTTTCAATTAAACTTAAGACATCACCCATTCCTAAAATTCTAGAAGCCATTCTGTCTGGATGGAAAGGTTCTAAATCATATAATTTTTCACCCATACCTATGAATTTTATAGGTTTTTGTGTTACAGCTCTTATCGAAAGTGCTGCCCCACCTCTAGTGTCACCATCTAGTTTAGTAAGTACAACTCCATCTATACCTAAAGCATTGTCAAAACTTTCAGCTACGTTAACTGCATCTTGACCTGTCATTGAGTCGACTACTAAAAGTATTTCATGTGGTTTGACTTCTGATTTAATAGATTTTAATTCATCCATTAATTCTTCATCTATATGAAGTCTACCTGCTGTATCTATTATAACTAAATCGTTGTTGTTTTTCATAGCATGACTAAGTCCTGCTTTTGCTATATTAACTGGGTTTTCTTTATCGCCCATGTTAAATACTTCTATGCCTAAGCTTGAACCTACAACTTCTAATTGTTTTATCGCTGCTGGTCTATAAACGTCACAAGCTACAAGTAATGGTTTCTTTCCTTGTTTCTTGAAATATCCGCCAAGCTTTCCTGATGTTGTCGTCTTACCTGCCCCTTGTAAACCTACCATCATGATTATTGTTGGTGGTTTTGAAGATATTGTTATTTTACTTTGAACATCTCCCATTAAAGCAGTAAGTTCTTCATTTACTATCTTTATAACATGTTGTGCTGGAGTTAAACTTTCCATAACTTCTTGTCCAACACATCTTTCTTGCACTTTTTTTACAAAATCTTTTACGACTTTAAAGTTTACATCGGCTTCAAGTAATGCAAGTTTTACTTCTCTCATAGCAGCCTTTACATCTTTTTCAGTAAGTTTTCCTTTTGATTTTAACTTACTAAAGGCACCTTGCAATTTATCAGATAAACCTTCAAATATCATTTTAACAACTCCCTACATATTTCTTCTATATTTTCTAGCTTAGGGATTAAATCAGCACAATCTCTATTGTGCAATAAATCTTCTTTTATGTCAATAATTTTCTCCCTAATAGATTTAAGGAATTTTTCTTGGTCTTTTAACTTAGCTACTAAATGTAGTTTACTTTCGTATTCTCTAAGTATTTTCTCTGAACGCTTCAATGTGTCGTAAACTCCTTGTCGTGATACACCTAAGTTTTCACTTATCTCTCCTAATGAATAATCTTCTTCATAGTAAAGAGATACCATTTCTCGTTGTTTGTCAGTCAATAGCTCTTTGTATTGCTCAAACAACAATCCAATCTCAACCATTTTTTCTATGTTCATAACAATCACTTCCAAGACCTTACTGTAAAGGTTCTTTACTTTACACATTGTATTTTATATCAAATAAATACTCTTGTCAACATTTATTTTATGCTAAGTTTAACCGAATAGAGCATCTACAAACGATTTAGAGTCAAAATCTTGTAAATCTTCCATTTGTTCCCCTACACCTATCAATTTAACAGGTACATCTACTTCTGATTTAACAGCTAAAACAACTCCACCTTTTGCTGTTCCGTCTAGTTTCGTCAGAACTAATCCTGTTATATCACATACTTCTTTAAAGCTTTTAGCTTGTGATACTGCATTTTGTCCAGTAGTCGCATCAACTACTAGTAAAACTTCTTTTTTAGCTTCTGGATATTCTCTATCTACTATTTTAAATACTTTACCTAATTCATTCATTAAGTTTGATTTATTGTGAAGACGTCCTGCTGTATCACAGATTAATACGTCTACCCCTCTTGATTTAGATGCTTTTATAGCATCAAATATTACAGCTCCTGGGTCTGCACCTTCTTGATGTTTTATTATATCTACATTACATCTATTTGCCCATACTTCTAATTGGTCTATAGCAGCTGCTCTGAATGTATCTCCTGCAGCAAGTAATACTTTTTTACCTTCTGACTTATATCTATGAGCTAATTTACCTATTGTTGTAGTTTTTCCTACACCATTTACCCCTACCATTAATATTATAGTTGGACTGTGTGATGCATCTAACTTAGTATCATCTTTAGATAAAATATCTTCTATTATTAATTTTAATTCTTCTCTTACGTCTTGTGGATCTGTTATCTTCTTACGTCTTATAGCATCTTCTAATTTTTTGATTATATCCATAGTAGTATTAACGCCAACATCAGCAGTTATTAAAACTTCTTCTAAGTCTTCTAAAAGTTCTTCATCTACTTTTGTGTATGCTTTTAATACTTCATCTACTCTATCTGTTATACCTTGTTTAGCTTTTGTTAAACCTTGTTTTAATCTGTCAAACAGACTTACTTTTTTAGGCTTTTCTTCTATTGTTTCTGTTTCTTCAATTTCCTCTACAAACTCATCTTCTTGTTCTATATCTTCTTCTATTTCTTGAGATTGTTGAGCTTCTTCAGCTTCTTCTACTTCTTCAGATTCTTCTATTTCTTGAGCTAATTCTTCTTTTATTTCTTCAATTTCTTCATCTGAAGTTTCTAATTCTTTTTCTTCTGCGACAACATCTACAGCTTTTTCTTCATCTTGTGATTTTTCATTAATTATTTCTTCTTGTTTTTCATATTCTGTAGATATTTCGTCTTCATCTGCACTTTGAACTTCAATATCTTCTGCTTGTTCTTCAATTTCTTCTTTTAAATCATCAGAGTCATTTTGAGCTTCTTCTAATTCAGAATTATCATCTTCTTCAACTTGTATTTCTTCTACTGATTCTTCTTGTATTTCTTCTTTTTTCTTTTTCCCAAAACCAAAAAGTTTTTTAAACATACTATTTCCTCCATTTTATACTATATCTGTCATTTTATGTGCTTCATGAAGGTCTAAGCTAATTACTTTTGATATAGCTTTTTGCTCCATTGTAACACCATAAATATAATCGGCTGCTTCCATTGTACCTCTTCTATGTGTTACTGCTATAAACTGAGTATCTTCTGATAATTCTTTTAAATACTCTCCAAATCTAAATATATTGGCATCATCTAGTGGCGCCTCAATTTCATCTAAGATACAAAACGGCGTAGGTTTAGCTAATATTATTGCAAATAAGATACTTATAGCTGTTAATGCCTTTTCTCCACCTGATAGTAAGTTTAGATTTTTCATCTTTTTACCTGGTGGCTTAGCAGTTATTTGAATATCACTTTCAAGTATATTATCTTCGTCTAATATTGTAAGCTCTCCTTCTCCACCTCCAAATAGTCTTTTATATACGTATTTGAAGTTTTCGTTTACTTGAGTAAATTGTTCTTTAAATTGAACTTTCATATTCACTTCAAGCTCCTCTATGATTTTTTCTATTGCATTTATAGATTCTTCTAAATCTGTTTTTTGCTCGCTATAGAAATCATATCTCTCTTTAGTTTCTTTGTATTCATTTATAGAATCTATATTTATATTTCCAAGACTTGCAATTTCTCTTTTTATAGATTCAAGTATTTTTTTATTTATTTCAATAGAATCATCTCTAAATTCTAAAGCTTTTACATAGCTTAAGTCATAATCTTCAAATAATCTAGTTGTATAACTTTCTTTATTTGCCGATAATCTCTCCATTTTTGATTCTATTTTAAATTCACTTTGTCTAAGCTCCATGCTCTCTCTTTCAAAAGCCTTTAATTTTTTATTTAAATCATTTATATTTTCTTTAAATTTATTTTTAGCTTGTTGAGCATTATCCATCTCTTTATTTTTCTTTAAAAGTTCTTTATTTAAATTTTCGCTCTCTCTTTTTTGGATTTGAGCTTCATTGCCTAGACTTTCTATATCTTTTTGTAGATTTTCTATAGAATTTTTATTTTCGATAATTTTCTTATTAGTATCATCTACCTCTTCTTTAATTCTATTTATCTCAGCATCTGTAGATTTAAATATTTCGCTTTTTTGAACAAAATCTAATTTTAAACTTTCAATTTGCTTTTTATCTTTATCGAAATCTTCATTTTGAGACTCTTGCATTTTGCTAAGTTCTTCAATTTGCTTTTTATTTTCAATTTCTTTTAATTCTATTTGTTTTATATTTTGTTCTATATTTTCTATTTTATTAGATGTATAGTCTAAATTTGATTTTAGACCATTTTTTTCTTTTTGAAGCTTTTCAATATTTTGATTTAATGAGTCTATTTCATATTCCATTGATTTTAATTTAGTATTTTGTCTTACGATTTCTTTTTCTAAATTATTTATATCAATTTCATATTTTTCTATTTCTTTTTTAGTATTTGAAATAGATTCAATAACTCTTTGTTTATTTTCTAGATGTTTTTCATTTTCTATTTTTATACTTTGTATCTTTTCCTCAAAGTCATTTATAAGTCTTTTTCTAGATAATATGTTTGTAGTAGTTTTTAAACTTCCTCCTGTTAAAGACCCACCTGGATTTAATATATCTCCATCTAAAGTGACTACTTTAAATCTATGGTTAGTTTCATTTGCAAACTTTATACCTTCATCCATATTATCAATTACTATAGTTCTACCTAATATACTTTCAATTATATCTCTATATTTTTCATCAAAAGAAACTAAATCACTTGCTACTTTTATATATTTTGTCTTTGCATTTATAGTTTTTTCATCTATTCTCTTAGATTTTATAACATTCATAGGAAGAAAAGTTACTCTACCCATATTATTTTTCTTCAGATAATTTATTGCATTTTTCGCTGCATATTGATCTGTAGTTATAATATTTTGCATATAAGCTCCTAGGGCAGCTTCTATTGCCTTTTCATAAGCTTCTTCAGTAGTTATAACTTGTCCTAATGCTCCACATATACCGGATAAGTTTTTATTTTTTAATACTTCTTTAACACCTCTATTGAAGCCTTCATTGTGTTTTTCCATGTCTATGTATATTTGTAGTTTAGAAGAGTATTCTTTGTGAGAATAGTTGTTGTTTTGTATTTTTAAATCTATATCTTTATTTTTAAGTCTATAATTTTCTAAATTATTTTTTAAATTATTTAAAGATATAGTTTTATCTTTTAGATCTTTTCTAATCTCACTTATTTTTTCTTCTTTTTCTATATAAATAGATTTCTTTTCTTCTAATGAAGTATTTATATCTAAAATATTATTTTCTATTGCTTCATTTCTAGAATTTATATTTTCAATATTTGCACCTAACATAGATAAACTATTACTTAAATCTCTTTTTTCATTTAAATAAGTTATTATATTATCTTTTAAGTTCTCTAAATTTTTAGTTAAGTCATTTAATTTAGCTTCTTTTTGACTAGTCTTTTGTTCTATATCGTAAATATCTTTTTCTAATATAGATATAGCTTCTTTATCTACTTGTCTTTTACTTTGTAATGAAGCTAATTTTTCATTGTCTTGTTTTAACTTAAGTTCAAATTCTTCTAAAGTCTTATTATTATTTTCTATATTAACTTTTGAGTTAATTATTCTTTCATTTATAAGAGAGATGTGAGAATCATTTTGATTTATTACATCTTTTATAGAGTCTATGTATTCGCCAAGTTTTGATATATTTTGTTCTAGTTTTTCTATCTCCTCATTAGCTAGTTCTACATTTTTGTCCATTTTTTCTCTTAATTCTTCTTTTTCATTTAACTCTTTTGCAAGTATTGTCTTTTGCTTTGTTATTTCTGATAACTCTAAATCTATTTTTTTAATTTCTCTTATATAGTTATTTACTTCTAGTTTTTTTAGACTTTCTCTAAGTTCTAAATATTTAAGAGCCTTTTTTTGTTGAGTGAAAAGAGGTTTTATCCTATTTTCAATTTCTATATATATATCTTCTATTCTCTCTAAATTTTCTTTAGTATTTTTTAGATTTTTTTCAGCTTCAATTTTTTTATATCTGTATTTTGATATACCGCATGCTTCATCAAAGACTTTTCTTCTATTAGCTGGGTTATTGCTTAATATTTCATCTACTTTCCCCTGCTCTATAATAGAGTATCCATCTTTACCTATTCCTGTATCTAGTAGTAATTCCTTTATATCTTTTAATCTACAAGCTTTGTCATTTAAAAAGAATCCACTCTCTCCATTTCTATAGGCCCTTCTCTTTATAGTAACTTCACTAAAGTCGATATTTAACTTTTGATCGCTATTATCTATAGTTAAAGCTACTTCACAGTAATTCATAGGTTTTTTATCTACTGTACCAGCAAATATAACGTCTTCTAGCTTATCTCCTCTAAGACTTTTTATACTTTGCTCTCCTAAAACCCATCTAACTGCATCAGATATATTACTTTTTCCACTACCATTTGGTCCTACAATCGCTGTTATTCCTTCGTTAAAATTTATCTCTGTCTTTGTTGGAAAGGATTTAAATCCCTTTAATTCTAATCTCTTTAAATGCACTGTTTCATCTCCCTTCAAAACTAAAGGTTATATATCTCTAATAATTTAGCATAAACTTCATTCATATTTACACTAAAGCTGCCTTTTGATGATGATATTACTAACTCATCTATTTGTAAATCTGTAGGCATTGTTTTAAGGTTTATATTGTGTTTTTCTTTCATATATATTTTATTTGATTTTTTATTTCCTACTATTTTAGAAATATTTTTGTTATTTGTATTTACTATAAGCTCTTTTTCTATATTATTTTCTTTTACGATATAGTCTAAGTAGTCTTTTATCATCTCAGCTTCTGCTAACTCTCTAAATGCAGGATGGTATGGCCCTGCGACAACACCTTTTCCAAGTTGTATATCGTCAGTAGCTTGAAGACCAACTCTTATTACGTTTATATCGTTAATATAAAATAAAACTAATAATTTTTTAACTATATTTACACATTCTTCTAAAGAAAATGGAGTGTATTCTCCTCTTTCTAAAAGAGTTTCAAGCCCCGTATCTTTAACTACTAATGTAGGGTATATTCTTACACAATCAGGTTGTAATGATATAAACTTTCTCGCAGTTTCTATACATTTTTCTTCTGTGTCAGAAGGAAGTCCTACCATCATCTGTAGACCTAATTTTATATCGTGTTTTTTAATTAATTTTGCACTTTTTATTACTGATTCTATATCATGTCCCCTTACACTGTCTATAAGTACTTTAGCGTCCATAGATTGAACACCTAGCTCTATAATGCTTGCATCATATTTTTTAAGTCTTTCTAATATAGGGTCACTTATACAGTCAGGTCTTGTAGACATTCTTATTTCGTGGACTAACCCCTTATCTACATATTCTTTTGCAACTGATAATAATTCATTTTGACATTCTTCTTCGATTGCAGTAAAGCTTCCTCCGAAAAATGCTATCTCTACATTTGTATCTTTATCTATAGTTTCTAGACATTCTTCTATTATATTTCTAGCATCTTGTGCTGTAACTTCAGTACTTACTCCTGTTATTTTCTTTTGATTGCAAAATATACAATCATGAGGGCATCCTCTGTGTGGAACAAATATAGGTATTATTCTTTTTTTCATTTAAATAGACCACCTTACATTTTTTTGTCTAGTGCGCATTTTGCAGCAACTTGCTCTGCGTCTTTTTTACTTTTACCTTCTCCTACGCCTAATACTGTATCATTTATGCCGACTTCCATAACAAATCGTTTGTTGTGATCTGGTCCTTTTTCTTCGATTAATTTATACCAGATATTATTTTCGCCGTTGCTTTGAAGTACTTCTTGAAGGCAAGTTTTATAATCTCTAAATATTTTTCCTTTTATAGAGTCATTTATTATTTTATCCATATAAGTTAATATGAATTCTCTAGCTTTATCTAATCCACCATCTAAATAAATAGCTGCTATAACTGCCTCTAGAGCATCTGCAAGTATAGATATTCTCTCTCTACCACCTGTAGCTTCTTCTCCTTTACCTAAAAGCATATATTTACCTAGGTGTATATCTTTAGATACTTCACTTAAAGATTCTTCACAAACTATATTGGCTCTTATTTTTGTAAGCTCCCCTTCTGGAAGTTTTGTTTCTTTTTTGAATAAGTAATCACTTATTACTATACTTAAGACAGAGTCTCCTAAAAACTCTAATCTTTCATTAAAAGCATAGTTTTTATTTTCATTTGAATAAGAACTATGTGTTAAAGCTTCTAATATATATTCTTTATTTGTAAATTCATAATTTATATTTTCTTCAAATAACGATATGTTATTTAATATCCTTTTATTAATTTTCATTAAACATCCTCCAAATTAATTGTTTTGTTAGATCAATCTCAATATAATTAAAACATATTTACTTTAAAAAACCTATGAAGATTTAAACTTCATAGGCGCTTTTTAAACCAAACATTCATTGTTAAAAATTACAACTGTTATTCATTATCTTCTTCGTGTATTTCTACACCACAACCACAGCATCCACCTTCATCATCACAATCACCACACTCATCATCTTCAGATGATAATATAACTGCGTGACAACTTGGGCAAACAACATCTACTGAGTCGTCAAATAATAATTCTTCATCAATTTCTACGATTTCAGAACAATTTGGACACTCCATTTCTATGAAACTTAATTCTTCGTCGTCCTCTTCTTCTTCGTCATCGTATTCATCGTAGTCGTCTTCATCATCGTAGTCTTCATCTTCGTCATAAAGCCACTCTTCTAAATCTTCTACGTCTTGTTGTAATTCTTCTACTTCGTATTGTAATTCTTCTACTTGATCTTCTAAGTCTACTACTGAATATTCTAATTCTTCTACAGTATCGGCAAAACTTCCTAATATCTCTACTATTTTGCTAATCATTTTGCCTTCTTTACTCTTATCATCGATATCTAATCCTTCAGCTAAACCTTTTAAATATGCAACTTCTTCACCTAGTTTTTTCATGATAAACCTCTCCTTTTGCATTTTTTATATCTTGTAGAAAATCATTATTAAAATTTTTTAAAGTAGATTTTCATTAAGATAGATTTTTAACACGTTACCAAAAATCGTATGTATTATAATTTCTAAGGAATACAATTTAATTCCTTTAAAAAATTTTATTTTGTGCTTATTAAAGTAAGTAAATTGTATTTTTCTTATTTATTAAGCATTATTTATCTTTAGTATGTGTTATAAAAAAGCTCATATACCATTAATATTGGATATATAAGCTTTTTTTATGCTAAAATATTAAACTCTTGATAAATATTCTCCAGTTCTAGTATCTATTTTTATTTTATCTCCTTCATTTATGAATAAAGGTACTTGAACTACTGCTCCAGTTTCTACTGTAGCTGATTTAGTAACGTTACTTGCTGTATCACCTTTTATACCTGGTTCAGTTTCAGTTACTTCTAATTCTGCAAAGTTTGGTGCTTCTACTTGGAATGGTTGTCCTTGGTAGAATCTTATTGTAGCTGCTTCATTTTCTTTTAAGAATTTTATAGCATCTTCAACTTGCTCATAGTTTAGTGGTATTTGGTCGAAAGTTTCTTCGTCCATGAAGTAGTATAATTCACCATCATTGTATAAATATTGCATTTGTTTTGTTTCTATTATTGCTTTTGGGAATTTATCACTTGGGTTGAAAGCTTCTTCTCTTATAGCTCCTGTTTTTAAGTTTTTGTATTTAGTTCTTACGAAAGCTGCACCTTTACCTGGTTTAACGTGTTGGAAATCAACTACTAAACATGGTTGACCATCCTTTTCGAAAGTTACACCTTTTCTAAAATCTCCTGCTGTTACCATTGTTATTCCTCCATCTAAATAAATTTCTAATGTTTTATCAGTTTTATTATATATATGTTATTCAGATTGTCAAGTTTTTATATAAATTAACAATCTCATATACTATAATATCATAAATTATCTCGAGTAAACAAGGTTTTAACTGTCTTTAGTTTATTATATTTTGTTTCTATATTATAATTTTGACTTTCTATATAATATTTATTCAACGTTTACAATAAAATCTTTAGTCAAAATTCTTTCAAAACACATATTTCCTTAAAATTTACAATAAATAAAATCCTTCCCAAATTATATATATAAAAGGAAGGATTTTTTGTATTAATTATTTATTTTTTCTTTTTATAAAGTCGTCAATTTGCTTACTACTTCTTCTGCTATAACATGTATAGGCTTATTATTTGTATCTACTACTATATCTGCTATAGATTCATATCTATCTTTGCGTTTTTCCATTAAATCTTTTATATATTCAACATTCATATTCCCATTTAATAGGGGTCTTTCATTACTATATTTTACTCTTTCATATATAGTCTCTGGTGATGCTGTAAGTAGTACTATTTTTCCGTTTTTTTTCATTAATTCGACATTTTCATCTTTCATAGGCATTCCACCTCCACAAGAAATTATAATTCCCTGTCTAGTTTCTAATTCTCTCAATGCATTATTTTCACATCTTCTAAAATACTCTTCTCCTTTTCTTTGGAATATTTCATTTATAGTCATATCTTCTCTTTTAACTATAAACTCATCAGTTTCTAAGTCCTGCATTTCAAGTATATGGCTTAAATATTTTGCTATAGTAGATTTCCCAGATCCCATAAATCCAATCAACATTATATTATATGGAAATAAATTTTTAGCTTGATATTTTTTTGCATTCTTTACAACATATCTAAATATGTTCATAATTTCATCTTGATATTTATTATCTTTTAATTTTTTACATAGTGCTATTTCTTTTTTACCTTCATATTCTGGTTGTAGTATAGGCATACCTTTTTCTTTTTTGTATTCCATTATTTCATCTATACAATCCATTCTTTTTGACAAAATTTTTATAATTTCATCATCATACATACTTATTTTTGCTCTTACTTTGTCTATATTATCCATATATATACCCACCCTATCTAATTGTATTTTTACTAAATTATAGCAATATGTTAATAAATTTTCAACAAAACCTGCAATTTAAAAGTCTTTTTTTCAAATTTTCTTTATTTTTTAATTTTTAGTTTTTATAATAGAAATTTTATTTCATTTTTTAATATTTTTATATATTTTACTTTTCTTTTTTAATATCTATTAATTTTTATATTTATAGATATTTTTTATATTCTATAAATATATTTTTATATTTAATTTAAATAAAAATAGTATTAGATTTTAACTAAGAGTTATAACCTAATACTATTTTTATTAATCACATTTTATAAGTTTGCCTACTATTTCTTCACATATCTCATTTATTGTTTTATTATCTGTAGATACTATAATATCACTTGCATTTAAATATTTTTGCTCCCTTTGTTTCATTAAATTTGATATAAATTCTATATTCATGTTTCCATTTAATAGAGGTCTTTCATTACTATATCTAACACGTTCAAATATAGTTTCTGGTGATGCTGTAAGTAGTACAACTTTTCCACTTTGTTTCATATATTCTACGTTTATATCTCTAAGGGCCATACCTCCGCCACATGAAATTATAGTATTTTGTCTTTGTTTTAAAGATATTAAGGTATTTGTCTCACATTTTCTAAAATACTCTTCACCTTTTATTTTAAACATCTCTGCAATAGTCATACCTTCCATCTTTACTATATGCGCATCTGTTTCTATTTCTTCCATAGATAGCATATGACTTAAGTAAGAAGACACTGTAGTTTTTCCAACTCCCATAAATCCAATTAAGAATATATTATATGCAAATAAATTTTTAGCTTGTATCTTTTTGCCATTATCTACTATATATCTAAATACATCTAAAATCTCGTCTTCAAATTTATTTCCATCTATTTGATTTCTCAAACTAATTTCTTTTTGTGCTTCAAATTCTTCTTGAAGTATAGGTAGTCCATGTTCTTTTTTATAGGCTATAATATCTTCAATATAGTTCATTCTTTCTGTTAAAAGCTCAATTATCTTACTATCACAATCACTAATTTTCTCTCTAATATTTTCAATATTTTTCATACTCTTTCCCCTTAAATTAGTTTTTATTTTTATTATAAGTCTAATTCAAGATTTAATCCAATTAATTTATTTATAAAATCTTATATATTTGATATATAATTTTACGCCTCTATATTTTTATGTATTAATTTTAATAAATTGCTCAAGTCCTCAATATTGGGTTGTCCTGGTGCACTTTTTTTAATATTAACACCATAAGTCAAACATGAACCAAAAAATTCTCCACAAATCCTGCTTAGTCCACCTTTTTCACCAATTGATATTGTGCAAATAGGCACGCTAGATATATGCTCTGAAATTATAATTGTAGTTTCTAGAAGTTCAACAACATCTAACTTACTGCTCGGCTTTGTTATTATTTTTATAATATCAGCACCCATATCCTCTAATTCTTTTGCTGTAGCAATACATTCTGCCTTAGATGGCGTGTGATCTAAATTATGATTAGTCGTTATTACATATGTGCCCATATCTTTTGCAACTTCAATTATTTCCTTCATATTATCTTTGCCTATACTATCTTCAACATCTATAAAGTCTACTAATTTAGTAGCACATACTTCTTTATATATCTCTACATACTTTTCTTCAGTTATATCAGCTTCCCCATCGCTTGTATTTCTTTTAATTGTAAATATAATAGGTATATTTTTTAATATTTTTCTAAGCTTTTCAAGAACTATCTCTATCTTTGAATAATCATTATAATATTCGTACCAGTCTACTCTCCATTCGACAATATCTATATCTAATATATCAAAATCTACTGGTATAATAGAAAACTTCTTTGCTGTATGTAAAATTTCTTTTTCTGTTTTATCACATATTGGAGCAATTATTTTAGGTATACCTTTTCCTATTTCTACATCCCTTACTTTTAAAATCCTCATACTCCTCAAATCTCCCTTTTAATATAATAATATTTATCTTATTAATTATTATATCAAAAAAAGTCATACCTTAATATATAATAAATCTTTTAGTATATATTTTTAGTTTCAATTTTTTCTTTAGAGTCACAATTTTCAATTATAAATTTACTAAATTGTTCTACTGCTGGAGATAAGTATTTATTTTTTAATTTTGCCATATATATATTTCTGCTATAAACTGGACTTTTTAATTTTATTATATCTAAATTCAAATTTTTTAAAAAAGGTATATTAGGCATTATTGCTATCCCAAATCCTCCTGATACTAAACCTGCCATAGAACTGTCATTTTCAACTTCATAAGATATAATTTGCTTTTTATCTATTTCTTTAAATAAGTCATCTATAACTTTTCTAAGTCCGCTCGATTTAGTAAATGCAATCTGATTGTAAGATGCAGTTTTTATTAAATCTATCTCTTTATATTTAGATAACTCATGATTTTTTGGAACTACTACTACCAACTCTTCTTGTTTTATTTTTATAAACTCTATATCTTTATCATCCTTTACTTTAGAACAAAATCCTATATCATATTTTTCATTTTTTAGTCCTTCTATAATAGATTTTGTATTATTAGATGAAAATGTAAATCCAAAACTCTTATCTTTATTGCTGTCTAAAAATTTTCTTACCATAAGCGGTACAAATTCAGTCTCCAGCGTATATATATAGCCTAAGTCTATAAGTCCACTTGTCGCACAAGTAAGAGCCTTAGTTTTATCCACTCCCTCTTGTAAATAATCTAAAGATTTTTCTACATATTTTAAAAAGATTTTTCCGTATTTAGTTAAACTCACATTTCTACCTTGCTTTTCAAATAACTTTGTGCCGAGCTCTTCTTCTAATGAAGAAATAGCGTGACTAAGACTAGGCTGAGTTATATCTAAGTCTTTTGCAGCTTTCGTATAATGCTCTAAGTGAGCTAACTTAACAAAGTATTGTAAATGATTTAAATTCATAATATCCCCTTTCTATTACTAATTTAATGTTTTTATTTTAATATACAATTTTTATTTTTTTAATAGATTTATCTATTTTTATAACGCATAAGAAATTATGTTAATTATAAATAAAATCTATATAAATCCATTTTTTCTTAAATTTTATTTATAGATTTTTAAATTATATAAAAAATAAAAAAACTTACTAAATTTATCATCAATTATAATAATACTTCATAAAAAACAATATTTCTATTAGTTTTATCTATGAATTCTTAAATAAAGTCTATTAGTTATTTTAAATAAATACTGTTAGAATAATCTTAAATAAAAAATTAACAATCAAAAAATAATAATCACACATACAATAAAATTTAATGGAGGTTTTAAAATGGCACACAAATATAAAAATATCTTTTCACCTTTAACAGTAAAAAATATGACTTTAAAAAACCGCATCGTAATGATGCCAATGGGTACAAACTACGGTGAACAAAATGGAGAGATGAGTTTTTTACACATTAATTATTATGAACAAAGGGCAAAAGGCGGTACTGGACTTATAATAGTAGAAAATGCTAGTGTATTTTCTCCACAAGGTTCAAACGGCACTTCTCAACTTCGCATAGATCACGATAGTTATCTACCAAGATTATATAAACTTTGCGAAAGAGTTCACAAATATGGAACAAAAATAGCTATACAAATAAATCATGCAGGAGCTTCTGCAATGTCTTCAAGAACAGGAATGCAACCAGTTTCTGCTTCAAATATACCATCAAAAGCAGGCGGAGAAATTCCTAGACCACTTGAAAAAGAAGAAATATATGAAATAGCTAAAAAATACGGTGAAGCAGCTAAAAGAGCACAAACTGCTGGTTTTGATGCAGTTGAAATACATGCTGGTCACTCTTACTTAATAAGTCAATTCTTATCACCATTATATAACGATAGAACTGATGAATTTGGTGGTTCTATAGAAAACAGAACTCGTTTTGCAAGACTTGTAATAGATGAAGTTAGAAAAAATGTTGGGCCTAACTTCCCAATATTATTACGTTTAAGTGCAGATGAATTTATGGAAGGTGGTAATACAATAGACGACTGCCTAAAATACTTAGAATACTTAAATGATGAAGTAGATATATACGACGTATCTGCTGCTCTTAACGGCTCAATACAATATCAAATAGATGCTAACTATTTAAAAGATGGTTGGAGAGCTTATTTATCAAAAGCAGTTAAAGATAAATTTAATAAACCATGTATAACAATGGGTAATATAAGAAATCCTCAAGTTGCTGAAGATATACTTGAAAGAGGAGATGCCGATTTAATAGGTATGGGACGTGGACTTATAGCTGATCCTGAATGGGTAAACAAAGTTGAACTTGGAAAAGAAGATGAACTTAGAAAATGTATATCTTGTAATATAGGATGTGCTGGAAATAGAATAGGAATAAATAGACCTATAAGATGTACTGTAAACCCTTCTGTAAATGAAGATGAGGTTTATAAAAAAGTAAAAGTAAATAAAAATTGTAATGTAGTAGTTATAGGTGGTGGTACTGCAGGACTTGAAGCTGCCTGTACAGCTGCAGAAGTTGGATGTGCTACATTCTTAATCGAGAAAAAAGATGTTTTAGGTGGTCTAGCTACTGAAATTTCAAAAATACCAGATAAAAGAAGATTATATGACTTCCCTAAATATTTAATAAATAGAGCAGAAAAATTAGATAATTTATATGTTTTAAAAAATACTGAAGCTAATGTAGAATTTATCAAAAACTTAAAACCTAATTTAATAATAAACGCAACTGGTTCTTCTCCATTATTACCTCCAATCAAAGGGCTTCATGAAGTAATGGCTAAAGAAGATTCAAAAGTCTTCTCTATATTAGATATGATAAATAATATAGAAAATTATCCACAAGATTTAACTGGCAAAAAAGTCGTTATAATCGGTGGTGGTGCTGTTGGACTTGATGTAGCAGAATTCTTTGCACCAAGAAATGCTGACTGCTCTATAGTTGAAATGGCTCCTGTTATAGGAAATGGAATAGATCCAGTATCAAAAGTTGGTACTTTTGATTTATTAAACAAACATAATGTAAAACAACTTACTAATACAAAATTATTAGAAGTAAAAGATAATTCATTCTTAGTTGAATATGCAGATGGCTCATTAGATGAGTTAGAATTTGATTATGGATTTGTATGCTTAGGAATGAAATCAAATAACCCTGTATTAAAAGCTCTAGAAGAAGAATATTCTGATACAAATATAGAAATTATTTCTATAGGAGACAGTATAAGAGCTAGACGTATTATAGAAGGTGTTGAAGAAGGAAGAAATATTATAAATACACTTACTAAACACGATTATCTTGATATTTATGTATAAGATATAATATAAAATTATTTTCAAAATAAAAACTAGGCTGTTTTAATAATTATATTTATAAAACAGCCTAGTTTTTTAATAAGTTTTCGATATGTAAATTTACTTTAAAAACTACTTATAAAAATCTTTTGTTTTTTACTTTATAAAATACTTATAAAGTTTTTTGTTGTTCTAAGAATATCTCTAGTATATTTTTTGTATCTTCTAATGTAGGTTTTATACCTGTCCATATATTAAATGAATGCACGCCTTGGTTTATAAGCATTTGTATCCCATAAGCGATCTTTAAATCATATCTAAGACCCCATTTAATAAGTGCTGTTTCATGTGGTTTATAAACAGCATCTGCTACTATAAGATGCTTAGGCGGGATTAAAGATATATCAATTGGAGATTCATCTGTACCCATTCCAATAGGAGTAGTATTTATAAGTATATCAATATTATCTATATCTTCTTGTGTTATATTTTTAGATGTCGCAATAGCCTCAGTTTCAAAATGTTCATTTATTGTATCAGCTATCGATTGTGCCTTTTCTATACTTCTATTTACAATCTCAATCGATTTAGCCTTTTCAATTGCAAGCTGTATTGCAATACTTCTACAGGCACCTCCTGCACCTATTATTAGTACTTTCTTTCCTTCAATGCTCTCTTGACTAGCATCTTTTATAGATTTAGTAAGACCTGTTCCGTCTGTGTTATATCCATATAATTTTCCATCTACGTTTTTAATAGTATTTACAGCTCCAAATAATTTAGCCTTTTCGTCTATAAAATCTAAATACTTCATAACTTCTATTTTGTGAGGAATAGTTACATTCGTTCCCATTATACCAAGATGTCTTATTCCTTCTATACCTTCTTTTAAATATTCAGGATCAATATCATAACTTACATAAACTGCATCAATATTGTATTTTTTGAATAAATAATTATGTATCTTTGGCGAAAAACTTTGGCTAATTGGATGTCCAATTACACTGTATACTTTTGTTTTCGAACTTATGCTCTTCATTTTGATTATCCTCCTATAAACTCTTTTTTAGTTCATGTTTATTTACTTAAATTCTAGCTAATAAAAAAAAATTGTCAATCTTAATTAGTATCTTTTTAATAATATAAAAAAATTTGCTTCACTCATGGCGCATCCACAAATAAGATAATATATAATTTCTTTAGAATTAAAAAATACTAATTATAAGTAATATTTATTTTTTGCACATAAAAATAGGTCCTATAACTTATTAAGCTATAAGACCTATTTTTTATGCTACTTCACGAGCTCTTTCTATTTTATCATTTTGTATATTTACATATATTGCAAGTAATACACCTAATAAAGTAACTGCTATATTAAGCAGTACAACGTTTATTGGTCCATTAGTTGCCCCACCAACTTTTGTTAAGTAAGATGCAAAACTTATTATAGTATAGTTTGCAACACTTGATGCTATCATAACTATTGAAGTTATTTTACCTTTATCTTTAGGGAACATTTCATTTGCTGTAGATACGCAAAGTTGAAGTACTCCACCTGCTGCTGCATAACCTAATACAAATCCACCTACTAAACATATAGAAGGTATTCTTATAAAGTAAATTGCTATAAGCATTGCTGCTGATATTGCTGGATATATTATAAGTATTCTTACTGCCTTTAGTCCTTTACTTATTAAAAATGATGAAACAAGTATTGCACAAACTGTTCCTAAAGCGTAGAATGATTGAATTTTACTTGGATCAGCAAGTCCATATAGTTTACCTAATTCTTGATTACAATTTAACCATATCATAAAAGTTGAAGAAGAAGTAAATCCTATACATATTAATGCTATACTTGCTGGAGTAAATTTCATTTTTTCTTTTTTAACTTCTTTTTCAGATTCAGAGTCGTCTTGAGCATTTTCTAATTTAGGGAATGGTAAAAATGCTATTAATACACCATCTATTGCAATTGCTACTGCTGCTATTATAAATATTGTTTTAAATGAGAATGCATTTGTAGCTACAAATCCTATACCAAATGGTAGAGCAAATTGTGCTATAGACATTGAGAACTTAGTAAATAAGTTTGCAACTGAACCATTCTCTGGGAATATTTCCATGCATGATGGTGTTACACAAGTATCTAAAAATGAATTAGCAATACCACCTACTATTGCAAACATATAACCTACCATCATATTTGGAGCAAATACTATTCCACCTAAATATAATGCATAACATATAACCCCTATTAAACCACTTATTCTTCTTCCGAATTTATCAGATATAGGCCCTGAGAAAGGAAGAGAGATTAAACGTCCAAGACCAAGTGCAGCTATTACTGATACAACTATACTTACATCAAACGTACCATCTTCTAATACTTTTGCTCCCCACATTGATGCAAAATCTTGTTTATATTGTCCTAATATAGAAGCTCCTATACCATGTATAAAATATGTAAAGTATAGAGCTATTGCAGTAGGATAAAACTTTTTATAATTAACTTGTTCCATTACAGTTTCCCCCTATTTTAAATTTTATTTTATATAAAAAAAACATATTATTTATCATTTCAACTTTGTTAATTCATTAACTTAATTATTTATAAAGATTTAGTGTCGATAGAAAAATCATACTATCAACACTTTATCTTATCTTTTATTTAAATTTTATAAATCAGAATAGTATTTAGCTTTTACTTCTTCTACTGGCATCTCTTGTCCCATAAATAATTTAAATGCTTCAACACCTTGATATAATAACATACCTTTTCCGCCTACAACTTTGCAACCAGCTTTTTCAGCGTCTAATATCATCTTAGTTTTAATTGGATTGTATACTACATCTGTAACTACTAAGTCTTTTCTAAATACGCTAGTATCTTTTATATTTGTTTCATTATCATAAGGTTTCATACCTATTAAAGTTGCATTTGTAAGTATATCACTTGTTTTTATTTCTTCATATAATTTTTCAGTATCATCTATATCAAATAAATTTACTACACATTCTGGAACTTCTCTTTTTATAGCTTCGACAGTATTTTGTGCTTTTTCAAAGAATCCATCTTTTTTATTGAATATAGATATTTCTCTAGCTCCGTCTAAAGCAGCTTGTACTTGTATAGCAGTTGCAGCCCCTCCTGCACCCATTATAGTCATTTTTTTGCCTTTTATATCGACACCATTTTCTTTTAAGTTTCTTACATAACCTTTACCGTCTGTTATATCACCTATTAATTTTCCATCTTTGTTTATTATTGTATTACAAGCACCGATTATACGAGAAGCTGGAGATAATTCGTCCATATATTTAGCAACTTCACCTTTACATGGCATTGTAACATTTCCGCCTTTCATATTGAAAGTTCTAAAAGCATTTACAGCATCTTCTGTTTTTTCTACAGGTATGTCAAATGCTAAATATCTATAATCTAAATCTAATATTTCAAAACTATAATTGTACATTGCAGGTGAGCCTGAATGTCCTACTGGTGACCCTATTAATCCTAATAAACCTGTTTTACCTGATATTTCCATTTCAATTCCTCCGATTCTTGATATCCCCCATATTGCTATGCCATCTTACGCCTAAAACGACTTTGGCATTGGTGTTTAGAGCCCCCACTCTAAACACCAACCAAGTTTGCAATTATTAAACTATATCAGAAATTTAATTATTTATTATATGCTTAAAGCTACATTTAATGCTTCTTCTGTTGCATTTAAAGCTCTTCTCGCTCTAACTGCATCCCCTATAACATAAGTTTCTTTTACTATATCTTTTAATGATTCACTTATTGGATCATAATTTCTAGATCCCATTGCAAGTACAACTGAGTCAAATCCTCTTACTTCATGTACAGAACCATCTGCTAATTCGTATTTAACACCGTCACTATAGAATTCTGCAACTTTTGCACCTGTTATACTTTCTACCTTGTGTTTATCGAATGCTTCCATGATGTATTTTCTATGTTCTTTAGCTACATCACCAGCTATTTTATCTTTAAATTCTATTATTGATACTTCGTGTTCTTGTTCAGCTAGGAATTCTGCAGTTTCTGCACCTACCATTCCTCCACCTACTACTAAAACTTTTGTACCACAGGCTTTTTGCCCATCTAATAAATCTATAGCATTTATTACGCCAACATCATTTATACCTGGTATTGGTAGTACTAATGGAGTTGCACCTGTAGCAACTATACAAACGTCTGGATTCATTTCTTTTACAAATTCTTCAGTTGCTTCTGTATTTAATAATACTTTTACTCCATATTCATTACATCTTGCTATAAAGTTGCGAACTAAATTAGTTATATCGCCTTTTCCTGGTGGGTATGCAGCAAGTCTCATTTGACCACCTAATGTATATGATTTTTCAACTAATGTTACGTTGTGTCCCCTTAAAGCACTTACCCAAGCAGCCTGCATTCCGCCGACTCCACCACCTATAACTAATACATTTTTAGGTTCTTTAGTCATAGTTAATTCGCCTTCACGTCCTAATAATGGATTTGCTAAACAAGTTATTGGTTTACCTTGGAACATATTTGGAACACATCCTTGTAGACATGCTATACATGGTGTCATAAGCTCTAATTTGCCATCTCTAGCTTTGTTTGGTGTTTCTGGATCAGCTAAACTTTGACGTCCAAATGCCACTAAATCAGTTCTTCCTTGTTTAACCATTATGTCAGCATATTGTGGCTCAGTAAAACGACCTACAGTTATTACAGGAATATTTACTACTTCTTTTATACTTGATACTAAATCTGAAGAAAATCCTCCATGTATAGTAGTTGGTGCCCACATATATTCATCATTTAAGTGAGTTGCACGAGATACATGTAGAGCATCTATTTTACATACTTCTTCTAAATAAACTGCTACTGCTGTACTATCTTGTACACTAAGTCCGCCTAAAACATCATCTTGTGCATTTATTCTGGCTAATATAGCTATTTTGCCTTCTGTTTTCTTTCTTATATTTTCTATTATTAAACGAGGTAATCTCATTCTATTTTCAAAACATCCGCCAAATTCATCTACTCTTTTGTTAGTTCTAGGTGATATAAATGTACTTACTAAATATCCATGTGCACAGTGAAGTTCAACTGCATCTATTCCTGCTTTCATAGCACGTAAAGCTGCATCTCCATAAGCTTCAATTATATCGTATATTTCTTCAGTATTTAGTATTTGTGGCGTTGGATGACCATCTTTTGATGGTATTGGTGATGCCGCCACTATTGGATATCCTGCTATAGCTTGATTTACATCAGGACCTGCATGTTGAAGTTGTACAGAAACCTTTGCCCCTTCAGCATGACATGCATCTATTACATTTTTAAAGCTATCTATTACGCTATCATCAAATAGACAAGGTTTTCTAGGACCACCTTTTGATTTATAATAAACAACGCTAGATTCAATAGTTATAAGACCAAATCCACCTTTTGCTCTTGCAGCATAATAATTTTTAGATTTTTCGCTTAAAGTTCCATCTGTATTTGCAAAGTTGTTGCCCATTGGAGGGACAACAAATCTATTTGGTACATTCATAGGACCTATTTGTATAGGCTTAAACATATTTTCAAAATTCATAATATTACCTCTTCCCTATTTAAGTTAATTTTAATTTGTAAGATTTCAATTTTTAGTATTTTATATCTATTTAAAAATTCTCAATATATATTTAATAAATGATTATTATTTTTTAATATCTACATTTAAACTTTATATTATTAAGCTAAAACTTCTGGCCAAGCTTCTTTTAAAACTTTTACTGCATTGTCATATGTATATTTAGCTGCAAAATCTACACCTTTTTCTACATATTCATCACATATAACTTCAACACCTACTGCATTTGGTTTAACACCTTTTTGTTGTAACATTTTACAAAATCCTGCAGTATCTCCATATCCACACCCTGGAGCAACTCTATCATGCATTGACTCATCTCTTAAAACTTCTTTTGCATATGGTCTAGCTTGAACATCATTTATTTGAACTGATACTATTTTATCTGCTGGTATCATATCTATTACTTTTTCAAATGGTTGGTTTGCTCTTACCCAGTGCCATGTATCTAATATTATTTTTGCATTATCACAACCAGATGCTTCTACTACTTTCCATCCTTTTTCTAAGTCTGGTATACCACTGTATGGCATTGGTTCAACCCCTATTATTATGTCTTTTGCTCTTAAGCATAATTCTTTTAATTTTTGTGCTGTATGTTCTATTGAGTAGTTTTCCATTAGACCACAGTTTATTTGTTTTACACCAAATAACTCACACATTTTGAAGCAAATTTGTTCTTTCATTTGTTGTTCTAATGTTCTCTCATCATCAGCCCATAAAGTTATATACTCTACTTCTGTTACTTTCATATCGTGTTTTTTTAATATATTTAATATATCTTCATCGTGTAATCCTTCTTGTAATGCTGCTATATAATTTTCAGCTCTTAAACCTATTCCTTCATATCCAGCATTTTTAGCTGCGATTACTCTTTCTTCAAAAGTTACCTTTGTTCCTAAAGTATAAGAACTTACTGTTAATGGATGTTGTTTTGACATATTCTATTCCCCCTTATTGTACATTTGTTTAAAATTATTTTTTATTCTTTGTTAATTGTTTGTCGTTTTATTTTGCATTTTTTCTTTGATTTATCTTATGTTTAAATGTTATCACAGTATTTTTTATATGACTAATTGATAATAATCTATCAATTTATTGATTTTATATATAATTTTTAGTATATTAGTTTTATAAAATCTATACTTATGATAAATAATTGTTTGAAATCTTTTATTTATCTTTATTAAAGTGTTAAATAAAAAACACTCTTTAAATTTTAAATATAGATTAAAAAGGGGGAATAAGCTTGAATTTATATCATTTAAGATACTTTGTTACTTTAGCAAAGCTAGAACATTATACTAAAGCTGCAGAAGAGCTCTGTATTACTCAACCAAGTTTAAGTCATGCCATTTCACTACTTGAAAAAGAACTTGGTGTCACATTATTTCAAAAAGAAGGACGTAATATTGTCCTTACAAAATGCGGGAAAATTTTTTTAGAAAAAGTGAAAGAATCATTAAAAATTCTTGATGATAGTGTTCTTGAACTTAAATCTATAAGCAACGGGGAAGGCTATATAGATTTAGGATTTTTACGTACTTTAGGTACAAACTTTGTACCTAGGCTAAGTAAAAGCTATATTGAGAATAATCCAGATAAAAAAATTAATTTCAATTTTCATACTGAAACAACTACTGCTGATCTAATAAAATCATTAAAAGAGCAAAAATACGATATGATATTTTGTTCAAAATCAGAAAAAGAAAAAAATATAGAATTTATACCTGTTTCTGCTCAAAAATTAGTTCTTATAGTTCCGTCAAATCATGAATTAGCTAAATATGACTCAATCACTTTAGAGCAAACAGTTGAATATCCTCAAATTGTATTTAGTTCAAAGAGTGGACTTAGACAGATTATAGATAATTTATTTGATTCAATAGGTAAAAAACCTCAAATTACATATGAAATAGAAGAAGATCAGGTAATTGCAGGATTAGTTTCTAACAACTTTGGTATTGCAATAGTACCTTATATGCCTATTTTAAAATTTATGGATTTAAAGACTATTGAAATAAAATCACCGACATGGGAAAGAAACTTTTATCTAGCTGTATTAAAAGATAAAACGCTTACCCCGATTGCAGAGAATTTCAAATCATTCGTAATTGAAAATTATACATTAGATTAAAAAAAAGGATGACTAATCGAGTAGTCATCCTTTAAATTATAAAAAATAATAATCATTTCTTTAGAAATTCTAAAGTTAGTACACAAATAAATATACCTATTTATATAGTATAAATAAGTTTATATAATTTATCAATACAAATAATGTAGTTTTATAGATATATTAACTATCTATAGTATTTATCTATATATTTGGATATTTTTAAAAATATTTTCTATCATTGCGAGTTTAAGCTCATTAAATTTGTAAGTTTATTTAAATTAAATACTTTTCTATATATTTTATATATCTATAGAAATTATCTATAAAAACACCCTTTATTAATAATTTGTTTTATAGATAATTATAATGTAGAATTAAATCATAAAAATAAATGGTAAATATTAAGGAAATATAAATCCCATACAAAACGAAATATTTTTAAATCAAATTATTGTATTTAAAAATATTCCCCAATAAGCTTAGTACAAATCTACTCTAGATTTGTACTTTTTTTTTAATTCTTTTTTAATATTTAGCTTCTAGTAATTTATCATACCTTACATATAGTTTTATAGACTTTTCTACTTCCATATTATTTTTTTCTAGATTTAAGATGAGGCATATTATGTTTGAACTTTCCTTTTTTATACGTATACTTTTTACATAGTCTCCTATCTCATATCCACCAGTTTCACTAGCATTATTTGATCGCAAAGTATTTATAAATAATTTCTTTGATGATTTTTTATAACTTATTTCTCTATTTTTTAAAGCTATATTGTTTTCATTTTCACTATTTTTGAAATTTAACTTTATTGATAAAACATCGTATTCTTTTCCTAGCTCTAAATTTTGTATTGTCTTTCTATCTATTGTCGTTATACTTATTATATTCATACTTTCTTCGATTAAAGGAGTGATTTGAGAAGTTATCTCTTCTGTCTGTTGGCTTAACTCAATTCTATCTTCAATATTTTTATTAGCTCTATTTATAACAGCCATAATACTTAATAGACATGTTATTATTATAGACATTATAAATACAGATATGATTATTTCTAATAAGACGTATCCACTTCTTTTTCTCATTTGTATATACCTTCTTTTATTAGTATACGTCCGCTCGTAGGTACTATTGTTATATCTGTATAATTGTCTTTTTTTATTATAGTTATAGTTGTTCCTCCTTTATAAAATCCACCTTTTGTATTAAAAAGTATTTTACTTGTAGGGCACGCAAGTTCAATTCCCTTAGGTAAAAATACTTTTTTAGATTGTCTACCTTCTTCCATTAATATATATCCTTCACAATTATTTTCTTCAATAAAAAGCATATACACTTTCTCATTTCCTATTTTATTAATCTGCCTTATATATCTAATATCTGTCGTCATCTGCTTTATAAACGAGTTTATTTTGTAATTTGATAAATCTAACTTAACAAATGATACTGTGCCTATTAAAGCTAATAACGTAATTCCTATTATAACTTCTATAAAAGTCACATTCCTTCTTTTTTCATATCTATACCTCCTTACTTTCATATATTATTACTAAATCGCTTGGTTGTATCTCTTCTACTTGTTTTATCTCATCTGTATTTCCTAAATTTTCGTTTTCTTCGCTTACTATATCTTTTTTATCTGTTTCTATTTCTATATTATTTTCACTATTTTCTTGAAGATAATTTTTAGCACTATCATTATTATCTTCTATATTTTTATCTTCTAAACTTGGATCATCTTGATTTATTGTATATAATTCTTGTGAGTTTTGTATTTCTTGTGAACTTTCGTTATTTTCTACTATTGTATCTTTTGGAAATGGATTTTTTATCTTTATATACGCAACAATAGTTTTAATAAATTTGTTATAAGATACGCTACTTTCAATTTTATAATAAATATAATTTTCGGAATTTGTATTTATCCTTGTTATATTGCATTTTTTATTATCTAGTGATGTATCTGATAAATCATTTATTTTATTTATAAATTCTGATGAATTATCAGATATAAAATGTGAGTTAAAACTTTCATAATCACCACTTTCGTCCAGTGCTATTTTTACTTCCTTTAAAATATTTGAATAAATTATTTCTATTTTACTTAAACACTGTTCCTTTAAGTATATTTCTTCATCATTATACTTTGTATATTTAATATTGCTCATGACAATAGATGTGCAGTTTATTGCAATTATATTAACAAGTAAAAATACAAATACTGTTACTACTAGAATTGAGCCTTTATTTTTTCGTGACATATGATTTAATATTTACACTCCTGTCTATTGATTTTACTTCTACTACAATTTCATAACAATTATAGTGACTGTTTTTTTTGATAAGTTTATTAATTTTAAAATTATCTACATTTAATGTTTGACTTCCTATATTAATTTCCTCATTGTACTTAATATCGTATTTTATCTCATTTAAATAATTTTGTGCTAAATTTAACATTTCTAAGTGTTCTTCATTTTGATTTAATAAATTAAAGCTGTTGTTCATAGAAAAACTTATCATATATGTAATTATTGATAAAATAACCAGACTAATAATACATTCTAATGTTGTAAAACCACTTCGTTTCAATCTATTCATTCCTTTTTATATGAATTATTTCCATATATTTGTTTTATATACAAAAATAAGAGAATAATTTTTCAATCATTCTCTTATCAAAAAATATTAATTTATAAATTATAAATTTTTTTAAATTCTTCCTCTATAAAATTATCACCGATAAATATATTCGATTTATTGTGATAATATTTTTTATCGTCTATACTTTCTAATTGAATACTTATATCGTTAAATTTATTTTTTATTTGTAAATCACCATTATATAAATTTAAGACTAATTTACAAAGTAAAATGCTCGTATCTATTATTTCTTTTTCCTGAGGATTGATATTTTTTATATTATCTTTACTGTCGTGATATATATGTATATTGATTTTTTGTCTATTCTTATTTATATCAAAATTTATCACTTCTTTCTTATCTGAACACTTATACATAATTGATAATAATCTAGTTATTACTTTACTTATATTGTGTGAATCTATAAAAGTAAATATTTCTTCTTCATTTGTATCGAATATTATATCTACACCTTTATATGTATTTAATCTTATTACTATATCTTCTAGTATTTCAACTATATTGTAATAATTTCTATTATCTTTATAAGACTCTAAGTTTAGTTTTTCAAGCGAAATCAAATTATCAATCAACGTCATCAGTATTTGTATATTCTTTAATTCTTTATTTAATAAGTTTACTTGTTCAATTTCTACAATATTGTTTTTTTCACAAAGAGATCTTGTGAGTTGATTTTTTAAGTATATTAGGTTGACTGGTGTTTTTAATTCATGCGATAAATTTATTAAAAATTCATTTTTTAATTTTTTACTGTATGTATCTTCCTCCATCTTTTTCTTAATAATTTTGTCTTTAACATTTTGTGTTACATCTCTAAAAACACCTATAGTTATATTTTTTTGATTTATATTCAATACCATATTTGCAAATTTTAAATATACATCCTCATCTAAACAATTTTTTATTTTCTTATTTTTAAATGTCATATTAAAAGACATATCACAATAAGTTAAGTCAGATGAATTTATTAAGTCGTACATATCTGATATTTTCAATTTATGTTGTTGTAATATTTTATCAAAACTCTTATTAGTATATTTTATTTTGTTAGTATTGTGGTCTAGTACAAATACAGCTTCTGATATTATATCGACAAATAATTCATATTTTTTCTTTGTTAAATTCATCTTATCCACTAGAGATTTTTGTTCTGTCATATTTTTCAAAACAATTAAGTTGTGTTTTTTATTTTCAAGTTCAATTCTATCTATATAAAAATTTTTATTATATTTGTCTATAGAGTATTCTATATTACCTTTTATATTTTTATCCAAGATAATATTCATCATATTTTTATCATATATAGAGTCTTTATTTTGGTATATTATTTTATTATCTTTTTCTAAAATTATATCATATGGTATGTTTTCAACTATATTCTTAAATCCTGTATAAGTTGTGGTATAGTCTTGTAAATTACTTTGTAATGAAATATTAGTTTTTACTAATAATATCCCCATAGTTCCTTCAAGTAAGATGTTTGGATATAGATTATATTTACTATATTCATTTTCACTTTGCTTTAGTTCAAACTCTAAATCCTCACAACTATAAAGTGTATTATATATATTTTCTAATATGATTAAATTATCGGTATTATTTTTATCAAAGAAAGTTTTAAATCTCTTAATTTTATATAAACTCATCTCTCCAAACACATATTCATATACATATGTTAGTGTTTGGTCTATAAAATATAGCTTAGTATTTGAGTTTAGTAGTAGCTCTTTAAAGCTATCAATATTTTTATTTAGTATATTTTCTCTTTTTATATTTTCTTGTCTCAAAATATATAGTTTAGAATTATATATTTTTGTATTTATATTTAATCTATATGATTTTGCTTTTATATTTTTATATCTGCTATATACATTTTTATAATATAGTTTTGCACTTTTACTAAATACTAAAACTAAAATTACCATATCTAATAAGTTATTCATATATAAGCTTCTTTGTTGTACTCTCAAAATCAAATCAACTAAAATAAAAAATATATAAACTCCTATTATTTGTTTTTTGATAAATTGTTGTTTCTTAAAATAATTTATTATTATAAAAAATACAACTATGCTGCTGTATATATCGACTATATCTTTGTTGATTTTAAAATATTCGAATAAAATGCTAGTTATCTGTAATATAAGAAATGTAGTAAGAAGTATCATCCTAAACTTTATTACTTTTTTATTTTTTTTAACTAAAGTAAATCTATTTATAATCAAACAACATATGCATATAGCAATAGTAAATATTTTTATACAATGAATCACCATATTTCTCCCTCCCTATTTCAGCTATGAACAATATATAGTTACATATATTTATGCTGGGTATATATCTGCAAATTGTATATCTACAAATTCTTTTTTTATACAGATATCTTTTTTATATTTATTTTTTAAGAAAGAATTTTCTGTATTTCTTATTAATATTTTAAATTCACTGCCTTTATTTAACTCACTATCTACATTTAAATAGAGATCTTGTATTTCAGCTAGCTGCTTTACTAAATAAAGCCCCATACCCATACCTTCTGCCAATCTAGATAGACCTCTATCTATTTGTTCAAAATTTTCAAATATAAAATTCATTTGGTCTTTTGGTATACCAATTCCACTATCTTTTATGCTAATTACTATAAAATCTATTTTTTTCTCTACTGATATTTTTATTTTTCCACTTTTATCAGTAAATTTTATCGCATTAGATAAGATATTTAATATAATCTTTTGTAATTTTACACTATCTAGATAAACTAATATTTCATCATCACTAAATTCTAATTCTAAATTTAGATATTTTCTGTCTATATAGTATTTAGATAGTATCGATATATCTTTTAGCAATTTGACAACATCAAATACAACATAATTCAAATCGTATGAAAGATTTTCTATATCCATTATGTCATTTATATTATCCAAAACTTTTTTTAATCTATATAAATTTTTTCTTACTAAATCAACATGGTTTTTTATTATTTGAGAGTTCACATTCTTTTTCATAATTGTGTTTTCATATAACATATTATCGACTGGATTTTCTATTTTATCGACTACATCTATGCAAAATTGTGTTTTAAATTCTTCGGTTTGCTGTGTTTTTTTCAATCTTTCTCTTATATCTTGTATCTTTTGATTATTTTCTAAAATTTTAAAAACAATAATATATACATTTTCACTTTTTATATCTGTTATAACTATGGATGCATTTTCTTTTTTATTTAAATTAATTATTTTTTCATTATCAAAATCAACTGAATGCAGATATTCATCTACAATATTATTAAATTTATCTATCCCTATTTTTTTAAATTGCTCTATCATATATTTATTTTTATAAATATATTTTTGAGTAGTTTTGTCCATTATGACAATACCATCTGGAAGTGTTTCTAATAATACTCTGTATATTGTCTCTCTTTCTTCTATATCCTCCATGAGTTGTTGACTTTGTGTTATATCAGAAAATATTATTAATTTTAATTCTTTATTATCAATATTTAATAAGCTCTGTGATACTTTTAAACTTTTATTTTTATAAATTTTTGTATACCATATACTATTTTCTTTATTGAGTTTATTTGATGAGATATTTTTTATAAATTTATCTCTTTCCACACTCGATATATACGGTAGTAAATCTTCTATTGAATATATCTTATCTTTTATGCTTAATATGTCTTTTACTTTACTGCTTATATAGTCAATCTTATCTTTATTAATAATAAGAATGCCATCATCCATAACTTCAATTAGTTTTTTATAGCTATTTTCATTAAATGTTATTTTTTCTTTTTCTTTATAAGTGCTTTTTAAATTACAAAACTGAACAACCTTGAATTTTTTGTTTTGGTTTATTAGTTCTACTGCATTTAATAAGTAGGCTTGTCCTTTGATTGAGTTTATATTCATATCTGAAACTCTTTCTTGTGAGTTTATAGTATCAATAATTTCTTTTGGGTTATAAAAGCTTTTTCTAAAAAAACTTTCTACATGTAATTTATCAAAATCTCTTTCTTTGAATAGTTTATTAAATTTATTATTTGTGTACTTTACGATATTATTTTCTAAAATTAATATTGGAAATTTGCATTTTGATAAAGAAATGTCAAATATATTATTTAATTGTTCTTCTTTTTTATCTAATTTATCATTATTATCAACTTCGCTTTGGATCTCTTTAATTAAGCTCTGTATATATCCTTCATTCATCTTTGCTTTTACTTTAATATATGAGAATTCGTTATTTACCTTTGCAAAAATCTTGTATCCATATATATACAAAGTTATTAAATTTACTGCTATATCTAAAACTAAACTAATCATAGTACTATAGCTTATCAAAAATAATCCAGTCGAGTTTATTACTATCAATAAAATCTTCTTAAAGCTATTTGACTCTAAAGAATTTCTATTAATTACGAGACATAGTATTTTTATTACAAATAAATATCCTAAACTAATACCATAATTATTAAATAGACCATTTACAGCTAGATTTATAAATAATATTGACTCAATAAAATATACCATTGCAAAGCATATGTAATGTAATTCTCTTTTTAAATAATAAATAAATACAGACATTATAATTATAGTAGTAGTTATTACAAAATTAATATTATTTAATAATAAAATTTTATCTGATGTGTTCATAATCTATCCCCCATTTATCATTTAATATATTACATAAACTTAAACATATTTACGTAAATCTTAATTAAAAAATAATTTTTTCCAATATACTTCAGCGTTTACTGTTGTACTTTGTTTGTATACTTAATATTAGCATATTAAATATAAATAATTTGTCATTTTATGAACTGTAAGTATAAATAATGTGCGACAAAAAAAGCCTTAAATAAGGCTTTTTTCTATTTTTAATTCTTTTTTCAATTTTTTCAATGCTTTTTTTTCAATTCTAGATACATAAGATCTAGATATATTTAATTTTTGAGCTATTTCTCTTTGTGTCTTATAACCATGCGGTGTAAGTCCGTATCTTAGTTTGATTATTTCATTTTCTCTTTCAGTTAAAATTTGTTCTATCTTTTCATAAAGTTTACTTATTTTCATTTTTAGTTCTACTTTATCTACTATATAATCTACGTCAGTTCCTAATATATCTATTAAACTTATTGCATTTCCTTCTTTGTCTACTCCTATTGGATCTTGTAATGATACCTGCATCTTGTTTTTTTTATTACTTCTTATATTCATTAAAATTTCATTCTCTATACATTTTGAAGCATAAGTAGCAAGCCTTATTCCTTTGTCTACATTAAATGTATCTATTGCTTTAATAAGACCTATAGTCCCTATGGATATCAAATCATCTAACTCTTCACTAGAATTATTATATTTTTTAGAAATATGAGCTACTAATCTCATATTTCTTTCAACTAAAACTTCCTTAGCTTCTTTATTATTCTCATTTTTTAATAAATTTAAATAATATACTTCTTCTTCAGGGGTTAATGGTTTTTCAAATGATTTAATAGTAGTCAAGGCGCCACCCCCTTAATCAACTGTCATTTTAAATTATATGATTTATTGATTCAGAAGTTTCCGTTTTCGATGTAAAAATTTTATTTTATAAAGTAAAATTTTTATAACATTGACTTACATATTAAATCACTATATATATTTTTATTATTTTATACTATTGAATATGTCTTTAAAAATAGGTATTGCAGACTTGCTGTTTTTTTCTGTACCTTCAACTAAGACTGTTATTGCATATTTAGGATTATCCTTTGGATAAAAGCCTGTTATCCATCCATGCGATACCTTTGTATGGTTTACGCTGCTTTGTGCTGTCCCTGTTTTAACACCACATCCATCTTTTAAATCACTTAGTGATTTAGCTGTTCCTGTTTGTGAAACGCCTATCATAAATTGTTTAATTTGTGTTGATGTATAAGGTGATATCAATTCTTCCTTCTTAGATGTAGATAATTTTTTTATTTCGTTCATGGAGTCATCAACTATACTATCGTATATATATAATGGCTTATAAAGACCATTATTAGCTATAATTTGTGTCATTTGATTTATTTGTAGTGGAGTAAAACCTAGTGAGCCTTGACCTATAGACAAATTACTCAATGAGATATTATCTGGTATATTAGGCTCGACTTCTTCATCTAATCCAATATCTATTTTTTCATTTAAATGAAGTTTTTCAATCGCTTTATAAATTTCATCTTTTCCTACTTTTTTTGCTATATCATAAAATGCAGTATTACATGAGTTTGCAAATACTTCTGCTAGGGTTTGTATTCCATGTCCAGATAAATTATTGCAATTTAATTTTTCTTTGCTGTTTATTTGCTCACTTCCCGTACAGTTGTAGTAATATGTGCTGTTTGTTATTACTTTATTTTCTAATGCAGCAAACAATACAACCATTTTAAATACAGAACCTGGTGGATAAGTTGCTGATATTACTCTGTTTTGCAATTGGCCATCTGTTTTGTCTATTGAATCTTCTATTTTATTTTGATTAAAGTTTGGTCTCGATGACATTGCAAGTATTTCTCCTGTTTTAACGTCTGAAATTACTACTGCTGTAGGATTTTCTTCTTTATCTACTATTTTTTCTACCTGAGATTGTATATTAGAGTCTATTGTAAGTTTTAAATTTTTATTGTTATTTGTAACTTTAGATATACTACCTTCAATTATTTTAAGCCCGCTTTTTTTGCCTAAATCTCCTGCCTTAAAAACTGATATGTATTTTTCGTTGGAATTTTTAAGCTCTGAGTTCATATTCTTTTCTATACCGCTTACTCCATTTCTATCGGTTTTATTTATGTATCCTATTGTATGAGATAGTAGGTTGTCGTCTTTATATCTATTAGTTTTTTGTTCTACAATTATATTTATTTTTTCTAATTTATTTATTTGATTTGTACTTAATTTTCCTACTTCTATTTCTATTAATTCACTGTCAATTTGATCTTGTACTGCTTTGAAGATATCATTTTCATCTAAACCTGTAACTGTTTTGATTGTGTTTATATTTTTATAATTATCTGTAATAACACTTTTAGGCATTATTATCACTTGTGTCTTATTTGTATCTGTCAGAGGATTATTGTTTCTGTCGTAAATAATCCCTCTTCCAGAATTTAAATTTACCTTTTGTGTACTTTGAGTTTCTATCTTACTGCTATAAGATTCGTATTTATAAATGCTTAAATATGATAGTCTAATAATTAATGCTAAAAATATTATTAAAAATATATAAAAACCATTTTTAATTCGTTTTGCTAGAATTCTATTGATATTATTTATTTTTCTAGACATAAAATCACCCCTTAATTATTTGTCATTTTTGACAATAATTAAGGGGTCCATACTTTTATTTTTATATTTCTATAATTTGTAAATTTTAATTAAAACCTACTATATTTTTATTAATCGTAATCTATTGTTTCATCTAAATAGAATCCTGTTGTATGCTTTCTAGGAGTAGCATTTTTTAATGTCTCTAACATATCTTCAGTACAGTTGTACTCGAAGTTATTATTGTAGAAGTCATCTATTGCCTTTCTATAAACTGGCACAACTTCTCTTACATACTTTTCATCATTAAGTCTTGCTTCAATAGTTAAAGTACTCACTCCTGCTCTTATAAATTTATCTAGATATTCAATCATACATAAATCTCTACTTGCAAAGAATATTGTTCCTGCTTCATCTTCATAAACAGGAGAATATTGACCTTGTCTCTTTTCTTCTGTTAAATTATATTTTTTCTTAGAAGAATAGTTGTCTTTTCCTTTGCTTTCTAAATAACTTGTTATTAGCTTTCTTCCTGAATAAGACATTATTACTGGTCCATGAACATATGCTTCTAATTCTAGACTTTCAGGTGTATTTAATCTCATTGTTTCCATTTCTTTTATAGATAACTCTCTTGAGATTACAACTCTATCAACACCTTGTTCGTGCCAGAAATTAGCTGTTTCGTAATTGTATACATTTGAAACATTGCTTAAATGTATTTTCATTTCCGGTAAAATTTGTTTTACTGTTATTAAAGTACCAGCTTCTGAAACTATAACAGCATCTACATTTAATTCGTCTAAAGTTTTTAAATACGCTTCGAACTCTTTAAAATCTTTATTATGTGGAAGTAAATTAATTGTTACATATACTTTTTTGTTGTTTTCATGAGCAAACTTAATACCTTCTATTAAATCTTCTCTTGAAAAGTCATCTGATAAAGTATCTCTTCCGAAAGATTCTCCTCCTACATATACGCTATCTGCACCACTTTCAAGTGCTGCTTTTAAACATTCTAAACTTCCTGCATAGCAAGTAAGCTCCATTTTATGCATCTTTATTCTCTCCTCTTTTACTGTCTTTATAACTTATAGCAACTCCGTCTCCCATTGGTAAAAGTGAAGTCGTTAGATAATCACAATTACAGATATAATCTAGATAATCTCTCATTCTTTTTACTATAGTTTTCTTTCTTCTAACTACTAAATCGTCGCTAGCAATCATACCTTTATATAAGATATTATCTGATATTAATACTCCACCTACTTTTAGTTTATCTATTACTAAATCGTAGAATAATTTATATTGGCCTTTAGCAGCATCTAAGAAGATCATATCAAATTCACCTTCTACATTTTGAAGCTGCTCAACTGCATCACCTTCAAGTATTGTTATATTATTTTCAAATCCAGCTCTTTTTATGTTTTCTTTAGCTTTTTCAATCATAACTGGATTTCTTTCACATGTTGTTATGTCAGAATCTTCTCCGCATGTTGTTGCAAATAATATAGAAGAATACCCTATTGCACATCCAACTTCTAAAATTCTCTTTGGTTTTTGCATTTTTAAAAGTACTTTTAATAAATCTGCCACTTCTTTGTGTACTATTGGTACACTATTTTCCTCTGCATATATTTCTAATTCTTTTAAAAGTCCTTCTGTGTCTTTTAAAGTCTCTCTTATATAATCTTCAACGACATTATTTACTATATTACTCAAAATTTTCACTCCTCGATTTCTATTAAACATTAATATGGATTATACCCAATTTAAGATATAATCCATACAAAACTTTTATTATTAATTATTTTCTTTAGATGCTTCTTCTAATGCTTTATTTCTTTCATCTCTGTCTTTTCTGTATTTGTTTACATTTGTTTTGTGTTCTTCATATGTTTTACTATAAACATTGCCTCCATCTATGCTAGCTACAAAGTATAAATAATCAGTATTTGATGGCTCAAGTACTGCTTCTATTGATTTTATACTTGGATTTGCAATAGGTGTCGGTGGTAATCCTTTTTTAATATAAGTATTATATGGAGAATCTATTTTTAAATCATTATATGTTATACTCTTCTTTCTTGTCTCAAAGATATACTGAAGTGTCGCATCTGATTGAAGAGGCATTCCTATTTCTAGTCTGTTATAAAATACACTAGCTATAATAGGTCTATCTTCATCTATTACTGCTTCTTTTTCGACTATAGATGCTAAATTTACAACTTCTTGAAGAGTCATATTTCTTTCTTTTTGTTTTTTCTTTAATTTATCAGTATAGCTTTTATCAAATAGACTAAGCATTTCTTTTATTATATCTTTAGGTTTTGCATCTTTATCAAAATAATACGTACTTGGATATAAAAATCCTTCTAAACTTTTTATATCTTTTTGATCTAAAAACTCAAAATCACTATAAAATTCACTTGGATTTGATACTAATTTTTCAAAGTCTTCTTTTTTGCCTAATTCATTTTTTACTAATAATGCTATTATCTCATTTGATGTAGATCCTTCTGGTATAGTAACTTTAATACCATCTCGATATATTTCACCTGAAACTAATTTTTCTATAATATCAGAATTAGATAATTTTTGACTTAATAAGTATTTTCCTGATTTCATATGTGAAGCGTTATTTTTCATTTTAAAGTTTAATTTAAATAGAACTTCGTTTTTTATCAGGTTGTTTTCTTTAAGAATATCAGCCACACTACTAACAGTTGAACCCATAGGAATATCAACTACTATGTCTTTCCCGTTATTTTTATCATAAGGTCCGCCTTCATAAGCTACAAATAGTGCTCCTATAAGTACTAATAAAATAACGGAAGATACCAATATGATAACCCTCTTTTTACTTAATTTCATATTTTTTCTCCTTGATATATTTGTATCTTCTTTATTATAAAACTTAGTTAGCAATATTTCAACAATAAAATACTTATTACAAAATACTTAGACAAATATTTTTCTATAGTATTTCCAAATTTAACATATTATAAACATAGATTTTAATTTTAATAAATAAAAAATTCGCTTCGCTCATATCGCCAACGAATCAAAGATTCCGTTGCTTTAGTTAATAGGTTAGAAATTATACATTATCCACAAACCATATAATGTATAATTTCCTTAGAATAAAAAAACCTCTATGAGATTATAGAGGTTTTTACTATTTAAAATTTATGTCGTTTTCGCGTGGATGTTTTTCCTTGATTTCTTTTCTTAGATTTTTATCTATATATTTTAAATACAGCTGTAAGCTTGATAAATTAGAATTCCCTAATATTTTGCTTACAACAGCTACATTTGCACCACCATTTAATAAATGTATTGCAAAAGAGTGTCTAAGCGTCGTAGGATTTATATTTTTATTTATGTCTGCTTCTTTTGCATATTTTTTAATTAATTTCCAAAGTCCTTGTCTTGTAAATCTCTGTCCTTGTGCATTTACAAATAATGCTTTTTCTTCTGGATATGTCAATAAATCTCTAGACTCATTTATATATTTTAATAAATAAAATTTAGTAGCTTCACACAGAGGTATAACTCTTTGATTTTTGGAGCTTCCACAGTATATATAGTCTATATCCAAATCTATATCTTCTAAATTCATATCAATAAGTTCTGAAACTTTAATCCCTGTCCCATATAAAACTTCAAATATAGCCTTATCTCTTATTTTTTTTGGTGTTGATAAATCTTCAAATTTTAAAAGCTTATCTACTTCTTCTTCTGTAAGAATTTCTACTTCTTCTCTTTTTACTTTAGGTTTTTTGATGTTTTTTGCTGGGTCATTTTTAGCCAGTCCATTAAAAAATAAATAATCGTGATATGATTTTATTGAAGATATCATTCTAGAAATTGATGAAACTGATATATTTTCTTTTTCAAGTTCAATCAAATAACTTATTATATCATTTTCAACTACATCTAAAATATTTATCTCTTTGCTGTTTAAATACTCTATATATTTTTTTAAATCTCTATTATAAGATGCTACTGTATTTTTTGATAATTTTTTAGTTTTTTCTATATAATCTAAATACTCTTTTAAAACCTTCATTTTTAACTCCTTTATCTTGCTAGGAATTGTATTATGCTAATACTTATTATATTTAGTATTGATTGTAATATAATAGAAGCACACATAATAATTATTAAATTTAATACAAACTCTTTTCCTAAAGATACTATACTATCTTGTCTATTCTTTTTCAACTGTTTATAAACACTTTTTATGTATCCTATCGATAGTTCGATTAAAATTATCGACATAGGTACTATAACAATATTTTTTAAAAATACAATAATACACATCTTAAAACTGCTAAATCCCAAAAGTATAATACTTGTATTTATAGTATAGCCTATAGACATAGCTTTTACTATAAACACAATAATAGCAACTGGATATGTAAAGAAAAATAAAGTCCCTAAACCTATCAACCCTAAATATCTTATATATTCTTTTATGTTTGTAAAAATAAAATCTTTTTTGTTTATATTTCCGTCATAGTAAGAACTTATTTTTCCTATCTGGTTTGATATATTATCTAAGTTACTACTATCCATTTTGTTTAGATATGATCCAACTATTACAAATATAATAAAAATTATACTTATAATTATTAAGCTTTTGTTTCTCTTGTAAAAATCTTTTTTCCTCAATTTAAAAACCTCCTCTATCTTTACATAAAATATTATGTTAACTTAGAGGAGGTTATTCCTTTTATATTTATTTAATTAAATCTTTTGATAGCAGTATACCTAAAGTTGTCTTTCCATCTACTATTTCATTATTTAAAACCATTTTATATACTTCATCAAAGTCTATTTCTTTTATTTCTATTTGTTGCTCTTCTTGCTTATCTTCAAGTTTTTCAAGTTTTTTAGCTAGATATATAAATATCATTTGATTTGAAAAACCTACTGAAGGATAAAACTTGTGTATTAATTTAAAACTCTCTGCATCATATCCTGTCTTTTTTCTAAATTCTCTTATGGCACATTCTCTCGGATTTTCATTTAACTCCAACTTGCCACCTGGAATTTCTAAAACTACATCTTCAATTGATTTTCTATACTGTTTTACTAAAATAATTTTGTTATCTTCTGTTATAGCTATTACTGCTACAACACCGTTATGCTCAACTATTTCTCTTTTTTGATATCCTTTATTAGGCACTTCAACTGTATCTACTCTCAAACTAACAGTTTTGCCTGTATATATCAAGTCACTACTTACAGTATTTTCTTTCTCAATCATGGCATACCTCCATTAAATAATATGCAGCACTACTTGCAGAATCGAAAAACTCACTATCTTCATCATAATTTCTTCCCATACTCTTAACTTTTAATCCAAAGTGCTCTAAATCTTCTTTGCATTTGTTATTTTCTACGAATACTATGTTGTGTTTTTCGTCTAATTTATTTTCTTTTATCTGTGCCTTAATTTTATTTAACTTTTCATCTTCATAAATTGTTATAGGTATATTTACATCTACATTAACAATTTTATCAAATACAGTTATACTATGGTGTGATATCCCTTGATGTCTATCTCTTTTATCTGCAAAACTTATTCTAGGAATAGCTATAGGTCTTCCACCTAGTTTTTTTACAGCATCTAGTATCTGTCCTTGCTCTATTCCTGTAAATCCGTATTTAGTACCTGTTCCTGCAATACCAGGACCCATACTTACAAATACTACATCAGCTTTTGCGATTTCTTTTGCTGTTATAAGAGCAGTATATATATTTATACACTCATAATCTCCACCAAACGCATTTCCAATTGTTATAGTGGAATTTATTAAGCCTTTTTGTTTTAAATTTTTTACATTCATACTTAAATAAAGTGGTAAGGCAGCACCATCAGTCATTATATATGCGATTTTCTTGTCTGGATTATTTCTTTTGTATGAAGCTACAAAAGGTGTAAGCATACTATGTAATGTTCCTACAACGACAGGTAAGTCGTCTAAGCTTTCAAAATCATTTATAAGATCGTGATACTTACTTTCGTGGTCTTCTACACTATCTACAACTATTTGATAAGGTGTATATCTAAGTTTCATAATATGTCCATTTGCGTCTAAATCTGACTCCATATTATTTAAATTGCTTATTACAAAGTGATATCCACCTGTACCTAAGCTAAGCTCTACAGCTGTCGTATTTAAAATAACTTTATCGCCTTCATTTACTTTTCCAGTCATTTTAGGATAATTGTATGCTCTTTGAATTTGTCCATCAATACTTACTCTTATATCTTGTAAATCATCGTCACTACTTTTTATAGATTCAACAATCCCCACTTTTTTACTAATCATATTATTACCTTCCCAAGTCATCTATGAATTTTAATACTTTATTTTTTTCTATAATTTTTGTAAGAGAGAATTTTTCAGTAATTAAATGCATAAGCACTAAAAATACTAACCATGCAACTCTAACTTTTATTCCATATCCAAATGCCATTAAAACACCTATTGATATTCCTAAAACATTTGAACCTGTATCTCCCATCATACCTCTAGCTTTTAAATCAGTATTAAAGTATGCTAATACGTTTGGAAGTATAAGAAGTGGTAATGCTTTTATATATCCTGTTAATGTTATATATATAGGTATCATTATTACTAAATATGCTTTTATAGCTCTTCCCGGTCTTAAATCAAATAAATTCATTAAGTTTGTAGAAAGTGCTATGATTAATGTATTTACAATTATATCTACTATATCATTTGAAATACATACAGAAACAACTAATCCTACAAATCCTCCAAATAAAGCTTTAAATCCACCAGTAGTAAGTTCACCTTTTAATAAACTTTTAAAGTGACCTTTTAATCCACTTACACTTCTGTTTCCAATTAAGTCGTCTAATGCACCTGCAAAGAACATACATACCATAGAGAATATATATAATGCTAAACATAAAAGCCATACTGTATTCATATTTAAATAACTTGTACTACCTACAGCCCATATTGTATTCATAGTTATATATCCTAATATTATACTGTTTATTATCATCATAGGTAAAAATACTATACCCATTCCAACAGGGATCATTTCATTTTTATAATTAGGTCTAATTACATTTGAGTTAAGTAACATACTTTTAAAAAGAGGTATCATAAAATATGTTCCTAAAAAACCTAACACAAATAGTATTGCATGAAAAATATATTGTGTCATAAAACTACCTCCACTCTTTTTTCTTTTGTCTTACAACTTTTTTAATGTGATAGAATTGTTTACCTCTGTGGATAAATCCTTTTAAGTCTCTTCCTGTCTCTGAGTGAGTCATATTTACTAATATCTCTTTTATTTTGAAATTGTGTTTTAATATGTCTATTGTCATACCTACTTCTACACCATATCCAAATGGTATTTCATCAAATATTTCAAGAACTTCTTTTTTGAATATTCTTTGACCTGATAAAGTTGAAGTAAGCTCCACTCCTGTCATTTCATAGACAGAGTTTTTCGCTAGATTTTTTACAAATCCTAGACCTCCCTTTTTCTTAGCTGGAGGGAATTTAGCTATAGTAACATCGCACTCATTATTTATAATAGGTATTATTAGTTTTTCAACTTCACTTGCAGTATTTCCTAAGTCTCCATCTAAAAATCCTATTATATCTGCTCTTTTCATGGCTTCTCTTAGACCATTATTTAAAGCATATCCTTTACCTCTATTTTTGCTTTGTGTTATTACATTTATCTTTTGACTTTCTACACTTTTTGCAACTTCTGATGTCTTATCACTAGAGCCATCATCTACTACTATAATTTCGTCTATTTCTTTAATATCTTTTATACTTTCTAGAGTATCTTTTATTTTATTTTCTTCGTTATAAGCTGGTATTATTATACTTATATAGCTCATCTTACATCTCCTTAATAACTTTTGTAAGTTTTATTATTTTGAAAATGGCATTAAATCAGTAACATTTTCTCCTGTTCCATAGTTTCCTACGATGCTTTCATCTTTTATTAACATACTTAAAGATATTTTTCCGATTTCAGAATCGATATTATCTATAGTTGATATTTTTGAATCTGAGCATAATTTTAAAAATTTTGAGTTGCTAGCTTCTCTTTGAACAGCTACTAAATATTTTTTCTCTGATTTTAATTTAGATATAATATTTTTTTCTTTTACTTCAAATGTTTTTTGCATGTTTTCGTCTTCATTTTCTCCTACTAAAATTGCAGAATCGTATGAAGCATAATCATCGCTTAAAGATTTGATTTCTATTAACTCTAATTCTTGTAATTTTTCTAAATCTTTTTGTGCATTATCACCATTTAAACAGTCCATTATATAGTTTATACAATCTTGAGATGTTTTTATTTCTTTATCTATATCATTTGATAAAGTTTTTAATTTTTTTTCATCTTCTATAGTATCTCTTACTACTATATTAAATGCTAAATGACCATCTGCATCTTTTATTAAGTTTTCTATTTCTTCACTATAATCATTTTTCTCATTAGTAATTATTATTCCAGTATTTCTATCTGTTAATGCATTTGTAATTAAAAGATTATAATTTTGCGATATATAAGATGTTAATTTTTCTTGTTCTTTAGTTAAATCTTCAATTTGAGTATTTAAATCTGCTTTTTCTTGATTTAAAGAGTCAAATCTATCTTCAAATTCTGATAAAACCTCACTTTGTTGTTTACTTAATTCTTGGTCGTAATTTAAATTGAAACCTACTATAATTCCTATACCTAATGCTAAAAATATAGAGCCTATAGTTACGATGTAGTATTTCATATTTATATTCATATTTAGTCCTCCTATTTTACATGTTTAGTTTCATTTTTAATTGTAGTAATTTAATAAGTTGTTGTACAGTTGGAGATAAATAAGCAATTATTATAACAGGGAATATAGCTGTTATTACTAAGGCCCATATATATTTCATTTTTAGTTTACTCTTATAAAGTAAATTGACTCCTTTTGCATCTATAAGTTTTGCTCCTATTTTTAATCTAACTAAGAATGTAGAAGCCATTCCTTTTCTTCCTTTTTCTAAGAAGTCTATCATATTAGAATGTGATCCTAATGCTACGATTAATTCTGCACCATATTCATATGCAGTAAGCATAGCAATATCCTCACTTGTTCCCGGCGCTGGGAAAACTACAGCATCTAAACCTAAGTCTTGTACTCTTTTTAGTCCTGGTGCTCTACCGTCTACATATGCATGAACTACTATTTCTTTAGCTTTTTTTAGAGCTTCATCCGTAACACTATCCATATCACCTACGATTACATCTGGGTTGTATCCGCATTCAAGAAGTGCATCTGCACCACCATCAACCCCTACAAGTATAGGCTTCATTTCTTCTATATATGATTTAATTGTAGCTAAATCTTCTTTATAGTCTTGTCCTCTTACAACTACTAAAACATGTCTATCTTTGTAGTTTGTAGTCATTTTAGGAATTTCAGTTTCTCCTAATATAAATCCTTTCTCACGCTTTGCATATTCTATAGTATTATCTATAAATCTATCTAATTCTACCGACATATTTTCATATGCAATTTGTGTTCTTTTTTCAACAACAGATTTGTCCATAACTTCGCCTGAGCCTATAAATTGACCATCTCTATAGATTTGTCCGTTGTTTACTTCTATAACTTGTCCTTCTTTTAATTCTTCAAATACATTTTCTCCTACATTATCTATAATCAGAATATTATTATCTATAAGTATTTTTGGTCCCTTATTAGGATATCTACCACTTATTGAAGGAGCTGCATTAATAACAAGTTTTATCTTACGTTCAACTAAAGAGTTTGCTGCGACTTCATCTATGTCTATATGATTTATAACAGCAATTTCTCCAGCAGAAAGTCTTTTTGCAAGCTTTTTTGTCTTTCTGTCTACCTTAATTGGGGCTTCGACTCTCATTTCATTAACCTCCGTAAATTTTTAAATCTTAAAATATTATACCATTATTTTCACTCAAAATAAATATTTTGGCGAAAGAGCCCGTTAACTACCTAATAAAACAAGTAAATTTGTATTTAATACTTGCAAAATTAAATATGTTATAGTCTATCAACACTTTGTACTTCACTTATTCTAATATAAATTTTAACATATTACTACATTTTGAAATATACATATCTATTATTTTAAGAATATGTAAGTTTTATATGTGTATTTTCCCCTATTAATTTTATCAAATATTGTCAAATATTCAATATTTATTTACAATGTATAAAAAACTAATCGTTATGTTTCTAAAAGTTTGTAAAAATATCTAATTTATTTTTATTAAATTAAGCCTTAAAAAAGCCTTCTATATATCTAGAAGGCTTTTTTCTTACTTAACTATACTATGCTCTAATCTTAATTTATCTGCAATCATAGCTATAAATTCTGAATTTGTAGGTTTTCCTTTAGTTGTATGTACAGTATATCCAAATAATTGATTTATAGTATCAACCTTTCCTCTACTCCATGCAACCTCTATAGCATGTCTTATAGCTCTTTCAACTCTACTTGGAGTTGTGTTAAATTCTTTAGCTATACTTGGATATAACTCTTTTGTAACAGCTCCTAATAATTCAACATTGTCTATAACCATTTTTATAGCTTCTCTTAAATATAAATATCCTTTAATATGAGCTGGTACTCCTATTTCGTGTATTATGTTAGTTATTTCTGCTTCTATATTTCCTGCACCCGGTTGTTGATATTCATTTGTTCTGCTCATTTGCAGTTCAGTAACAGCTTTAGATGCTTTAGCTTGAGATACTACAGGTTTATTTAAAACTAATTCTCTTATTCTGTTTATAAATACCACAAAGTCAAATGGTTTTACTATGTAATAATCAGCACCTAAGTTAATAGCTGTTTGTGTTATTTTGTCTTGTCCTACTGCTGATAGTACTATTATTTTTGGCATTTTATCTAAATTCATAGTATTTAGTTTTTCTATAACGCCTAATCCGTCTAAATGTGGCATTATTACGTCTAATACTAATAAATCTGGCTGTTTTGCCTTAACTAATTCTAAAGCTTCTACTCCATCTTTTGCTATTCCCAAAATTTCTATATCATTTTCATTAGACAGATATTCTTTCAATACTTGGCAAAAATCTTTATTATCATCAGCTAAAACTATTTTTATTTTATCTTTCATTGTAATTCCCCCCATTAATATATTATTATAATATAAATTTCCTTAATTATATTTAAATTTTTCATCTTTGAGAAAAAGTAAATATACTACCTAAAATTTTTTTTAGTATAATACTTTGAAAATAATTTTCATCGTAATCGAGTATACTAAGCTATTCGACATTATAAAATTGTTTTCCTTCATTTAAATTTAAATTTGTTTTATTTTCCCTATTTTATCATTGCTCCTATAAAAATTCCAAATCCTTTTTTTGGGTTATTTTTCAAAACATATGTAATACTTCCAATTAATTTGTTATTTTGTACGATTGGAGCGCCACTCATACCTTGTATTATACCACCAGTATAATCTATTAAATCCTTATCTATTATCTCAATCTCCAAAGTTTTACTTTGTTTATCTATATTGTTGATTAAAATATCGTAAGATTCTACTTTATTATCATCTGATTGAAATAATACTTCAGCTTTTCCTAATTTTATATCTTTAAATCTAGCTACTTCCATCTTCTTTTTTTGATATTTATAAGATAAATTTTGATTTATTTTTCCCTCTATACCATAGTTAGAGTTTTCTAAAAAACTTCCAATTATCTCTTTATTGTCAAAATCTCCTTTTATATACCCTACTTTGCCCGAATTACTTTTTATAATTTCTAAATTTGATATACTCGAGATATTTCCTTCTTTTATTTTTAATTGTTTTTTAGTATCTATGTCATAAATAGGATGACCAATAGCATAAAATAGATTTTTTTGTGGGTCATAACATGTCATTGTACCAATACCCGACACCTTATCTCTAACCCAAAAGCCCAATTTATATATTCCATTTTCATGTTTAATTTTTATGGATTTCGTAATTATTTTACCATTACGCTCTAATTTTATGTTTACTTTATTTTTTTTTAATTTATTTAAAATATCGTATACATCTTGGCTGGAGTTTATTTTTGTATCTTCTATATATAAAATATTGTCGCCTTCTCTTAATTTATCTATGTATTCTATATTTTCTTCTTCATTTGCTAAAACTAAAACTCCATCTGTTTTTGCGTTAATGCCGACAATATCTCCCAATACATATACATATTTTTTACTTTCAAAAAAATTTGCTACTACTTCAGTTTTTTTGTTATGTAGTATTATAATACTGAACAATAATATAAATACAATTAAATATATCCTTTTTATATAAATCACCTCTAATTCACAATAGCATATATTATCTTTTGTATTTTTTTATTATTTATTCATTAATTTTAAAAAAGATCCCTATTTTAAATTAATAGAGACCTTATATATTAATTCAATTGAGCTAGTTCAATTATTTCATGAGCATGCTCAATAGTCTTTTCAGTTATATTATTCCCTGCTATTAATCTAGCAATTTCATCTATTCTCTCATCAAATGTCAATTCTTTTATATTTGTATATGTTCTATCGTTAGATGTATTTTTTTCGATTCTATAATGAGTATGTCCATTAGCCGCTATTTGAGGAAGATGTGTTATACATATAACTTGTTTTTTCTTACCTATTTTAGATAATTTTTCTCCTACAATTTGAGCTGCTATACCACTTATACCTGTATCTATTTCGTCAAATACTAATGTATCTATTTCATCTATATCTGCTAGTATTGTTTTAAATGCGAGCATAAATCTAGACATTTCTCCACCAGATGCTACTTTATATATTGGCTTTATATCTTCTCCTAAGTTGAATGATGCCATAAATTCTACATCATCACATCCATTTTGATTAAATGCTATTTCTTTAAAATCAACTTGGAATGATACATTTTTCATATTTAAGCTGTGAAGCTCTTTTATTAAAACATCTTGTAGTTGTATAGCTACATCTTGTCTTGCCTTACTTATTTGCTTAGCTTTATCGTAAAGAACAGATTCTAACTTTTCTAGTTCTAATTTTAAGGATGCAACTTTTTCATCTCTATTTAAAATTTCATCTAATCTATCTTGTATTTTTTGTCTATATTCAAATATTTCTGTTACAGAACTTCCATATTTTCTTCTTAAGTTGTTAATTTGGTCTATTCTCTGTTCGATTTCTTCCATCTCATAAGGATTAAAACTTATATTTTCTTTATAGTCTCTGATTTCCCTAGAAATATCTTGAAGTTCGTACATAATTCTCTCTATATTTTCACTATACTCGCTTATATTCTTGTCATAAGAAGCAATATCAGCTAGCTCTTTTGCTGCCATTCCTATTAAGTCAACGGCGTTTACATCCCCTTCATATAATTTTTGATATGAAAGGCTTAAATTATTATATATCTTTTCACTATTTCTACATAGTTCTCGTTGAGCTTTTAGAGCGTCGTATTCTTCTTCATTTAAATTAGCTTCATCGATTTCATTAATTTGAAATTTTATTAAATCAATTTCTCTTTGAATTTCCATCTCATCTTTATTTTCATTTAAATCATTTAACTCTTTTTTTATTTTATTAAATTGGTTGTATGATTCTTTATAATTAGATTTTAAAGGTTCAATGTCTTTTTCTCCAAATAAATCTAAAAATTTAATATGTGTATCTTTATTAAATAGAAGCTGATTTTGATGTTGGCTATGTAAATCAACTATTGTACATGCAACTTCTTTAAGTATTGAAATCTTGACAGTTCGTCCATTTATTCTTGCTACACTCTTTCCGTCTGCATACATAACTCTAGTAATTATAATTTGATTGTCTTCATAATCAATATCATATTTATCTAAGACTTCTTTTAAATTGGAGCTTTGTGATGAAACTACTATTTCACAAATACCTTTATCAGTGCCCTTTCTTAAAAAGGACCTGTCGTATTTTTCTCCAAGACATAAACCAAGTGCTTCAATAATTATAGATTTTCCTGCTCCTGTTTCCCCTGTTAATATATTTAAACCGTTATTTATAGTTAGTCTAGATTCCTCAATTAAAGCGCAATTTTTCATATACATTTCAAGGATCATAGTAAACCCCCTCTTTCTCGACTAATTTTTGATTAATGATTTAATTTGTGTGAATCTTCCACAACTTTAATTACTTTTTCTTTATAGTCTTCTTCATTAAATGTATAACCTTCATTGCTGTTTTTTAAGTGAATAAGGTATTCTATATTACCTTCTGGTCCTTTAATAGGTGAATAATCTAGGTTTAATATAGAGAATCCAGTTTCTACAGCAAATTTTGAAACCATTTCGATTACTTCTATATGTGTTGATTTTTCTCTAACTACACCTTTTTTACCTACTTTATCTTTACCTGCTTCGAATTGAGGTTTTATAAGTGCTACGATTTCTCCACCTGGGCTAATTAAGTTATGTGCAACTGGAAGTACTAATTTTAAAGATATAAATGATACATCTATAGATGCAAAATCTGCAAACTCTTTAGTGTCTTCTATTGTTACATATCTTATATTAGTTCTTTCCATGCAGACAACTCTCTCGTCTTGTCTTAATTTCCAAGCTAATTGTCCATAACCTACATCTATTGAAAATACTTTTCTAGCTCCATTTTGAAGCATACAGTCAGTAAATCCACCAGTCGATGCACCTATATCCATACAAACTTTATCTTGTAAAGTTATATCAAAGTTTTTCATTGCTTTTTCTAATTTTAATCCACCTCTACTTACATAAGGTATTGGATTTCCTTTTACTTCTATTTTGGCATCAGTATTTACTTCTGTACCTGCTTTGTCGCATTTTTGATTATTTACAAATACTAATCCAGCCATTATAGATCTTTTTGCTTTTTCTCTACTCTCAAAAAATCCTTGTTCAACTAATAAAACATCTATTCTTTTCTTCATAAAATTACCTTTCATTTATTTTATAATAAATTTCTTTTTATTTTGTCTTAAATCATATTTTATTGCTAAAAAAAGAATATACTCTTTTAAATAAAGTATATTCTTTCTATCAATATTTTAAACATTAGAATTATATCATATTATTATTTTTTTTTCAATTTAAGAAATCTCTTAAATTTTGTTTTACTAAGACATCACTATCCCTATTATTATTCCTAATAAAGCTCCAAATAAAACTTCTTTTGGCGTGTGTCCAACTAATTCTTTTAGCTTTTTATGTTGGTCAAATTTCCCGTGGAAAAAGTCGTCTACTATTTGATTTAAAATCTCAGCTTGTTTTCCGACAGCTCTTCTAACTCCAGAAGCATCATACATTACAATAATTGCAAATACTGCTGTTATTGCAAATTCAGTAGATGCAAATCCTTTATCAAATCCCACAAGCATAGCTAATGATGTTACAAATGAACTATGCGAACTAGGCATGCCTCCTGAAATTATAATTCTTTTAAAGTCAATTCTTTTTTCTTTTCCCGTAAATATTTTTATAAATTGTGCTAAAAAACAAGAAAATATACTAATAAGTAAAATTCTATTTTGAAAAATGTCTGTCATATTTCCTCCTAAATATACTTTAGATTAGTGGTCTCTAGAAATTATATAGTCAGCTAAACCTTCTAAAAAGCTGAAATCCCCTGATATTTTTCTTATACTATCTTTTGCCTCTTCTATTAAATCTTTTGCTACTTTTCTTGATTTTTCAAGACCTATTAAAGTAGGATATGTAGATTTATGGTTTTCTAAATCACTTCCTACAGGTTTTCCTAATATTTTTTCGTCTCCAACTATATCTAAGATATCATCTACTATTTGAAAAGCCAAACCTATATTTTTGGCATATCTAGTTATATTTTGTAAATCTTCTTCTGTTGCATCTCCTATAATTGCGCCCGCTCTCATACATCCTACAATCATAGCAGCTGTTTTATTCATATGTATAAAATCTAGTTTCTCTTTTTCTATTGATTTATCTTCGCTTTCTATATCTACAACTTGTCCGCCTATCATACCATATATTCCAGCGCCTCTTGCAATTTCATAGATAGCTTTTAGCCTTCTATCTGGATTTGATTTTCCTATTGATTCTTTAAGCATTATCTCGAAAGCATAATTTAAAAGAGCGTCACCAGCTAAAGTCGCCATTGCATCTCCAAATACTTTGTGATTAGTAGGTTTTCCCCTTCTAAAATCATCGTTATCCATAGCTGGCAGGTCATCATGGATTAATGAATATGTATGTATCATCTCTATCGCCATAGCAAATGGTACAGCTTCTTTTTCATCTCCTCCTACAATTTTTGTAGCTTCTAAAGTAAGTATCGGTCTTAATCTTTTTCCGCCAGCACTTAAACTGTAATTCATAGCTTCAAAAATCGTTTTTTGGTATCCCTCTTCTTTTGGCATATACTCTTTTAACAAATCCTCTATATATGCAGATTTTGTATTTAAATTTTCTTTAAATGCCATTTTTATTCCTCCTCTAAGTCGAAATCTTCTAGCTCTTGATCTTCATTAAATTTGCTTATCTTAAATTTCGCTTTATCAAGTAATTTATTACATGTAGCATAGAGTTTTATACCCTCTTCATAAAGTTTTAATGATTCATCTAGTGACGCATTGTTTGTTTCAAGTTTATTTAAAATTTCTTCTAACTTTGAGTAAGCTTGTTCATATGTAAGTTCCATTTTTATCCCTCTTTTTTATTAATTTTATTTACAGTGCAATCTAAACTTCCATCAGATAAAACTACTTCTATTTCATCGTTTTCTGATACTTTTAAAACACTATTCACAACTACATCTTCTTTATTTATTATACTATATCCTCTATCTAATGTTCTTAATGGGCTTAAATTATGAAGTAAAGAACCTAAATTTTTTAAGTTCATTTCTTCTTTATTTATTCTAGTTTCTATATTATTGTTTAACTTTTCTATAATCTTATCTAAATCATAAATTTTATCACTTATAATATAATCATTTAAAATAGTATTAATTCTATTAAATGTATATTTAAGTTTTTGTTCGTCATAATTAACTATATTAGTCAACGATTTATTCATCCTGCTTTTTATATTTTCTAATTTGAAATATAAATCATCTACATCTGGTGTTGCAATTTCTGCAGCAGCTGATGGCGTAGGTGCTCTCATATCTGATACAAAATCACATATTGTAAAATCTATCTCGTGTCCTACAGCAGATATAATAGGTATTTTTGATTCAAATACACATCTGGCCACTTCTTCTTCATTAAATTCCCATAAATCTTCTATAGATCCACCGCCTCTACCGATAATTATCGTATCGACTTTGTGAATCTCATTAAAAAATCTTATACCTTCGCATATCTCATCTTTTGCGCCCTCACCTTGGACTTTTACTGGATATAATTTTATATGAACTTTTGGATATCTCCTTTTTGTCACGTTTATTATATCTCTAATTACTGCTCCTGTTGGCGAAGTTACTACACCTATAGATTTTGGTATTTTAGGTATTGGCTTTTTATATTTATAATCAAATAAACCTTCTTTTTGCAATTTTTCTTTTAATTTATTAAATTCAATATATAGGTTTCCTATCCCTGCTATTTCTATATGTTTTATGTATAGTTGATAAGAACCATCTCTTTCATAAACTGAAATATATCCACTTACTATTACTTTTGTTCCATTTTCTAAATTTAAATTTCTATCGTAGTCATTTCTAAAAATAACACAATTAATTTTTGAATTTTGATCCTTTAGCGATAAATACACATTGCCGCTACTATGAACTTTAAAATTTGAAATTTCTCCTTTAATTTTTAAGTTGCACAGTATAGGGTCATTTATCAAAATTCTTTTTATATACGAATTTGCTTCACTTACGTCTAAAGCCCTTATTTTCATATTTATTCTCCTAAATTTAAATTTTCAATTCCTATCAAAGCACAACCTACAGCATTATCTGTAGCTAAGTGAGACTCTGTAAAATAAGCTTTTACATTATACTTTTTCAATTTCTGAGTTAAATTTTTAGATATATATTTACTTGCAGATACACCGCCTGCAAATACTACTTCGTAAGCTTCATATTTTTCACATAGATATTTAAGCGATTTTAGCATACATCTCACTATAGTATCCATAAGTAGTTTTGATAAGTAATATTTATCTATATTATCATTATTTTCCATTATTTTATTTAATTGATTTTCTAATCCAGATAAGTTCATATATCCGTCTTTTACACTAGTTTTCAATCCATTTTCTATTTTTATATCGGATTTTAATGCATTTTCGTCTATATACTTACCACATGGGAAATTATAAGAAAGTTTTACACCTAGTCTATCTATTAGTTGTCCAAAACTTATATCTTTTGTTCCACCGATAATTTCAAATTCATAATCGTTGTATTCATTTTTATTTACTAATACTATTTCTGTAGTTCCTCCAGACATATGAACTGCCAAAAATCTATTTTCGTTTAATAGATTTTTCCCTAATAAACTAGATTTTATATGATTTTCTTGATGTGTTGTCTCGAAAAAAGGACAATTATGTGTTGCACTAATTAATTTTCCTGCATTTAGCCCTACTGTAAAAACTGGCATATAAGAGCCATCTATTGGTCTTGGTTTTTCAGAGACACACACTCCAACTATATTGTAGTTTTTTAACTTTTCACTTATATTCTCACTTAATATTCCTATATTAGATATATGTTGAAAAACACCTTCACTTTGTCTAAGCCCTTTTGAATCTTTGTCAACTTTAAGCATTATTTTTTCACTTAAAATTATATCCTTATTTAAAGAGATAGCTGCTATAGAAGTTGTATAGCAGCTAGTATCTATTCCTATTACAATGTTATCTCTCCTTGATCTCATTTACAACACTTCCTAAAATTCCGTTTATAAATTTAGGTGTTTTTGCTTCACAATACATTTTTGCTAAATCTATAGCTTCGTTTATAGAAACTCTATCTGGTATATTTAAATCAGATAATATTTCAGCTATTGCTATTTGTAATATTGCTAAGTCTATTTTTGAAAATCTATTTATAGACCAGTTTTTCGCGTTGTTTTCTATAAGTTCATTTATATAATCAATTTTGAATCTTAAAATATCACACATTTCATTTAAGTAAACTCTATCAACACATTTTTCTAATGAAAGTCCTTCAAAGTCTACATCTTTGTCTGAATAAGTTAAAACTAATTCTTTATATCTACTTACTATGTATTCTTTGTTGTTTTGTAAGAATTCTTCCATTTCATTTTCTAAATCAGTTATATCTCCGTTTGATATATATGTTTGATACATTAATTTCATTAAATATTCTCTACTTGTCTCTCTTTTTGCTCTTATGTTTTTCATATTTAATCCTCCTTCAGACTTATTATACACTATATTGCAATAAAAAAACCCTCTGATTTTTCAGAGGGTTTTTATTGCTTACTCTGCTATTGTTATTTCATCGTCTTCGTCATTTTCATCATTTTCTTCAGATTTTGATGCCTTTTTAGCTTCTTTTGCTAATCTAGCTTCTTCTTTTTTTGCAGCTTTAGCTAATTTAGCCTCTTCTCTTTTATGAGCTTTTGCTTCTTCTTTTTCTGCTTTTTCTTTATAGAAAGTAATTCCTTGTACATGTACATTTACAGTAGATACTTCTAGTCCAGTCATTGTCTCTACAGTATTCTTAACATTTTCTTGTATTTTGAAAGCTGTATCTGGTATAGATTCTCCAAATTCGATATTAACATAAATATCTAATATTATTTGTTCTTCATCTATTTGAATTTTTACACCATTATTCTTAAGTAGTTTATCTGTTATTGTAGTTATTGTTTCTACATTTTCAACTTCTAAAGCTGCTAATCCAGCTATAGTAACTATCACTTCGTTTGATATTTTAACTTGTCCTAAATTATTATTTTCCATGACACACTACCCCCTATTCTTAGGTTATTATTTATTATATAATATCAAATCCTTTTATAATTTGCAAGAAATAAGGCTTAATTTTATTATAAACCCATTCTTATCAATTTATTCTAAAATTTATCAATTATCTATTATTTGTAAGTTTTATATTTTCGCGACTGATTCCAGATTGATTTGAAACTATATCAAATATTTTAGTCGCATCATTTTGTTTAATTTCTTCCATATTTACGACAACATTTGCTTTATCTCCGTCTATAAATACTATTGCTTCATCATATCCTTTCGCTAAAAGTAAATTCTCTATTTGTAGTTCTGTATCGCTGTTTTTTACTATTGAAACCTTCATATTTGATGCTTCTACTTTTGCTTCATCAGCTGTAGATGGATTGTTTATTATTTCATTTAGTTGTTCTGTAAGTTGATTTCTTTGTTTTTCTCTAGTCATTTTCATATCTACTATATATGTATCGCTATCTATATTTTCCTTAGAATTTAGCGTATCTTCTATTTCTTTGCTTGTCTCTTTAGCCAAGTTTTCTACGTCTGAATTTTCTTTAGCTGTATCTTTAGAATTATCTTTAGAATTATCTTTAGAATTAGAAGTTTCTGTAGATTTATCTTTATCATCAGTAGTTACTTTGCCATCTATACTATCTACTAATGTAGTATCATCAGGAGAATTTTTATCTATTTGAGCTTGTTCATAAGCCTTAAATTCATCTGAAACACTAAGTGTTGAATCTTTGCTAAGTTGATAATTAACTACACCTACTGCAATCAACATCAAACTCAATGATAAAACTACAAATCCCCTGTTTTTATAATTAAATTTCATAAAATCCCCCCTATTTTTTTATGCAAAGTATTTATTTAGCATAAACTTCAACTTGATGTCCTGATATTTGAAGTGCTGTTTGAACAGCTTCATATAATGTCTGTTTTACTTGAGCATCTTTTGCTCCACTTGCAACTACTAAAACACCTTTTATCTTTGCTTCTTTAGTTTTTATAACTATAGGATCAGAAGAATTTGAAGTAACTAGTGTTTTATTTTCACTTGATGTTTCAACTGTTCTTTCTCCACCTGAAGAATCTGTTTCTGATGTAGTTTCTTTTGTAGCACTTGAATTATACGCTGGCTCTATTTCTTCGCTATTATCATAAGTAATCATAACAGATACATCACCCGAACCATTTATCTCTTTTAATATTGCTGTAAGCTGTTTTTCTAAATCATCTTTTTCTTTTTCACTACTAGAGGCTTGTTGAGCTTCTTCACTTTGCTTTGTTGTTGTATTTTCCTCTTTTTGTGCATCAGCTACCTTTTCTTTTCCTTGTATTATATTTAGCGCTACTAGACTTACAACACATAGCGCACCTACAACTAATAAGCTTATCAATTTTTTCTTTTCCTTTTCATTAAAATTTATTTTTTTAAACATAAAACTCGCTCCTATTAATCAATTTCAATTTTATCAATCGATACTTCCAAGATTTTTATCAAGTCGTTTTTTAATTTATCTTTATTCTCACTTTTGTTTGTCGTATTATTTTTAAAAACTTCGCTGTCTTTGCTCGAACTATCTTTATCTTTACTATTTTCCTCTAATTTAGAATCTCCTTCATTATTTTTTTCTTTTATTTTAAGACTTTCTATATCAGTTCCATTAAAATCTATATCTTCAAGTTCATATCCATATTCATCTAATTTCATTTTTAGTACATCTTTTAAATTGCTCTGGTATTCACTATCTAAGTTAAAATTGCTGTTATTATCAACTAAATCTTTATTACTCTCTACATATCTTTCGTTATAATCAGTCATAGATTTTAGTATCTTATCTTCAAATGACTCGTCACTTGAGAAAAAACCTACAATTGGTGAAATTACAATAAATATAAATATAAAATTGCAAACTAAATTAATATAAGGTTTTAATTTACTTTCTGGAAGTACCATATCTACTATATTTATAATAAAAGCTCCTATTAAGATACAGATTATCCAACTTTTAATCTCATCCACCCCCTTAGATTAATTTATATTTTTATTAAACTTTTTATAATTTTTATCTATGAAGTAATACTAAGTGATGTCAAAATACTTATCGTCACAAAAAACATTATTAATACTGCTAATACAGAAATTAAAATAACTGTCATAAGTTTAGATGTTTCATCCATAAAGGAAGATATATTTTCCTCTCCTATAGGTTCAACTATTGCAGCACCTATTTTATATACTAGAATTATTGAAAAAATCTTTATGAGAGGTATAAAGCAAATTCCAACTAATAAAATAAGTCCAACTGCTCCAAAAATATTTTTTAATAAAATCGAAGAAGATAACAATAAATCTACTGAATCTGATACGAAACTCCCTATAACAGGTATAAAACTTCCTACTGCAAATTTAGCGCTTTTTACAGCAAACTTATCAAATGATGTAACATATATCCCTTGTATAGATACAAGACCTAAGTAAACTGTAAAAGCTGCTCCTACAATTACTACATTTGCTTTTTTAAGTAATTCTGAAAATCTCTTTAATTTTATGTTTTTAGATAGGTTATTTATAACTAGTACGCAAAATGCCAATGTTATAAGTGTAAAAATAACATTTTTAAATACCATATTTATTATAGACACACCTCCCACAAACACTGGTGATAATGTTGCTGATGTCGTTGTAAGACCCCCTACTGCTAATAATGTCAATAATATCGGTACAATTACATTGACTATGCTTATTATGCTGTTTACTGTTGTATATGCAATTGATAATACATCTTTAAAATTGACTAATACTAACGTAACCATAGTTATAAAAATTATGTAATTTACAATTTTGCTTACTTCACCTGATGAAAAAGAGCCTTCTAGACTTTTGAGAATTGATGATAATAATGCTAAGACGATTATCATAGTAATTACTTTTAGACTTGCTATTAATTGATCTATTACTAATTTTTTTATATTTTCGGTATTTATTAAATCTGTAAGTTTAGCATCTCCTTTGATTAAATCCTTTGCAAATTGCTTTAAATCTATATTTTTAAAGATTTCATTATCTTTAAGTTCTTCTTCCAACTTATTTATATTAATTTTTTCTAATTGCCTATTTATATAATTTTGTGATGTTTCATCTGATACTTTGTATTGTTGTGTACTTGACTCTGTATTGTCTTTATTTTCATTTGCAAAACTTATATTATTCATAGATATTATAAAAAATAAAGCTATTAATATTATTTTAAATTTATTTTTCATAATCTTTCTCCTACGGTATAATTCCGATTATCGCATCTATTATTGATAGCAGTATCGGAAAAGACATACTCATAATTATAATTTTTCCACCGAACTCGAGTTTAGCAGCTATATTGTTTTCCCCGCAATCTTTACAAAGTGACACTGCAAACTCCATAATATATGCTATTCCTATTAATTTTATTATTAAAGATATGTACATTGATGGAATATTTGCTCTGTCAGCCAGTTTATTTATTTCTTCTACTATAAAATTTAGTTTTAAGATTACAGATAGAAGTATAATTACTCCAGCAGTAATAGCTATAAAATTTGCAAATTCCGGTCTGTCCTTTTTTATGAATAAACAAAGTATGGTTGATATTATGGCAATTCCTATGATTTGGATTATTTCCAAAATACCACCTCCATTTTATTTTTCTGTTGTAACTTAAATTTTTAATATAATTTAAACATTGTTCTAACAGTATTGAATAAATCGCTTATTTCCCCTATCACAAGCCCCAAAACAATTACGACTCCTGCAAGGGTTGTAAGTGTTGCCCAGTCACTTCTATCTACTTTTGTCAAAATCATATTTAAAACTGATATTAAAATTCCTACACCAGCTACTTTGAATATTAAAGTTATATCCATACTCTCATCTCCTAAATTAAAATTATCCCTATACATATTCCACTAAATGTTATTAGCTTTTTATAGAGATTACCTTTGTTTTTTATATCTTCTTTACTTTCTATTGTTAGCTTCTTTAGATTTTCTACTGTTAAATCTATTAATCTCTCTTGGGATTCTACTTCACTTTTACCAAGAGATAAAATTAACTTTTTAAATTCTTCAATTTCGTTTTCTTTTAAATATGTATTTTTATATAAAATATTTATTGTATCTTGTAAAATCTGTTCTATTGTTTTTCCATCTTCTTTTGAAAGTTCATCTGCAAATTTTAAAAAGAACTCACTAAAATCATATTCATCTTTGACTGCTATATTTCTAAAAATTTCTTCTAATGTATACATTCCAAAAGCTAAATCCATTCTCATTATCTCTAATACCCTAATTAAATCATTTAGTTGTTTATGTCTTTTTATATATCTTTTAGATATATCTTCTCCTACTAAATAACTACATCCGATTAACATTCCTACTAATATTATTTTAATTTCCAAAATACCATCTCTTTTCCTGCAAATCATAAATTTTTTCTACTGTACCAGGTCCGTTTCTCGAAGATAATATGATTGCTTTTTTAAATAAGTTTCCATCTAATAGACGCCTTAATTCCTCTCTATTTTGTATATCTTCGATAGAATCCCCATGTACTGTTGTAATTAAGCTTACACCGCCATTTAAAGCCGTATATAATGCTTTTATTTCGCTTTCGTTGCCTATTTCATCAGTTACAATTACATCTGGCGACATAGATCTTAAAACCATCATGATTCCTAAGTCTTTTGGACAAGTTTCCATAATATCTGTTCTAATGCCTACATCTAGTTGGGGAATCCCCATACATGAGCCTCCTATTTCATTTCTTTCGTCTATTAATGCTACTTTTACTCCCTTAAATCCATATTCTCTATTTCCATTGCTTATATTTCTGACTATGTCTCTTAAAATAGTAGTTTTACCACATTGTGGTGGTGAAATTATTATTGTATTGTTTATTTGATTTTTATTTTTTATTACGTGTTTTAAAACTTTTTTTGAGCATCCTTTAATTTCTCTAGATATTCTTATATTAAGTGATGAAATATGCTTTATATTTTTTACTTGTCCATTTTCTATTATTACCTTACCTACTATTCCTATTCTGTGGCCCCCCCTCAGCGTTATAAATCCCTTTTTAATATCATCTATAAAAGAATGCACCGAATATTTACATATAATTTGAAATGTCTCTTCTATATCTTCTTTTGTGACTATATATGGATTTTTCATTTCTAAATCCAAATTACTTGTCTTGTCATTATAAAAATAATCCTTGGAGTCTCCATTTATTATCAATGGCTTATTTACTCTAAGTCTTATTTCTTCAATATTTACTTCATCATTTATTATGCTTTTTATCTTTTTTCTCAAATTAATCGATAGTGAGTTAATAATTTCATCTGAAAGTTTCATGATATCCCTCCTTCTTGTTTATAAATATATATTTATTTTGATTAAAAATTATTACTCTTATTGTGTATGTAATTTTATACAAAAAAAATCCCTTCTATTAAATTAGAAGAGATTTTTAATTAGTATATTTTTAGTTTTCTTTATCTTGAGCTTTTTCTTTTTCTGATAGTTCTTTTAAAACTTGTTCTATATCTTCAACAACATTTCCATTTGCGAATTTTATAGCTTGGTTGATTGCATTTTTTATAGCAAATGCATTAGAACTACCATGTGCTTTTATTACTCCACCTTTAACTCCTAAAAGTGGCGCTCCACCGTACTCAGTATAGTCCATCATAGATTTTATTTCTTTAAAGCTATCTTTAAGCATTAAAGCACCTACTTTGCCTTTGAAAGACTCCATAAATTTATCTTTCATTAATTTCATTAAACTCATAGCTACACCTTCACAAGATTTTAAAAGTGTATTTCCTGTAAATCCATCACATATTAAAGCATCACATACAGAGTTTATTACATCTCTTGCTTCAACATTTCCGACAAAGTTTAAATCTAAATCTTTTAATTCATAATAAGCCTCTTTTACTAGCTCATTACCTTTACCTTCTTCTGTACCTATATTTGCAAGTCCTATTCTTGGATTTTCTATACCTATAACTTTTCTTAAATATATGTCACTCATAAAAGCAAACTGTGTTAAGTTTTTAGGTTTGCAATCAGCATTTGCCCCACCGTCAGCAAGAAGAGTTGTTCCACCTTTTATATTAGGAAGGCCTGGACATAGACAAGGTCTATCTATTCCTTTTATTCTTCCTACTATTAATGTACCACCTGCTAATAAAGCCCCTGTACTACCTGCTGAAACTATTGCATCGGCTTTTTTACCTTTAACTAAATTTAATGCTGCAACCATTGAAGAATCTTTTTTACGTCTTACTGCCATTACTGGTTTATCTTCATTTTCAATTATCTCAGTAGTATGTATTATTTCTAGCTTATTTTTATCATAAGTCTTTGATTCTAATTCCTTTTCTATTTGGGCTCTGTCACCTGTTAGGATTACATCTATACCATATTCATTTATAGCTTGTACTGCACCTTCTACAGTGGCTTGAGGAGCATTATCTCCACCCATTGCATCTATAACTATTTTCATATGTTCCTCCCTTTATAAATCTTTTATTAAAAATATATTATTTCCATAGTTTAATAATATAATAATTATTTTAACAATAAATAATGTACTGTATTTAAATAATTTATATAAATTTATTTTCTTATTTTTATAAATCTTTTTAAACAATTTTGTACTATATTATTATAACGTATATTTTTGCAAAAAAAAACATGTAGTCTAAACTACATGTTTTTTATATAACTATTCAGCTACGATTTCTTTACCGTTGTAGTGTCCGCAAGAAGGACAAACTCTATGTGGTAATTTTACATCATGACATTGTGGACATTCTACGAATCCTTTAACTGTCATTTTTGAATTAGCCGCTCTTCTCATTTTAGTTTTTGATTTAGCTGTTTTACGCTTAGGTACTGCCATTTAAGCCACCTCCTTAATCATTTTTGAACAAATCTTTTAATTTAGCAAAACGTGGATCTATATAATCCTCGTCACTTGCAGTTTCGCTACATGAGCAAGTTTCTTTATTTAAATTAGCTCCGCATTGAGGACAAAGACCTTCACAATCTTCTTTACAAAGAACTTTGTGAGGTAAATTGAAATCTAACGTTTGTTCTATTATTTTTACTAAGTCAACTTCATCAGTATCAATAATAAAAGCATCATAGTCTTCAAAATCATCTTCATCAAAATCTTCGCTAACTAAGAAACCATCAATGGTATAACTCATTGGAACTTCTACCGGTTCTAGACATCTAGAACAATTATCTATTATAGTAAAATCTACATCTGCAAGTAGGTGAACTTCATCTTTTGCATTTTTAGAAATTCTACCAACTAGGTTAATCGGTGAAGCCAATGTATATGTGTTATCACAATAACTAATATTATCAACTTTTTGCGAAAAATTCAAGTCTATTTTACCAGTTTCTCTTTTATTTAACTCATTAAGACTAATTATCATATTTTTCACCTCAACATATTACCAAATTTATTATACAAATAGGATTAATGTTTGTCAAGTATTTTTACTTGATAGTTATAATACTATTTTATGCTAATTATGAAAAAAAATCCTATACACATAATTTAAGGTAGGTTTTAGCCTACCTTAAACATTTATATTATAATCAATTTTGATAAATTATATAACTATAATTATTTAACTAATTCTAATGTATCTCTAGCTATCATTAATTCTTCGTTAGTTGGTATTAATAATACTTTAACTTTAGAGTCAGCAGCAGATATAACTCTTTCTTTTCCTCTTACGTTGTTAGCTTCAGCGTCCATTTTAACACCTAATACTTCTAAGTTAGAAGCTATAGCTAATCTATCGTCTATACCATTTTCACCTAAACCAGCAGTGAATACTATAGCGTCTACACCGTTCATTTCAGCAGCGTAAGCACCTATATATTTTTTAACTCTCTTATGGTAAGCATCTAATGCATCTATTGCTTGTTGGTTTCCTTCAGCAGCAGCATCGCATATATCTCTGAAGTCTGAAGATATACCAGTCATTCCGTATACACCAGATTCTTTATTCATTAATTTATCTACACCATCAGCGTCTAAGTTTTCTTTTTTCATTATGAATGGTATTATAGCTGGGTCTATATCACCACATCTAGTTCCCATTATTAAACCTTCAAGTGGAGTAAGTCCCATAGAAGTATCTACTACTTTTCCTCCGTCAACAGCAGCTATAGAAGCTCCGTTTCCTAAGTGACAAGTTATTATTTTTAAGTCAGCGATGTCTTTTCCTAACATTTCAGCAGCTCTTTGAGATACGTATTTGTGAGAAGTTCCGTGGAATCCGTATCTTCTTACACCGTATTCAGTGTATAGTCTGTAAGGAAGACCATATAAGTATGAAGATGCTGGCATTGTTTGATGGAATGCAGTATCAAATACACCTACATTTGGTACTCCTGGAAGTACAGCTTTTATTGCATCTATTCCCATTAAGTTAGCTGGGTTGTGAAGAGGAGCTAATTCACTACATTTTCTTATAGCTTCTTCAACTTCTTCTGTTATTATAACTGAAGATGCGAATTTTTCTCCACCGTGAACAACTCTGTGTCCTACAGCGTCTATTTCTTTCATGTCTTTAACTCCACCGTAAGTTGGATCTAAAACACCTTCAAGAACTAATTGTATAGCATCTTGATGATCTTTCATTTGTTGTTCTTTGATGTATTTACCTTCTACACCGTCTTTTTTTTGAGTAAGTATAGAACCTTCTATACCTATTCTTTCAACTAATCCTATACATAATACTGCTTCATTTTCCATATCTATTAATTGATATTTTAATGAAGAACTACCACAGTTTAAAACTAATATTTTCATTAGTAAACCTCCTTAATATTTTATGAATAATAATATGTATTAAGTCCTCATGACTTTTTATTACAAAGTAAAAACCTCTCAGTTATGGTAAATTATAGAGATTTTTACTTTGTAACAATTTTGGATAATAAAATACCCCACTTAATATATCACTTTTTCAAAAAAAAGTACATACTATTTTTACGCAAAATGACATAAGGTACTTATTATCTCTTATATTATTATAATATATTTATTGAATTATTGGTTAAAAAAAATACATTTTGTCAATATTTTCATTATAGTATTATAAATTTTTTTATTATTTTTATTTTTAAATAGACTTTTAATACATATTTTGATAATATCTCTTGAATTATTATTTCAATTAATTAAAATAATAAACATATTATTTACAAAAAAGGAGAAAGTTTTATGAATTTACTTGGTCTAATAGTTGAATATAACCCATTTCATAATGGCCATCTATATCATTTAAATGAATCAAAAAAATTAACAAATGCTACACACACGATAGCCGTAATGAGCGGAAATTTTATGCAAAGAGGTACTCCTGCACTTTTGGATAAATTTACCAGAGCGGAAATGGCAGTCAAAAATGGAGTTGATTTAGTTGTGGAATTACCAACTTTATATTCATGTCAAAGTGCGGAAATTTTTTCTCACGGTGGAATAACTTTACTAAATTCACTAAATTGTGTAAATTCTGTTTGTTTTGGTAGTGAAATCGGAAATATAGATATATTATATATAATTGCCAAAATCTTAATAGATGAACCACCTACATTTAAAAATAAACTAAAAAGTTATTTAGGAGATGGACTTCCATTCCCAAAAGCTAGAGCATCTGCTTTATTTGATTATATAAGCGAAAATAAATTATACGATACTTCAAAAGAAACTTTGCTAGAAATATTAAATTCACCTAATAATATTTTGGGAATCGAGTACATAAAAAGCATATTAAAATTAAATAGCAATATTAAACCATACACTATAAATAGAGTTAATTCTGGATACAATAGTTTAAATATAAATAACTCAATTTGTTCGGCTTCAGCTATTAGAAATGCCTTAAAAACAGATAGTTTAGAAACTATAAACTACACTATGCCAAAACCAACTTATGATTTAATAAACGATACTGTTAATTCCGGTGTAAACCTTGTATATAACGATGATTTTTATCAAATTCTTTCATCGATAATTTTAAGAGATAAAGATAATCTAACAGATTATTTTGAAGTTAATGAAGGTATAGAAAATAAAATTTATAACTCTATCTTTAAATGCCAAAATATTGAAGAATTGCAAAACGAAATAAAATCAAAAAGATATACTATGACAAAAATTTCTAGAACATTAAACAATATAATGTTAGGCATAAAAAGAGATGATATTCTAAAAACTAAAGATTTAAAAGAAATGCCTTATGTCAGAGTTTTAGCATTTAATGATAAAGGCTGTGAAATTCTAAAAGAGATAAAGAAAAACTCTGAAATAGAAGTTATTACAAAGTTTTCAAAAATAAAACATATAGATTCAGACATATTTAACACTTTAATAAACTACGATATTAAAGCTACTAATATGTATAGTTTAATATATAACAAGTCCTTATTAAAAGGGCCTATGGATTATATAACTTCACCAAAATATATAAAATAATATAAAAATTCGCTTCGCTCATGGCGCCAACGAATCAAAGATTCCGTTGCTTAAAAGTTAATAACTTGGAAATTATAAATTATACACAAATCATATAATGTATAATTTCCTTAAAATAAAAAAATAACTCCCTTTAATTAGAATTTTTTACTTATATCTAATTTAAAGGGAGTTATTTTTATTTTAGTTTTATAATTTAATATATTTGATTTGATATAATTAACTATTATTTTTTAAATATATTATTTACCTATAAACATTTGTGTCCAGTAAATTGTACCATTAGCACCTTTGTATATACCTACACCTAGTTCAGTAAAGTTAGAGTTTAATATATTTGCTCTATGTCCTGAAGAATTCATCCAATCTGTCATAACTTCACTAGGAGTTCTTTGACCCATAGCTATATTTTCTCCTGCAGCTTTATAACTTATATTAAAAGTTTTCATCATGTCAAATGGAGAACCATAAGTTGGTGAAGTATGATCAAAATAATTTTTGTCATTCATATCTTTAGATTTTAATGTTGCTACTCTTGATAACTCTTTGTTTAAAGTAAGAGGTTTTAATCCTTGTGCTGCTCTTTCTTTATTAACTAAATTTAATACTTCTACTTGTTCTTTTGAAAAATCACTTGTATTTGTAGAGTTATTATTATTTTGATTATTATTTTCTATATTTCCACCTTGGTTATTGTTATTTTCTTGATTGTTGTTATTGTTGCCTTGGTTTTGGTCATTTCCACTTCCTGGCTTATTTTCAGTTTGTCCTTGATTTTGGTTGTTATTACCTGGTTTATTGTTTTCTATATTTCCATTTTGATTATTTCCGTTATTTTGTTGGTTGTTATTATTTTGGTTTCCATTTGTTGTATTATCATCTTTATCTGAAGATTCATTGTTATCTATACTAGGAAATTTATTAGTATAATTATTATGATTAAACCATTTTAAACTATCTAATATAGACATACCTGTAAAGTTAAAGTTTAATTTTTTACCATTTACACATATATAAACTTTTCCTGTTGATTGTATAGGATTTATATTTTTAACTGACATTGCGTTTGAAAATCCTACACTAGATGCAGTCATTAAAACTGTTGCTCCTACGATAGCCATTCTTTTTAATTTTTTATTCATATAAAACACCTCATTCTATTTATTTTATTTTCTAATTTTGTTACCATTTTGTAACCTTATATTTGTGATAGCCCCTTGTTCCTATTCATAGTACCATAGAAATTTATAATTTATTCATGTCAATTTATGTAAGTATAAATTTTATAAAATTTTTATGGCCTATATAAATTTTGATTTTTTTAATTTTATTTTTTATCGATTTACTTTAATCCCTTGAAAATAGCTAATCTAAATTAAAATTATTTCATTTTTTATCATTTAAATTTTTATAGATAAAGGCAAATTAATTCCTCTATGTTCCTTAATGCCTTACAATTTCTTAATCTACCTTAACTTGTTATAAATTGATATTTTAACCCAAATAACTAAATATATATAATTATTATAAATTAATAAGAGAGCCTACATCGCGCAGACTCTCTTACTTTCATAAGTTTTATTTGTAAATTTATTATTATTTTTAGTTTACTTTATATAATTTTCCTGGATTTAATATGTGTTTAGGGTCAAAAGCAGTTTTTATTCCTTTTAATAAATTTATATAAGTTTCATTTTTAGATTCTACAAAATATAAACTCTTTGCATAACCTATTCCATGTTCTCCAGAAACTTCACCATCTAATTCCCTAGCTTTTGCAAACATTAAATCAAATGCTTTACCAAGTCTTTCATGCCATGTTTTATCATCTAAATCGTCTTTGTGTGGGTAAACATGCAAGTTACCATCTCCTGCATGACCAAAACTTTTTATTCTAAGTCCTACATCTGATTGTATGTCATGAGTAAATCTAACGAATTCTGCAACCTTATCTCTTGGCACAACTACATCACATTCATCTATTTCACTGCTAGCTTTAAATGCTTCTAAGAATGCTCCCCTTGCAGACCATATTGATTCATTTCTTTCGTCTGTATCTGCTATTAATACATCATATGCTCCACATTCCAAGCAAAGTTTAGCTACGTTTTCGTATTCTCTTTCAATTTCTTCTGTTGAATTACCATCAAATTTTAATAATAAGTAAGCATTTGATGAGTTATCTGGGAATTTTTTACCTAAAAACTCTTCAGCACCTATTATAGCTTCTCTTTCCATAAATTCTATAGCAGTTGGTATAGATTTTGATTTTATTATTTTAGGCACAGTATCTATAGCAAGAGCTAAATCAGGGAAAGGTATTAATAAACTTATTGCTTTTTTAGGTAGTGGAAGTAATTTTAATATAGCTTTAGTTACTATAGCAAGTTGTCCTTCTGAACCTACTACTAAGTCTTTTATTGAATATCCAGAAGAGTTTTTAACTACTTTACCACCAACATTTATTACTTCTCCATTTGGAAGTACACATTCAAGACCTCTTACATAATCTCTTGTAACACCGTATTTTACAGCTCTCATCCCACCTGCATTAGTATTTATATTACCACCTATAGCAGCACTTTTTTCACCTGGGTCTGGTGGGTAAAATAAATCATGATCTTCTACATATTGTGCTATTGTCATCAATAATACACCTGGTTCAACTGTCAATGTTAAGTTTTCTTCGTCTAATTCTAATATTTTATCCATTTTAGTAAGACATAGCATTATACCTCCATAAATGGCAACAGACGCTCCAGAAAGCCCAGTACCTTGTCCTCTAGGTGTTACTGGTATATTATTTTCATAAGCATATTTCATTATCTTTGAAACTTGTTCTGTAGTATGAACAAATACTAATACTTCAGGATATTTTATTTCACCTGCTAACTCATCATGAGCATAATCTTCATTAATATCATCACCAATTACTACATCTTCTTTATCTAAAATAGTTAGTAAAAAATCTATATCATTTTGATCTATTTTTTTGTACATTTTAATTCCCCCCTATTCTGCCATTTGTGCTACTTTTTGTTTATTTTCATTTTTCATTGCTTTTATTTTTCCAGTAAGCTTAGGTATTATTTCATATATATCCCCTATAATACCTAAGTGTGCAACGTCAAATATAGGTGCTTTTTCATCTTGGTTTATAGCTATTATATAATCAGAGCCTTTCATACCTGCTACAAATTGTACTGCTCCTGATACACCACAAGTTATTATTAATTTTGGTTTTACTGTTCTACCACTAAGACCTATTTGTTTCTTAGGGTCTACCCATCCACATTCTATAGTCGGTCTAGTTCCTGCGATTTGTGCTCCAAGTACATCTGCTAATTCATTTAGCATCTTTAAATCTTCTTCTTTTTTAAATGCTCTTGATGCTACAACTATTACTTCTGCTTCTTCTATTCCAACTACTTTATTTTTTATTTTAGTTTCAAGCACTTTTATATTAGAAGTTAATTTTTCTTTTTCTACTGAACATAAAGTAATTTTTCCTGTAGGTTCTTCTACTTTTTCTGGTATATTAAATATTTTATATCTAACTGTTGCAAATTGTGGTCTACTGTTTGGAGTGTTTATATGAGCCATTATATTACCGCCAAATGCTGGTCTTATTTGGTCTAAATCTGTATTTTCTTGTATATCAAGTATTGTGCAGTCTGCTGTAAGTCCTGTTCTAAAACGAGCAGCAAGTCTTGGTGCAAGTGATCTACCTAATGTAGTACCTCCAACTAACATTATAGAAGGTTTGTTGTTATTTATATAATCTTCTAATGCTACACTGTAAGGTTCTATTCTAAATTTATCGTATTCTTCAGAATCGTATACAAATACTTCATCTACTCCATAATCAAGTAATTGTCCGCATTTATCTTTTATATTATTTCCTACAAATACGCAGTTTACTGGATGGTTTATTTTTGCTGCAAGTTCGCGCGCTTTTCCTATTAATTCATAAGTGACTGGATGTATTTCTCCATCATTATGGTCAACATAAACTGTTATACCTCTCCACTCATCTTTATTTATTAAAACTACTTCATCTTCTTCAAATATAAATGCCCCTTTTGGTCCTTTTTTGACACACATTTTACACATTTTACATGCCGCATTTATTTCTATTTTTCCGTCTACTTCTTCCATTGCATCAAATGGACATATTTGTAAGACTTTTTCTATATTATCTATTTTATCTTGATTGATTACTATCTTTGCCATTTTATATCCCCCTCAAACTAAAGTATTTTTAAATCTACTATTTTATTAAATAATGTTTCAGTAAGTTCTTCACAATCCCCACGAACTATATCTTTATCAGTATTTGGTTCTGGTGGGAAGATTCTTATTACTTGTGTTGCTGAACCATTAAGTCCATAGTGTTTTTCATCAGTATCATCCATATCTTTTAATGTTATCATCGGTATTTCCTTATCTTTAGTTGCCATTTTTAATTTAAAAGATGGAAGTCTTGGTTGGAATATATCTTTTTCAACTGTTATTAAACATGGATAACTTATTTCACATACTTCTAAAGTTGTTGGAAGATCAGTTTCAACTACTATTGATTTTTCCCCTATCTCAATTATTTTAGTTACATTTGTAACATGTGGTATATTTAAAAATTCAGCTATTTCTGGTCCAACTTGAGCAGTATCACCGTCAGTTGTTTGTTTACCACATATTATTAAGTCTGGATTTCCTATTTTGTGTATACCTTGTGCCAAAGTATAAGCTGTTGCTAAAACGTCAGCACCACCAAATTTTCTATCACTTACTATAGCTCCATCATCAACACCCATTGAAAAACTTTCACTTATTACTTTTTTTGCTTGTGGTGGTCCCATTGTTATTGTTTTAAGAGTTGCATTGTTTTCTTTTTTTATTCTTAGTGCTGTTTCAAGAGCAAATAAATCATATGGATTCATTTTTGAATCTACACCATCTCTTTTTAATACTCCTGTAACTGGATCTACTTCAACTTCTGATGTTCCAGGAACTTGTTTAACACATACTACTATTTCCATATTCTACCCCTCCATTTATTTAACTATTACAGAAACACCATCTGGTATTACGACTACTTTTGCATCATTGCCTTTTATTTCATATGCCATTTTTAATGCTTCATCGAAGTTATACGCGTGTTTCATATGCATATTTTTTATCATTTGTGGGTCACACATATCTGTAACCATGATTACTGTATATTTTTCTAGAATTCTCGCTAGTATTTGAAATTCCCACTGGTCAGGTACTGTCTCACCCTTATCTACGCTTCTTACTCTATTAAGTATTTCAGTTGGCGAAGATGCATTTGCAATATTATCATAAAAAGATTGACCTCCATGACCATCATTACAAGCAGCAATCATTATAATTACTCCACCTTCTTTACATGTAGCTTCTGCTGCTGTCATCCCCTTGACAGCTTGATATATATTTTGATCCAGTGGATATCCACCATTTGTACTTATTGCTATATCAGCAGGAGTTGCATCTATTTTTGATAATTCTGTTACAAAATCGCACCCTACTTTATGAGCTTCTTCAACATCACCTGCAAAAGATGCTATTACTTTTTTATCTTGATCTATAACAACATTTACTATAAATGCTAGATTTGCTTTTTTTGCTGCATATACCATATCTTTATGTATTGGATTATCTGTAAGTATTCCTGTTCTAGCATTTTTGCTGTCTATAAACTCACTACAGTGGTTATACATTATAGTCTTTGCTGATGCTATTCCAGGAAGTATGCTCTTTCTTCCTCCAGAAAATCCTGCAAAGAAGTGTGGTTCTATAAATCCCTCTGCTATTAATAAATCAGCCTCAAATGCTACTTTATTTAGATAAAAATCTCCCCCAGATGGCAATACACCTGCTTTTACCATTTGTGAATCATCAGTTGATATATGCATCACTATTTCTTCGTTTTCAACTATTTCTTCACCCATTTTAAATATCAACTCTTCTTTTGTTGTAGGTCTGTGAAATCCATTAGCTATTAATATTTTTATTTTAGCTTCTTTATTTACACTTCTTATTCTTCTAAGAATTATAGGCATTGTAACTTTACTTGGAACAGGTCTAGTATGGTCACTTGTAATTATTACAATGTTCTTTTTTCCAATTGCTAATTCTTCTAATTTTTTAGAGCCAATTGGATTATCCATAGAATCTTCTACTAATTGAGATTCACTTTTTTCTGGCTTAAAGTCGTGTGCCTTTGATGTCAAAACTTTTAAAAGATTTTTATCTTCTATATTTAAATCCATGCCGTCTTTTGAATAAGGTACATGTATCTTTGCCATTTTCCTTCCCCCTAAATTTATATATTTTTATATTTATTTAAAACAAATTAAATTTATTTTCAAGTGAGTTTTATACTATTTTTAAGATCTTTACTAAAATAATGTCAATATCCCTCCACCGAAGTAAACAATAAGTCCTAGTATTACGACATATCCTAAACAATATTTAACTGTTGTTGAAAGTATCTTCCCTTCACTGCCTATAAGGCCAGTAGCTGAAGTAGCTATTGCGATACTTTGTGGCGAAATCATCTTTCCTGCAGTAGCTCCAGCCGTATTAGCAGCTGCTATCCAATAAGGATCAATTGATAATGATTTAGCCGCTTCTGTTTGCAATGCACCAAATAATATATTAGCTGATGTATCACTGCCTGTAACAAATGTTCCTATTGCCCCTAATAGTGGTGATATTAATGGATAGAAACTACCTGTTATTGCACATAGACCAAAAGATATTGAACTTGTCATCCCACTATGTGACATTATCTTTGATATTGCAACTATTGACATTATTGTTATAAATGAAGTTTTAAGCTGTATAATAGTTCTTTTTAATACGTCTAACATATATGTAAATTTTAATTTTTGAATTAAGCCTGCTATAAATGTGGCTATTAATATCATCATACCTGGAGTATTTATCCATGAAAATACTGTTGTTGAAGTTGAATCTCCAGTATAAATATGTATATTACTACTTGCTTTTGCTAAAAATGCATTTATACTTGGAACTAAAGGACTTGCTAAAAGTATTAACACACAAAGAAGTATATATGGTAACCATGCTAATATACCTTGTTTTAATTCTATTTTATCTTCTTGTTTTGTTTGTACTTTTTCTTTATTCATTAATTTTGCACATATAATTGTACATGCCATTGAACATATACTTGCTACTAATGCTGGTAAATCTGCACCTAAATATTTTGCTATTATTATCTGCGGTACAGCAAACGTTATCCCTGAGATTAATGTTATTCCGACTACTCCCTTTAATGCTTTAATACTCTTTTCTGTAAGTATTACAAGCAAAAACGGAATTAATATTATAAATCCTGCTAATTGAATTGATGTAACATAACTTAGATGAACTACTTCAAGTCCTGTCACTGTTGCTAGTGTAGTTACTGGTATTCCAAGTGCTCCAAATGCTGTTGGAACTGTATTGGCCAATAAACATATCACCGCTGCAAAAATTGGGTTAAATCCTAATGATGCTAATATACTTGCTGGTATAGCAACTGCTGTTCCGTATCCTGCAACAGCTTCCAAAAATCCTCCAAATCCCCATGCTAATATTAAAACTTGGATTCTTTTATCAGTTGTTATACTCGAAAGCATTGTCTTTATTACGTCCATTGTTTTTGTTTCAACTGCCAAATTGTAAGTAAATAATGCTGCTACTATTACTAAAAGTATTGGCCAAAGTGCTATTGCCATCCCTTCTACTGTAGCTGTGATTCCATCAATAAACTTCATCCTCCAGCATATCATTGCAATTATTAATGTCAATATTACTGTGAAAGAACAAGTTTTGTGAGCTGGCATCTTTAATACTCCTAAAGATATAATAAGCCATAAAACCGGAATCATTGCGATTGCAAACAACATGTAATCATTATTCATTAAATTTTTCCCCCTTATTTTAACTGGTCATGCCAGTGGTGGTATGTGGTATTACCACTTACACTTAAATGGTAGTATAATCTTTTTTATAAATCAATAATTGTTTATTTATTAACACCATTTAAAATATAAAATTTTTTTTGAAAATAAAAAATAAATTATACTACCAATTCATAAGATTTATTACTTTTATTTATAAATAAGGCTTTTATACTATTACAATGTGTTTTTTATTACATATTCCATATGTTCCCTCATAGCCTCCGATGCCATGTGTTCGTCTTTTTTGATAATAGCTTCACAAATTCGTTTATGCTGATTTAATAAATTTGCACTACCCTTACTTGCATCATATGAAATTATTTTATATCTAGCATCCTCTATAAATTTTTCAAATAAATTTGATGTTGTTATAAATAGACTTTCAATTAAATAATTTTTACTTATGCTCGATAATAAGTTGTGAAAGTTTTTGTCTAGTTCAACTAAAACCTCTGTTTTATTTTTATTTAAAGTTTCTTCCTCCATCTTTTGAACTATATCTAAAAGTTCTCTACAATCTAACTCTGTAGCTCTTAATGCCGATAATCTAGCACATTCTATTTCCAAAACATTTCTCAGTTCGAAAATATCACTCCAGCTACCTTCATTTAATTTAAACATCATTGAAAGAGGTTGCAATAATGATTTTTCTATATTAGAACATATAAAATTGCCCTCTCCTTGTCTACTTTCAACTACACCCATAGTTTCTAGAACTCTAAGAGCCTCTCTTATAGATGTTCTACTCACCCCCATAGTTTCAGAAAGATCTCTCTCTGAAGGAAGTTTATCCCCTTTTTTAAAAGTTCCATCCATTATATTATCTTGGATTTGTTCTATTACTTGCTCATAAACCTTCTTATTCGAAATATTACTAAACATTGTTCATACCCTCTCTATTCATATAGTATAATTATAATTTTTTTACATAAATATGGCAAATTATTTGTTGTGCATAAATAAAATGATGTGGATATTCATATTTTTAAAATTTAAAAAATATCATTATTAATAAGAAAATCCCAAAAGTAAGGTGAAGATATGAAATTAAAAAAACTAATAACTTTTTTTGCACCAAAACTGGTAATTTGTCTTATTATTTTAGGTATAGTATTAGCTCCTAAATCAGCTATAAAAGCAGCTACAGGGGGTATTTCTATTTGGTTAAATATATTAATGCCTTCGTTATTGCCATTTATAATTGGTGCTAACTTAATTGTATCCTTGAAAATCGTCGATATACTTGGAATCTTAATTAATCCCCTAACTCAAAAAATATTTAATGTAAGCGGTCGCTCTGGGTTAATTTTTGCAATTTCGATGGTATCTGGATATCCTGTGGGTTCAAAATTTGCAAGTGAACTTAGGCAACAAAATAAAATTTCTAAATATGAAGGACAGAGATTAGTATCATTTTGCTCTACATCTGGTCCTCTATTTATTATCGGTAGTGTCGGAACAGGTATGTTAAAAAATCCTCATTTAGGTTATATAATGCTTTTATGCCACTATCTAGCTTCTTTGGCTGTAGGAATAATATTTAGAAATTACGGTAAAGAAAAAAGAGATAAAACAAAAAATACTATTTTAAAAGATATAAATAATATAATATATGATGATACAAAATCCGATGGATTTTTTGTATTATTTGGCAAAGCTGTTGTCGATGGTGTGAATACATTGCTTGCTATAGGTGGATTTGTAATTATGTTTTCTGTGTTTTTCGAAGTCCTAAAATTTTTTAAAGTAATAGATTTTATAGCATACTTTGTCTGTATTATATTATCACCATTTAATATTACTCCTGATATAGTTTCAGCTTTTCTAAGCGGGTTATTTGAAATGACTATAGGATGTAATAATTTAAGTCAAATAAGTAATATATCTTTTACTCTTTTAGTTCCACTTTGCAGCTTTTTAGTTGCTTTTAGTGGTTTATCTATTTTGGCTCAATGCTCTAGCTTCATAGCCAAAACTGATATAAAAGTCAATTTGTACATATTCGCTAAGTTCTTACATGGACTTTTTGCTGGTATTTTTACATATGTATTTTTAATTTTAAACAAATCCTCATTAGTTCCTACTTTCTTTACAAACAATAATAGTTATACATATTATGATCTTTATATTGATAATTTTACACCATTTCTCATAGCTATATTATTGATATATTTATTTGCCCGTCTTAAAGATTTATCGTCTTAAATAAAAGAAACTATGAAAAATCATCCTTTCATAGTTTCTTTTACTTTTATTATAATATTTTATTTTTTTTCAAATTTTATTCTATATATAAATAATATTGATAATATAGAAAAGATAAGTATAAATAAAATTAATATTGCCCATAAGTTAATTACATGTTCTGCACTAAATTTAAAAGTATCGTAAATACTATCTTCTACTGGTATTGTTATTGTTAAATCAGTTATATTGCCTATTGAGCCTAATAAATCCATGCCCCATTTACTTATAGTAAATTTAGATATTTTATCTAAAGTGTCCCCGAGTTCAAATAATTATCCTGAAAATATAAATTGTACCATAAGTATAAACGGTAAACTTCTATTTGCTATATCGTTACTTGGACATAATGACGAAATCAACAATCCCATCACATCTGCACTAAATGTTATTAAAAAAATAGATAATATATATTCTATATAAGAAGAGCCTATTACAGCACCTTCTGATGGAAATTCTGCAAATAATGCACATATTACAAATATTATTATAGATTGAAATAAACATACTACTGCTTGTACTAAAAATCTAGCAAAAAATAATTCTATAGATTTAAATCCACTATCTAAATCCATTTTTATACTTTCTCTTTCTTTACATATTTCAAGTACTGAGTTAAAAAGCCCAATCCATATTGCAACACATACTATAGCAAATAATCTTGACCTTGTGTCTCTATAATCCTCAAACATCTTACCTCTTAATGTAAGACCTACGCAGATAGATATAATAAGAGGAAATCCAATAAATATATAATGTGATTTTTCATTTTTTAGGTTCTTTATATAGTTTTTTATTATAACTCCCATACCCCTAAACTCTCCTATTTAATAAATTGTTGTATTTTTGTACAAAGTAATCCTGATTGTTTTCAACAGCATTATATATATCGTCTAAATCACTTATATTAAAATATTCCAATGCCTTATCTTTTTCTCCATAAAAACATATTCTACCTTGAGATGCCATAAATAAAAGATCGTCTATATAAGGATACTTACATGCCATATGTGTATTATGAGTTATAACTAAAATGGTGCTGTTTTTTTCAGATACTAATCTAGATAATATTTCATAAAGCTCTCTACAACTTTTTACATCTAATCCAGAATCAGGTTCGTCCATTAAAATTACTTTTGGTTCATTTAAAAGCTGTACTGCTATATCTAATCTTCTAGATTGGCCACCACTCAACCTTCCAACCAGTGATTGTTTAAATAAAGATAAATTTAATTTTTCTAATAAACTATCTATCTTCTGCATTTTCTGCTGTTTTGTATATCCCTTTAATTTTTTACTAGCGTAAAACTCCATAACTTCTTGCACAGTATTGCCTTTTCTTAAGACAGAAAATTGGGGAACATGTCCCAACTCATTTCCGTCTATAATTATCTCTCCAGAATCTAGTTTTAATCTTTTTAATATAGCATCAAACAATGTACTCTTTCCTGCACCCGAAACTCCCATAATAGCTACAAGCCTTCCCGAATTGATTTTCAAGTTGACATCTTTTAATCTATACCACTTTTTCTTTTTATCATATCTAGTTACATTAGACATAAGTATAGCTGGTTTATTATTTGAAATATAATTTTTATTAGGATTATTTACTTTATTTAAGTTAGATTGATTTTTTATATTATTTTCTACACTTGTATTATTTATAAATTTTACGTGTTCTTGAGAAGTTGTATTTTTAATTTTTTCAAAAAATAAGTTGTTTTTTAAGCAACAGAATATATAATTTTGATTGATAAATATATCTCCATTTCTAGGGATAAAGTAATCTGTATTTATTTTTTTGCCTTTATAAATTATATTTTCTGTATTTCTTATTATATATCCTCTTCTATCTTTTTGAACGTTTAAAAATCTATGTTCTTCTGGATTAAAGATCTTCCATTTATTTTCTATTTCTCCATCTACAACTCCTATATATACTCCGCTACTAATACCGTGTTCTATTCTAATCATACTTCCATGAGTTAACCTAACTGCTGTAGTCGAATCATTAAGCTGGTTGTTATTTACAAAAATTTTTATTTTGCCATAATTTCTAAAATAAAATTTGTCGTCTTTATAAATTATTACTCCAACATAATCTGGTAAAAAGTCTGTACTCATTTGTATATTTCCATATCCATCTCTTAAACTTCTACCTAAATTTATTTTTTCTGCTCTCTTGTCTAATAAAACCTTTCTACAACCTTTGTGAGGTTCAAATATAAGTATATACATCCTTATCTTCCATTTATAATTATTTTAATAACCTAATACCTCTATATCTGCTATACAAGTATCATTGTATTTTTGTCCATAATAAACAGAGTCTATTGTGAATTTAACGTATTCTGATTTAACTGGTTTTATATTTACTATTTGATATCCTGTATTATTGTCTTCTAATTTAATACTTTGGCTACTTCCATCTGAAAAACTAAGTGTAATTGATTCTGGTCGATTATTGTTGTAATATCCATTTTTATTATTTACAAGACCATTAACTATTTTTACTTTCTCAATTGTGTAAGTAGAATCAAGATCAAGTCTTATCCATTCACCTTGGCCAAATCCTGAAACTCCTTCAGACCAAACTGTAGAAAAATCCCCATCTATAGCTTTACTTGAACCATAGTTTATACTTGTAGAGTCGTGAAGTATTGAACTACAGTCAGTATTAGATATATACAGTTTAGAAACTTCTTTATTAATAGTAGTGTCAGTTTTTTTATCTTTCTCTACATTTGATGTTTGACTTGACACTTGGTTTGAGCCTTGATCTTTTGTAGAAGACGAAAAATCATTTTCCCCTCCACTAAAAACTCCTGTTTTAAAAATCACAAAAATCCCCAAACAAACAACTATGCACGATAATGCCACCACAAATTTTAAACTTGTTGAACTTTTTTTATTTGAATACTTTAAATGTTTATTATCATATGTATTCTCAGTGTTTAATGGCGTTCCACAAACCCTACAAAATTTTGCATCTTTGTCATTTTTATTATGACAATTATTACATATCATATTACTCCTCCTTATATCTTGGTATAAATATACCCATTCCCTCATTTTATCCCTAATTTCTCTTTCATTATACCAAATTATTACTTTATTTCATATATTATCAATATAAATTATATTCTCAATAAAGCCTAAATATTTATTTTGTATAACAAAAAAATTCGCTTCGCTCATGGCGCCAACGAATCGGAGATTCCGTTGCTTTAGTTAATAAGTTGGAAATTAGACATTATCTACAAACCAGATAATGTCTAATTTCCTTAAAATAAAAAACACCTGATATAATTTATCAGATGTTTTCATTCCTACATTCTAGGATTAAGTTCTCTTTTATTGTTTTTAACTTCTTCAAGTGTTTCTTCTAGTTTTTGTTCTAAAAAGCTTAAAACATCTTCTGCATATTGATTTGATCTTTCAATCATCTCATATTTATATTTTTCAGCTTTTTCTTTTATTTCATCTGCTCTTTCATTTGCTCTTTGAACTACTTGATTATTTTCTATCATATACTCAATTTTTTGTTGGTATTCTTTATCTAAGTCTTCAAGATTTCTTTGGTTTTCTTTTAATAATCTTTCTGCTTCTTTTTCACCTTGTAAAACTATTTCTTCAGCTTCTCTTTTAGCATCACTTATAATTTTAACTCTTTCAGTATTTATCCAAGATGCTTGTTTTACTTCTTCTGGAATAACAGACTTCATTTCTTTTATTAAACTTAAAATTTCTTCTCTATCTACAACTACTTTATGTGAAAATGCCTTTGCAGGAGCCTCCTCCACAATCATCTCAAGTTGTCTTAGTAAATCAATCAGTTCCATTTCAACCATTTTTATCTCCCCTTACTCTTGTTTTTTAATGCTATTAAAACTTGTTTTGGCACTAAATTTTTAACATCTGCATCAAATGCAAGCACTTCTTTTATTAATGAAGAACTTATAAATGAGTACTTTGTATTTGTAGGTAAAAATATTGTCTCTATATCTGGATTTAACTCTCTATTCATATGTGCCATTTGAAGCTCATAGTTTACATCTGCTTCGCTTCTAACGCCTCTAACTAGTGTACCTATATCATTTGCATGACAATAATCTACTAATAGCCCATCAAAGCTAACTATTTTAATGTTGTCTAGGTGAGATGTACAAGATTTAATTAACTCCACTCTTTCGTCAAAATTAAAAAGCCCCTTTTTATTTGGGTTGTGAAGTACGCCTATTTGTAACTCATCAAAGATTTTTGAGGCCCTGCATATTATATCTAAGTGTCCATTAGTTATAGGGTCAAAACTACCAGCAAACATAGCTTTTGTAAACTTTTTATTCATTACGCTTCCTCCATCTTATAAAATGTTAGTGTTGTATTTCCATATTTTTTTTCTCTACTTTTATATAGTCTTCCAACATTTTCTGGGAAGCTATCTTTTGTATCATGCTCTACAACGATTATGCCATCTTCTTCAAGTAAATTATTTTCATCTACTGATGATAATGCATCTATAAACATATTTTTATAGTAAGGTGGATCCATAAATATTATTGTAAATTTTTCACCTTGTCTGCCTAAAGATGTAACAGCACTTTTAAAATCTATATTTAAAGTAGTACTTTCATTTTCAACTCTGGCCTTTTTAATATTAGATTTAACTATAGCCATACTTTCCTTGCTTTTATCTACAAAAACACATTTATGTGCTCCTCTTGATAAACATTCTATACCTAAAGAACCTGTTCCAGCAAATAAATCCAAAACATTATTGTCCATAACATAAGGATTTATTATATTAAATAATGATTCTTTTACTCTATCTGTTGTCGGTCTAACATCTTCATTTTTAGGAGTATTTAATTTTAATCCTCTTGCTTTTCCTGATATAACTCTCAAATTTTATTCTCCCTTCAATAAATATATTCTAACATAAAATCTCTTAGTTTAATGAGATTTCTTTGTTAATATTACTAAATTTTTCAATCATTTCTTTTTTTAACAAAATATGTTCTTTTTTATTTAAATTTTTATCTTCTCTAAAAATATTTTTTGATTCTTCTTGTGCCAATTTTAAAACTTTTATATGCTTAAAAATATTGGCTACTTTTAATTCTGGAATACCATGTTGTCTAGTTCCAAAGAACTCACCTGGACCTCTAATTTCTAGATCTTTTTCAGAAATTCTAAATCCATCGTTAGTCTCTTCCATAATCTCCATACGTTCCTTACATACATTCGTCTTTGAGGAATATATTAATATACAATGAGATTTATGTGAACCTCTACCGACCCTACCTCTAAGCTGGTGAAGTTGTGCAAGTCCAAATCTTTCTGCATTTTCGATAATCATCAAAGTTGCATTTGGAACATTTACTCCAACTTCTATTACAGTTGTAGATACTAATATTTGAATTTTATTATTTTTAAAGTCATTCATTATTTTGTCTTTTAAACTAGGCTTCATTTTTCCATGTAGAACTTCTACATTTAAATCAGAAAAATACTTTTCTTTTAATTCATCTCTTAAATCTTCTGCAGCTTTTGCTTCTATAGCTTCACTTTCTTCTACTAATGGACAGACTACATAAACTTGTCTTCCTTTTGTTATTTCGTCTCTTATAAAGTTAGTGTAGATAAAGTCTCTTTTTTTAGATTCAAAAGCTCTTGTGTCTATTGGTTGTCTTCCTGGTGGAAGCTCATCTATTATAGATATATCTAAATCACCATAAAGTATAAGTGCTAATGTTCTAGGTATTGGTGTGGCTGTCATAACTAAAATATCTGGATTGCTACCTTTTGAAGATAGTTTTGCTCTCTGTCTTACTCCAAATCTATGTTGTTCATCTGTCACAACTATACCTAAGTTATTAAACTCTACATTATCTTCTATAAGTGCATGAGTTCCTATTAAGATATCTACTTCGTGGTTTTTTATTCTTTCTAGTACTTTTTCTTTTTGTTTTTTAGTTAAACTTCCAACTAATAAGTCTACTTTTATGTCAAAAGGTGATAGCGTCTCATTTAAAGATATATAATGTTGTCTAGCTAATATCTCTGTAGGAGCCATTAAAGCGCCTTGATATCCATTTAAAACAGATAACGCAAGTACTAACACTGCTACTATAGTTTTCCCGCTCCCAACATCTCCTTGTACCAATCTATTCATAACATTATCACTAGTCATATCTTCTATAACCTCAGAAAGAGCTCTGTTTTGTGCATTTGTTAAATTAAATGGAAGTGATTTGATTATATCATTTAATTTTTCTTTTTTTTCAAACTTTATACCTTCTGAGTCATCTATTCCACTTTTAAAGTAAAAAAGACCTATCTGTAAAATTAAAAATTCTTCAAAAATCATTCTATATAGTGCAATTTTTAAAGATTGTTTATCTTGTGGCATATGAAGATTTTTCACAGCAAAATCTATGCTACATAATTTATATTTATTAATTATCTCTTGTGGTAAATATTCTTGTATAATTACCTTTTCATTTGTATATATACTTTTTATAGTACTTATTATATCTTTACTTGTAACTCCATAAGTAAGTGGATAAACAGGTATTAATTTGCATGTAGATGTAGGTGCATTTGTAAAATGTTCTATCTGTGGAGAATTCATTTCTAAAAATCCACCTTCTTTTTTTACTTTTCCATAAGCAATTACACTGTCTCCTTTTTTAAATACTTTTGTCAAGTATTCTTGGTTGAAAAATACAAGAGATAAAAATCCACTCTCATCTCTAATTATAAATTTTGTTACTTTAATTTTATTTCTAGCTTCATAAGTTTTAATATCGCTAATTATTCCTTTTGTACATGCTTTTTCATCATGTTCTAACTGATATATCTTTTTTACATTACTTCTATCTTCATAAGCCCTAGGAAAATAATATAATAAATCTTTTATTGTAAATATATTTAATTTATTTAATTTTGCAGCTTTCTTAGGCCCTATGCCTTTTACAAATTGAATATCTTTATTTAATATATTCATTCTCATCACCTAAAAAAATCCTCTATTTTATAGAGGATAAATTTTAATATATTTAAACCTTTAAAAAGGGCTGTCCTCAATAAAAATTGAAACAGCCCCCATTATTTACATAATTTTATTTCTTTATTCAACAGATACTAAATAATAATAAATTGGTTGGCCTCCATAGTATAGTTCTATGTCGATATCTTCAAATTTTTCTTCTAGAGATTCTCTTAAAGCCTCTGCTTGTTCTTCTTTAATATCTTCGCCATAGAATAAAGTTATTATAGCACTATCTTCATCTACTAAACTTTCTATAAGGTTTGTAGTTATTTCATCTATATTATCACCTGCTGATAATAACTTACCTTCACCTAAACCTATAATATTACCTTCTTTTACCTCAACATCGTTTATTACAGTGTTTCTAACAGCATAAGTAACTTGCCCACTCTTAACTGTAGATAAAGCTTCTACCATGTTAGCTTCATTTTCTTCTATAGTTAAATCAGCATCAAAGTTAACTAATGCAGCAAATGCTTGAGATACGTTTTTTGTAGGTATTACTATTATATTTTTATCACTTAAATCTTTAGCTTGATTTGCAGCCATAATTATATTGCTGTTATTTGGTAATATAATTATATTGTGTGCATTCATTTTTTCTATTGCATTCATAAAGTCTTCAGTACTTGGGTTCATAGTTTGACCACCTTCTATTATGTGATCAACACCAAAATCTTTAAATATTTTAGCTAAACCTTGCCCCATTGAAGTTGCTATAAATCCAAATTCTTTTGGTTCTTCTGATACAGCAGCTTGTTCTGAAACTTCTTTGTCTTCTTGTGCATCTTTTATTACTTTGTTTTCATGTTGTAATTTCATGTTTTCTATTTTTATAGTTAATAATTGACCATAAGCTAAAGCTTCTTGAAGAACCGTACCAGGAGTATTAGTATGAACGTGAACTTTTATTATTCCGTCATCACCAACAACTACTAAGCTGTCTCCATATTTAATCATTATATCACGCATTTTTAAGTCAGATATTTTGTCAGTTTCAAGTATAAACTCTGTACAGTATTGGAATTTTATATCTTCAGTAGATAGTCTATTTTCAACTTGTACTGAAGTAGTTTCTGTTGTTTGTATCTCTTGACTTTCTACAAATTGACCTTCTAATGATTTTAACATACCTTCGTATACTAAAACTAACCCTTTACCACCAGAGTCAACAACACCAGCTTCTTTTAAAGCATGTAATAATTCTGGAGTTCTGTCTAATGAGTTGTTAGCTTCTTTTACTAGAAGTTTCATAAATTCAATTACGTCTTCTTCTAATGCTGCAGCTTTTAAAGCATAGTCTGAACTTTCTCTTACTACTGTTAAGATAGTTCCTTCAACTGGTTTTATTACAGCCTTATAAGCCGTATCAGAACCATTTTTTAATGCTTCAGCTATATCCATGCTATTAAGTGTTTCTTTACCTTCTATTGATTTAGCTATACCTCTTATTATTTGAGATAATATAACTCCTGAGTTTCCTCTAGCACCCATTAAAGAACCTTTAGAAAGAGCCTTTCCAAGTTGTCCTATGTCATCTTGTTCTACTTTGTTTAATTCTTTTATTGCACAAGATATAGTTAGAGACATATTTGTTCCTGTATCTCCATCTGGAACTGGGAACACATTTAATTTATCTACTAAGTCTTTATGATTTTTAAGGTTATTTGCACCAGAAACAAACATATCCCTTACTTGTTTTCCGTCTATATTTTGAATCATTTCTTTCCTCCTAAATTACTTTACTCGAATACCTTGAACGTTAACGTCTATTTTGCTGACTTTTATACCTGTATCATTTTCAACAGAATATTTAACTCTTTCAATTATGTTATTTGCAACAGTCGCTATATTGATTCCATATTGCATTATAACTGATAACTCTATTTCTATAGTATTGTCTTCTAACTCTACTACTTTTACACCTTTTGCTATATTGCCTTCTTTTAGTAATTCAACTATACCTTTTATTTTTTGTGAAAAACCTACTAAACCATAGCTTTCCATAGCTGCTCTATATACTACTTGAGCTATAACTTGTTTATCTATTTCTATACATCCATATTTATTGTTTAATTTTGCACTCATGGTTTTTAACCCCCTTAAATTTTATTTTATTAATTTTATTTTGTACAAAAACTATGTAAAGTTTACATATTCTTAACTTTTTAAATCTAAAATTTATCACAAAATATTTTTAAATAATTAATTATTAGTATATAATACTATAAAATCTCAATAAATTAAAGATTTAATAATAAAATCTTATGTCAAGATTTATATAGATTTGGTATTTTAAGTATTTAATTTAAGTAAAAGTTTTATACTTATTATTAAAATATATTTATATTAATTAAATATTAATTTATAAAATAATAAGTTTTAATAAACATTTAATAAATATAAATATAACTAAATTTTCTATTTAAGTATTACTTATAATAATTATAGTCAATTTAGTATTTTTTTATAACACTTAAAAATCTTTCATTATTTATCATATTTTGACAATATACAAAATTTTACATAATGGGTATTTGATTGCTATTTACAGTTTTTAAAATGAATTTTAAAAAAATAATTTATTATTTTCTATTTTAATATTTACATTATGGCGATTTATATATATAATTTTATATGATAATGATAAATTCTTCAATACGAAATAAATCATTATCATAATTTGTCTTGCAAAATATTAATGTTTGTGTTAATATAAATATGTTTCAGTCTTAAAAAAGATTATTAATTAAGGAGGTGTGCTAAGATGGCAAAAGTATGTTGCGTATGTGGTAAAGGTAAAGTTTCAGGAAACCAAGTATCACACTCAAACAAACATAATAAAAGAACTTGGTCTGCTAACTTAAGAAACGTTAGAGTTGTAGAAGAAGGAACTCCAAAAAGAGTTAAAGTTTGTACAAGATGTTTACGTTCAGGAAAAGTTGAGAGAGCTTAATAATTTTATTATTATTAATTAAGAGACTATCGCAAAATATTTATTATTTTGTGACAGTCTCTTTTTTATTTTACTTAGATGTTAATATATTTTAATGAACTGTATTTTAAATATTATAAAATAATATAAAAAATATTTATCCTAAAAATTTTAAAATATATTTTTTGAAATAAATATACGGAAATTATACTTATCTACAATTTATAAATAAATATAATTTCCTTAGAATAAAAAAAAGATACCGCAAATCATACGGTATCTTTTTTATTACTTCTATATATAGCTATTATATTATAGCTTCTGATTGATCTATTTCAACTGCCTCTTTTTCTTCATTAAACACTTCTATGTCTACATCTTTATTTTGATATGCAACTATAGTTGTACAAATTGCATCCCCTGTTATATTAACTGCAGTTCTTGTCATATCTAATATACGATCTATACCCATTATTAAAGCTATACCTTCTACTGGTAATCCAACTGATGTAAATACCATTGATAAAGTTATAAGTCCAACACTTGGAACTCCTGCTGTACCTATTGATGCAAGCGTAGCAGTAGCTATAACTGTTAAGTAATCCATTGGAGTTAATGTTATGCCAAATGCTTGTGCAACAAATACTACGGCAACACCTTGCATTATAGAAGTACCATCCATATTTATAGTAGCTCCTAGAGGTATTGTAAATGATGATATTTTTTTAGAAACACCCATTTTTTTATGTAATGTATCTATTGACATAGGTATTGTAGCATTTGATGTCGCTGTTGAAAATGCAAATCCCATAACTGGAGCAAATTTTTTGATAAATTTAACTGGACTTAATCCAGTAGTTACTTTTAGGAATAACATATAAACTACAAAACATTGTACCCCTAATGCTATAAATACACTAAGCATATATTTTAACATTGGTAAAAACGCATCAAATCCTATATTAGCAAAATTTTTAGCTATTAAGCAAAATACACCAAATGGAGCGACATTCATTATAAGCGAAGTCATTTCCATCATTAAATCATTAAATTGAGTAAATCCTTTTAATAATAAACCTGCTCTTTCTCCCATTTTTGCTATTAATATACCTACTATTAATGCAAATAATATTATTTGAAGCATATTTCCTTCTGCTAATCCTTGAATTGGATTTTTAGGAATTATATTTAAAAGCGTATCAGCTATACTAGTTGCTTCTGCAACTTGAGTCTCCGCTTGCTGAACTGAACTTATATCTAATCCTATACCAGGATTTATAATTTTACCAACTGATAAAGCTACTGTTATAGCTAATGCTGTTGTAAGCATATAAAAAGTTACTGTTTTCATCCCAACTTTTCCTAAAGTCTTAGTATCACCTATAGCTGCACTACCACATACTAATGAACAAAATACCAATGGAACTACTAGCATTTGCATTAATCTTAAAAATCCATCTCCAATAACGTAAAATGCCCCATTAATTAATATATCATCTCTAAACGTTCCATTAGGAACATAATAGTATAATATCACCCCACATATTGCCCCTAATATAAGACCAATAAAAATTTTTGTTGTCAATCCAAGTTTTTTATTACTTCTCTCCATTTTTCAACCTCTCCTTTAGTTTATTAATATTGTTATCTATTGTAAAATCTTTGTTTAAATATATAATTTGAATTCTTATTTTAAATAGTAAAATAATATTGTTTACTTTATATGAACTAAGATTAAATCATATATTATTTTTTCAATTTCCAACTCTAATATATTACATATTATAGCACAAAATGAAAAAAAATAAATAAAAATATCAAAAAACATAATTTTCTGTAAATTAAACTATACTTAATTACTAGAAAAATAACTTTAAAATTTATTTTTTTTCATTTCATCGTTGATATAACTAGATAAAATTATAGTTTTTCAATATATAGCTTTATTTCATAATTATTCCAAATGCAATTATTTTTTTATAACCTTCTTTTTACACTAAAAACAAATTAATAAAAATTTGCATAAAAAATAACTTTTGCGAAAAATTTCATCTTCATTGCAAAAGTTATTATTTTCTTCTTATGAGAGTCTAATTTATTTAAATTCTTATTTACTTTTTTTCATAAATTTTAATATTATGTTAGATATCCATTTTGGCATTTTTATAGTTATCATCTTCATACTAATCACTCCTCGCATAGTAAATATTATTCACTTCTTATAAGATATATGATTTCTATTTTTTGTTTTATTTTATATAAATTCTATGCTACACTTTTATATATATAGAAATCTTTTCATAAACTTTAATTCATACATTTCATTTCTAATGTTTTTAATTAAGGAGGTTTTTCCTATGATAAATTCTAATTTTGTAAGTACTGGTATTGATGATTTTGATAAATCTATAAATATGCTAAGACTTGGAGATAGTATTGTATGTCAAGTAGGTACAATTAACGATTATAAAAATTTTATAACTCCATTTATAAATCGAGCTAGAGCTAACAATAAAATTATCGTATATTTCAAATTTGCAGACAAAAAACCCGTATTTGACAATCCACTCGATAACACTAAAGATAGTATCAACAACGAACCTATAAGTGATGATTTAACTAATATAAAAATATTTGATTTAGATCCAAATATAGGCTTTAACTACTTTACTTTAAAAGTTCATGAAATTATAAAATCTCAAGGCGAAAATTGCTATTATGTATTCGATAACCTGACATCTCTACAGAGAATGTGGCACTCTGACTCTATGATATTAAACTTTTTTTCTGTAATATGCTCTTATCTTCATAAACTAAATACTGTATCATGTTTTGCAATTATGAGAAAAGCTCATTCATATGTTTTACCTTCTAAGGTAAGACAAATTGCAAAAGTTATATTTGATATATATACAATAAAGGACAAGTTTTATATACATCCACTTAAAGTATCCGACCGTTTTTCTCCAACTATGTTTTTACCTCTTCAAATAAATGGTAACCAAGCTGTTCAGATAACTTCAAGCGATGATACAGTAAAATTATTTTCAAATATAAATTGGAGAAGTAGCAAAAAAATGGGATATTGGAGACGAACTCTTGATGCAGCTAGAAAAGCATTAAAGGACAATAAAGAAAACCAAGATGATATGAAAAAACTATTAATATCTTGTTTAATTGGAAACGATTCAAAAATTTTCAACATGATTATGAAATACTTTTCTCTAAGCGATATATTAAAAATAACTTCTAGATTAATCGGGACTGGAAATATAGGCGGAAAAAGCATCGGTATGTTGCTTGCAACTCAGATTTTAACTTCTTTAGATGATACAAAAGACTACTTCAAACCTATACTCGAAAAACACGATTCATTTTTTATCGGCACTGATATTTATTATTCTTATATAGTTGAAAATAATTTATGGGATTTAAGAAGTAAACAAAAAACTGATGAAGGATATTTTAAATACGCTCCTATTTTAAAAAAAGAAATTAAAAATGGAGATTTTTCAGAAGATATAAAAGACCAATTTATGCAGATGTTAGAGTACTTCGGCCAATCTCCTATAATAGTAAGATCCAGCTCTTTACTAGAAGATAACTTTGGAAATGCATTTGCCGGCAAATACGAAAGTGTATTTTGTGTAAATCAAGGTACTCCAAAGCAAAGACTAAATGAATTTATAAATGCAATAAAAATTGTATATGCAAGTACTATGAGTGATGATGCAATAAATTATAGAAAAACTAGGGGCTTAGATAAAAAAGATGAACAAATGGCAATTTTAGTCCAAAGGGTTTCTGGTGATTATCACGGCGAGTACTACTTCCCTCACTTAGCAGGAGTAGGAAATTCTTCTAATTTATATGTATATGATGAAAATGTAAATATGGATGATGGTATGATAAGGTTAGTTTTCGGATTGGGGACAAGAGCTGTAGACCGTATAATCGGTGATTATGTAAGAATAGTTACTTTAGATGACCCTATGCGACTTCCTATTATGAATTCTAATGATGAACAAAAATACTCTCAGCATACCGTAGATGTATTGAGTCTAAGTACAAACAAACACATCCATGTAAATTTAGATGTTGTAATAAATGAAGATTTAAAAACAGATATAAATTTATTTGGCTCTAAAGATTATAATACTCAGATAAGACTAAAAGAACTAGGATTAAATCCTAATAGTGCGCCTTATATACTTAATTTTAAGAAATTATTAAAATATTCATCTTTTCCAGAGGCAATGAAAAAAGCACTACATATAATTTCAAAAGAATATGACTATCCTGTAGATATAGAGTTTACAGCTAACTTTAAAAAAGATGGTAGCTTCAAAATCAATATTGTTCAATGTAGACCGCTTCAAACTAGAGGTCTAGGTAAATCTATCGAAATTCCTAAATTATTAAATAAAAAAGACTGTCTATTTTCTTCTAAAGGCAATTTTATGGGCGGAAATATCCGTCTTCCAATAGATTATATTGTATATGTATCAGTAGATGAATACCTTAGCCTAAGTGAAGTTGATAAATATAAAATAGCTCGTCAAATAGGAATTTTAAATACTTCACTAAAAGATAAAAATACTATGCTAATGGGTCCAGGGCGTTGGGGAACATCTACTCCGTCACTTGGAGTACCTGTCCATTTTACAGAACTCAACAATATGTCTGTTATGTGCGAAATTGCATATAGTGATAAAGACGTGGTTCCTGAATTATCTTATGGAAGTCATTTCTTCCAAGACTTAGTTGAAACAGGTATATTCTATGTAGCTTTATTCGACAATAAAGATAATGTTGTATTTAATGAAGACTCACTTAAAAAACTCAAAAATATAGCTTCTGAATTTTCTAATTCAATAAATATAGATGTAGTCAAGGTCTACTCTACAAAAGGACTTGAAATCTATTCTGATATAAAAGAACAAATTGTAATATGTAAATAAATTTTAGTTATATATTAATTTTATAATTTATATAAAGAAGTTGTAGCATAAATATGCTACAACTTCTTTATATATTTAAATATTTTATTAATTCTTCATAACAATCTTTTGCATCATTATATCCTTCATTATAAAGAGCTTCTAATTTTTCTTTATTTTTCTCTGTTCTGCCTATCTTTACTGGATTTTTAGGTCTTATTACAAATACATCTTGGGATTTTTCTAATTCTTCAATAAAATCTAAAGTCTGATTATATACTATATATCTATTTGCCATACTATTTATTAAATTAGGATATTTTTTATATTTAATCTTCATAAATGGTATCAATGATGTTTTTGATTTTCTATATGTTTTGTCTCTAGTTAATATTACTACGTTCTTTTTATTTCCATCATCTATTGATTTTTTGATTGGAATAGAATCTGATATACCTCCATCTAGGTAATAATCATCTTTAATTTTTACATTTTGAGCTAAAAAAGGAAGTGAACTTGAAGCTCTAATATAGATAATATCATTTTTTAAGTCGTTTATTTTTATATATTCAGGTTTACCTGTATTTATATTTGTGATTACACTATAAAAATTAGCATTATTGTTTTTAAATGCGTCATAATCAAATAAATCCAATTGATTCGGTATTATATCATAAAGCATCTCTGCCCCAAATAAATCGCCAGTTTTTATTAAACTTCTAACACTACAGTATCTTTTATCTTGTAAATAATTGACATTTACACGAAATGCTCTTTTATTTTGTTTTGATAAATAACTGCAAAGATGGCATGCTCCTGCAGAAACGCCATAATTATTTGTACAATATAAGTCTTTTTCCATAAAAAAATCAAGTACTCCAGCGGCATAAACACCTCTCATACCGCCTCCTTCTACCACAAGACCTGCTTTAATCACTTCTACCCCTTCTTTCTAATTTATGTATATTTATATATTATAACAAAGATTTTGTATATTACTACCATAGAAGTTTTATTTATTATATGTTATCTTATTTATGGAGGTGGATTATGGATAAAAAATTAGTAGAAGTCGTAGCAGCAGTTATTGAAAATGAAAACAATGAAATATTATGTGCCCTTAGATCCCCTATAATGGTTCTTCCTAATATGTGGGAGTTTCCTGGAGGTAAAATTGAAAAAGGTGAAAGTGAGCATGAGGCTATCGAGCGCGAAATAAAAGAAGAATTAAAATGCTCAGTTAAAGCTACTGAAATCATCGGTAAAAATATACATGAATATGAAAATATCATAGTGAGTTTAACTGCACTAAAATGTATTTTAGTAGAAGGAGAACCTATAGCAGATGAACATTCTAAGTTGATTTATCTAAAAAAAGAAAATTTAAAATCACTTGTTTGGGCCCCTGCAGATATACCACTAGTAGATAAAGTTATAAATTCAAATAAATAAAGGTCAGTTTATTTTAAACTGACCTTTATTTTATCTCTATACATTTAAATTTCTTATAACTAATAAATATCCATCTTCTACTGTTATATTACATTCATCTTCTAACATAACATTTGAAATCCCTAGTGGTGATAAATATGAAACCCTAGCTTTTTTTAGAGGATATTCTAATTTTTCTAAAGTTACATTAATAGCATCTTGCTTAAGCGCTAATATAGAAAGTGTATCCCCTTTTTTTCCTTTTATGACTTTTGTATTATTGTGTATAATAAACATCTCTTCTTCACTAGTCAATATTTTAGGTTCAATATCCATTTCTAATACATAATACATAAGCCCTATGTTAGATAATGCATGGTCTATACGACCGCCTAAAGCTCCAATAAAATGTATTTCTGTAGCATTTAATGTTTTTGCTAAATATATGCATATTTCTGCGTCTGTTTCATCTTTATGAGTTGGAAACTTTTTAAATATTATATTTTTATCTTCATAATATTTTATTAATTTATCATTAATAGAATCCAAATCACCTATAACATAATTCGGTAGTATATCCATTTTGTATAAGTGATTACATCCACCATCTGCACCTATAATATAATCGTAGTTTTGATTTTTAATTATATTTTTTGTTTTATTGTAGTCGTTGATACTTCCATTTAATACTATACAAACTTTCACTTTTAATCACCCTACTTACTAGCATTTTCTCTAAGTGATTTAACAGCTTCGTCTATATCACCTGCATTAAATATAGCAGAACCAGCTACGATTACATTAGCACCAGCATTTACAACTTCAGATATATTTGATGGCTTAACTCCTCCATCTACTTCTATATCTATATCAAGTCCCATTTCATCAATTAATGCTCTTAATTCTTTTATCTTTTTTGTTACTACTGGTATATATGATTGTCCACCAAATCCTGGATTTACAGACATTAAAAGTACCATATCTACATCTTCTAATACGTATTTTATAGTTTCTATCGGTGTAGCAGGATTTAAAGCAACTCCCGCTTTTACTCCATGTGATTTTATATTTTGAATAGTTCTGTGAAGATGTGTACACGCTTCTTGATGAACTACTATTATATCACATCCAGCATCTGCAAATTCTTTTATATAGTTGTCTGGATTTTCTATCATAAGATGTGCATCAAATACCATGTTGACATCTTTTCTTAGCGATTTAACTATAGCCGGTCCTAAAGTTATATTTGGCACAAAATGCCCATCCATAACATCTATATGTAGATATTCACACCCTGCTTTCTCTACTTTTTTTACGTCTTCTAGTAACCTTGCAAAATCCGCTGATAAAATCGATGGTGCTAATTTAATCATATCTAATATCTCCTCTTCCCTTGTCTAATTTCATTTAATAATTGTATATAACTTTCATATCTTTCTTTTGGTATTTCTCCATTTTCGACAGCTTCTTTAACTGCACAATTTGGTTCATTCTGATGTATACATCTTGATCCAAATTTACAATCATCGTAATTGTCAAATTCGATAAAATAGTCTTTTAAGTCTACATCTTCTATATCGTCAAGTGTTAAAGAACTGAACCCTGGAGTATCTGCAACCATACCACCAAACTCTAATTCAAATAATTCAGCATGTCTTGTTGTATGTTTACCTCTTTTTATCTTATCACTGACATCACCAGTTTTTAGCTTAAAGTTCTTATCTATTTCGTTTAATAAACTAGATTTTCCTACTCCTGATGGTCCTGCAAAAACAACTGTATTGTCTTTTAATTCTTCTTTTACTTTGTCGATATTTTTCTTTTCTAAATTACTAACCCCTATAACCTTATATCCACAAGGTTCATAGATATTTTTTATTTTTTCAAAAGTATTGTCATCATCTAAATCTATTTTTGTAAGTATTATTACAATTTCTAAATTTTCTCTCTCTGCAAGAACTATAAATCTATCTAATAAAGATAAATGAGGCGTTGGATTTTTAACAGCAAATACTATTAATGCCTTATTTACATTAGCAATAGGAGGTCTAACAAGTTCTGTTTCTCTCTCTGCTATTTCTTCTACTACACCTTTTTTATTTTCTTCATCTACTACACTTATTTTTACAAAATCTCCAACTAAAGGCGTTATTTTATTTTTTCTAAAAATTCCTCTAGCTCTACATTCATACAGACCATTATCTGTATCTACGTAATAAAAGCCTCCAATACCTTTTATTATCCTACCTTCTATCATTAAAGCCCTCCTAAAATTTTTAATTATTTGGTTTAAATACTCCTAAACCCAATAATCACCTTTTCTTATACTAGCATTTTGTTGAGATTCAGTATTCCCACTACTACCATTATTGTCAGTATTACCACTATCTCCTGGGTTATTTGGGTTATTATTATCTCCTGGATTATCTGTATTACTGTCATTATTATCTCCTGAGTTATCTGAATTATTGTTATCTCCTGAGTTATTTTGATTATTGTCGTCTGGTTTAGTTGTATTATCTTCTGGTTTTTTACCTTTACTTATAACTAAATCAACTGTTGTATTTTGCATTACGCCATTTGTTCCAGAGGAAGGATTTTGCCAAATTACAACTCCTTCTTCATACGAATCGCTGTATTCATAACTTCTAGAACCAACTTTTAAATTATTTGATTCTATAAGTTTTTTAGCTTTTTCATATGACATACCTACACAATTTGGTACAGTTGCAGCCTTTCCACCTAAACTTACAACTACATTTATAGTATCTCCAGTTTGTACTTTTCCCATTTGTGGACTTTGAGATATTATATATCCAGCCTTAACCTCTGTATTGTATTCTTCTGTAGTTTGTATGTTTAATCCTAATTTAGCTGCTTGCTTATTAGCATCATCAATTGATATTCCAACAAAATTAGGCACATCAAAAGATTCTACTTGACCGTTGCTACTTGTATTGTTATTAAGGAAAGCATTTATAGCTAGCTTACCTCCAAATAACGCTACTACAACAACTGCTAAAGCTATAACTCCTATTATTATTTTTTTAGTGTTGTTGCGTTTTTTCTTTTTAGCTTTCTTGCTTACATTATTTTTATTACTTTTTCTTACTGGCTTTTGCTCTTCGTAATAATCTTCTTCATCTTCGTATTCATCTGAATAGTCTTCTAAATCTTCTTCATAATAGTTTCTATTTGTGTTATATCTTTTAGATTTTGCAAGTAATTTATCTTGATCTATTTTTTGAGTCACATAATTGTCGTACTCTTTTATAAAATCTAAATCTATATTTTTTTCTATGTAATCTATATCTTCTATTACTTCTTCTGCACTTTGGTATCTATCTTCAGGAGATTTTTCAGTCATCTTGCTTATTAAAGTTCTTATGCTGTGAGGTATTTTAGTCTTTTCTTCTTGTGTAAATTCAATTTCTTCATTTATATGTTGAAGTGCAATTGAAATTGGACTATCACCTCTAAATGGTACTCTTCCGATTAACATCTCATACAATACTATACCTAGAGAGTATAAGTCTGCATTATTAGCAACTGGCTGACCTTTTGCTTGTTCTGGTGAGAAATAATGCACAGAACCAATTATACTTCCTATATTAGTAATTGTTGAATTTGAAACAGCTTTAGCTATACCAAAGTCCGCAACTTTAACTTGTCTATCTTCATTAGAAATCAATATATTATGAGGTTTTATATCTCTATGAATTACGCCCTTTTTATGAGCAGCGCTCAGTGCTTGAGCTATTTGCTTTGTAATATCAAGAGCAGTATATTCATCTAAAACACCTTCGTTTTTTATTATTTCTTTTAGATTTTGTCCATCTACATATTCCATTACTATATAGTGAACTTTCCCCTCTTGACCTACATCATATACATTCACTATATTAGGATGTGTTATATTAGCAACGGCTTCTGCTTCTCTTTTAAATTTCGCTAAAAAGTCCTTATCATCGACAAACTCTGGCCTCAAAACTTTAACAGCTACAATTCTATTTAAAAGCTTATCTTTTGCTTGATATACAAAAGCCATTCCCCCATCGCCAATTTTCTTAATAATTTGATATCTATTACCTAAAATTGTTTGTTCCACATTATCACCGTCCTAACTTTGCTCAATTAATATAACAGATGTATTATCTTTGCCAGATACATCATTTGCAAATTCTATTAAGTTATTAGTTATTACATTTATATTATCATCACTTGTCAAAATCTCTTCTATCTTTTCATCTAAAACATATCCTGTAAGTCCATCTGTAGCCATTAAAATTTTATCATGAGGCTTTAGCTTTTTTCTAAATATATCTACTATAACCATTTCATCTGTTCCCATAGCTCTAGTTATATGGTTTCTTATTGGATGTGTCATAGCTTCTTCTTCTGATATAATATTCATCCTTACTAAATCTTCTACTACAGAGTGATCTATTGTTATTCGTTTTAGCTCTTCATCTCTCATTATATAACATCTGCTATCACCGACATTGGCTACATACATATCATCGTTATATATTACTACAGTGACAAGAGTCGTCCCCATACCATTAAATGATTCATCTTCTTTGGATTTTTCAAGTATGCTATAATTTACTTGATTGTATGCTTGTTTTATAATGTCATCAAAATAGTCTATTTTTATATTTCCTGATTGAGATAAACTTTCAGATAAAAATTCAATAATGCCATTTACAGCCATTAGACTAGCGACTTCACCTTTATTGTGACCTCCCATGCCGTCAGCCAAGGCAAATATGCCTATTTTTGTTTCATCATCTTTACATATGATTTTTGCATCTACAAAATCTTCGTTATTTTTTCTAACTTTGCCTATATCAGACGCTAAACTAAAAATCATATTGTTACCCCCTTCTCCTACTTGTGTTTTCTTCTCAATTGTCCACATGCTCCACCAATATCAGAACCCATGGAATTTCTTACAGTAGTTGGTATATTATTTTTTTCTAAGGCATCTCTAAATTTATAAATATAAGTTTTATCTGGTCTTTCGAAATCTCTTTCCTCAACTTTATTTATAGGAATTAAATTTACATGACATAACATACCTTTTAATAGTTTACTTATTTCATCAGATTCTGCCTTTGAATCATTTACTCCTTTTATTAAAGAGTATTCAAATGTTACTCTTCTATTAGTTTTATCAATGTAGTTTTGGCACGCTTTTATTAAGTCTTTTACTTTATAAGCTTTAGCCACTGGCATTATTTCTGCCCTTTTATCGTCAAAAGGTGAATGCAGAGATAATGCTAAATTAATAGGTATATTTAAATCCGCCAATTCATACATTTTTGGTATTACTCCACAAGTAGACAGTGTTATATGTCTATATCCTATGTTAAGACCATTTTTATCATTTACAACTTTTAAAAATTGCTTAGTATTTTCAAAGTTATCAAGCGGTTCTCCACTTCCCATAAGGACTAAGTTTGATACTCTTTTTCCTGTATCTTCTTGGATTTTTATTATTTGATCTAAAATCTCCCATGGTTCTAAATTTCTAATAAGTCCATCCATTGTAGATGCACAGAATCTACATCCCATTCTACATCCTACTTGGTTTGATATACATGCTGTAACTCTATCTTCATATTCCATCATTACTGACTCGATTATGTTTCCATCGTTTAGTAGAAATAAGTATTTTTTTGTCTTATCTACTTTAGATTTTAACACTAATTCAATATCTAAGTTACCTATATAAGAAACTTTTTCTAACTTCTCTCTAAGAGATTTAGGAATATTTTTCATATCGTCAAAAGTTTTTGCACCTTTGTATATCCATGAATAAATTTGAGTCCCTCTAAATGGTTTTTCTCCAATTTCTTTCATAAATTCTTTTAATTCTTCTTCAGTAAAGTTTTTTAGAGCTATTTTTTTATTTTCCATGATGCTACCTACCTTACTCTTTTTAATTTAGCTATAAAGAATCCATCCATACCGTGTATGTTTGGATAAATTTTTAGATATCCTTTATCTTCATTTTCTAAATCTATATTTATATTTTCAATCTTTTCAAATTGGAATCTCTTGTTGCTTTGTAAGAAATTCTCAACTACTTCTATATTTTCATCATCTTGTACTGTACAAGTACTATAAATTAAAGTTCCGCCTACTTTTACATACTTAGCTGCATTTTGAAGTATTTGTTTTTGAAGTTTAGGAAGATCTTTTATTTCTTCTTTTTCTTTATATTTTATTTCTGGTTTACGTCTTATTATTCCAAGACCTGAACAAGGAACATCTGCAAGAACATAGTCAAATTTATCGATGCTTTCTTTATCTAAGCTAAGAGCATCAAATAATTCTACATCTACGTTTTTAAGTCCTAAACGATTTACAGAGTTTTGTATTAGTTTTATTTTGTGCTCAAATATATCTCTTGATACTACTTGTCCGCTATTTTCCATAAGAGTCGCTATGTGAGTAGTTTTTCCGCCTGGAGCACTACATACATCTAAAACTTTAGCATCTTTTTGTGGATTTAATATTTTACCGACTAACATAGAGCTTATATCTTGTACTGTAAATAATCCTTTTTTGTATAGTTCGTTGTTTTCTATATTTTTAAGGTTGTTTACTTTTATAGCTTCTTGTATAAAAGGAACTTTTTCACATTGTACATCTTGTTTTTCTAATAATGATATTAATTCATCTCTATTTGTTTTTAAAGTGTTTACTCTTAAGTATAGACTTGGTCTTTCTGCATTTGCTTCTAATAAGTCTTCTGTAAACTCTCTACCAAATTTGCTTATCCAGTTTCTAACTATCCATTTGTTATATGAATATTTAGTTGATAAATTATCTACAGTATCTTTTATTTTAACTTCGCCTATATCTTCTTTTTGTCTTATAACGTTTCTTAAAACTGCATTTACAAATCCAGCAGACCTATTGTCTAGTTTTTTTGTTAAATTTACAGTTTCGTTGACTGCAGCATAATCAGAAACACTGTCTAAGAATAGTATTTGATATATCCCCATTCTAAGAAGTATTTTTACTTTTAGATTTAATTTATTGCTTTTTATTTTTGATAACTTGTCTATTATGTAATCTAGATATATTTTATTTTCAACAACACCATATATAATTTCTGTCGCAAAACCTCTATCTCTGCTATCTAAATCACAATCTTTAAAGTACTTATTTATAGCCATATTTGAGTAATTTTCATTTTTTTCGATGTCAAATAAAACCTTATAAGCTAAATTCCTTGATTTCATAAAAATTTTCTCCTTAATTAAATTAAGGGCGTGTTACATAGCAAATTTATATTTAAATTCCACTTAGTAACATTCCCTTATTATATTACCATATATTAATGCTAATCATCTCTTTGATTCGCAATTGTAATTAATCGTAATAATTGAAGTAATGCAGTAGCTGCTGCTGCCACATAAGTTAATGCAGCTGCATCAAGCACTCTTTTACTTTCTCTTCTTTCATCACGGCTAACTATACCTAAATTTTCTATTTGAATTAATGCTCTGTGAGATGCATTAAATTCAACTGGTAAAGTTATTAATTGGAATACTACTGTAGCTGAAAATAAAAGTATTCCTATTTTTAAAAGAGATGTAGAAGAAGTCATAAATAACCCCAACATTATTAAAATCCAAGATGCACTTGAAGCAAAATTCACAACAGGAACTATAGCCCCTCTTATAGTAAGTGGTGCATAACCTCTCGCATGTTGAATTGCATGACCACATTCATGAGCTGCTACAGCTACAGAAGTTATAGATGTTCCTCTATATACATCCTGTGATAGTCTTAAGACTTTATTTCTAGGGTCATAGTGGTCACTTAAAGTACCTCTTGTCATTTCAATTCTTACATCGTATATTCCATTTGCATTTAAAATTTCTCTTGCTGTTTGTTCTCCAGTATATCCCCTTTGTGTTCTAACCCTAAAATACTTATTTGTAGTTGAACTCACTTTAAATTGAGCGTACATCGTAAGTATTATAGCGGGAATTAGTATTAGGTATGTTGGATCATAATAATATGGATAGTACATAATTAAACACTCCTTGCTTTATTGAAGTACGCTTCCTACTTCTAAAGTATTTCCTTTTATAAACTCTTTTACTTCCATTCTTTTTTTGTTTGGCATTTGTATTTCACTTATTAAGATAACATTATCTTTAGTAGCTACTTTTATACCATCTTGGTCAACTTTTAATATAGTACCAGGCTCTTTTGAGCTCTTTTCATCTAGCACTTTAGTCTTCCAAACTTTCATTTTTTTGTCCATATAGTTAGTATATGCACTTGGCCATGGATTTACTCCCCTTACTAAATTGTGTACTTCTTTAGCAGATTTTGAGAAGTCAACGTGACCTAAATTTTTATCCATTATTGGAGCATAAGAAAACTCATCGTGATTTTGTGGTGTTCTCGGTGCTTTTCCTTCTTTTATTAAGTCTAAAGTTTCGCAAAGCACTTTTGCACCTTCTACTGTCATTTTATCGTGAAGTTCACCAGCTGTAATTTCATCATCTAAAGCAAATTCACTTTGTAAAATTACATCTCCTGTATCAAGCCCTTCATCCATAAACATAGTTGAAACACCTGTTTTTTCTTCTCCATTTATTATTACCCAGTTAATAGGAGCTGCTCCTCTATATTTTGGTAATAATGATACATGCACGTTTATACATCCATGTTTAGGTATTTCTAAAAATTCTTTAGATAGTATTTGACCATATGCTACTACAACTATAACATCTGGATTTAAGTCTTTTATTTCTTTTATAAAAGATTCTTCTTTTGCTTTTACCGGTTGATATACTGGTAAATTATTTTCTATTGCAACTTGTTTAACAGGTGAGAATACTATTTTTTTACCTCTACCAACCTGTTTGTCTGGTTGTGTAACTACACCTATTATATCGTATTTTTTATCTATAAGTTCTTGTAAACACCCACTAGCTATATCAGGTGTTCCCATAAATAATATTTTCAAATAAATCAACTCCTATTTTACTACTTTATCTACATATAATATTCCGTCTAAGTGATCTATTTCGTGACAGAAAGCTCTTGCTAATAATTCTTCCCCTTCAATTTCTATAGTTTCACCAAATCTATTTAAAGCTCTAACTTTTACTCTGTATGGTCTTAATACATCTCCACTTTCTCCAGGAACACTTAAGCAACCTTCATTGTCTAGGTATTCACCTTCTGCTTCTATTATCTCTGGATTTATAAGTTCTATAAGTCCATCTCCTATATCTACTACAACTACTCTTTTTAGTATACCTACTTGTGGTGCCGCAAGACCTACACCATCAGCTTCATACATTGTATCAGCCATATCATCTAATAAGTCTATAAGTCTATCATTTATCTCTTTAACTACTTTAGATTTTTTTCTTAAAACAGGTTCCCCTATTTTCACTATTTGTCTTAATGCCATTTTTCTTCCTCCTACATTTTCCATTAAATTTTATAAATTATAAAATACTATTTGGATTAATATCTATTGATATATTAACCTCTTTGTCGAATACAACATCTCTTTTAGTTATACATATATATTTTATTATACCCTTTAATAAATTAATTTCAATATTATCATCTTTAAATAATATTTGCCATCTATAATTTGAATTTATTTTTGATATTGAACATGGATTTGGACCTAAAATAAATTCAAAATCTTGTATTCCACGCTCTTTTAGTAAATAAACTATATTGTTATAAAGAGTTGTTATATTTTTCTTTACCATAAGTTCATTTTTTCCACTTATAACTACACTGAGCATATTATTAAATGGTGTATAATTAAATAGTTTTCTAATTTTTATTTCATCTTCGTAAAATCCTTCAAAGTCATAGTCGACTATTCTCTTTATAACACTGCTTTGACTGTCATAAGTTTGAAGTATTACTTTTCCTTCTTTTTCAGAACGCCCTGCTCTTCCCGAAACTTGTGTCACAAGTTGGAATGTATTTTCAAAGCTCTTAAAATCTGGGAAATTTAACATCATGTCTGCCGATAATATTCCTACTAATGTTACATGATTAAAGTCAAGACCCTTACTTATCATCTGCGTCCCTATAAGTATATCAGCTTCTCTATTTTGGAATTTATTTAATATATTTTCAAGTTCGTGTTTTTGTGAAGTAGTATCTTTATCAAGTCTTAAAACTCTTACACCTTCAAATATTTGTTTTATCTCTTCTTCGATTTTTTCTGTACCTAGTCCAAATGCCTTTACGTATTTGCTTTCGCACTCTGGACATTTTTGTGGTATAACTTCTTCATACCCACAATAATGGCATTTCCCTATATTTTGTTTTTTGTGGTAGGTAAGTGAGATATCACAGTGTTTACATTTAAAGACATATCCACATTCTCTACATGAAACAAAACTTGAATACCCTCTTCTATTTAAAAATAAAATAACTTGGTTGTTGTTTTTTATTTCTTCTTCAATTTGTAGTTTCAATTTATTACTTAAAAAGCTTCTATTTCCATATTTAAGTTCTTCTTTCATATCTACTACTTCAATTTTTGGAAGAGGTTTATTATTGGCTCTCTTTTTAAGCTCAATAAGCTCGTATTCGCCACTTTTCGCTCTGTAGTACTCTTCTATAGATGGTGTAGCAGAACCTAATACTAAAGTTATATCTCTTTTATTTACTAAGTATCTTCCTACTTCTAGAGTTGAGAACTTTGGATTTTTATCTGATTTATAAGAGCTCTCATGAAACTCATCTACTATAACTACACCTAAACTATTAAATGGTGCAAATATAGCAGATCTTGCTCCTATTAAAATCCTGATATTACCCTTTTTTATTTCTCTAAATACATCGTGTTTTTCACCTTCAGATAGTCTACTGTGAAATACTCCTACGATATCTTTAAATCTATTTTTAAATCTAGCTATAGTCTGTGGTGTTAAAGATATTTCTGGAACTAAAACTATACTGTCAAGACCTTGCTTTAGTGCATAATCTATAATTTCCATATAAACTTCTGTCTTTCCACTTCCTGTTACCCCGTGTATCATATAAGGCTTTTTCTCTTGATTGAACATCTCTGATGTTATTTTTTCTATAGCATGATTTTGTTCTTCGTTTAAAACTACATCCTTATTTTGATAATTAAAGTTTGATTTTGATTTTCTGTAAAAATCTTCGTATTTAAATTCAACTAAGTTTTTTTCTTTTAAAGAATTTATACTAGATTTTGATGCTTTTAATAATTCAATTAAATCATTAATCTCTACATCTTCGTTATTTTTTAAGAACTCTAAAATTTGTTTTTGCTTTTCGCCAAGTCTTATTTTATTTTCTTTTATATAAAACATCATATCCACATAATTCATTTTTAATGACACATAACATATTTTTATTTCATTTTTTATGCTTTTGTATTCCCATTTTAAATCTATTAGTGATTCTTCTTTCATTTTATATAAAAGACTATTTAAATTGTCAGCAACTTTTCTTTTTAAAGTCTTTTTATCTTTTATGTTGTATAATTCTTCATCTTCTGCAACTTGTGTAGAATACTCTATTTTCTTTTCAACTAATTTATCTAGTTTTATACTTCCTTTATTGTCTAAAACCTTTTGAAATACAAATTTCTTGTTATCACTTAGCTGTTCACTTAAATCGTATAATTCATATGCATCAATACCTTTAAGTGATGGGTGTAGTGTTATTAATTTATAATTATTTAGTTTATATCCTTTAGGAATTATTAAATTTATACAATCCATATATGTGCATAAGTATCTATTTTTCATCCAATGAATAAGCTCTAAATCTTCTCTTTTTAATATTGGTCTTTCGTCCAAAATATCATAGATATATTTTGTCTCTACTTTTTCATCATTGTTATGCATTATTCTGAATACATATGCTTCTATAGGTTTGTTTCCTTTTCCAAAGGGTACAAGAATTCTATGCCCCAAGCATATTTCATCTTGTAAAAATTCTGGCACTTTATACGTAAATAGGTTGTCTGTATATTGACTGTTATTTTTAACTATTACTTTTACATACATTTTATTCTCGCACTCCTTTCATTTATCTTCATTACTAAAAGAGGAAATCATATGATTTCCTCTTTATAGTCTATTAAAATTTATATAATTAATTAGTCCTTTTAAAGAGAAGACTTATTGTCTAGTAAAGTTTTAATTTTATCTAAAATTACTGACGCAACTTCTTCCTTAGTCATCATAGGATATTCTTTCATGCTGCCGTCTTTTTCTATGATACTTACGATGTTTGTATCAGTTCCAAATCCAGCTCCACTTTCTTTTAAGTTATTTGCAACTATAAAGTCCATATTCTTTTTAGCAATCTTAGCTTTTGCATTTTCGATTATGTCGTTTGTCTCTGCTGCAAATCCTACTAATATCTTGTCATTTTTAATTTTTCCGATTTCGTAGGCAATATCCTTATTTCTATCTAGTTCTATAACTAAATCTCCATCTTTTTTCTTTATTTTATTATCGCTGTATGTTTTTGGTTTATAGTCTGCAACAGCGGCACTTTTTATAACTGCATCATTTTCATCTAAATTAGATATAACAGCTTGATACATATCTTCTGCTGATGATACACTTATAAATTTCTTTAAATTTGATGGTGGTTTAATGTCTGTTTTACCTGATACTAAAGTAACTTCAGCACCTCTAGCTGCTGCGACTTTAGCTATAGCATAACCCATTTTTCCAGTTGATCTATTTGTAAGATATCTTACAGGGTCTAAACTTTCCATAGTTGGGCCTGCAGTTATCATTATTTTTTTACCTATTAAATCTTGATCATATTTAAGTAGATTTACTACACCTTCAACTATATCTTCTGGTGAAGCAAGTTTTCCACTTCCAATATCCCCACAAGCAAGTCTACCACTTGCTGGTTCAACAAAATTATATCCATATTCTTTTAATGTAGATATATTTCTTTGTATGATTGGATTTTCATACATATTAGTATTCATAGCTGGAGCTATAAGTACCTTTGCTTTTGTAGCAGCTACTGTAGTTGTAAGCATATCGTCACAAATTCCACATGCTATTTTCCCAATTACATTTGCAGTTGCTGGAGCAACTAAAAATAAATCAGCTCTTTTTGCAAGTGATATATGTTCTACATCCCATGTTTTTGGGTCTTGGAACATATCGCTCACTACATAATTTTGACTCATTGTTTGGAAAGTAAGGGGAGCTACAAATTCACATGCACCTTTTGTCATAATAACATGTACATTGGCATTTAATTTTTTTAATCTGCTTACTACATCACAAACTTTATATACTGCAATTCCGCCACTTACTCCTATTACAACAGTTTTTCCTTTTAGCATACTTTTCTCCTTGTTAATTCTATAGGGATTTTAAAATTTATTTGAAATTAGTCTTGTTCTAATTCTTTTTGTTGTTTTTCTTGTTCTAAATGATGTTCTAATTCTTTTTGTTCTATTTCTTCTGGAGTTAATAATCTGTAAGTTATTTTTCCTTCTGCTACTTCTTCAGTTGCTAAACAAACTGGTTTATTTTCACCTTGTTTGTTTTCTACATATAATTCAGAACCGTCTACTATTTCTCTAGCTCTCTTAGCTACAGTCCCAACTAAATAATATCTGTTACTTATTTTTTCTAATACGTCGTTTATTGATGGTTTTACCATTTTATAATTCCTCCTCAAACTTTTTAATTATTGCTTTTTCATATCTGCTAGCTTTATTTTTTTCTGCAACTATTATATCTTCTATAATTTTTGCAGATTCTGTCGTTTTATTATTTTCATTAAATATAAAGTAGTTATAATCTTTTACTTGTTTTATCTCTTCAAGAGAAGTACTAAGTCTTTCGTTTACTTGCTCTTCAGTTTCCGTACCTCTAGTTGTAAGTCTATTTCTTAATTCTTCAAGCGAAGGAGGTAAAACAAATATAAGTACAGCTTCTGGGTACATTTCTTTTACTTGTCTAGCACCTTGCATTTCGATTTCTAAAATAACGTCACTACCTTCTTCTAAGTACTTCATTACAGGCCCTTTTGGTGTTCCATAGAAGTTACTATAAATTTGTGCGTATTCTAAAAACCCACCTTGTCCTATCATCTCGCTGAATTTTTCTTTTGTTAAGAAGAAATAACTTTCTCCATCTACTTCACCTTCTCTAGGAGCTCTAGTAGTAGCTGATACTGAAAGTTTAAACTCAGGATTTCTTTCTAATAGTTCTTTGCAGACAGTTCCCTTGCCTGCTCCTGATGGACCAGAAATAACTAATAATAATCCTTTTTTCTTAATCATTATTATATCTCCCTTTCTATTTTGCTATGTAAATACTATTCTATATTTTGAATTTGCTCTCTGATTTTTTCAAGCTCACTTTTAACTTCAACTACTAAGTTAGTGATATTTATATCAGAAGATTTAGATCCCATAGTATTTATTTCTCTGTTCATTTCTTGGATAAGAAAATCCATTTTTCTACCAACTGAATCATCTTTTACTACTGTATTTTTAAGTTGAGTTATATGAGAATTAAATCTAACTATTTCCTCAGTTATAGAACTTTTATCTGCATATATAGCTACTTCTTGTGCCATTCTATTTTCGTCTATTTCGTTTGGATTTTCTAATAGTTCTTTTATTCTTGTATTTAATTTATCTCTATAATCAGCAACTACTGTATCAGACAATTTTTCTATTTCATTTATATAACCAGATAATATATCACATCTTTGTAGAGTATCTTCTTCTAATTTTTTACCTTCTTGTTGTCTCATATCGACTAGTTTATCTAGAGCTATTTCTAAAGCTTCTTTGAACATAGCCCACATTTCATCTTCGTCTTCTTCTTTTTCCTCAGTTTTTATTATATCTGGAAACTTTGCAACATTCATAACAGATATATCATCTGCTAAAGTATATTTATCTCTAATAGTTTGCAATATATTTATATATTGGTCTGCTAAATTATCATCGAATTTTAAGTTTACATCCTCTGAGCCTATTAAGTCAAGCTTTACATATAAATCAACTCTACCTCTTTTTACAAAATCTTTTATAAAATTTCTAGCTTTATCTTCTAAAAAGTTGATTTTTCTTGGAAGACGCATATTTATATCACAATATCTATGGTTAATAGTTTTACATTCTACTAAAAATTGATAGTTGTCGTTTTTTACTTCTCCTCTTCCAAATCCGGTCATACTAATTGCCATATTATACCTCCAAGTTTCCTTCACATATTTTCACAGCTGGACCTGTCATATATGCAAATCCATCTTCTAAATCAATTTGTACACTTCCTCCTTCAGAAGTTACATTTACACTTTTTCCTACTTTTCCAAGATAGTTACTCACCATTACTGAGGCTGTCATTCCTGTTCCGCATCCAAATGTATATCCACATCCTCTTTCAAAAGTTTTTACTAATATATTTTTATCGTCTATTATTTGTACAAAATTTACATTAGTTTTTTGTGGAAACATCTCGTGATTTTCTATTTCTGCTCCATATTTACAAACTTCATCCATATTTAGCTCATCTACAAAAACAATTGTATGCGGAACGCCCATAAGTATTGATGAAACTGTATATTCTCTATCAAGTACATTTATTTTTTGTTCTATAAATTTATCTATTTCTGTATTTATAGGAACATCTTTAGCTAAAAAGCTTCCTTTTCCCATATTTACTTTAATAGTTTGTATTTCGTTATCTTTTAAATTTAATTTAACTCTTTTTATGCCATCTAATGTATATACATCAAACTCGTCTTTTTCTATTATTTTATTATCATAAACAAATTTTACAAAACATCTAAGCCCATTGCCACACATAGCAGCTCTAGAACCATCAGAGTTATAATATACCATCTCAATATCTGCAATATCTGAGTTTTTTACTACTAATAGACCATCTGCCCCCACAGAAAATTTTCTATGACATGCACGTCTTGCATAATCTCCATAATCATTATTATCTATATTGTCTTCTCTTCCATCTATTGCAACAAAATCATTTCCTATTCCATGTAATTTCCAAAATCTCATTTTAATTCCCCTTTGATATTTTCTAACATATAATTATACCTTATTTTTATTTAAAAATAAATATTTAGGAAATTTTATCTAGTTCTTTGCCAATATTTACATGTAACTTCTTATTTAATATATTCTTTTTTTAATAATTAAATCATCTTTAATAATATAAAATTAATAATAAAAATTTAAATATCCTATCTATATTTTTTTCCAATCATGCTACATAATAATCAATTTATTTATAATTTTTAGTATCTAAAGCTTTCATATAATTCCAAATTACAGTATATATGCAGTTAGATTTTTTATCTTTGTATCTATATTTATTTTATCTTATTTAAATAAATAAGTAAAACAAGTCTAGTAAATATCAATTCATATGTATATAATTATTATGTAAATAACATAATTAAAAAAGACTTAGATAATAATTATAGATTGAGATATATTGTAGTATAGAAAACTGAATATTATCTAACAATGAAAGGAGAAACTATGGCATTAGATGGTTTAGTTGTAAATTCAATCGCCCATGAATTAAATTCGAAATTAGTTGGTGGTAAAATAGATAGAGTTCATCAACCAGAAAATGATGAAATACTTCTTTATGTAAGAAATAACAGAGAAAATTTTAAAGTTGTTCTTAGTTCTAGTTCATCAAATCCTAGAGTTTATATAGCTAATAAATATAATAAAGAAAATCCTCTAAAAGCACCTATGTTTTGTATGTTGCTTAGAAAACATCTTCAAGGAGGTATAATAACTGATATAACTCAAGTTGGTTTTGAAAGAATTATAAAAATAAGTATTGAGTCTTATGATGAATTAAAAGATAAAAGTACTAAAAATATATATGTTGAAATAATGGGGAGACATAGTAATATAATTTTAACTCATGATAAAGATTCAACTATAATAGATTCAATAAAAAGAGTTCCGCCTAGTGTGAGTAGAGCACGTCAAATTCTACCTGCTATGACTTATACTCTTCCTCCTGCACAAGATAAAATAGACCCTGTAAAAGGTTGTTCTATCAAATCTTTTATAAATACTTTAAGAGAATTTGATGGGCCTATTTCTAAAGCAATTTACAGCAAATTTTTAGGAATAAGTCCTACTGTTGCAAAGGAAATATGTTATAGATCAAATATAAAATTTGATGCTAAAGGTGAAGACTTATCTAGAGATGAACTTGCTGAATTATACAGAACATTCTCAGATATATTTACTAAAGTCAAAAACAACGAATTTAATCCTTGTATGATAATAAATGAAAAAGTAGATAAAGTTGTAGACTTTAATTGTATTGATCTAACTTTCTATGAAGGATTTAAATTTATACATGATGAAAGCATATCAAAAATAGTAGAAGACTACTACATCACAAAAGATTTTAAAGATAGAGTTCATCAAAAGACTTCTGACCTTAGAAAAAGTATATCTATAAAATTAGATAGACTTTATAATAAACAAAAGAAACAACAAAAAGAACTTAAACAAGCTGATAATGCAGATATATATAAAATAAAAGGCGAACTTCTAACTGCATATATATATATGATACAAAAAGGTATGAAGAGCATAGAAGTGGATAACTTCTATGATGAAAATATGGCTAAGATGACAATTGAATTAAATGAAAACCTTACGCCATCAGAAAATACTCAAAAATACTTTAAAAAATACAACAAGCTAAAAACTGCTAAAAAAGAACTTACTGAGCAAATGGCTATAAGTAAAGACGAAATAGAATATTTAGAAAACGTCCTTTTAAGTATTGAAAACTGTGAAAATCTTGAAGATTTAGAAGATATAAAAGAAGAATTAATAAAACTTGGGTATGCGAGAGCACCTCGTAAATTTAAGGCTAAAAAGGAAATGGATTTAACTACTAAGCCGAATAAATTTATATCATCTGATGGATTTACAATTTTAGTAGGTAAAAACAACAAGCAAAACGACTACCTTACTTTAAGAATTGCAGATCCTGAAGATATATGGATGCATACAAAAAATATTCCAGGTTCTCACGTTATTATAAAATGTGCAGGAGTTGAAGTTCCAGATAATACATTGCTTGAAGGAGCTATGCTAGCAGCATACTTTAGTAAAGGACGTATGTCTTCACAAGTGCCTGTAGACTATACTATGAAAAAACATGTTAAAAAACCAAGCGGTTCAAAACCGGGAATGGTTATTTATGAAACAAATAACACTATATATGTAACACCAGAAGAAGAAATTGTATCAAAATTAAGAGAAGTTTAAAAAAAAGGAAACTCAGTTTATTTACTGTAGTTTCCTTTTTAATTATATACTTTAAGCTTCTATAATATCTTTTTTATTTTTAAAGCATAAACTTCCTAGATATATAAATGCCCCTCCTATTAACACTGTCATTATTATTGATGATAGTTGTGGCATTGTATAATTAACTGGTGTATCTAGTGGTATATGTAGATAATTTTCATTTAAGTATAATACACATACAGAAAATCCATTATTTAAGAAGTGCATAAATACACTAGTCCAAATTGATTGTGTTACTAATGCAGAGTATGCAAATAATATTCCTAGCATTGCTGTTGGAACTATTCTTATAAAGTTTAGATGCATTATGCCAAATAATATTCCTACTATTATAATAGCCCAAATTTTTGACTTTTTACTTTTCCCTTTAAATGAGCTAAGTAAAAAACCTCTAAATAAAACTTCTTCACATATTGCAGGAATTAAAGCAACTACAACTAAACTTGCGATAAACGAATCCATCATAACACTGCTATTTACAGCTTGTAATACATCCGCCCCTTCTGGAAATAACGAAAGCAAGATTTGTGTCGTTATATTTATTATTAAATATCCACCAAACCATACTATAATACTTCCTAAAATATATCTTATTTTTATCATTCTTAAACTAAAAGTATTTTTTATATCTGCTTTTATATAAATTGCGTAAAGTACTGGTATTAATAAAATCATAACTTCAGTAGCTATAAGTCCTATAGTTCCCCAGTATAATTGCATAAAGCTACCTATATATATAAGGGCTATTAATGATATTGTATAAATCAATGCCCCATCTGTTATGCTCGGCTTTATGCCTTCTTTAAATTCTTTTCTGTTGCCTAAAAAAGAAAAAATTCTTCCATTAAATACTTTTTCCTCACAATTAAATTTTTTTGCAAAAATTACAATCGACAATGTAACAAATATAAATATTCCTATTAATATTAATAAAAGTACTCCTAATCTCAACAATACATAATTTAAATTATTAATAACAATCACTCCTCTCTTTTTATAATTATATACTATTTTTATATTACAATATTATTAAATATAGCTTAGGTAATGATTCTTTTTAATTAAAATTTATATTAGCAATTTTCTAAAAAATAAAGAAAACCTATTTCAGACTTATTATAAGATAAGTATTTTTTCTGAATTAGATTTTCTTTTTAATTTTATTTTAATAATTATAAGGTAGTATTCTACCACAAGCTATTTTTGCCCCAGAATTTCCAGAAGGTTGTGTTGTAAAATCGTCATAATTTTCGTGAAGTACGACTGATTTATTTATTATATCTGCTACAGTAAAATAAGAAGTGTATACAGATAATATTCCTATTCCATCACTTGCTAATATTGGAGGCAAATCCCCTGCATGAAATGGATGTTTCTCTTCTGATGGATTAAAATGGCTGCCTGTATTTGGGAAAGGATTGTCTTCTGTTCCTACTTGACAGTCACCATTTTCATGGATGTGAAATCCATGAAATCTAGTTAGTTGACCATTTTGATTAGAATCTGGTATACCAGTTATATAAGCTTTTATATAAACCCC
>OLSC01000032.1_pt1 | contig 181047 bp, 147 predicted proteins | sample 1672881 | NCBI WGS metagenome assembly OLSC01 (sample SAMEA3136733, study PRJEB25190) | human gut metagenome | biome: human gut; feature: human-associated habitat; material: faeces | place: Austria | collected 2013 | reverse complement strand
AGGAGGAGATTCCTTTTGTGTAGGCTTTGCGGAAATGTGCCAATTTTGGGATACGCCCGGCGGCGTGGTCTGTTGACGGCACAGCTAACGCCACGTATCCTATCGAACTGCGTGTTTCGTAGGGGATGCTGACCCCTCGATTCAAGCCGTTGCACTTTACAGAAAGCTGGAATCATTCGAGAAGGAGTACGCTTTGCCTACTATTAACCAGCTGGTTCGCCAGGGCCGTCGTTCCGTGCCCAAGAAGTCCAAGAACGCTGCCCTGCAGCACAACTCCCAGAAGCGCGGCGTGTGCACCCGCGTCTTCACCACGAGCCCCAAGAAGCCGAACTCGGCTCTTCGTAAGGTTGCCCGTGTTCGCCTCGTCAACGGCATCGAAGTTACTGCTTACATCCCGGGTGAGGGCCACAACCTGCAGGAGCACTCCATCGTGCTCGTCCGCGGCGGTCGTGTCCGTGACCTCCCTGGTGTCCGTTATCACGTCATCCGTGGCGCCTACGACGCTGCTCCGGTCCAGAACCGCATGCAGGCCCGTTCCAAGTACGGTGCTAAGCGCCCCAAGGCTAAATAAGCCAGATAACGTTTTGATACTTTCGCCGTGTGCCGCCTAAGCGCCGCACGGTAGACACTTAAGGAGATTTCACATGCCGCGTCGTGCAGCAGCTAATCGTCGTGAGGTTCAGCCTGACGCCGTTTACAACAACCGCCTGGTGACTCAGCTCATCAACAAGGTCCTTCTTGACGGCAAGAAGGCCACCGCTGAGCGCATCGTTTACACCGCTTTCGAGATCGTTGCCGAGAAGTCCGAGGGTGGCGACGCTCTCGCTACCTTCAAGAAGGCTATGGACAACGTCAAGCCCACGCTCGAGGTTAAGCCCAAGCGTGTCGGTGGCGCTACCTATCAGGTCCCGATGGAGGTCAACTCCCGTCGTTCCACCGCTCTGGGTATCCGCTGGATCGTCAACTTCTCCCGCGCTCGCAAGGAGAAGACCATGGCCGAGCGTCTCGCCAACGAGATCCTCGACGCTTCCAACGGCCTGGGCGCTTCCGTCAAGAAGCGTGAGGACGTCTTCAAGATGGCCGAGGCCAACCGCGCGTTCTCTCACTATCGTTGGTAAGTTAAGGTAAGGAACTAACATGGCTAAGCCTAAGTACAAGCTTTCCGATACCCGTAACATCGGCATCATGGCTCACATCGATGCCGGTAAGACCACCACGACCGAGCGTATTCTTTACTACACCGGTAAGACCCACAAGATCGGTGAGGTCCATGAGGGTGCTGCCACCATGGACTGGATGGTTCAGGAGCAGGAGCGCGGCGTAACCATTACCTCCGCTGCTACCACGTGCTTCTGGAAGAAGGACGGTACCGACTACCGCATCCAGATCATCGACACCCCGGGCCACGTTGACTTCACCGCCGAGGTCGAGCGCTGCCTGCGCGTCCTCGATGGCGCTGTCGCCGTCTTCGACGCCGTTGCCGGCGTTCAGCCCCAGTCTGAGACCGTTTGGCGTCAGGCTTCTACCTTCAACGTCCCCCGCATCGCCTTCATCAACAAGTATGACCGCGTGGGCGCTGACTTCTTCAACGCTATCGAGACCATGAAGGATCGTCTCGACGCCAACGCCGTGGCCGCTCAGGTCCCGATGGGCGCCGAGGACAACTTCTGGGGCGTCATCGACCTCGTCACCATGACCGCATGGGACTTCAAGGCCGACGACAAGGGCATGACCTACCCCGAGCCGATGGACGAGATCCCGGCTGAGTTCGCTGACATCGCTGCCACCAAGCGCGAGGAGCTCCTCGACGCTGCTGCCAGCTTTGACGACGAGCTCATGGAGAAGATCCTCATGGAGGAGGACTTCACCGTCGAGGAGCTCAAGGCTGCTCTGCGCAAGGGCGTTCTGGCCAACGAGCTCAACCTCGTCTTCGTGGGCTCCGCCTACAAGAACAAGGGCGTCCAGGAGCTGCTCGACGCTGTCGTCGACTACCTGCCCAGCCCGCTCGACGTCGAGGCTGTCACCGGTACCGATCCGGACACCGGCGAGGAGATCGAGCGTCATCCTTCCTTCGACGAGCCCTTCTCCGGCCTGGTCTTCAAGATCATGACCGACCCGTTCGTCGGTAAGCTCACCTACGTCCGCGTTTACTCCGGCCGTGCCGAGTCCGGCTCCTACGTGATCAACGCTTCCAACGGTCAGCGCGAGCGCCTCGGCCGCATCCTCGAGATGAACGCCGCCGAGCGTATCGACCGTGACGACGCTGCCGCCGGCGACATCGTCGCTTGCGTCGGCTTCAAGAACTCCACCACCGGTGACACCCTGTGCGAAGAGGGCAAGGAGATCGTCCTCGAGAAGATCGAGTTCGCTAAGCCCGTTATCGACGTTGCCATCGAGCCCAAGACCAAGGCCGAGCAGGACAAGATGTCCCTTGCTCTGACCAAGCTCGCCGAGGAGGACCCGACCTTCCAGGTGTCCACCAACCACGAGACCGGTCAGACCATCATCGCCGGCATGGGCGAGCTGCACCTCGAGATCATCGTCGACCGTCTGCTCCGCGAGTTCAAGGTTGACGCTAACGTTGGTAAGCCCCAGGTTGCCTACCGCGAGACCGCTGGTCACGACGTCGAGAAGGCTGAGGGCAAGTTCGTCCGTCAGTCCGGTGGTCGCGGTCAGTACGGCCACGCCGTCATCAAGCTCGAGAAGATGGAGGAGGGCTTCGGCTACGAGTTCGTCAACGCTATCGTCGGCGGCGTCGTGCCCAAGGAGTACATCCCGTCCATCGACAAGGGCATCCAGGAGGCCCTGAACACCGGTGTTATCGCCGGCTTCCCGGTCCTCGACGTTAAGGTTACCCTGTTCGACGGTTCTTACCACGAGGTCGACTCCTCCGAGGCCGCCTTCAAGATCGCCGGTTCCATGGCTATCAAGGACGCCCTCAAGAAGTCCGATCCGCAGCTGCTCGAGCCGATCATGGCTGTCGAGGTTGAGACCCCCGAGCAGTACATGGGCGACGTTATGGGCAACCTCTCCGGTCGCCGCGGCAAGATCGAGGGCATGGAGGATCGCAAGAACAGCAAGCTCATCCGTGCCAAGGTGCCGCTGGGCGAGATGTTCGGTTACGCTACCGACCTTCGCTCCCAGACCCAGGGCCGTGCATCCTACACGATGCAGTTCGACTCTTATGAGCCCGCGCCCAAGTCCATCGTGGACGAGGTCATGAGCAAGAACGCCTAAGTTCGAGCTCCCTGTTACGTAATCCGCGAGAACATCTCTCGCACTCTTTGGAGGTTTAAGTTGGCTACCCAGAAGATCCGCATTCGCCTCAAGGGCTATGATCACGAGGTCGTCGATCAGTCCGCGAAGCTCATCGTCGAGACCGCTCAGAAGACCGGCGCTCGCGTTTCCGGTCCTGTCCCCCTGCCCACCGAGCGCAACCTGTACACGGTTATCCGCTCGCCGCACGTGAACAAGGACTCCCGTGAGCAGTTCGAGATGCGCACCCACAAGCGCCTCATCGACATCCTCGACCCCACCTCGGGCACCGTTGATTCGCTCATGCGTCTCGACCTCCCCGCTGGCGTCGACATCGACATCAAGCTCTAAGCGATATCGCTCATAGCTTAAAGGGCCCCGCTGCCGTAACGGCAGCGGGGCCCTTTTGTTTTGAATGATGGTTTGGACTGCGGGGTAATGCTGCCGAGTAGGTGGTTGCGGCGCCCTATTCGCTCAAGGGACGCAGCGATGCCTCCTCAAAATGGAAGGATCGAAAGCCGTCTTCCGTTTCGATGCGCGCGCGACCAAAGCCATCGACCGTTTTAAAGATGCCACGCGCCAGCTCGTCCTCAGCGGGGGAGCGGGCGATAACGTGCTCCCCGATCCAATTGAGGTGAGCGATATATTCGTCGTGGACGGGCGCGAGCGGACCGGCGTCTTCTTCCTTGGCGTTGAGACGCTCTGCCCAGGCATCTACAGCGTCTATAACTGCGTGATAGACCTCATCGAGGAGCATGTCGACGGCGGGAACGCTCTCGTTGAGGTCCGAGAGGCCAATTGCCGCCAGGCCGCCATCGGGCACCTCTTGGGGCGTGTAGTTTACGTTGACGCCAATACCGCAGACGGCGAAAGGTTTGCCTTCGTTATCGCGTGCGGCCTCGACCAGAATGCCGCCGAGCTTGCGTCCTCGCGCGACAAGGTCGTTGGGCCATTTAAGGCGAATCTCGTTTGCAAGACCCTGCTTTTCGAGTGCTTCGAGCACCGCTAGGCCGCTGACGGCGGCAAGACCAGAGAACTTTGCAGGATTAACGCATGGGCGCAGGACAAGCGAAAGCAATAAGTTGCCGACGGTTGAGTCCCACTTGTGCCCGCGCCGGCCGCGTCCTGCTGTTTGAGCCCGGGCGGCAAGTCCTGTGCCGTGCGGCGCTCCCTGTTTTCCTGCCTCGAGCAGGTCATCGTTGGTCGATCCGGTTACGTCGACTATCGTTAATTTGGCATCCATAATGGTTGCTACCTCCTAAGTTAATAAGGCAATCGCGTAATGGTGTCGAGAGATAGACACAATGTGAAGCCTTTGTCGCATTTGGACAATTTAATGTTAACACGTCAACAACGACTAAAATGCGCTATCCTCTCTTGGTCGATGTAAACACGTCAACAACTCAAAGGAGGCTAGTGATGGGTTTCACGATTCTTGGAACAGGCTCGGCGCTTCCTGAGCGCAGTGTTTCCAATGACGAGCTGTCTGAGTTCCTCGATACCTCGGATGAGTGGATTTTTACCCGCACCGGTATCAAGAGCCGCCACGTCTGCACCACCGAGTCACTTGACGACCTTGCCGTAGCGGCGAGCGAGCGGGCACTCCGGGTGTCCGGAATCGACGCGAGCCAGCTGGATCTGATCGTCTGCTCGACGACGACAGGTGACCACCTTGTTCCCGCTGAGGCGTGTGCCGTTGCTGAGCGACTAGGCGCGAAGTGCCCTGCCTTCGATGTCTCGGCGGCTTGTGCCGGCTTCGTATTTGCGCTCGATGTCGCCGAGGGCTATATCGCCCGCGGTCGCGCCGAGCGCGTGCTTGTCGTTGCGGCCGAGCAGATGACGCGCGCGCTCGATTGGACCGACCGTGCCACGTGCGTGCTCTTTGGCGATGGGGCAGGCGCCGCAGTGATTGAGGCTGGGGGAGACAGCCCCCTTGCCGTTGAGCTTTCGACGGCGCCCGACGTCAAGACGTTGCGCGTTCCCGGTCTGGTCGGTACCTCGCCGTTTAAGGCTTCCGCAGGCAGCGAAAGCGTGCTGTCCATGAATGGCCGTCGCGTGTTCAAGTTCGGCGTCAACGCCATCTGTGACACGGTCCATAAGCTTGCGAGCGATGCGAGCATCTCGGTCGAAGACATCGATCATTTTGTATTCCATCAGGCTAACGAACGAATCCTGAGTCAGGCGGTCAAGCGCCTCGGCGTGCCAGACGAGCGCGTGGTTCGAACGCTGCGCGAGACCGGCAACATTTCGAGCGCATGCATTCCGCTTGCCCTCGACCGGCTGGCAAACGCCGGTGCACTTCACACAGGCGACACCATCGCCTTGGTTGGATTTGGCGCCGGTTTGGATATAGGTGGCTATCTGCTTCGTTGGAAGTAGTCGCACATAGGAAATAAAAACGCCCTAGGGCACAACCAAAGGAGAACTACCATGGCAGATCAGAAGACCTTCGAGCGCGTTTGCGACGTTATCCGCGAGACCGCCGGTCTTGACGATGTCGAGATGAAGCCCGAGTCCACGCTCGAGGAGATTGGTCTCGACAGTCTGGGTACCGTCGAGATCCTCGTCGCCGTCGAGGACGAGTTTGGCATCCAGCTCGATACCGAGGAGAACCCCAAGACGGTCGGCGAGTTCGCCGATACGGTCGAGGCGGCATTGGAGAAGTAGAGATGCTCAAGACTCCTCTCTGCGATCTGCTCGGCATCGAAAAGCCCGTGTTCCAGGGCGGTATGGCCTGGATTGCCGATGCCTCGCTGGCGTCCGCAGTGTCCGAGGCGGGTGGCATAGGCATCATCGCGGCCATGAACGCCGACGCCAACTGGCTTCGCGACCAGATTCATGAGCTGCGCGCCAAGACGGATAAGCCCTTTGGCGTCAACGTCATGCTCATGAGCCCGTTTGCCGACGAGGTCGCGCAGGTCGTGATTGACGAGCGAGTGCCGGTCGTCGTGACGGGCGCCGGCAATCCCGCCAAGTACATGAAGGCGTGGAACGAGGCGGGCATCAAGGTCATCCCGGTCGTTGCCTCGGTGGCGCTGGCGCGCCTCGTGGCACGTCGTGGAGCCACGGCGGTTGTTGCCGAGGGTACCGAATCGGGCGGCCATATTGGCGAGACCTCGACGATGGCACTGGTGCCGCAGGTCGTCGATGCGGTCGACATTCCCGTTGTGGCCGCCGGCGGTATTGCCGACGGCCGCGGCGTGGCGGCTGCCTTTATGCTGGGCGCAGCCGGCGTCCAGGTGGGTACGCGCTTTCTCGTTGCGAATGAGTGCACCGTCTCGGAGCAGTACAAAGAGATGGTCCTGAAGGCCAACGACACTTCGACGCGTGCGACCGGTCGCTCGACGGGGCATCCAGTGCGCGCCCTCAAGAGCCCCTTCACCAACGCCTATGCCAAGAGCGAGGGTTCCGGTGCGAGTGCCGAGGAGCTCGGTGCTATGGGAACCGGTGCGCTGCGTAAGGCCGCCAAGGACGGCAACTACGAAGAGGGTTCGTTTTTGTGTGGACAGATTGCCGGCATGGTCAACGAGCGCAAGAGCGCACGCGAAATCGTTGACGACCTGGTCGATGGCGCCGAGCACGTCCTGAAAGGTGCGTGCGCATGGGTGGCGTAGCGTTTTTGTTTGCCGGCCAGGGTGCCCAGCACCCCGCGATGGGCGTCGATCTGATCGAGACATCGCCGGCGGCCGCCGAGGTGTTCGCCATTGCCGATGAGGTGCGCCCGGGGACGAGCGAGCAGTGCCGGAGCGCCTCCAAGGAGGAGCTCTCGCAGACCGAGAATACGCAGCCTTGCGTGTTCGTTCATGACCTGGCAGCGGCTGCCGCACTGCGCGAGCGCGGCGTGGCGCCTGCCGCCTGTGCGGGATTCTCGCTGGGCGAGGTCGCCGCGCTCACCTTTGCAGGAGCGTTCGATACGCGAGCGGGCTTTGAGCTCGTGTGCGAGCGCGCGGCGCTGATGGCCGCGGCTGCCGAGCGTCACCCCGGCGGTATGCGCGCCGTCATCAAGCTTGATGCGGCGCAAGTCGAGAACCTGGCTGCGCAGGCCGGCGAGGATTGCTGGCCGGTCAACTACAACAGCCCGCAGCAGACGGTTGTTGCCGGAGCGCCCGAGGCGCTGCAGGAGCTCGACGCCTTGGTAAAAGAGGCTGGTGGCCGGGCCATGAAGGTCGCGGTGTCGGGTGCATTCCATAGCCCCTATATGGCCGAGGCGACTGAGGGACTGGCGACGTATATCCAAGCCGGCCACGCGCCGTCTCCGCTGCTAATTCCGGTCATGGCAAATATGACGGCGGCGCCCTATCCGGCGGACCCGCGAGCAGCATCGGATGTCTTGGCCAACCAGGTGAGCCATCCCGTGCGCTGGGTCGACACGCTGCATACTCTGCAGGATCAGGGCATCGACACGTTTATTGAGGTCGGCCCTGGCAAAACACTGTCGGGCCTGGTCAAGCGTACGCTGAGCGACGTTCGCGTGTATTCGTGCGAAACGGCCGAGCAGGTCGCAGCTATTGCCGACGAGCTCGCATAGTCCACAGGGCTGTAACCCGAAAGGAATGACATGGGCAACTTGAACAACGGCGCGCTCGAGCGCAACGACTCACGTCGCGTGGCACTGGTCACGGGCGGCTCGCGGGGTATCGGCCGCGCCTGCGCTGTCGGTCTGGCGGAGGACGGCTTTGATATTGCCGTCGTCTATGCCGGCAGCGTCGATGCGGCGTGCGAGACGTGCGAAGCCTGCGAGGCGGCTGGCGCCGCGGCACGCGCATATCAATGCGACGTGGCCGACCCCGTTACCGTCAACGCGTGCGTGGAAGCGGTCCTCAACGACTTTGGCCCCATTTGGGCGCTCGTCAACAACGCTGGCATCACCCGCGATGGCCTGCTCATGCGCATGGGCGATGACGCCTTCGATCGCGTGCTCGATGTCAATCTTAAAGGAACGTTTAACACGACGCGCGCACTCACCAAGACCTTTATGCGCCAGCGCGGCGGTTGCGTCGTCAACATGAGCTCGGTTGTGGGCCTGATGGGCAATGCCGGGCAGGCCAACTACGCTGCCTCCAAGGCGGGCGTGATCGGCCTGACCAAGGCGGTGGCGCGCGAGCTTGCGCCCCGCGGCGTACGAGTGAACGCGGTCGCACCCGGGTTTGTCGAGACCGATATGACGGCAAAGCTATCGGATAAGGTGCGTGCGGCGTGCGAGGAGCAGATTCCCCTGAGGCGCATGGCGCGCCCCGAGGAAGTGGCCGGCGTGGTGCGCTTTTTGGCGAGTGATGCGGCTGCCTACATTACGGGCGAGGTCGTGCGCGTCGACGGCGGAATGGCGATGTAGAAACCAGGGCCGAACAACGGCTTGAATGAGGAGACCATGATGGAACAGAGAGTTGCAATCACCGGCATCGGTGCCGTGTCGCCGCTCGGCAACACCGCGCTTGCCACCTGGGCGGCCATGTGCGCCGGCACGTGCGGCATCGGCCCGATCACGCACTTCGATACCGATGCGTTTGCCGTTAAGGTGGCAGCCGAGGTCAAGGGCTTTGACGGCAACGAGTACTTTGGCAAGCGTGACGCCAAGCATCTCGACCCCTGCGTTCAGTTTGCGATGGCGGCTTCGGACGAAGCCATGCACGATGCGGGCTTTGATGTCGAAGGCGCCATCGATCGCGAGCGCCTGGGCGTCTACGTGGGCTCGGGCGTGGGCGGCATGACGACGCTCGTCGACAACGTCCATACGATTGCCGAACGTGGGCCCCGCCGCGCATCGCCCTATATGATCGCGATGATGATCCCCAACATGGCATCGGGCAATATCGCAATCCGCCACAAGGCAAAGGGCCCGACCCTGCCCGTGGTGACCGCGTGCGCAACCTCGGCCCATGCGGTGGGCGAGGCGTTCCGCGCCATCAAGCACGGCTATGCCGATGCAATCCTGGCCGGCGGCGCCGAGGCCGCAATTATCCCCGATGCCGTTGCAGGCTTTACGTCCTGCCGCGCATTGACCACCAACCCCGATCCCGCGACGGCTTGCCGCCCGTTCGATGCAGACCGCGACGGCTTTGTGATGGGCGAGGGCGCCTGCGTGCTCGTGCTCGAGGGTATGGAGCACGCACAGGCCCGCGATGCGCACATTTACGCCGAGGTCGTGGGCTACGGCAACACCGATGACGCCTACCACATCACGAGTCCCGACCCGGACGCGGCAGGTATCGCCCGTGCGATATCGCTGGCGGTGGCCGAGGGCGACGTTAAGCCTTCTGAGGGCCTCTACATCAACGCTCACGGCACCTCGACCAAACTCAACGATTCGTCCGAGACGGCGGGCATCAAGCGAGCGCTCGGCGAGGATGCGGCGCGCGCCGCGCACGTCTCGTCGACCAAGTCGATGACCGGCCATATGATCGGTGCCACGGGCGCCATCGAGGTCATGGCCTGCGCCATGGCGCTCGAGCAGGGCGTGGTACCCCCGACCATTAACTATCGCACGCCCGATCCCGCCTGCGATCTTGACTACACGCCCAATCGCGCGGTTCGCGCCGACCTTACCTGGGCGCTTTCGACCAACCTGGGCTTTGGCGGGCACAACGCCGCCATCGCGCTGCGTAGATATACGAGGAGCTAGAGCATGGATTCCAAAAGACTTGCCGAGATAGCCGATGTGATGGAGGACCGCGGCCTCACGCGCGTGCGTGTTGAGGAGCCCGATGGCACCGCGGTCGAGCTCGAGCGCGCGAGTGCGGCGCAGCCGGTTGCCGTGCCCATGCCTATGCCGAGTGCCGTGACTGCTCCGGCGGTGGCCCCTGTCGCCATGCCCGCTGCCGCGCCAGAACCCGCCGCGCAGACACCTGTCGCCGCACCGGAGCCCAAGGGCACCGAGGTGACCGCTCCCATGGTCGGCGTTTTCTATGCTGCCCCGGCGCCGGGCGACGAGCCGTTTGTGCACGTGGGCTCCAAGGTCAAGGCCGGCGAGACGCTCTGCATCATCGAGGCCATGAAGGTTCTCAACGAGGTGACGGCAGAGGCGGATGGCGAGGTGCTCGAGATCTGCGTGGCCGACGGCGACCTCGTGGAGTTCGGCAGCTGCCTCATGAGGATCGGGTAGGTGATATCCATGAACAAAGAAGAGCTTAAAGAACTGTTACCGCATCGCGAGCCGATGCTTTTGCTCGACGAAGCCGAGCTGGTGGGCGACGAGGCCCACGGCAAGATCACGATTACGGGCGACGAGTACTTTTTGCAGGGGCATTTTCCGGGAAACCCGGTCGTCCCCGGCGTGATTCAGTGCGAGATGCTCGCCCAGAACTGCTGCGTGCTGCTGATGGGCGATGAGGAGGCGCGCGGCGCGACGCCGTTCTACACGAGTCTGGACAAGGTGCGCTTTAAGCGTCCGGTGCGCCCGGGCGACACGGTGGATCTGGTGTGCTCCATCACGCGTGCACGCGGGCCGTTCCGCTTTGCGACGGGTACTGCGAGCGTCAACGGTGAGGTTTGCTGCCGCGCCGATATGTCTTTTGCACTCATGCACGAAAGTTAAGGAAGGCTTCATGTTCGACAAAGTGCTCATCGCCAACCGCGGCGAAGTCGCGGTCCGTGTTATCCGCGCGTGCCGCGATATGGGCATCAAGACCGTCGCCGTTTATTCCACGGCCGATGCGGACGCGCTGCACGTGCAGCTTGCCGACGAGGCGTATTGCATCGGCGGCCCGCGTCTTGCCGAGAGCTACCTCAACGACGATGCCGTGCTCACCTGTGCCGTAAAGTCGGGAGCCAAGGCAATTCATCCCGGCTATGGTTTCTTTTCCGAGAAGGCGAGCTTCGTGCGCGACTGCGACAAGTATGGCCTGGCGTTTGTCGGTCCTTCGGCCGAGGTGATCGACAGCATGGGCGACAAGGACGCCGCACGCCGAACGGCTGCCGCGGCGGGCGTGCCCATCGTGCCGGGCTGCGATTTGCTCAAAAGCCCCGAGGAGGCGACGGCCGAGGCCGAGCGCATTGGCTGCCCCGTGCTTATTAAGGCGCGTGCAGGAGGTGGCGGTCGCGGCATTCGCAAGGTCGAGCGCGTGGAAGATGCGGCAAAGGCCTTTATTGAAGCGCGTGCCGAGGGAGAGGCCGTTTTTGGCGACGGCGAGTGCTACATGGAGAAGTTCGTCGCGCCGGCGCACCACGTCGAGGTGCAGATTATGGCCGATAAGCAGGGTCATGTGTTTTCGCTCGGCGAGCGCGAGTGCTCGGTGCAGCGCCGCAACCAAAAGCTGATCGAGGAGAGCCCCGCGCCGTGCCTCGACGGACACGACGACATTCGTGCCCGCATGCACAAGGCCGCACGCGACCTGGCTCGTGCCGTCGGCTACGAAGGAGCCGGTACCATCGAGTTCCTGTATTCGGACGACGGCAATTTCTACTTTATGGAAATGAACACGCGCTTGCAGGTGGAGCATCCGGTTACGGAGTTTGTGACCGATACCGACCTGGTCAAGTGGCAGCTGCGCGTGGCAGCCGGCCAGCCTCTGCCCTTTGAGCAGGAGGACATGCCGGTCCGCAACCACGCCATGGAGTGCCGCATCAATGCCGAGACGCCGGACTTTCTGCCGTCATGCGGAACGGTCACCGCGTTGCGTGTGCCGGGTGGTCCGCGCGTGCGCTGGGATTCCGCCATGTTTACCGGTGCGACAGTTCCGCCGTACTACGACTCCATGCTCGGCAAGCTCATCGTGTGTGCGCCCACGCGTGACGGCGCCATTCGCAAGATGCGCTCGGCCCTGGGCGAGCTCGTGATTGAGGGCGTGAGCGAAAACAGCGAGCTTCAGCTCGACGTGCTGGCAAACGACGAGTTCTTGTCGGGCATGTATCACACCGATCTGATGGGGCATCTCTATGCTGATGAATAGAAAAGCGAAGACGGTCAATGTCCTTGAGGGGCCGATAACCGAGTCGTGCGCCGAGTTTCCCGCGCGCCACGTGTTTATCAAGTGCCCGGAGTGCCGCCGTGTGATCGATGAGGCACGCCTACACGACAACCTCGAGGTCTGCCCTCGTTGCGGCAAACACTTCCGCGTGAGCGGTCGCACGCGCATGCGCATGACGGTCGACGAGGGCACGTTTGAGGAATGGGATGCTAATCTGGCGTCGGAGGACTTCCTCTCGTTTCCCGGCTATGCCGACAAGCTCAAGAGCGTGAGCGAGCGTTCGGGCGAGCGCGACGCCGTTGTGTGCGGCAGGGGCAAAATCTGCGGTTGCGATACCGCGTTCTTCTTTATGGACGCCAACTTTATGATGGGCTCGATGGGTTCCGTGGTGGGCGAGAAGATCTGTCGCACATTTGAGCGTGCGACCGAGCTGGGATTGCCAGTTGTCGGCTTTACCGTTTCGGGCGGTGCGCGCATGCAAGAGGGCGTGACATCGCTTATGCAGATGGCCAAGATTTCTGCGGCGGTTAGGCGCCACAGCGAGGCGGGCGGCCTGTATATCACGGTGCTCACCGACCCCACGACCGGAGGCGTAACCGCGAGCTTCGCCATGGAGGGCGACATTATCCTGGCCGAGCCCGATGCCCTGACGGCATTTGCCGGCCCGCGCGTGATCGAGCAGAACATGCACAAGCGTCTGCCCAAGGGATTCCAGCGCTCCGAGTTTTTGCTGGAGCACGGCTTTTGCGATGCCGTTGTTCCGCGCGGCGAGATTGCGCTCACGGTAGGCGAGCTGCTGGCGCTGCACGAAGGGCACGCGCCCGGCTTGGGGGCACCGCATGAGATCGTGCATACGGGTCGCCGCGGCAAAAAGCTGGGGCACTTGTTCAAGCGCGCGGCGGCGCCAAAAACCGCGCTCGAGATTGTCAAGCAGACCCGCTCGGCAGATCGCGCCACGGCGGGCGAGGTGATCTCGCTGGGCCTGGATGGATTTGTGGAGCTGCACGGCGACCGTTACTTTGGCGACGACGCCGCTGTGGTGGCTGGCATTGGCTGGAAGGACGGGCGCCCCGTAACGGTCATCGCCATCGAGCGCGGCACCACGACCAAAGAGCGTATGCGCCGCAACTTTGGCATGGCGCATCCCGAGGGCTACCGTAAAGCGCGTCGCCTGATGCGCCAAGCCGAAAAGTTTGGTCGGCCGGTTCTGTGCCTGGTCGATACTTCGGGCGCGTTTTGCGGCATCGGTGCCGAGGAACGCGGTCAGGGCGAGGCTATCGCCCAGAATCTCATGGAGATGAGCGGCCTTAAGACGCCGATTGTCTCGGTGGTAACAGGCGAGGGCGGCTCTGGTGGCGCGCTGGCGCTGTCCGTGGCCGACCGCATCCTGATGCTCTCGAGCTCGGCCTATTCGGTCGTGAGCCCCGAGGCCTGTGCGTCGATTCTGTGGAAGGATACCGAGCGCGCGAATGAGGCCGCCGAGGCGCTTAAGCTCACGGCTCCCGATCTGTTGGCGCTCGGTATCATCGACGGCATTGTTGACGATAGGGGTCTGTCGCATGAGGAGATCGCCGGCGCCGTCATGTCCTCGGCATTTGATGCCTTCGATACGCTTGGGCGGCTCGACGACGCGACCCTCACAAACCTCCGCTACGAAAAGTACCGCGCAATCGGTCAGTATCGCACGATGTGACAAAGGGACAGTCCGCATGTCACATTGGGAAAGGGTTCCTGTGTCACAAGTTTCTAACACCTCGTTTACAACGACGGTCTCATCAAACGCCATGGCTGTGGTGGATTATCTGTCCAAAAGCATGATGTCGGCGCTGCCGTTTATTGTCTGCGCGGCGTTGTTCCGCACCGTCGCCGTCATTATGGGCGAAGGCATGCTGGGCCTGTGGTCTGCCGATTCCGATATCTATCGCCTGTTCTACAGTTGGCTCTATAACGCCGGTTACTACTTTTTGCCCATTTATCTTGGTTGGGCGGCCGCCCGCCAGCTCGGTTGCTCGGAGCAGCTGGGCATGATGCTGGGCGGCGTATTGATTGCGCCCGATCTGCTTAAGCTCGTCGATGCCGCATCGACGACGGGGGCATCGATGACTTCCGTGTATGGCCTGCTTCCCGCGCCGGTCAACGATTACACGACGACTGTTATTCCGATTCTCATCTCGGTACCCGTGCTTTGGCAAGTGGAGTGTTTCTTTCAGCGCGTTATCCCTAAGGCCGTGGCGTTTTCGTTTGTTCCGTTTGCGACCATGCTTGTTATGGTTCCGGTTTCGCTGTGTATTACGGCGCCGGCGGGCAGCTATTTGGGCATGCTGTTGGGCCAGCTTATGTTTATGCTTGGCAATTCCGGTGGCATCGTGTCGCTGTTCACGCTCATGGGGCTTGCCGCGGGCTGGGAGTTCCTTAAGATCGCGGGCGTCAGCAACGTTGTCCTATCGCTCGCCTATGCGCAGTTTATGAGTGTGGGAACGGATTCGTGCATCCTGATCGCCGCGACGATGGCAACGTTTGCCGTTTGGGGCATGCCCTTCGGCGCGTCGCTCCGCGTTGCGGATAAGGACGAGAAGACGCTCATGCTGGGCTATTCAATCTCGGGTGTTCTTGGCGGCGTAAGCGAGCCGGCGCTGTACGGTTGCGGCTTTAAATATGGCAGGTGCCTGACGTGCATGGCCATTGGCGGCGCCGTCGGAGGCCTTGTTGCGGCCGTGGGCCACGTTACGGCCTATACCATCGGCATGACGAATGTCCTCATGGTCATTGGCTTTGCCACGGGCGGCATCCCGAACCTGCTGTGGTGCTGCGCTGCCAGCGGTACGGCATTTGCGGTGTCTGCGGCGCTGAGCTACTGCTTTGGCGTGGTGCCGGCGAAGGGACAGGCGACGGGGGACGGAGGCGATTCGCCCGAAACAGTGGCGAGCGCTGCTGAAGTAAGCGCATAAACCTGTGCGACAAAAGGACGATCCCTTTGTCGTGTTCCAAGGCCGTGGCTCGTGTGGGCTGCGGCCTTTTGTATCTTGAGGACAAAGTGGCTACACTACAATCCGTTTGAGCAATAGATATATAGGTAGTACCGTGGGGGCGGATGTAGATGGTCGAGTGGATTGTTGGGCGCGCACAGGGCGATCGTGCGCGTGTGGGCACGTTAGCGGGCATGGTGTGTATTGTCGCCAATGTTGCGCTTTGTGCTGCGAAGGGTGCAATTGGTGTGGTTTCGGGATCGGTTTCGATTGTTGCGGATGCCATGAACAACCTGTCCGATGCCAGCTCGAATATCGTGAGCGTGCTGGGCTTTAAGCTGGCGAGCAAGCCGGCCGACCCCGAGCATCCTTACGGCCACGGTCGCTACGAGTATCTCTCGGGTCTGGTCGTGGCGGCACTCGTGCTGCTGATTGGCGTTGAGCTGGTGAAGTCCTCGGTCGAGCGCGTCATCCACCCCGAACCTGTCGAGTTCTCGCTTGCCCTGGTGGCAGTTCTAGTGCTTTCGATGGTCGTAAAGCTCTGGATGGCGGCCCTCAACCAAAAGCTCGGCGACCGTATCGAGTCCGAGACACTGCATGCGACGGCTCAGGATTCCAAGAACGATGTCCTTGCCACGGGTGCCGTGCTGGCGTGCGCAGTTGTTTCGCAGGTGACGGGCATCAATCTTGACGCTTGGGTCGGCCTTGCCGTTGGTGCCTATATTGGCTGGAGCGGTTTTGAACTCATCCAGGATACGGTGAGCCCGCTTTTGGGCCAGACGCCCGATCCTAAGCTGGTCAAGCACATTCGAGACAAGATCATGAGCTATCCCGGCGTTTTGGGCGTTCACGATTTGATGGTTCACGACTACGGCCCGGGCAGGAAGTTCGCAAGCGCTCACGCCGAGATGGCGGCCGAAGCCAGCCCGATGGAAAGTCACGACACGCTCGACAATATTGAGCAGGCGTTTAGGAACGAAGACGGCATGATTGTCACGCTCCATTACGACCCCATCGTGACCGACGACCCCAAGGTGGCGAGCATGCGTTTACGCATTAACGCAATGGCTCAGGAGATCGATAGCCGCCTTTCGATTCACGACCTTCGCTGCGTGCCGGGTCCTACGCACACCAACGTGATCTTTGACTGCGTGCGTCCCTCAGATCTGCAGATGAGTGCCGAAGACGTAAAGCACGCGCTGGCACAACGAGTCGAATCGGAATACCCCAAGTCGATTGCCAAGATTACGATCGACGAAGACTACGTAGGCCATACCCACGAGTAGGGCTGCGCCGGTAAAGCAAGTTATACAGAAGGGGAGAATATGAAGAGGCTGTATCTGCTCCGCCACGGCCAGACAGAATTCAACGTTAAAAAGCTCGTCCAGGGTCGCTGCGATTCACCGCTCACCGATTTGGGCCGTCAGCAAGCCGGGATGGCAGCCGCATGGCTCAAAGCCCACAACGTCGTTCCCGACAAAGTGGCCTCATCACCCTTAGGCCGAGCCATGGACACAGCTCAGCGCGTCGCATGCGAGCTCCTCGGCCCGGACGCAGCAGTCGAGCCCTGCGAAGGCATCATCGAGCGCTGCTATGGAACCTTCGAGGAAGGCCCGCACGACGCGCTGCCCACCGACGTCTGGGATCCAGGCGAAGATCTGGTCCCCTTTGGAGGAGAGGGAAGCAAAGCGTTGCAAGAACGCATGGTAGCCACCCTCACCAATCTCATGAGCGCCGATGGTATCGAAACCCTCCTAGCAGTAAGCCACGGCAGCGCCAGCCGCCAATTCATCAAAGCTGCAGCCCCAGAGGGCTTCGAACTCCCAGCAAAACTCCCCAACTGCGCCATCATGATCTTCGATTTCGATGAGGCAAAGCCACAAGCAGAAGGCGAGCCAATGCAATGCAAGTTCACCCTCCAGCAAATAGTGGACCCCCAACAAAGTCATTAGCCTGAGCGAGCAAGGTTTAGCAGACATCAACGTGGCGTTCCCAGTGTGCGGCGGAGGGGGCGGGCCTGAGACATATTAAGGTTGTCGCGAGTTCCGCACGAACAGGAGAGCACTTAATGTGCTCTCCGTCGTGAGCAGGACTGTAGAGCAGCAACCTTAATATGTCTCAGGCCCGCCCCCTCCGCCGCACACTGGGAACGTGCCACGCACTTTACCTGCGTAAACAATGTGAGTGAAATATGAATCTCGATGGATACGCCCGCAGCCGTGTATACTAAACAGCTGTGTGAAACCAGGGGAGTATTCTGGCTGGACAAAATGCCTGCTTAATAGGGTTGTCAGGTAGTCCGGACGCAATACAAGGCTGGGGAGCACGTCGTGTAAGTAGTGGTCCTCTAGGGGCGTACGCTCGGTGGTGTACGCATTGTCCCAAGACCACGCGAGAGTTGGGATCATATCTTGATCAGCATGATTCTCGGCCGCAAGATTGGCATGACCCAGGTTTGGGACGAGGACGACAACGTCGTTCCCGTCACGGTCATCCAGGCTGGCCCCTGCGCTGTCTCGCAGGTTAAAACTCAGGCAACCGACGGCTATGACGCCGTCCAGATCGGTTTCGGCGACATCAAGGCCAAGAACGTGAACAAGCCCATGGCTGGTCACTTCGCCAAGGCTGGCGTCGAGCCTGTCCGTTTCCTTCGTGAGGTCCGCGTCGAGAACGGCGAGGAGCACAAGGTCGGCGAGGTTGTCACCGTCGCTGATTTCGCTGATGTCGAGAAGGTCGACGTCATCGGTACCTCCAAGGGTAAGGGCTTCCAGGGTCGCATCAAGCGCTGGGGTCAGCGCCGCGGTCCTATGACGCATGGTTCTCACTTCCAGCGTCACCCCGGTTCTATCGGTCAGTGCGCCTATCCTGCGCGCGTCCTCAAGGGCGTCAAGATGGCCGGTCACATGGGTAACGAGCGCGTTACCGTCAAGAACCTTTCCGTTGTCCGCATCGATGCCGAGCAGAACCTCATCTTGGTCAAGGGCGCTGTCCCGGGTGCCAAGAATGGTCTCGTCGCCATCCGTATGGCCTAAGGGCCCAGCCCATTTAGCCCAGCGTCATACCAAGGAGAACACTTAAATGGCAAAGTTTGAAGTAAAGAACAGCGAGGGCAAGAAGGTCGCCGAGGCCGAGCTCGCCGCTGAGGTGTACGGCATCGAGCCGAACATCCACGTTATGCACCACATCGTCAAGTGCCAGATGGCCTCTTGGCGTCAGGGCACCCAGTCCGCTAAGGGCCGCTCTGAGGTTTCCGGTGGCGGCAAGAAGCCTTGGCGTCAGAAGGGCACCGGCCGTGCCCGCCAGGGTTCCATCCGTGCTGCCCAGTGGCGTCACGGTGGCGTCGTCTTCGCCCCCAAGCCCCGTTCCTACGCTAAGCGTATGAACAACAAGGAGGTCAAGCTGGCTATGCGCTCCGCGCTGTCCGCCAAGCTGGCCGATGGCGAGCTCGTGCTCGTCGACGACTACGGCTTCGAGAAGCCTTCCACCAAGGCTGCCGTCGCCATGCTCAAGGCTCTCGGCCTTGAGGGCAAGCGTCTGACCATCATCGTTCGCGATGAGGACGTCAACGCCTACCTGTCGTTCCGCAACATTCCCAAGACGTTCATCATCACTGCCGACGAGGCCAACACCTACGATCTCGTCAACAACAACGCTGTGCTGATGCCCGCCGACATCGCCGCTCACTTCGGGGAGGTGCTTGCATAAATGACCGCCCACGAGATCATCATCCGTCCGATCGTGTCCGAGCGTTCCTTCTCCGGCATGGAGCTGAACAAGTACACGTTCGAGGTCGCCAAGGATGCTAACAAGTATCAGATCAAGGACGCTGTCGAGGAGATCTTCGGCGTCAAGGTCGTTCGCGTGAACACCCTGACGGTCAAGCCCAAGACCAAGCGCGTGCGCTATGTCGCCGGCAAGACCCGTTCTTGGAAGAAGGCCATCGTCACGCTGGCCGAGGGCGACACCATCGAGGTCTTTGGCAACCAGGCCTAAGACTCGCTGCTGTTGAGTGAGCTCATGCCTCCCAAATAGGGGAGGCGAGAGCTCAAGGTTTTGGGCGTATAAAATGGACACGCCCGGAACCGTGTATACGTCCGGTGTCATCGCACCCGAGGCAGAACCTCGAATCCCTGTCTGTGATGGCTAACGGATTCCTATTGAAAGGGATTGTAATGGCTGTAAAGCACCTTAAGCCGACCTCCGCTGGTAGGCGTTGGCAGACGATCTCCGATTTCTCCGAGATCACCTGCACCAAGCCCGAGAAGTCTCTTCTCGAGCCCCTGCCCAAGAAGGCCGGTCGTAACAACAACGGCCGCATCACCACCCGCCACCAGGGCGGCGGCGTGAAGCGTCGTTACCGCGTGATCGACTTCAAGCGCAACAAGGACGGCGTGCCCGCCAAGGTTGCCACGATCGAGTACGATCCGAACCGTTCCGCTCGCATCGCTCTGCTGCACTACGCTGACGGTGAGAAGCGCTACATCCTGGCCCCCAAGGGCCTCGAGGTCGGTCAGACCATCATGTCCGGTTCTGACGCCGACATCAAGCCGGGCAACGCTCTGCCCCTCGCCGACATCCCCGTCGGTACGCTCATCCACGCCGTCGAGTTCCAGCCGGGCAAGGGCGCTGCTATCGCCCGTTCCGCCGGTAACTCCTGCCAGCTGATGGGTAAGGAGGGCAAGTACGCTATCGTCCGTATGCCTTCCTCCGAGATGCGCCGCATCCTCGTTACCTGCCGCGCCACCGTCGGTGAGGTCGGCAACGCCGATCACTCCAACATCGTCATCGGCAAGGCCGGCCGTAAGCGTCACATGAACGTGCGCCCGACCGTCCGCGGTACCGTCATGAACCCTGTCGACCACCCGCACGGCGGTGGCGAGGGCAAGAACCACACCTCTGGTCGTCCCTCCGTTACCCCCTGGGGTAAGCCGACGAAGGGCCTTCGTACGCGCAAGAAGAAGAAGGTCTCGAACCAGCACATCATTCGTCGCCGTAAGAAGTAATTTCGGATACCGAGTTTTAGGAGAAAGCACTTATGAGCAGAAGTCTCAAAAAGGGCCCGTTCGTGGAGACTCGCCTTCTCTCGCGTATCACCGCGATGAACGAGGCTGGCAAGAAGGACGTCGTGAAGACCTGGTCCCGCGCGTCCACCATCTTCCCCGAGATGGTTGGTCACACCATCGCCGTCCACGACGGCCGCAAGCATGTGCCCGTGTATGTTACCGAGTCCATGGTTGGTCACAAGCTCGGCGAGTTCGCGCCGACTCGTACGTTCCGTGGCCACAAGGCCAAATAGGGGGTTAACCGTAAATGGCAACTAAGTCTATTGAAACTGAGGCCACCGAGGTTCGCGCCGTCGCTAAGTACGTGCGTGTTTCCCCCAGCAAGGCCCGCCTGGTGGTCGATCTGATCCGCCGCAAGCCTGTCGCTCAGGCCTTCGACATCCTCCACTTCTGCGACCGCGCCGTCGCCGTGGATGTCGAGAAGGTTCTCCGTTCCGCCGTTGCGAACGCCGAGAACAACAACGGTCTGCGTGCCGACAACCTGGTTGTCGCCGCTGCCTATGTTGACGAGGGTCCGACGCTTAAGCGCATCCGTCCCCGCGCCAAGGGTTCCGCTTCTCGCATTCTGAAGCGTACTTCCCACATCACCGTCGTCGTTGCTCCTCGAAAGGAGGCGTAAAGCTGTATGGGTCAGAAAGTCTACCCCACCGGCTTCCGTCTTGGCATCACCGAGAACTGGCGCTCCCGCTGGTTCGCAGAGAAGGATTACGCTAAGACCCTCGGTAACGATCTCGAGATCCGCAGGTACCTCGAGAAGCGTCTTTCCCGCGCAGCTGTCTCCCGCGTCGAGATCGAGCGCGCTGGCGACAAGGTGAAGGTCATCATCCTCACCGCTCGCCCCGGCGTTGTCATCGGTAAGAAGGGTGCCGAGATCGATACCCTTCGCACCGAGCTCGAGAAGGTCGCTGGCGTCTCCAAGGGCCAGCTCTCCGTCGACGTTGTCGAGATCAAGCGCCCCGAGCTCGACGCCAACCTCGTTGCTCAGTCCATTGCTGAGCAGCTCGAGGGCCGCGTTGCCTTCCGTCGTGCTATGCGCAAGGCTGTCCAGTCCGCCCGCAAGGCCGGCGCTAAGGGCATCCGTATCCAGTGCTCCGGTCGTCTCGGCGGTGCCGAGATGGGCCGTCGTGAGTGGTACCGCGAGGGTCGCGTGCCTCTGCATACCCTCCGTGCCAAGATCGACTACGGCACGGCTGTCGCCAGCACCACCATGGGCGCTTGCGGCGTGAAGGTCTGGATCTACCTGGGCGAGAAGCTCCCGGGCCAGCCTGTTCCCAACCCTGCACTCGAGGGCTCTTCCCGTCCTCGTCGTCGTAACTCCGAGAGGAGGGGTCAGTAGTGCTTGCCCCTAAGCGTATTCTTCACCGCAAGGTGCAGCGTGGCTCCATGAAGGGCCAGGCCAAGGGTAATACCGAGCTGCATTTCGGCGAGTTTGGTATCCAGGCTCTCGAGGCCCATTGGATCACCAACCGTCAGATCGAGGCCGCTCGTATTGCCATGACCCGCTACATGAAGCGTGGCGGTCGTGTCTACATCACGATCTTCCCCGATAAGCCCATCACCAAGAAGCCTGCCGAGACTCGCATGGGTTCTGGTAAGGGTAACCCCGAGGAGTGGGTGGCCGTCGTCAAGCCCGGCCGCATCATGTTCGAGGTCAAGGGCGTGCCCGAGGAGGTCGCTCGCGAGGCTCTGCGTCTTGCACAGCACAAGCTTCCCATCAAGACCAAGATTGTTGCTGCTAAGAACGCTGAGCAGCGCATCGAGAAGGAGATGGCTGAGGAGGCCGCTCTCGAGGCCAAGTGGGCTGCTGAGGACGCCGCCGCCGCCAAGGAGGAGAACTAATGAAGCCCGCAGAGATTCGTGAGCTCTCGGACGCTCAGCTCGTTGAGAAGCTGAAGGAAATGCGCGACGAGCTCTTTAACCTTCGTTTCCAGATGGCCACCAGCCAGCTGGACAACACCGCTCGCGTCAACACCGTGAAGAAGGACATCGCTCGCGTCCTCACGGAGCAGCGCGCCCGCGAGATCGCAGCGGAGAAGTCCGCTGTCGCCGAGTAGGACCTAAGGAGAGAACATGACTGATTCGCGTAACTCGCGTAAGGTCCGTACGGGTGTCGTTACCTCCGTCTCCGGTGCCAAGACCATTGTTGTCACCATCACCGAGCGCAAGCGTCACCCCAAGTACGGCAAGATGATGACCAGCTCCAAGAAGCTGCACGCTCACGACGAGGAGTGCACGGCTGGCGTGGGCGATACCGTCCGCGTTATGGAGACCCGTCCTATGTCCAAGATGAAGCGTTGGCGCCTCATCGAGGTCGTCGAGCGCGCTAAATAAGCAGTCGCTCTTACGACTTGTACGTTTCCGAAGATGTGCGTATGCCTGGTTTGCATACCACAGGCCGTATAAAGGCTGCGCACCTCTCTTCGGTTCTTAGTTCGGAGGAACATCTACCATGATTCAGATGCAAACCATGCTGAACGTCGCCGACAACTCCGGCGCTCGCAAGATTCGCTGCATCAAGGTGCTTGGCGGTTCCAAGCGTCGTTATGCAGGCATCGGCGATGTGTTCATCGGTGCTGTCCAGGAGGCTACCCCTGGCGCCAACGTCAAGAAGAAGGACGTTGTCCGTTGCGTCGTCGTTCGCACCGTTAAGGAGATCCGCCGCAAGGATGGCTCCTACATTCGCTTTGATGAGAACGCCTGCGTTGTCATCAACAACGATGGTTCGCCCGTCGGCACCCGTATCTTCGGGCCCGTCGCTCGCGAGCTTCGTGACAAGAAGTACATGAAGATCGTCTCGCTCGCTCCCGAGACCCTGTAGTTAGGGGAGATATATGTATATCAAGAAGGGCGATAAGGTCCAGGTTCTCTCTGGTAAGGATCGCGGCAAGCAGGGCGTTGTCCTGCGTGCTCTCCCCGCCGAGAACAAGGTCGTTGTCGAGGGCGTTTCGGTCGTCAAGAAGGCCGTCAAGCCCAACGCTGCCAACCAGCAGGGCGGCATCGTTTCGCAGGAGGCTCCCATCGACGCCTCCAACGTCAATCTCGTTTGCCCCGAGTGCGGTAAGGTCACCCGCGTCGGTCACGAGAAGGACGGCAAGAACAAGCTGCGCGTCTGCAAGAAGTGCGGCCACAAGTTCTAAGCTGCCCGCAACATCAAGTTGCTAGCAAAGGCCCGGATGCCCCACGGCACCCGGGCCTTTTTCTATCGCTACTCGATGGCTTCGGGTTTGCCGTCCCGTCATTCCGGTTGCATCCAGTTTTCGGTGCCGTCTCGAATCGAGTGCCGCCAGGTGACACCCTGTCGCGTTTCGTCGGCTTCGGTGACAAAAGCCGGGACAACTCCAAAAACTATTTTCGAACTCAGGGCTTTGAGTTTTTGTTTTAGTCCCAAAGGGCGCGGCGGGATGCCTTTGAAGGCTCGATAGCGCCGAAACGCCCGTTTTGAAACTCAAATGCCTTTTCGCGTGCAAGACGCCAGCTGCAATAGGAAGTGAATCAACGCAGGTGGCTTTCAAACAGTTTGCAAAACTGCAGGTCGCAGGTCTTCATTGCCAGTAGGAGAAATGAGTAGTCTCAGGTGGCTTGCTCATGAGTTGACTAACGGGATTTGAGATTACGCTGACGTCCGGAAACGCTTCGAACACGGCGTTAAGTTTTTGGGGTTTGGGCGCAGCCCCTGCACCCGCGAGCGCGGGCCTTAAGCCCGCCGAGAGAGTGACGCGTCGAAAACGAAAGGGAAAGAGAGAAGGGGCCGTTCCTATCATTCAGGTTGCGACCGAAGAAGACAAGGAGACCCTCTGAGCCTGAATGATGCCCCACAGACCGCGTCCGACCGAGCTCAAGCCGAGCTTTTCCTGACGTCCGCCTTCGCGGAGATGATGGCTGGATTGGCTATGGATTGGCAACACCAATTTGGACGATTCCGGGAGGGACGGTCCCGCCTCCCTGAACTCGACCGGCGACATGTAGCCCAGTGTCGAGTGGATTCTGAAGTTGTTGTACCAGTGCACGTAATCCGAGAGCTTGGCTCGGAGCTCGCGCGCCCCTCCTCGGTCCTGCGGAGTGGCCGACGATCTCCCCGTTGCAGAGGTCGACGAGCAGGCAGACGTAGTTCCACGATGCCCCGACGCGTACGCAGGCCAGGTCGCTGCATATTTGGGTGCGCGGCGCCCTGCCGCCGAAGCCGCGCGCGACGACGTTCGGCACGTCGGCCTCGTTGACCGCCCCGGGGTGCACCTTGAACCTCTTCCTGCCGTATGTGCCGGCCAGGCCGTTCTCCCTCATGATGCGGCAGACGCGGCGCCGGCTGACGGTAACGCCCGACCTCCTGGGCGACGCCTTGATCTTGCGCGATCCGTTCCGGCCCTTGCTGGCGGCATGCGCCGCCGCGGCCGCCGTCGCCCCCGACATTAAGGTCCTCGAGGGCCGCGTCGTCTCCGGCGACCAGTTCGTCTCGCCCGCGGAACAGAAGGAGCGCATCCTCGCGACCTTCGGCGACCTGTGCTGCGAGATGGAGGGCTGCACCATCGCGCAGGCCGCCTATCTCAACGGCGTGCCCCTCGTCGTCGTGCGCGCCATCAGCGACAAGCCCTGCGCCGAGGGCCAGGTCGTCGACTACAACACCTTCGAGAAGAAGGCCGCCTGCGACTGCGCCCGCATCGCCGCGCGCATGGTTAAGCTTTAGGCCCTGCGCGCCGGGGCCCTTCTTTATGTTGGGACCCCGGCGCGCAGGGCCCTTTCCAAAGCGAAGTGTCGAGCCGAAGTGTTGAGCGTCGGCCCTGAATGTTCAATGGCCGTTGTTTTCTGCCCCTCAAGTGGTGGACTTTTCCTCGGGGCTGTTGATTCCCCCACGCGCCCCTTTCCGTTCTCTGTGTTCCCCTTATACTCCTTGTACGAGGAGGTAAGAAGTCATGGACAAGACCGCACAGGACAGCTTGGCAAAGAAACCCGTCGACATGAGGGACAGGATTCTCGAGCATCTCGAGGCCCTCACCTCTGCCGTCTCGCTCGACGACCTTGCCCGTCTGTCCACCTCCGACATCGCCGAGACGCTCATCATCTCCAGGAGCCTGGCGAGCCAGTACCTCAACGACCTTGTTCGCGCCGGCTTTGTGGTTAAGGTGGCGGGCAGGCCTGTCCGTTATTTTCATCGCCGCGCGTTCCAGAAGCGTTTTCAGGTAAAGCTCTCTGCAAGCGAGTACGCCTCGCTCGCCGACCTCATCCAGGCGACGGGAATCGCCGATCACCGCGACTTCGCGCGTGCCGTGGGCTTCGACCTGAGCCTCAGCTCCGTTGTCGAGCAGTGCAAGGCTGCGGTTCAGTACCCTCCGTTTGGCCTGCCCATCCTCTTGAGCGGCGGCGTGGGTGTCGGTAAGTCTTTCCTTTCTCGCCTTGTGTACGAGTACGGCAAGAACCAGGGCTTGCTGTCCCGCGACTCCTCCTATGTGCGCATCGACTGCGCCGGGGTCCCGGACGCCGCCTCGTTCAACGGGCTTCTTGACGAGTCGATCGCGAAATCGCGCGGGGGTGTGGTCTTTGTCAACGGCATCGAGGCACTCTCTCCCTCTGCGATGGAACACTGCCTTGCGACGGCCCTCGGGCTCGATGCCTCCCAGGATGCGCCGCGCGCTCGCCTCGTTCTTTCGACGACGCTTTCCGCCGATGACCCGAAGGTTTCCTCGGCCTACAGCAAAATGCCCATCTGTGCCCGCGTCCCCTCACTCAAGGAGCGGACCCCCGAGGAGCGCGAGGATCTCATCTTGAGCTTCCTGCGCAGCGAGGGGTGCCGAATCGGTTCTGATGTGAAGATCAGCCGCGGCGCATACCGTTGCCTCGTGAACGCGGACTTTTCCGATAACATCGCCGGCTTGCGCGCCTGCGTGACGAACTGCTGCGCCAAAGCGTTCCTCAATCGCGAGGGCGACTACGTCGTCGTTCGCCCGTATCTTCTTCCCAGCGGGCTCCTCTCCTCCGCGCAGATCGATCAACAGCCCGACGATGGCGTTCTGATCGACGCGTCCCTGGATGCCGCCGAGAGCACAGGGCCGGTCGAGCAGGCGCTCGATGCCCTGTGCTCTCTCGATGAGCGATTCTGCGCCGGGGAGCTCTCTGTCTCCGAGCTTGTCTCGCAAGCTGTCTCCGCTGTGCGCGGCGTTGAGGATCACTTGATCTTCGGCCACGGCGTCGCCTCATCGAGGTCGCGCGCCTTCGAGCGCGTCGTGGGCGCGGTCCTTGCCGACGCAGGCTCTTCTTATGGCATCGAGCTTTCGAGGAAGGTCACTTTTCTACTGGCCCAGGAGATTTGCCTGCAGTTGTGGCCGGGCATCGGCCTGGCTAAGCGAAAGTCTGCCTGTGCGGAGCAAATTTCCCATCTCCTCGGTGCCGTGACCTCCGAATTGCCGTTTGCCTCGAGCGTCTCCGATCAGGTCGCCGCAGACATGGAAGGGGCGCTCGGAATCTCGCTCGATCACTTCACGAAGACGCTTCTGACGTTGTGCGTCGCATCGGAGTCTCGCGACGCGAAGGCCCTTCGGACGCTCTGCGTCATCTTGTCACACGGCTACTCGACGGCGACGAGCATCGCCGACGCGGCGAACCGTATGCTCGGCGTGCATGTGTACGAGGCGGTCGACATGCCCTACGACCAGCAGCTGAAGGACATCGTCGGTCCGCTCCAGCGCCTCGTCGACCGCCATTCCTACTGCACCGGGGTCGTGTTTCTTGTTGACATGGGCTCTTTGGAGGAGGCCTATAAGGCCCTCGAGAACGTTACCGACTCCACCATCGGGGTGGTGAACAACGTCTCCACCGGGCTCGCGCTCGAGATCGGGTCCGGGCTGCTCGGCGGCAAGTCCATCGCCGAGGTTCTTGGCGATGCGACCGCCGTGTGCGTGACGCACTGCAAGGTAATCGAGCGCGTCAACCGCGAGGACGCCATCGTCTTCTGCTCCGAGTCCGGGGTCGACGCGGCCGAGAGGATACGTCAGCTCGTCTCGCAGAGCCTCCCGCGCACCATAGGCGCGCGCCTGCTCACGAGGCCCTTCAAGCAGCTTGCCGCGAACGGGTCGAACGACGCCGTTTTCTCCGAGCACCGCGTCTGCGCCGTCATCGGCACGGGAGACCCCAGGATTGCCTCCGTTCCCTTCGTCGCCCTCGAAGACATTATGTCGACGGCGTCCGCCTCGAAGGTCGATGCCGTGTTCGGCAGGTGCTCGACGTCTCCGAGCTCGCTTCTTTCCACGAGAAGCTGCTTTCGAATATGACGCTGCAGAACGTTATCCGCTCCATCACCATCCTCGACCCGGAGCGGCTGTTCCACGAGATCGAGAGCGCCGTGCACGAGCTTCAGCGCAGAACGGGCGAGAAGATCAGCAGCAACGCCATCATCGGGCTGTACGTTCACCTCTGTTGCCTCGTCGAGCGCCTCGTCACCCGCAACCCCATCGAGACCTACGTCGGCCAGGATCGCTTCGAGGAAGAGCACGCCGACTTCATCGAGTCCTTCAGGCAGAGTTTCTCGAGCATCTCGACGCGCTATCGCGTGGAGGTTCCTGTAAGCGAGATCGCCTACGTCTTCGACTACATCAGCGTGAGCGCCGCCCCGGCGCGAGAGGAGCGTCTCGGCTCCTCGAGCCTCCTGTTCGACGAGTGACCCCCCGCGCCGTCACGAGCTGACCGCGCGTCTTCAATAATCCGATAATCCCTCGCCCGGCGCGAATCCGGATAGCGCCAAGGCAGTGCTGAATGAAAAACTTGATTTGATAGGAGCAAACATGAGTGTTGTTATGGCACGAATCGACAATCGCCTGCTTCACGGCATCATCGTGACGCAGTGGGCCCCGGTGTCGGGCGCAACCCGAGTCATGGTCATCGACGACAAGGTCGCCGGCGACGAGGTCCTGAAGTCCACCATGAGGATGGCGCGCCCCGCGGGCATGGCCGTCTCGATCATCTCCGAGGAGACCGCGCTCAAGAACTTCGCGGCGGGCAAGTACGACCGCGAGAAGGTCTTTGTCATCGCCAAGGAACCCGAGACGATGCTTCACCTGGTCGAGTCGGGCATCGAGCTCCCGTCGCTGATCGTCGGCGGCTCTCTTGTCAAGGAGGGCGGCGTCCAGCTCACCCAGCGCGCCTATGCCTCTGCCGAGAACGTCCAAAGCTACAAGGCGCTCATCGCCCACGGCGTCAAGGTGACGGCACAGTTCGTGCCCGCCGACAAGCCCGTCTCCGTCGCCGACCTCATCTAAGGAGGGATCATGGTCAACTTCACTATCCTGCAGGTCGTCCTTTTGACCCTGCTTGCCTTCATCAAGCACGTGGACTACTACGGCATCCCGATGATCTTCGTCAACTATGCCGTCTTCTGGGGCCTTATCACCGGCGTGGTCATGGGCGACTGGCAGACCGGCCTCGTCATCGGCGGCACCATCCAGCTCATGCAGCTCGGCGTCGCGGGCTTCGGCGGCTCGTCGATTCCCGATTACGGCACGATGGCCATCATCGCCACCGCCTACGGCGTGACCCTGGGCTCCGACACGGGCCTCGCCATCGGCCTGCCGGTCGGCATGCTCGGCATCCAGCTCGACGTCGTCGTCAAGATCCTCAACGGCTTTGTCGTCGAGAAGTCCCAGAAGTTCTGCAACGAGGGTAAGTTCAATCAGATGAACGCCATCCTGTGGGTCTGCCCCGCGCTCTTCGGCCTGTGCGCCGCCCTGCCCGTCTTTGTCTCCGTGACGCTCGGCCAGCCCGCCGTCAACTGGCTCCTCGAGGTCATGCCCCAGTGGTTCCTCTCCGGCCTCACCCTCGCCGGCAAGATGCTCCCGGCCATCGGTATCGCCATGCTGCTCCGCTACATGCCAACCGCCAAGTACTTCCAGTACCTGCTCGCCGGTTTCTTCCTCTCGGCCTTCCTGAACGTGCCCATCATCGGTGCCGCCATCGTCGGCGTTGCCCTCGCGATCGCGTTCTATCAGCGTGCCGAGAAGGACGCCGAGCTCACCGCCCACGCTTCCGCAGACGCCTTCATCGGAGAGGATGAGTAACCATGGAAAACGAGAACATCACCGTCGCCGAGGGCAAGCCCTCCGGCTATAAGGTCACCAAGAAGGACCTGCGCAACGCGAACTGGCGCTGGCTCATGAGCGTGTGCACCTTCAACTACCAGACCCAGCAGGGCGCCTCGGTCGCCTACGCCCTCTCGCCGATCCTGAGGAAGATCTACACGAACGACGAGGACTATAAGCAAGCGCTCAACAACCACTTCCGCTACTACAACACCCAGCCTTGGCTCGCCGCCATCATCCTCGGCGCCTGCGTGGCCATGGAGGAGCGTGACGGCCTCGCGGCGGCGGACGCCGTCCAAGACCTGAAGATCGGCACCATGGGACCGCTCGCCGGCGTCGGCGACTCCCTGCTCATGACCATGATCCCGACCATCATGGGCTCCATCGCCGCCTACATGGCCATCGAGGGCAACCCCGTGGGAGCCGGCATCTGGTTCGCGCTCATCCTGGCCATCTTCTGGGTCCGCATGCACGCCCTCGAGTTCGGCTACAAGCAGGGTGTGAAGCTCGTCACCGACTTCAGCGAGAAGCTTCCCAACCTCACTGCCGCCGCCTCCGTGCTCGGCCTCACCGTGGTCGGCTGCCTCATCGCCTCGGTCATCGGCGTCACCTGCCCGATTAGCTTCAGCTTCGGCGACGTCTCGATGGAGATTCAGCCGCTGCTCGACAAGATCCTGCCTGCCATGATCCCCGCCGCCATCACGGGAAGCGCGTATTACCTTCTTACCAAGAAGAACGCGAGCATGACGGCCCTCATCCTCGTGGTGATCGTCCTCGCGATGGTCGCCTCCGCCGCCGGCATCCTCGCCTAGCTTCGACCCAAGAGATTGGTGAATCAATGAGAAAGATAGTTGTGGCGAGCCATTCCCTTCTCGCCCAGGGCTTCAAGGACACCCTCGAGTTCCTTACGGGTAAGAGCGACGCCGTCACCGCCGTTTGCGCCTACGTGAACGACAACGGCGAGGGGCTCGACGCGGCGGTCGAGGCGGCGCTTTCGGGCACTGACGAGGTCGTCGTCCTTACCGACGCGCTCGGCGGCAGCGTGAACCAGCGCTTCTCCCGCTTCGCCTCCGACCGGATCCACGTGATCGCGGGTGTCAACCTCCCGCTCGCCATGACGGTCGCGCTCGCGCGCCCCGACGAGAAACTCGACTTCGACGCCCTCGTCGACGAGGCGCGCCAGCAGATCGTCTACGTGAACGGTGCCAGTTCCGCCGAGTGTGAAGACGACGAATAGAGGAGGTCGACGATGAGAGAGTTCCTTAAAGACGTGTGGATGCACGGCGGTGAAGAAAGCCGCGCCATCACCCCCGAGAACATCACGGGCGAGAAGGGCCACGCCGCCATGTCGGCCAGCCACCTCGGCGTCGGCCGCAAGGGCTCGTGCTGCGTGCCCCTTGAGTCCGGCGAGACCATCACGCTCGCGGACATCGAGGGCCCCGGCATCATCCGCCACATCTGGATGACCGTCCCCGACAAGACCGCCGCCGGCAGCTTCGTCATGCGCGACCTCGTGCTGCGCTTCTACTGGGACGACGAGGAGACCCCCTCGGTCGAGTGCCCTGTCGGCGACTTCTTCTGCAACGGCTTCGGTGAGCGCGCCATCGTCAACTCGATGCCCATCTGCGTGAACCCGACGGGCGGCATGAACTGCTACTTCGAGATGCCCTTCAGGAAGCACGCCAAAGTCACGCTTACGAGCGAGCACCCCGGGTTCATTAAGTACATCTTCTACACGTTCAACTACGCGCTCACCGACGTGCCGGACGACGCCATGTACTTCCACGCCCGTTTTAACCGCGAGCGCAGCACCCGCAGGGGCGTCGACTACACCGTGCTCGACGGCGTGCGCGGTAAGGGCTACTACGTCGGCACCTACATGGCCCTGTGCGCCCTGGAGCGCTATTGGTGGGGCGAGGGCGAGATGAAGTTCTTCCTCGACGGCGACGAGGAGTTCCCCACGGTCACCTCGACGGGAGCCGAGGACTACTTTGGCGGTGCCTGGGCCTTCCTCGACAGGCCGCCCCACGCGCTGCCCGAGGCGCAGTGCTTCAACACACTGTTCGCCGGCTACCCGTACCGCTCGACGCGCGACGCCACGCGCGACCGCTTCAGCGCGGGCAAGCCGAACCCGAACCCGATGCTCGCGACCAACGACGACGCGCTGCCCAGGCACGGCCTCTACAGGTGGCACCTTCCCGACCCGATCTCGTTCAAGGAGGACCTGCGCGTGACGTTCCAGGACCTCGGCAACGACGACATCAAGCTCTACGAGCGCGAGGACGACATCTCCACCGTCGCCTACTGGTACCAAAGCGAGCCGCACGCCGTGCTCGCCCCGTTTGCCGCAAGGCAGGACCGCGTGCCCAGGTAGGGTCGCCTCGAAACAAGCCAACGTTATGGGCGTCCGCGGTTGACCATGACTGCGGGCGTCCCTTTGTAAGGAGGATCACATGAGCGAAAAGCAAATGAGGCTCGGCGCCCTCGAGGCCGGCGGGACCAAGATGGTCTGTGCCGTGGTGTCGGCGACGGCGAGGTCCTCGACCGTATGGAGACCCCGACGCTTGCGCCCGCCGAGACCGTCCCGCAGATGATCGAGTGGTTCGCCGCCCGCGATGTGGACGCGTTGGGCATCGGCGCCTTCGGCCCGACCTGCGTCGACCCCGCCGACGAGCGCTACGGCTCCATCCTCCAAACGCCCAAGCTCGCGTGGCGAGGCTATGGTCTTCGCGCCGCGTTTGCCGACGCCCTCGGGATTCCGGTGGCCTACGATACGGACGTGAACGTTGCCTGCCTCGGCGAAGCGGTCTTCGGCTGCTGCAAGGGGCTCAAGGACGCCGTCTACGTGACCATCGGCACCGGCGTGGGCGCGGGCGTCATGTGCGCGGGCAGGCTCCTTCACGGCATGCTGCACCCCGAGGCCGACCACATGCTGGTAAGGACCCGTCCCACCGAGGAAGGACGCTGCGTCCGCCCGAGCCACGCGAGCTGCCTCGAGGGCCTCGCCTCCGGCCCCGCCATCGCCGCGCGCTGGGGAAAGCCCGCGGCCGAGCTCGCGGACAACGATGAGGTGTGGATGCTCGAGGGGGATTATCTGGGGCAGATGTGTGCGAACCTCGTGCTCATGTACTCGCCTCACCGCATCGTCCTCGGCGGCGGCGTGATGCACCAGGAGCAGCTCTACGGCATCGTCCGCAAGAAGACCCTCGAATATCTGGGTGGCTACATCCAGACCGCCGAGCTTAAGGACATGGAGAGCTACATCTGCGCCCCGGGCTGCGGCGGCGACCAAGGAATCCTCGGCGCGGCCGAGCTGGCAAGAAGGGCGCTCGCGTAACTTGCGCTCTCTCCGCCATACAACGCGTTAAGAAAAGACGAGCGCTTCTTGCCAATTGGGCGGCAAGAAGCGCTCGTCTTTTGCATTTGTTTTTGGGCAGAACGCCCCGCCTCCGCTAGAGTCCCTGGACCGCTACACCCACGAGGTTTGGACCGGTGTGGACAAGAAGCGCGGGGCTGATGTCGGAGCGGACGATCTCCACCGCGTTGACCACGCGCTCGCGCAGGGCCTGCTCCATGCGGTCGTAAAGGTCGGCGTAGGCCGAGGTGTAGCTCACGGCAAAGCGCACCTTGGGGTGCTTCTCGGCGATGGCGGCGACGAGCTTGACCTCGGTGCGATGCGGTACTTGCATAGCCATTTCGTGTGCGCGAGGCTGTCGGCTTTCTGGGCCACAGCAATCACATTCCCCCTAGCATGATGACCTGAACAATCCTCATGCTAGGGGGAAGGTTTTTGTCGCGTAGCGGAAATTGGCCTCCACCCGCTGAGCGGGTGGCTTTCTATGCCGCGCGTGCCGTGCGGCACGGACTAAAGTCCATGAATAAAAACGAGGAAGGCCACGTCCGACCTCCCTCGCAAAGGGTCTCTGATTACTCCCACTCATTGGGGACAGACTTAAATGAGTGCTCTTGTTTGGGACGTTCTTAAACGACTAGCCTATGAGGACAGTCTTTAGATTAATATATCTGGCCATCTGGGATGGGCTTCAACGAAAGCGGTACTTAGGGACAGTCCTCAGGTGCCGGCAATTTGGGACGGTCCTTTGATGTCTGATGCCCCCAGAGGGGTGAAGTAATGCGGCCTTCTCTGTCTTTTAGGGCTTTGTTTTTTCGCCCCTTTATGTTTCGCAAGGACTTTCGCACGCGCATTTATGCGCATATTATTGCGCGATAATGCGTGTAACGGCGCAAACATGCGCAAACTATGGCTAAATAGTGACTGAAAAGCAAATATACACGCAAATACGAGCAAATACGCGCGCAATTGTGCGAATATAGGGCTGTTAGAAATGAAGGACTTCCGATGACTCAGGAGGCACTCATGGCAGATTCCAAGCAGGCTCCACTCGACTCCGCGGCAGCCGCAAAGGCAGCGTTCGCTTCGGTCCAGGGTAAGCCATTCCCCGATGATATCTTTACGGCTCCCGAGCTTCGTTGGGCTGTGATCGGTTGCGGCGTTATCGCCAGCCAAATGGCCCAGTCCCTCGCTCTGGCCGGTCGCAAGCTCGCGGGTGTCGCCAACCGTACGCTGTCCAAGGCCCAGGCTTTTGCCGAGCAGTATGGCGTCGAAAAGGTGTACGAGACGGCTGAGGACCTCTACGCCGATCCGGACATCGACGCCGTCTATATCACCACGCCGCACAACACGCATATCACCTATCTGCGTGCCGCGCTGGCCGCCGGCAAGCACGTGCTCTGCGAGAAGGCCATTACCCTCAACTCTGCCGAGCTCGACGAGGCCCGTACCATCGCCGACGAGCACAACGTGGTCCTTATGGATGCTACCACGGTGCTCCACATGCCGCTGTATCAGGAGCTGCGCCGTCGCATGGATGCGGGCGAGTTTGGCCACATGAATCTCGCTCAGCTCAACTTTGGCAGCTACAAGGAGTACGGCGATCTGACCAATCGTTTCTACAACCGTAGCCTTGCCGGCGGCGCCATGCTCGACATTGGCGTGTATGCGCTCTCCGTCATGCGCCTGTTTATGGCCAGCCAACCCGCCGAGGTCGTCTCGCTGGGCAATACCTGCGAGACTGGCGTTGACGTTGCGGGTGGCATTGTCTGCCGTAATGCTGAGCAGCAGCTGGGCGTCGTGAGCCTTACGCTCCACTCCAAACAGCCCAAGCGCTCGGTCATCAGTTTCGATAAGTGCTATATCGAGGTCAACGAGTATCCGCGCGCCGACCATGCGACCATCGTGTGGACTGCGGACGGTCACCGTGAGGAGGTCCACGCTGGCACCGAAGCCTACGCACTGTGCTACGAGATGGCCGACCTGGAGAAGGCCGTTGCTGGCGATGATTCGAAGCGCGAGCTTCTAGGCTATGCTTCTGATGTTATGGAGCTGATGACCAAGCTCCGCGCCGATTGGGGAGTCGTGTACCCCGAGGAGGAGTAAGCGATGCTTGCGGAAGATAGGCTCAACGCGATCGTGTCGATGGTGCAGCAGGCCGGCTCGGTTACCGTGCCGGAGCTTGCTGAGGCCCTGGGCGTGACGGCGTCTACCATTCGGCGCGACCTGCAGACGCTCGACCGCGCACACCGTATCGCCAAGGTACACGGAGGCGCGACGAGTCTGGAGCGCGCGCATGTGACGCGCGACCTGACGATCGGCGAGCGCAGTGATCTCCATAACGATGATAAGGAGCGCATCTGCGCCCGTGCTGCGGCCCTGGTGGAGCCCGATAGCTTTGTGTATATCGATTCGGGCTCCACGACCCTCAAGCTCATCGAGCATCTTCCGCGCCTTGAGGGCGTCACCTATGTGACTGATTCCGTGCTTCACGCTCATCATCTCGCCCTGCGCGGGATGCGCACCGTTGTGCTGGGCGGCGAGCTCAAGCCCGAGACCGAGGCGCTCGTCGGCCCCGATGCCTTGGCAACTCTGGACCGCTATAACTTCAACTGCGGCTTTTGGGGTTCCAATGGTATCGCCGCCGAGCAAGGTCTCACCACACCGGATATCGAGGAAGCGCAGGTCAAGCGTATCTCGATGCGCCATACCGCCAAACGCTTCGTAATCTCGGACGCCAGTAAATTTGGCATGGTGGCGCCCGTTAAGTTCGCGGACTTCCGCGACGCAACGATTATTACCGCAGGTGAGGTCCCCGCCAAGTATCGGGCGATGGATAACGTCATCACGGTCTAGCGACAGGGGACAGGACAAGGCCAAAGCCGCCACAAAGGTGCCTGTCCCCATTGTGGTGGTAAGCAACGAAAACCGAGTAGTTTTCTCAATAGAAAAGTGGCAACGTCCATTACGGGCGTTGCCACTTTCGTTGTCTGCCGGTTTTGTCTAAGTCTGTAACAACTAGACCGTTAAAAGTGGGTTAGATGTTACAGATTGAGATACTTTCGAACCGCGCCGCCCCTTTGTCTCAATCTGTAACAGCTGGGATTGATTTTGACGAGCTATTGTTACAGATTGAGATTTTCCCTTGAGGGGGATTCGAATGTCTCGATCTGTAACAGATAGACCGGAAAATGGGTTCTAACTGTTACAGATCGAGACGTTTTGGGACCGTGGCTGAGCCATCGTGACGGCTTGACGTTTGCCCAGATAAAACCTGCCAAAATAAACCTGTCCCTTTTTGGCAGGTTTTAGGGCTCCCAGGGGCAGGGGGCTTCGATGTGGATGTGCTCGCCGGTTACGGGATGCGTAAAGGACACGCTGTGGGCATGGAGCATCAGGCCGCAGGGACGCGGCGTGCCGTAGAGCTCGTCGCCAACCAGGGGATGACGCTCGCTTGCCAGGTGCACGCGGATTTGGTGTTTGCGGCCGGTGAGCAGCTCGACATCGATATACGAACGCGTGGGCAGGCCTCGGCGGCTCTTAAGGCGCTTGAGCACCTTCACGCGCGTTTGAGACGGCTTGCCGCTGGCGCCGACGCGCATCTTGCGGCTGTCGTGACGGTCGCGGGCGATGGGCTTGTCGATGAGCTTTTCGTTCCAGTCGATCTTGCCCTCGGCGAGCGCCAGGTAGTGCTTTTCGAAAGCGTGGTCGATGACCATCTGATCAAAGGCGGGCTGCGTTTGCTTGTCGAGCGAGAACAGCACCACGCCGGTGGTGTCACGGTCCAGGCGGTTGAGCGGCTGCATGTCGGTTGCGGCAAAGCCGTCGCCCATCGCCAACAGCAGGTCGCTGGCGTAGTCGGTAAGCGTGCGCTCGCCGGTGCCGTCGCCGTGGACGATCATGCCGGCGGGCTTGTCGATGGCCATGAGCCAGGCGTCGCAGTAGAGGACTTGAGGTTCTTCGTTCACGTGTAAGCCTTTCGGTTAACTGATTCCCACAAACATGCAGCCCGAGGTCGCCCCGCGTAGGCGGGCGGCAGGCTTACGGCCGGCCTGCGCGGCCTCGACGGCACGACGGACACGGGCGACGGCACGGGCCACCTCATCCGTCTCGAGCAGCGTTCCGTCCACCATGAGACGACGCACGCCGGCATCGAGCAGCTGAGGAACCTGCGGCGTGAGGTCGATGGGGTAGGCATCGTACAGGCGAGAGCGGCCGTGGATGTCGGTGCGGACGGGCATGACCTTTCCGTCGATATTCTTGAGCGAGAGCTTGCGGGCACGCAGGCGGCAGTTGGCACAATCGTGGATGCAGCCACTGGCAACCTGCAGAATGCAATGCTCGCTTGTCATGACGCGCGGGCGGCCAAAGACGGTGATGCCCAGAGCCGCGGGCGCGGCGGCGCCGAGCGAGACGATCTCGTCGAGCGTGATCTCGGGCGAGAGCCAAAACGCGCCGGCTCCGCGCTCGGCAAGCGCCTCCATGCAGGGCGTGTTGTGCACCGGCAGGCAAGAGCGGACCTCTGCCGTGGCGCCGGCATGCGCGGCTACGGCGAGCTCGGAGATATTGCCGACGGCGACGGTGGCTCCGGCATTGATCCAGGGATCGACGCGCTCGTGGTCGACGGCGCGGCAGACCTCGTCGAGTACGGGCACGATACCCTGCTCAAATGCATCGGCAGGGGAGAGTCCGACAGCCTCGAGCGCATCGGTGGTCATGTAGATGCGCGTGGCGCCCTCGGCACGAGCTGCCTCGGCGGCTTCGAGCGTGGTGACGGCGGCACAGATCTGCGGCTCATCGCGGTAATGCTCGGGCATGGCGCGCGTACATTTGTCGAGCACCGGCAACTCGAGCGTTTTCGCACGCTCTTCGTACGGTGCCAGAATGGCCTCCTCGAGCGCTTTACAGGCGGCGGCGCGCACCTTGTGCACGGCGGAGAAGCCCATACCGCAGCTGGCGTCGAGCGAAATGTCAAAGCTTGCTGCCTCAAAGGGCGAGGAGCCCATGCGGCCTACATGTTCCACCAGATCGGACGCCTCGACCGCACGGGTCTTGGCGGCCTCGACGGTAAAGCCCGTGGCCGTTGCCGTAAGCGAAGGGTTGTCACAGCAGGTGAGTGTGACAGTAAACGGCTCGCCCAGACGCGCCACGACGGACACATCTACGGCTCGGCGGCGCAGCACATCGCGTTTGAGCGCGGCACCGGCGGCGTCGATGGCACGCTGACTGCGAATCACGCGCACGCGGCAGCCCTCGGGCATACTGCGGGGCACGCGACACTCGATGATGTCACCGGCGGCGGCATCATCGGTAGCGATAGTGGTTAGGAACTGGTCGAACTCGTCATCGTGGCGAAGTTCCAACAAGTCGCCCTTGCCCACGGGTTCAAACAGCTCAATGCGGGCGATGGCGGCGCGGCGACGGCGGTCGTCGGGCTTGAGGCCACGCACATCGCGGTTGGCCGGGCGGCTGCCCAGCACCGTGCCCACGATCTGGCCGCGGTTGTTGGAACGCTCATAGCTCATCATCTCGTCGCCCGAGGTGCCGTCCTGATAAGCGTGCGTAAAGTCGCGGTTGAAGCAGCGCTTGAGCTGACGCTGGCGGGCGGCTTCCTCGTCCTTGGCAACGGTGGCTCCGGATAGCATGTCGTCAATTTCGTGACGATACACATCAACGATGGAGTACACGTAATCGGGCGCCTTCATACGGCCCTCGAGCTTGAGCGATGCGGCGCCGGCATCATACAGACGGCGAACGAGCTGCGAAGTGTTGGTGTCACGCGGGCATAGCGCACGCTCGCGACCGGCAGGGGAGAGCGTGCGGCCGTTCTCGTCGATCAGCTCGTAAGGCAGGCGACAGGGCTGAGCGCACATGCCGCGGTTGGCCGAGCGGCCCGCCATGGCAAAGCTCGACAGCAGGCACAGGCCCGAGTAGCAAAAGCAGATGGCGCCGTGGCTAAAGACCTCAAGGTCCACATCGGGCGCGGCATCGTGGATGGCGGCGATCTCGTCGATGGAAAGCTCGCGCGAGAGGGTCACGCGGTCGGCGCCCTGCTCGCGGCACCAAAGGGTTCCGCGGTCGTCATGGATGTTCGCCTGGGTCGAGATATGTGTCTCGATGCCGGGCATCGTGCGCTTGACCTCAAAGAACAGACCCCAGTCCTGGATGATGAAGGCGTCGGCGCCCAGCGTGGAGCAGCGATGGATGAGTTGCAGCGCATCGCCCATCTCGGACTGCTTGATGACGATGTTGACCGTGACGTAGACGCGCGACCCGGCCAGGTGTGCAGCACGGCAGGCCTGCTCAAAGGCCTCGTCGGTAAAGTTGGTGGCCTTGCGGCGGGCGTTGAAGCTGCCCATGCCGCAGTAGATGGCGTCTGCCCCGGCGGCGAGTGCGGCGGCAAAGGGCTCGGGCCCTCCGGCGGGCGCCAAGAGCTCGGGTCTGCGGTTGGTGGTTCGACTGGCGGTTGCGGTCATATCCTGCCTTTCAAAATGCTCAGATATTCAAAAGTATAGTGGTGCTGTTGCGGCGGACGAGCCCTGTGGCCCAAGCAGGATAAAGTCTTCAGCAGCCCTTGCAGCAAAAATGATCCGTTTCCCTCCGTCCCCTATGGATCACCTGATCCGATGGGGACGGAGGGAAACGGATCATTTTGAGCTTCACCGTCCGGTCGTGCCGTTCAGCGGCCGACAGGCGCCGTTGGGCGATAAATTATTCTCGCAACGTGATAATAATCTTGCATCGCGCGGAAACCTTGAGTACTATCCAAATCAAGCGCGGTGTTCAGACCGAATTGTGCCTCCCGGTGTGAACGCCGCGCTCACGCTCTCTATCTGATCGTAAGGAGAAAAACATGAGCAAGACCGTCGTGTCTTCCGATAACGCACCCGCAGCCATCGGCCCGTATTCCCCCGGCATCCAGACCGGCAACATGGTGTTCCTGTCCGGCCAGCTGGGCATCGACCCCGCAACCGGCAAGATGCCCGAGGGCGTCGAGGCCCAGGCCAAGCAGTCCCTTGCTAACGTCGAGGCTTTGCTGACCGCTGCCGGCGCCACCTTTGCCGATGTCGTCAAGACCACGGTCTACCTGGCCGACATTGCCGACTTCGCTGCCGTGAACGAGATCTACGCCTCCAAGTTTGAGGCTCCGTTCCCCGCGCGCAGTGCTTTCCAGGTTGCCGCTCTTCCGGCTGGCGGTCTGGTCGAGATCGAGGTCGTCGCCGCTCTCTAAGACGTTGGCAACAACTAAACATGACATGCAAAAGGACCCTGCAGCGCGTGCGAGCTGCAGGGTCTTTTATCAAGTGACGGATCGCTTGTGGAGCCGCGCTCCATTTTGCCCGTTAGCCCTCCTTACGAACTTTTTGCAGGTAGCGGTAGACGCTGGGCTCCGAGATGCCCAGCGCGGTGGCGGCGCAGGCCACGGCACGCTTGAGCATGAACACCCCGTTGCCGTTGAGGTGGCGAATGACGTCCACGCGGTCGCTCTGGCCAAGTGACGCTACATCCAGCCCGCGCGCGCTCAGCAGCTCGGCAATACTGCGGTCGATGAGCTCCTGCGTAGACTCCGAAAGGCTTTCGACCTCGATAGACGCGGGCTCTGCCTGTCTAGGCGCAGCGTCGAAGCAGGCCATGAGCTGCTGAGCCATGGCGTTGATGGAGCGCACGGTCGAGAGGTCGGTGTTGACGCAAAGCATGCCGACGATCTCGTCATTCTCGCGGATAAAGTACGTCGCCGACTCCAACGTCTTGCCACCGGCACCACGCCCCTCGTAGCCCGTAATAAATGGCAGGTCGCGATACTTGGCGTCGTGCATGATCTTGAGTGCCAGATCGGTAGCGGGACCGCCAATCTTGCGGCCGCTCACGATGCCGTTGCGAATATCGACGATGGCGTGGTCGGGATCCGAGAAATCGTGCAGCACGATTTCGCTGTTTTTGCCGAGTATCTGCTCCAGGAAATCGACCATTGGCAAAAAGCGACGTACGGTCTCGTTCACGGGCAACTCCTTTGGGTGAAATCCAATGCCCTGAGGGCGTCCATAACAATTTTTTATCATGGTAACACGCCGTTTACCATCTCGTATATCCGCAGGTACATTGCGTAATACAGACGAACGGTAGGAATTTGGCGGTAAACGGTTAACCAAAAGAAAAGTTAGATGTTATTTTAACCAGACACTTTCCTGACCTGCGGAAATGCGTTATCTCAGCTGAAGAATAGTCTGATAACAAAAAATTATTATTGAGAATGAGAATCATCTTTAATACGATATGCAACGAAGGCACAACCTCAACCCCGCGCTGCGTCACAATAGAGCGTTAGATGCGAAAACAACTATTTCGAGGATTGGTGGTCAAATGACCCAGGAGACGGTTACGAACGGCACTGAAGCCCTGTTCACTCGCGAAGGCATGCCTCCCGTTAAGGAAATGATCCCGTGTGCCCTTCAGCACGTACTGGCATCGTTTGCCGGTATCATTACCCCGGCGGTCATCATGGCCGGCGTCTACGGCTTTAATAGCCAGCAGAGCACCGACATCATTCAGGTTGCGCTCATTCTTTCGGCAATCGACACGGCCCTTCAGGCCTTCGCTCCCTTCCGTCGTATCGGCGGCGGCCTGCCCATCGTCATGGGCGTTTCGTTCGCGTTCCTGCCGGCCCTTCAGGCCATGGGCGCCTCGGGCTTTAGCTTTGGCGCACTGCTGGGCGGCGAGATCGTCGGCGGCGCCGTTGCGGTCCTCTTTGGTCTGGCCTACAGCAAGATCAAGTGGCTGTTCCCGCCCGTCGTGACCGGTACGGTCATCTTCTCCATTGGCGTCTCTCTCTATCCCACGGCCGTCAAGTACATGGCCGGCGGTATGGGTACGCCGCTGTGGGGCACCCCGCAGGCCTGGTGCGTTGCTCTTATCACCTTCGCCGTGGTCTTTGCGCTCGCCAACTTTGGCAAGGGCACGCTCAAGCTGGGATCTGTGTTCTTTGGCATGATCGTTGGCATGATCGTCTCCATCCCCTTTGGCATGATCGACTTCTCCAGCGTCGCCACCGCTCAGGTCTTCGCCCTTCCCAAGCTCATGCCCTATGCGCTCGAGTTTGATCCCGAGGTCTGCATTACCCTCGCCGTCGTGTTCCCCATGGTTGCCATTCAGGTTATCGGTGACGTTTCCGCCGCCTGCCTGGGCTCCATCGACCGTATGCCCACCGAGCGCGAGCTCTCCGGCGCTATCGTGTCCCAGGGCCTCACTTCTATGGTCGGCGGCCTGCTAGGCGGTCTTCCCACCAGCGCCCTTGGCCAGAACGTGGGCATCATCTGCTCCAACAAGGTCGTCAACAAGTGGGTCTTTGTGATCATTGCGGCCGTCTTTGCCATCGCCGGTCTGTTCCCGCAGCTCTCTGCCGTGCTCTCCGCCATCCCGCAGCCCGTCATCGGCGGCGCGACCGTCGGCGTCTTTGGCACCATCACCATGAACGGCGTGCGCATGTTCACCCGCGAGGGCCTCACGCAGCGTACTACCACCATCGTCGGTACCTCCGTCGTCTTTGGCCTGGGTATCTGGATGGCCAGCGGTTGCCTTGCCGGCGAGGGTATGCCCACCTGGGTGTCCACCGTCATCGGCTCCAATGCCGTGACCCCCACTGCCATCATGGCCATCGTGCTCAACCTGATTCTTCCGCAGACGCCGGTCGTGGCTCAGCACATCGATGCTGCCAAGGACGCTGCCGTGGATCTGGTTTTGCCCGAGAGCAAGAAGTAACCAATTCGGTGCTATTCGCCGGCGGACGCATCGCCTCGTCCGCCGGCGCCATGCGGCGCCAAGCCGCACTTCAAAGGGCTTGTCCCTTTGGTGAAGCGTTGACGGGAGAGGGCCCGTTTCCGGTGTAGGCCGGCGCTTCGCACTTCCGCCATGTCAGAGGTGTCAAACCCCGCCTCTGATGTTGAAGGGAGCATTTATGCTTCTGGTCGCTAACGGTTCCGTCTTTACCCGCAACGCTCAGACTCCGTTCATTCCCAACGGTGCGGTCGCCATTGACGGAGATACGATTGTCGAAGTGGGCCCCGAGCGCGAGCTCAAGGCCAAGTACCCGGATGCCGAGTACGTCGACGCCCAGGGCAACCTCATCATGCCCGGACTTATCAACTGCCACACTCACATCTACTCGGGTCTGGCCCGCGGCCTTGCCATTAAGGGCTGCAACCCCACCAACTTCCTGGAGAACCTTGAGCAGCAGTGGTGGAAGATTGACGACAACCTGACGCTCGACGGCACCAAGGCCAGCGCCTATGCCACGATTCTGGATTCCATCCGCGATGGCGTTACCACGATCTTCGATCACCACGCGAGCTTCTGCGAGATTCCGGGCAGCCTCTTTACCATTAAGGACGCCGCTCAGGAGTTGGGCATGCGTTCGTGCCTGTGCTACGAGGTCTCCGACCGCCGCGGTCAGGAAAAATGTGACCAGGCCATTGCCGAGAACGCCGAGTTTGCCCAGTGGGCCGCCAAGGAGCGTCGCGATAACGACAACCACATGATCGCCGCAATGTTTGGCGGTCACGCCACCTTTACGCTGTCGGACGAGACCATGGATAAGATGGCCGAGGCCAACAATGGCCTGACCGGCTTCCACATCCACGTGTGCGAGGGCATGAACGATGTGTGGGACTCCCGCCTCAACCGCGGCGGCATCAGCCCCGTCGAGCGCCTGCTGCAGCACAACCTGCTCGGTCCCGACACCATGCTCGGCCACTGCATCCATGTGACGCCCGCCGAGATGGATATCGTCAAGGAGTCCGGCACCTGGCTGGTCAACAACCCCGAATCCAATATGGGAAACGCCGTGGGCTGCGCCCCCGTGCTCGAGTTCTTCCGCCGCGGCATCCCCGTGTGCATGGGCACCGACGCCTACACCCACGATATGCTCGAGAGCCTCAAGGTTTTCCTGATCATTCAGCGCCACAACGCCGCTATGCCCAACGTGGGCTGGTGCGAGGCCATGACGATGCTGTTCGAGAACAACGCCAAGATGGCCAGCAAGTACTTCGATCGCAAGCTCGGCGTGCTCGAGGCCGGCGCTGCCGCCGACGTCATCGTTATGGACTACAAGCCCTTTACGCCGCTGAGCGAGGAGAACATCGACGGCCATATGCTCTTTGGCATGATGGGAAAAAACTGCCGCACCACCATCATCAACGGCCGCGTCCTGTACAAGGATCGCGAGTTCGTCGGTATCGATGAGGACAAGATCAACGCGTGGACCATGGCTGAGTCCAAGAAGCTCTGGAGCACGCTCAACGATCGCACCTACTAATTCACAAGTAGATTCACGCGCGTCGGATGTTTCGCCGCATCTGACGCGCGTATAGGCGACCTCCGCGGGGTCGCCGGCGCTGTGCTAGCGCTACACCGTATTTGCGCCCGCCGCGCGGTCTCGCCGGGCGTTACAGAGAGGAGCTCATAATGAGCGACATCATGAGGCCGATCCCGTTTTCGCAGCTGATGAACTGGATCATCGAGGAGCACAAGACCCAGGACGCCATCTTTGGCGTACGCAAGATGGTCACGACCAACCAGGAGGGTGCGCTTCCCATTTTTGACGAGCGCATCGAGACCCCGTTTGGCCCGGCCGCCGGCCCCAACACGCAGCTTGCCCAGAACATCGTGGCATCCTACGTGGCCGGTTCCCGCTTCTTTGAGCTCAAGACCGTTCAGGTTATGGACGGCGAGGAGCTCTCCAAGTGTGTGAACAAGCCCTGCATTGTGGCGCAGGACGAGTGCTACAACTGCGAGTGGTCGACCGAGCTCGAGGTTCCGCAGGCCTTTGCCGAGTACGTGAAGGCATGGTTCGCATGCCACCTCATCGCTCGCGAGTACGGCCTGGGTAGCCCGGACGGCTTTGTCTTCAACATGTCCGTGGGCTATGACCTCGAGGGCATCAAGAGCCCCAAGGTCGACGCCTACATCGAGGGCATGAAGGACGCCAGCGGCTCCGAGGTTTGGAACGAGTGCCGCACCTGGGCGCTCGCTAACCTGGACAAGTTTGAGCATGTCGACGCCGAATTTGTCGAGTCCATCCCGGCGCGCGTCTCCAACTCCATCACCGAGTCCACCCTGCACGGCTGCCCGCCGGCGGAGATCGAGCGCATCGCGACCTATCTGATCACCGAGAAGGGCCTCAACACCTACATCAAGTGCAACCCCACGCTGCTGGGCTATGAGTTTGCACGTCAGCGCCTCAACGAGCTGGGCTTTGACTACATCGTTTTCGACGATACGCACTTCCGCGAGGACCTGCAGTGGGCCGATGCCGTGCCTATGTTCGGGCGCCTGATCGCTCTGTGCGCCGAGCGCGGCTTGGAGTTTGGCGTCAAGCTGACCAACACGTTCCCCGTCGACGTGACGAGAAACGAGCTGCCCTCTACCGAGATGTACATGTCTGGCCGTTCGCTGTTCTCGCTGACTATCGAGGCTGCCCGCCGCATTACCGAGCAGTTCGATGGCAAACTGCGCATCAGCTACTCCGGCGGCGCCACGGTCTACAACATCCGCGCCCTGTACGATGCCGGCATTTGGCCCGTTACCCTGGCGACCGACGTGCTCAAGCCCGGTGGCTACGAGCGCTTTAGCCAGATGGCCGGCGAGTTTACCGACCTGGATGGCAAGCCGTTCGCGGGCGTCTCGCTCGAGGCCGTGACCGCAATCCAGACCGACTCGCTCACCAACCCGCTCTACAAGAAGCCGCTGCGCCCGCTGCCCGACCGCAAGGTCGCCGGCAAGAGCCCGCTTTCCGACTGCTTTACCACGCCGTGCCGCACGAGCTGCCCCATCCAGCAGGATATTCCCGCCTACCTGGCGGCTGTTGACGAGGGCCGCTACGAGGATGCGCTCAACATCATCATCGAGCGCAACGCCCTGCCGTTCATTACCGGCACCATCTGCCCGCATCCCTGCGGCCGTGCCTGCGAGCGTGCGTTCTACGAGCCCGAGGGCGCCCAGATTCGCGCCAGCAAGCTCAAGGCCGCCCGCGAGGCCATGACCGCGGTGCTGCCCAAGCTGCGCGCCCAGGCTATCGCCAACGACGGCGAGCGCAACGTTGCCGTTATCGGCGGCGGCCCGGCCGGCCTGGCGACGGCGTTCTTCCTGACGCGCGCCGGCGTGCCTGTCACCATCTTTGAGGCCCGCGATTCGCTCGGCGGCGTGGTCCGTCACGTCATCCCCGAGTTCCGTATCGCCAGCGACGATATCTCCCACGACGCCGAGCTTTGCCTGGCCTTTGGCGCCAAGGTGCAGCTCAATGCTCGCGTGGAGTCCATCGACGAGCTCAAGGCTCAGGGCTTTACCGACGTTGTCGTGGCCACCGGTGCCTGGATGCCCGGTTCCGCCGGCCTGGGCGAGGGTGCCGAGCTCGACGTGCTGGAGTTCCTCGAGGCCGCCAAGAAGGGCGAGAAGCTCGAGCTGGGCGAGGACGTCGTGGTCATTGGTGCCGGCAACACCGCCATGGATGCGGCCCGCGTGGCCAAGCGCCTGGCTGGTGTGAAGAACGTGCGCCTGGTGTATCGCCGCACCAAGAAGCAGATGCCCGCCGACGAGGAAGAGCTCGATCTTGCTCTTGCCGATGGCGTTGAGTTCTGCGAGCTGCTGGCGCCCAAGGCACTTAACGGCACCGTGCTGACCTGCGATGTTATGGAACTTGGCGAGCCGGATGCGAGCGGCCGTCGCAGCCCCGTCGCCACGGGCGAGACCGTCGAGCTTCCCGCCACCACGGTGATCTGCGCCGTGGGCGAGGGCATCGATGCTAGCCTGTACGACGCCGCGGGCGTCGAGCACGACCGTCGCGGCCGCCTTGCCGCCACCTCCACCGGCGTCGAGGGCGTCTGGGCTGCGGGCGACTGTCGCCGCGGTCCGGCTACCGTGGTCGAGGCCATCGCCGACGCCGCCGAGGTCGCCCGTGCCATCGCCGGCGTGGACTTTAACAAGTACGCCGACCAGAATGCTCAGGCCGGTCGCGAGGACGCCTGCTACGAGCGCAAGGGGTCGCTGTGCCGCGACAAGCGCAACTGCACCAAGACCCGCTGCCTGGGCTGCGGCTCGGTATGCGAGGTCTGCTGCGACGTGTGCCCCAACCGCGCCAACGCGGCAATTAAGGTGCCGGGCCTGGCCAGGCATCAGGTCGTCCACGTCGACGGTATGTGCAACGAGTGCGGCAACTGCGCCGTGTTCTGCCCCTACCAGGAGGGCCGTCCCTACAAGGACAAGCTCACCCTGTTCTGGAGCGAGGAGGACATGGAGAATTCCGAGAACGAGGGCTTCCTGGCCGTGGACGAGGACCACTTTAAGGTCCGCGTCGCCGGCACGGTCCGCACCGTCTCGGTCGATGCCGTCAACACCGGTCTGCCCGAGGCCGTCCGCCTGACCATCAGGGCCGTGCGCGACAACTATTCGTACCTTCTTAAGAAATAGGCGAGTCTCTTATGGCCAAATCCATTCAACATCACGTGGCCTACGTTGCCTGCGGAAGTGGTTGCGCCTCCGCAGGCGGCGACGCCCGCTGCAGCGAAGGCTGCATTGGCTGTGGCGCCTGCGTTACGGCCTGCCCCCACGGTGCCATCGCGCTGGTCGACGGCGTCGCCCGCGTGGACCGCTCCAAGTGCACGGGCTGTGGCCTGTGCGGCATGGCGTGCCCGCAGCGCGTGATTGCCTTCGTTCCCGGCTACCAGAACATCCTGGTGCGCTGCAACAACACGGATAAGGGCGCCATTGCGCGCAAGATCTGCGACACGAGCTGCATCGGTTGCGGCATGTGCGCTAAAAAGTGCCCCGCCGGCGCTATCCGCATCGAGGACAACTGCGCCCATATCGACGGCGCGGACTGCCTGTCGTGCGGCATGTGCGCCGTCGTCTGCCCGCATGGCGCTATCCACGACCGCACCGGCATCGCCGCCGGCGTGTAGAAGGGAATCACCATGGCACAGGAATTCACTTTTACCGTTAACGGCGTTGAGCGCACGACGACCCAAAACAAACCGCTGCTGCGCTACCTGCGCGACGACCTGCATATCCATTCCGCCAAGGACGGCTGCTCCGAGGGCGCATGCGGTACCTGCACCATCCACGTGGACGGTGCGGCCGTCAAGGCCTGCGTGCTGACCACCGCGCTTGCCGCCGGCCGCAACATCGTGACCGTCGAGGGCCTGCCCGAGGACGTGCGCGAGGCCTTCGTGTACGCCTTTGGCGCCGTGGGCGCCGTGCAGTGCGGCTTTTGCATCCCCGGCATGGTCATGGCGGGTGCGGCGCTCATCGCCGAGGACCCCGAACCCACCGAGGAGCAGATCAAGTACGCCATTCGCGGTAACGTCTGCCGCTGCACCGGCTACAAGAAGATTATCGAGGGCATTTCGCTGGCAGCCGCGGTGCTCCGCGGCGAAAAACAGATCGACGAGGACTTGGAGCGCGGCGACGACTACGGCGTGGGCAAGCGCGCCTTCCGTATTGACGTGCGCAAGAAGGTGCTCGGCGAGGGCAAGTATCCCGACGACATCGATGAGCTCGATCAGCCGGGCCTGACCTATGCCAGCGCCGTGCGCTCCAAGTATCCGCGCGCCCGCGTGCTCTCCATTGATACCTCCAAGGCCGAGGCCCTGCCTGGTGTGGTGGGCATCCTGCGCGCCGAGGACGTGCCGGTCAACCAAGTCGGCCACCTTATCCAGGACTGGGACGTCATGATCGCGGCGGGCGATATCACCCGCTGCGTGGGCGATGCCATTGTGCTGGTGGTCGCCGAGGACGAGGCGACGCTCGAGAAGGCCAAGAAGCTCGTAAAGATCGATTACGAGCCGCTGGAGCCCGTGCGTAACATTTCCGAGGCCAGGGCCGCCGATGCCCCGCGCCTGCACGACGGCTTCTTTGCCTTTGGCAACACGGTGGAGCTCAAGGACAACGTGTGCCAGAGCCGCCATGTGACGCGCGGCGACGCCGCCAAGGCGCTGGCGGAGAGCGCGTTCACTGTGACGCAGCGCTTTACCACGCCCTTTACCGAGCATGCCTTCCTGGAGCCCGAGTGCGCCGTCGCCTTCCCGTACAAGAACGGCGTCAAGGTACAGTCGACCGACCAGGGCGCCTACGATACGCGCAAAGAGTGCGCCCACATGTTTGGCTGGGATAGCGAACCCGAGCGCGTGGTCGTCGAGACCATGCTCGTGGGCGGCGGCTTTGGCGGCAAGGAGGACGTGTCCATCCAGCACCTGGCCGCGCTCGCTGCCTATAAGTTCCAGCGTCCTGTGAAGTGCAAGCTCACGCGTGCCGAGTCGCTCGCGTTCCATCCCAAGCGCCACGCCATGGACGGCACCTTTACGCTGGGCTGCGACGCCGAGGGCAACTTTACCGGCCTGGATTGCGAGATCAATTTTGACACCGGCGCCTATGCGTCGCTGTGCGGCCCGGTGCTCGAGCGCGCCTGCACGCATGCCGTCGGCCCCTACAAGTACCAGAATACCGACATTCGCGGCTTTGGCTACTACACTAACAACCCGCCCGCCGGTGCGTATCGAGGCTTTGGCGTTTGCCAGTCCGAGTTTGCGCTCGAGAGCCTGATCGACCTGCTGGCCGAGAAGGTCGGCCTGGATCCGTGGGAGATCCGTTACAGAAACGCCATCGAGCCGGGCGAGGTTTTGCCCAACGGCCAGATTGCCGACTGCTCCACGGCGCTTAAGGAGACACTGCTCGAAGTCAAGGATGCCTACTATGCGCATCCCGGCCACGCCGGCATTGCCTGCGCCATGAAGAACGCCGGCGTGGGCGTGGGCTTGCCCGATGCCGGCCGCTGCAAGATCCGCATCGAGAACGGCGTGGCCGTGGTCTATGCCGCCACGTCCGACATCGGCCAGGGCTGCAACACCGTCTTTTTGCAAGACGTTGCCGAGGCATGCGGCCTGCCGCTTCGCTGCATCGCCAACGGCGAGTGCTCCACCGAAAACGCTCCCGACTCCGGCACCACGTCTGGCTCGCGTCAGACGGTCGTGACCGGCGAGGCCGTGCGCGGTGCCGCCTTCCTGCTGCGTGATGCCATGGTTGGCATCGAGGCCGGCAAGCCCGCACCCGATGCTCCCGTGAGCGCGCATGGTGACGGCGTCAAGATCGAGTACGACGACGGTCGCGCCTATCAGCTGCGCGCACAGGAACTCGTCGCCGGCCAGGGCATGCATCCTCAGGATCCCGCGGCCGCCATCAAGGCGCTCGAAGGATGCGAGTTTGGCTACGTGTATCTGGAGCCGACCGACAAGCTGGGCGCCGACGTGCCCAACCCCAAGAGCCACATCTGCTACGGCTTTGCCACGCATGTGGTCATTCTGGATGATGACGGCCGCGTGAGCGAGGTCTATGCTGCGCACGATTCCGGCAAGGTGGTCAACCCCATCTCCATCCAGGGTCAGATCGAGGGCGGCGTGCTCATGGGTATGGGCTATGCGCTTACCGAGGACTGGCCGCTCAAGGACTGCGTGCCCCAGGCAAGGTACGGCACGCTCGGGCTGTTCCGTGCACCCGAGATCCCGGATATCCACGCCATCTACGTGGAGAAGGACGAGCTGCTGCCCGTGGCGTACGGCGGCAAGGGCATCGGCGAGATCGCAACGATCCCCACGGCGCCCGCCGTGCAGAACGCCTACCGCGCGTTTGACGGCAAGCTGCGTCCGGATCTGCCCATGGTGGATACGCCGTACAGCCGCGCCCGTCACCGCGGCTAGGGTAGGGCGCGTACGGCCATTGCTAACGGGCCGTTCGCGCTCAGCATCAACTACATACGCTGCGCCTTTGGCCCCCGGCTCCATCGCGAGCCGGGGCCTTTTGTTTGGAGCGCCTCCGCATGCGGAAACTGTGTCCCGGAATCCAGCTTCGGAACGGGATGAACTTTCCCAACGGGGCCGCATGCGGAAACTGCGTCCCGGAATCGTGCCTCAGAATGGGATGTGTTTTCCGCTGGCCGGCCGTTTGGAAAGTGCATCCCAGTTTGAGCGTTTATTCCGGGATGCGGTTTCCGCTGAAGGACTCAACCGGAAAGCACGACCCGTTCCGAGGCCTGATTCCGGGACACGCTTTCCGCTAGGCCCGCCATCCGGAAAGTGCATCCTGTTTTGAGTGTCCAGGCTGGGACGCGCTTTCCGTTGGCGTGGCCGTTGGGAAAACGCGGCCCAGATAGGGGGGATGCGATCCGGCGATGCTTGGCCTAACAGCTCCTACAGGTCCACCTCGTTGAGCCATGTCGGTAGAGCGGTCTGCCGGATGCCTGCCGTCTGCAGCTTTTTGGCGAGCATTCCTGCCGAGCGGACCTCGTTCATGGTAAAGCGCAGCAGAGGGTGGCCGTAGAGCGATAGGTGCGCCTCGCGCTGTCGTTCGGCAACGAGCGCCTCGGCGGTGGTGCGTCCGGCCAGCATGGTCTGGGCGGTATATTTGATGAGCCCGTCGAGCTCGCCCAGCGTGAGTTCCCGCGCCTGGCGCTCCCAGGCAAAGTCCGTTCGTATGGGCTTGGCCGAATCGAAGGGGTCCGTCAGCTCGTATTGAAGCCAGTCGGGCGCAAAGCCCGTCTCGATCATGACGGCTCGGGTGACCGATTCCCCGCCGCTCTCGGCGCGGGCGTCGGCATATCGAAGTGTCGTGAGGGCGGTGCGAATCGTGCGACCATTGCGGGCAGTCGCTCGTTGCTCAACGGCCTCCATCAGCTGTTCCGGCGCAAGGCCGAGCTTTGAGATCGCCGAATCGGCAATGGGCATGCCGTCGGCAAAACCAGTTTGCAGCAGGCAATCTGTGGCCGTTTGGATGGGCGGCGTTACCGATATGCCGGCTCTGCGTATTGCTCCGGCCGGCTCAATCTGGTGTCGCTGAATATGTGCGCCCGGACGAGCCGACGGCTTTGTCGAGCTGCAAACATGCACGACGTTCAGGTGTCGCCACGAGACCTCGAGCCCCAGCAGGCAAGCTGCCGAAAACGAGCAGAACGTCCAATCGGGATGGATGATCGCAAGGGCGCGGAGGATTTCGCAATGGCGTTGCGCTCGGTTGAGTTCATCCCAGTGCGTTTTTCGCGCAAACAACCCCGGCATGGGCGAGACAACCGTGCCGCCGGTGCGCCGAAGGAGCGCTTTTCGGATCGCCGTGCTCGGGGGAATCAGACAGCGCCCCTCTTGTTCGGCTTGAGTGAGCAGTTGGTCGATGAGCTGGTCATTGCAATGGGTCATGAGCTACCGCCTCCTTTTGGGTAGCAAAAACGTATCAGCTGGAACTTGCCGCTCAGCTGACCAAAATCTAACCATGCAGGTAGATGACCTGCTTTTGGCGACATATTTCTTGTTTGAATCGGTGGGCGGTAATCGGCGACCGTGAACGGTAGCTAGATATGAAACCTTGGTAAGTTTCGGGACGTGTACTTTTTGAAAAAGAGCATTCTATCTGCTGTTTTGTGTTTCTGGATCGCATATTTGAAGGCATGTGATAAGGGCGGCGGACTGTCGCCTTGTATCTGCGGAAACTGTGACCCGGAATTGTCACTCGGAATGGGACGTGCTTTCCGGATCGCCCTTCAAGCGGAAACTACATCCCAGATTTCGGCCCCAGAGTGGGACGCGCTTTCCCGATGGGCCTCAAATGGAAACTGCATCCCAGAATGAGCGCTCAGAACGGGACACGCTTTCCGGATGGCATGTTTGGCGGAAACTACGGCCCAGTTTTTGGCTCCAGAACGGGATACATTTTCCGGAACGGTCCACGTGCGGGGGTGTACCGCCCCTTTTGCGTGCGCCGCTTGTCGAATTGCGTTATAGCTAGCTATATTATAGGAAGGTATAATATAGCTAGCTATAACGCAAAGGAAGGATGGCCCTATGTTTATCGGAAGAACGGCGGAAATGTCCGAGCTCAATCGACTGTATGGCACGGGCTCCTTTGAGATGCCTGTGATTTACGGCCGCCGTCGCGTGGGCAAAACGCGTCTTATCACAGAGTTCATCCAAGGCAAGAAGGCTATTTACTTTCAAGCTCGTCGTACCAATGCAGTGGCAAACCTGCACGGCTTTAGCCAGGCGATACTTGCGGGTTCGGTTGGTGCTGCAGGTGTGTCGTTTCGTAGTTTTGACGAGGCATTCGATGCGTTGGCCACCATGGCTCGCACGGAACGTTTGATTGTTGTGATTGACGAGTATCCCTATCTCGCCCAATCGAATCCCGAGATCAGCTCGTTGCTGCAAGACAAGATCGATCACTTGTACAAAGAGACCAGGCTCATGCTTATCCTGTGCGGCTCGTCTCTTTCGTTTATGGAGGAACAGGTGTTGGGCTACGAGAGCCCACTATACGGTAGGCGTACGGCCCAGTTTAAGATCTTGCCGCTCGATTTTATGACGACCCTCGGCCTGTGGCAGAGCATGGGTCGCGAAGACGCTGCAGTTTGCTATGGCATGACGGGCGGCATTCCTGCATATATCGAGAAAGTCGATCCTGCCGCACCGCTCAAGGACAACATCAAACGTCTTTTTCTTACTTCTACGGGCTATCTCTTTGAGGAGCCGAGTAACCTGCTATTGCAAGAGTGCCGCAATCCCGAGCAATATGATGCAATCGTGCAAGCAATTGCTCAGGGGCGCTCGAAGATCTCAGAGATTGCGAGCTCTACGGGAATCCCTGCGAGCAACGTAAAGAGCTATGTGGATAAGCTGGCGTCGCTTGGGATTGTCGAGCGCGAGCTGCCCCTAAACGAGACGAGCAATAAGCGAGCCGTGTATCTGCTGAGCGATCAGATGTTTAGGTTCTGGTACAAGTTTGTGCCGCAGAACATTGGGCTGATTCAAAACGATATGGCCGAGATGGCGTATGAGCGCATTGAGCCGCACGTATCGGATTACATGGGTACGATCTTTGAGATTATATGCAGACAATACGTGTACGAACTCGCGCGCGCGGGCCAGCTCGATGTGGTTCCGGCGAGTGTCGGGCGCTGGTGGGGGACGGACAATCGCACGCATACGCAGGAAGAAATCGACTTGATTGTTGACGATGGCGAGGGCGCTGCGCTGTTTGCGGAGTGCAAATGGCGCAATGAACCGGCGGGCGAAGACGTGCTGCAAAAGCTCGTGCATCGAAGCGAGCTCTTTAGACGGCAACGAAAAAGCTATGCACTTTTCTCAAAAAGCGGCTTTACGCAGGGATGTCGGGATGCTGCGGAGAGTAGGGGAGACGTCAAGCTGATCTCGTTTGCCGAGATGTGAGGGCGGGGATAATGAAGCGCGTCCTGATTTGATGCTGGGAATGGGATGTGCTTTCCTTTTGCGACCTTTGGCGGAAAGTGCGTTCCAGATTTCGGCTTCAGAATGGGATGCCGTTTCCGGATCGGCCCTCAGACGGAAACTACGACCCGGAATTCGGCTCCAAAACGGGATACGCTTTCCCGGTGGCATCTCTAGCGGAAACTGCATCCCGGAATCGAGCCTCAGGGTGGGACGCATTTTCCGGTAGAGGCCTGGGACGGAAGGCGTGTCCCAGAATCCGGCTAATCCGATGGCCAGGTGGTTGAGCGAGCGGGCTCCGAGGGTCCATTACTGAAAATTCATTTGTTAAACCTGGCAACCGTGGGTAGAATAAAGTCGACGGCAGTCCAAGGGTGATAGCTGGGCAGCGCCGTTACTTAGTTCAAGGGGTCAATGCCTTAACGGCGTCGATCCCTCTTCTTTTGCTTCGTACGCTGCTTAAGTGCCTCGGAAAGTCCGATAAGCGCCGTGAGGAGCGAGACCAAAGCGGTCAGGAGCTTCACAAAATCAATCAGATCGGTCATGGGCATCACCTCCCGTCGTATGGAGGGCGCTGCCCGGCACATGGAACTGCCGTCAACAACTGCCATTCTATCAAAGCGCGGTCATAAATACGAATATATGTTCGATAATAACAGCAACGTGATCCCCTCGAATAGCAGCCTTTCGTAAGGGCGGCAGAAGACGGCGCTGGGCGATTGGGGATAGACGCGCAGGTCTTCGTCACCGAAAGCCCGTTTGATTAACCAGCCCTCTGTAGGTACACTGCATATTGATGGGCCCGGGATGACCGCTGATTCAAGTCACCGGGCCTCAATCTTTTTCATCCATTTGAATAGAGTGGGCGGCGCTCTTGGGGCCGTCTGTATGGCGTGTGCTTGGCGCATGGTATTGCGCTCCGCTTTCATGTCCGCACGGGTTCCTATCCTTACGGCAATGTAGCCGCCTATGTAACGAGCGGCAGTTGACGGAGAAAGGCCCTGACCGTGCCAGACAAAAAGACGCCGGATATTTCGGCCATCGATACGACGAACTTTGCGCGCCAGATTGTACTGGACTTTGAGTTTGCGCCGGTGCCAAAGCAGCGCCAGCGCCGTGGACTGCGCAACGAGATTATCGAGGTCGGCGCCGTCAAGCTCGATTACCACGGCAACGTTATGGGCGAGTTCTCGCAGTTTGTGCAGACAGAATTTACCGAAGGCGTTGCGTTCCCCGTCCGCGAGTTCACAGGGATATCGGCCGTGGACACCGCGATGGCCGATCCGCTCTACATGGTGATCAAAAGGCTCAGCGATTGGATCGGTCGCTACTCCGCCCAGGTGGTTTGCTGGAGTGGGACGGACCGGCGACAGCTTTTGACCGAGTGCCAGGCAAAGCACATCGACCTTTCCGCATTTCCTACGGACTGGGCCGACCTGCAGGCGTTTTATACTTCGATCATGGACGTGGGCAGCCACGGGTGCGTCTCTTTGAGTGACGCGGCGACGTGGCTTGGCATCGAGTTCGACGATTCGACGGGTCACGCCCACAGCGCCCTAGCCGATGCACGCGTGACCTCCAAGTTGCTCGGGCGGGTGATGGACGGGGACTACCGCGTGAGCCTGTGCGCCCAGGAAGTCCGCCAACGGTGGGGGATGGGCGAGCGACCCCAGACGCGCCTTTCCAGTAAGTGCCCCGAGCTGAACGACCTGCTGCTGAAGCTGAAGGCGGAGGGAAGGTAGGGGGGCGGACATCATTGTCGTTTTCGCCTGCGAAGAAGGAATCAATTAACTACAAAGTGCGGATGGCTTCTAGTGAAGACTTAACCACCAGATTATGAAAGGGTTATCGGGCCATTGGGATTGCAGTGTTCGCCCGTCGCAAGACGTTGCTCGTTCAAATTGGGACGCTCCGCATCCGATGAAATGGTTGATGCGGAACGTTCCTAGAGACCTGTCTTCTCTTGCCTAATAGTAGAGTTCGATATACGAATACGCCTTATCAAAAAGAGCCTGGTCTTTGAGCTTGTAGCGCATCCATAGAATGGCACGGAGCTGTTTTTTAACCTCTTTCACGCCAGCCGTGGTAGCTTGCCAGCCGTCGAAGCGAGTTATCTTAACGATCTCGTCAATGTCATTGACGATGTTCTCGACGATGATAGGCGTGTCGCCGTTCTTGATGCCGTTAAAGAGCTCAGTAAGAGCAGCCTTTCCCTTGTCCTCCTCTTCCTCGGGCACGACTTCCTTTTCGGCGGCTCGTGCTTCTTTGGCGAGGTCGATGAGCATCTTGAGGAACTCGACGCTGTTGATGAGACCTTGCTCGTGACGTTCCCTCAGGTCCTCCAGGCGCTCGCCGAGCTTCTGGAACTTGCCATTCTTATCGTGTCTGCGGATTCGGGCGACGAGATCTATCTCCAGCTTACGCGTGATTTTCTCGGTATTGCTCTTGTCGTTGATGAAGTGCTCGATCATGTCCTCGTCGAGTTCAAGGATGTCGTCATCGTCTCGGACTCTCTCGACGGTGATGTTCTCGTGCACGAGCTCGATTGTCTTGGGCCCGAGCGCTGCCCAGATGAGCTTCCCGCGATTGTCTACCGGTCTCACGGAATCGTAGACCTGCGAGAGCCAGATGAAATCGGGCTTGTAGGGATTGAGACATGGGTCGGGCGAAAGCGCTTCCCACGCTCTGTTCAAGACCGAGAAGTCGGCCCCGAACTGGTCTTTCACCTTTGTCGTTGGCAGGCATTGCTGGGCTTCGAGAAGGGATTCCCAATCTGCACTGCGGCGATCTTTGACCGTTGAGAAGTACTCGAGGCAGTAATGCATGAGTCTGGGCAGTTCGGCCTTTACCTCGTCGATGTTGGTTATAACCTTCTGCACCTCGGCCTCGTCGAAGTGCAGGGACTTGGCGACGTTGTCGAAGAGGCCGATATAGTCGACAATGAGACCGAATGTCTTCTTGTCGTTGTAGACGCGGTTGGTTCGACAGATTGCCTGCAATAGCGTGTGGTCGCGTAAGGGCTTGTCAAGGTACTGAGCTTGCAGGATGGGTGCATCGAACCCCGTGAGCAGCTTCGCAGTGACGATGAGAATCTTGAGCGGATCGTCCGGGTCGCGGAAACGGTCAAGGAGCTTTTCCTCGGCATCGCGATCGCGACGATATGCCTTGTACCGGTCCTCCTTGTCGTTGTTCGTGTCCATGACGATGGTGACTGCATCAGCGCCCAAGAGCTTGTCGAGCTTCTCTTTATACAGCAAGCAACACTCTCGGTCGTAGCAGACTACTTGCGCCTTGAAGCCGTCGGGCTCAACCTTCGATTTGAAGTGTTTGGCAATGTGTTCACACACCTTGTGAATGCGGTCGGGGGCCTTCATGACGGACTCGATCTTGACGCGCCTGGTGAGTTCCGCCTTGTCCTCTTTGCTGAGGTCTCGGGTCATTTCGTCAAAGGCGGCGTTCACGACCTCTTGGTTGACGTGGAGCTCGACGGGAACGGTTTCAAAATGGAGTGGCAATGTGGCGTGGTCGCGGATGGAGTCGGCGAAGGAATAGCGGCTCATGTAGCCGGACTTGTCCTCTTTGGCACCGAAGGTGTGGAACGTGTTCTTGTCGGTTCGGTTGATGGGCGTGCCGGTCAAGCCGAAGAAGAAGGCGTTTGGCAAGGCGAGGCGCATCTTCTCGCCGAGGTCGCCCTCTTGGGTGCGGTGCGCCTCGTCGACCATGAGGATGATGTTCTCGCGCTCGTTGAGCGTCCCCGCAACCTCGCCGAATTTGAAGATGGTGGTGATGAGGATCTTTCTCATGTCCTGCTTGAAGAAGGACTCAAGCTCCTCCTTGCTGCCGGCGCTTGCGAGGTTGGGGATATCGGATGCGTTGAAGGTTCCCGTGATCTGGGTCTCAAGGTCGATTCGGTCATCCACGATGACGACGGTCGGGTTCTTGAGTTCAGGGACCATGCGCAGCTTCTGGGCGGCGAATACCATGAGCAGTGACTTTCCTGAGCCCTGGAAATGCCAAATGAGGCCACGCTTCGGGTATCCTGCGCGGACGCGGTCCACGATGAGATTCGCGCCCTCGAACTGTTGGTAGCGACAGATCAGCTTGATGCGTCGATGCTTCTTGTCGGTGGCGAAGAGCGTGAAGAACTGGAAGATGTCCATGACGTTCGTGGGGGTTAGCATGGACGCCATGCTTCTCTTAACGTCGGCAAGTGTGCCCTCGCTCTTCTTGTCGCCCTCATGCCAGGGTCCCCACATCTCGGGAGGCATGTTCACCGACCCGTAGCGATAGCATTTTCCTTCGCTGGCGAAGTTGATGGCGCTACAGACGAACATCTGCGGGATGCTCTTCTCATATTTAGCGATGTCGCCAGCGCCGTCGAGCCAGGTTATCGAATCGCGCACCGGCGTCTTGAACTCGCCGATGACGAGCGGAAATCCATTGACAAGAAGGACGAGGTCGAGGCGCTTGCCGCCCTGCTCCTGGGGGTAGACCCACTGGTTGGTGACGATGTACTCGTTTTTGTCAAGATCGCCGTCCGCCGCCGTGCCAAAGAAGCGGATGGGGACCATGCGGCCGTCTTTGCCGTAGGGGAATGAGTTCTCTTCGATGACGAGCTTTTTGAACCGCTCGTTGGTGGAGACCAGGTTCTGCGGACTTGTGGACTGAATGAGGGCCCTGAGTCGGTAGATGATCTCGTCGGCGCGATCGGGGTCTTCTGCGATCTCCGGGTTAAGCCTGATGAGGGCGTCCTTGACCATGGGCTCGACCATGACGTCGGCATGGCGGCGCGGGAGGTCTTCGGCAGCCACGTATCTCCAGCCAAGGCTGGCAAGCGCCTCGACGCTCATTTGCTCGATGGTGTTGTCCTCGTTAAACATCTCCGAGTCCTAACTCCTGGTTCAAAATTTTCTTCGTTGTCGCATTCAATTCGTCGAGTGCCTGCTGTACGGCAAATTTCGATTTGTCGACCGAGGTAGCAAAGTCGGCGAACTCCTGTTGAAGAGGGAGCGGGGGTACTGGAAATTGCTTCGCAGACAACGTCGACTTATTCAAAATTCCTTTGAGCTGCTGGTTCACGTTCGAGCAGAGGTAAGCCTTCGACAGGGATAGCATCGTCAGCAGGAAGCGAGCATCGACTTTATCGCCGGGCACGATTGCATTGATTTGCTGATTGAAAGCCGCCTCTCTGTCCAGCAAGCCAACCTTTCCGATGCTATTCACGCTGCCAGCGATACAGGCCATAAGAATGCTACCTGCTGGTGCGATCCTTGCTTTTTCGCGTCCCACAGTGGTCAACTGCTCTGCAGCAGTCGTAATAACTGAATTGACGATATTGTCGGTTTTGATCCATTCAGTACCCTCACCGTAATATTCGGGATGTTTCCTGGAAGGCGTATTCCCGGTAATTATTTGTGTAAAGCCGTCCAACCTAGATACCGTCCATCGACCGATAAGGGTTGATGGATCGCCGAACATCTCGACAAATTGTGATTTGACAACGTCATCGCAGGTTGCAATTAGCGAACGATAGTCTTCCTTAAGCCGCTCGGCAGCGCACATAATGTCAGCAATCTCGGCGACTGTTTTCGGTTCTGGAAGGTCCATCTCAAAGTCCGCAAGATCGGAGAACAGGACGTAAGGGTTGGTGGAACCTTTTGATTTGCCAATCGAGTAGCTAGTGAAACGATCGGAAAGCAGCAGGAACGGAAGAAGCCTCTGAGGAAGAATGGACTCATCCTTGGTCTCAAGAACGAACGTCACGTTGGACGTCACGCCCTCGAAATCGGCAACGGAAACTTTCTTGAGATAAGTACGCCTAGATCCATACAGGACTTGCCCTGGCTTGAACATTCTGATGAAGGCAGGGCCGACGTCGGATTCATCAAATCGCCCCCTCATCGTAAGTTTGGGCCTTTCTGTTTCCATGTGGTCGCCGGCAACAAAATACTCGTATGGGTTGTTGTCTCGATCGACCTTTTCTTTGCAGTTACGCACGAGGTCGCCGAATAGATACTTCGTCATGCCGCGCACCCCCGGCAACCAAATTGTGATTTGACGACATCGTCGCAGGTGGCGAGGAGCCGTTTGTAGCGTCGCTTTGTCTCCTGGGCTGCCCAGAGAACGTCGGCAAGCCCTTCTTGTGCCTGGATGCCCGGGAGCTCGATCTCGAATTCGGCGAGCCCTTGCCACTTTACGCGCGGCGAAAGGGAGCCCGCCGACTTCTCGACGGCGTGCTTGAACAGGGCATCGTTCTGGATGATGAACGGCAGGAGCCTCGGCGAGAGTCCGTCTCCGGCGGCTATAACGGTGATGTCGCCCGAACAGACCCCGTCGAACGGCGCGACGACCGCCTTGTGCAGATAGGCCCTGCGGCGGCCAAACAATACCTGACCCTTCTCGAACTCCTTTGTGAAGGTTGTCTCCACGCCCTCGTTCCAGCGCGTCAGCTCGACCTCACCGGAATCTAGGTGCTCGAGGCCAACCGTCGGAAGGTCGGAGCTCTCGAAGGTCCTCTTTCTTACCTCGCGGGCGACGTCGCCCAGACGAACTCGTGTCATTTTACTCACCGTCGCTTTCGCGGAGTTTAGCTGCTACGTCGCCGAGTAGACCTGCCGCCCTCGCAGCCGCGGATTGCCAGCCGCTCACGATCTCGCTGATGCTGCGATCGTCCGACTCCGTGTCGCCGGCCTTCTTTACGTATAGGGGTATGGAGAGCGAGGACGCGTTATCCTCGATCTCGTCGATCGTCGCGTAGGCCGAGAAATCGTCGTTGCCCTCGTCCGAGCGGTATGCGCCGACTATTTTCTCGATGTGGGCGTCCTCGAGGTAACTTTGGGCGTTCTTGCGTGTGACCTCGGACGAGGCGTCGACAAACAGGATGCGCCCGCGCCTCTTCGGCGCCTTCATGCTGCGACAGATGAGGATACACGCCTCCATCGGCGAGTTGAAGAAGAGGTTGGGACCGAGTCCGATGACGGCCTCGATGAGGTCGCTCCTGACGAGCCTTTCGCGCATCTCCGATTCCTCGTTACGGAAGAGTACGCCGTGGGGGAGGAGTATGGCGCACCTGCCGCTCTTCGGGTCCATGCTCTTGAGGATGTGTTGGATGAAGGCATAGTCGGCTCGTCCCTGCGGGGGCGTGCCGAGGAAGTTACGGCCATAGGGGTCGGATGCGAACGACTCGCGATCCCACTGTTTGATGGAGTAGGGAGGATTGGCGAGCACCATGTCGAAGGTGCGCAGCTTGCCCGCTTCGAGGAAGGTGGGGTGACGCAGCGTGTCGTCGTTGGCGATTTCGAAGTCCTCGACGCCGTGAAGGAACAGATTCATACGGCCGATGGCGGATGAGAGCTGGTTGATCTCCTGCCCGTAGGCGTGGACGTTGCGCCATTCCTCCCCATGCTGCTTGAGGTGGGCGATGGCGGAGATGAGCATGCCGGCACTGCCGCAGGTGGGGTCGTAGATGGACTCGCCCGGCCTGGGTTGAAGGATCTCGGTCATCAGGTGGACGACCGTGCGGTTGGTATAGAACTCCTGGGCCGTGTGACCCGAGTCGTCTGCGAACTTCTTGATCAGGTACTCGTAACCCTGGCCGAGCTCGTCTTCAGGGCAGTTGGCGATGGACAAAGTCTTGGCGCTGAAGTGTTCGATCAGGTCTTTGAGCAGGCGATCGGGAAGGCGCTTCTTGTTGGTCCAGGCAGCGTCACCGAAGATACCCCGCAGCTTGGAGTCGTTGGCCGCCTCTATGGCGCGAAAGGCGTCGACGATGGCCTTGCCGACGTTCTCGGTGGTTTCTCGGATATCGGCCCAATGGGCACCGTCGGGAATGGCGAAGCTGTGGTTCTCGGGCAGGGTCGCGAACTCTTCGTCGCCGCCAGAGGCCTCCAGGGCCTCGTCGGTTTCCTCATCGTAGACGTCGGAGAGGCGTTTGAAGAATAGCAACGGGAAGATGTACTGCTTGTACGATCCGGCGTCGATGTAGGTACGGAGCAGCACTGCCGCGTTCCACAGATGGTTGTTGAGCTCTTCTTGGGGGATTCTACTTTCCATCGACGTAACCTCCCTTCACGAGGAGATCGAGGAACTTCTCTTCCGACTCTCTTGTTTTCTGGATGAGGTCGTAGAAGCGCTTTCTGGTCTCTGCCGGTGGCTCGACCTTCTCGCGTTTCCTCTCGATGTAGTTGTTCGCCGAGAGTACGTATCCCTCGCGTTCGATGTCGTCGAGCGTTGCGATGGCGCATTTCTCGATGACGGGTTCATAGGAGCGGTAGAGGGAGAGCATCTCCCGTGCGTCCTCTTCCGAGATCATGTTCTGCGCACGCTGGGCGGTGAAGATCTTGCTGCCGTCGATAATGCAAACGCGTCCCTGGTGCTCGGTGGACTTCTCGTTTCTGAGGAACAGCACGCAAGCAGATACGCCGGTGCTGTAGAAGACTCCGCTTGCGAGCGCGATAACGGCTTCAACCTTGTCCGACTTGATAAGCTCCTTGCGTATGGCACCCTCTTTGCCGCCATGGAACAGCGCTCCTTGGGGTAGAACTACGGCGCAACGGCCGTTCTTCTTGTCCATGGAGCAGACCATGTGTTGCACCCAGGCGAAGTCTGCCGATTTGTCGGTGGGAACGCCCCAGATGTTACGGCCCCACGGATCCGAGGCAAACTCATCAGAGCCCCAGTTCTTAAGGGAGAACGGAGGGTTCGCAAGGACGCAGTCGAAGGTTTTGAGTGTATTGCCGTCGCGGAAGGCGGGCTCGCGCAAGGTGTCGCCCTGGGCGACGCGGAAGTCCTTCGCGCCGTGAAGGTAGAGGTTCATTCGCGCTATAGCGGACGTGCTGAGGTTCTTCTCCTGGCCGTAGAGCTTGCCGTAGGCGAGTTTTGAGTTGTCCATTTGCCGGACGGCCTCGATGAGCATGCCGCCCGTGCCGCATGCCGGGTCGTAGACGGTCTCGCCGGGCTTCGGCTCAAGCAGGGAGACCATCATCTTGACGATCTCGCGTGGGGTATAGAACTCGCCGGCGTTCTTCTTCTGCATATCGGCGAACTTCTTGATCAGGTATTCGTAGGCATCGCCCATCATGTCGGCGCTGTAGTTTTTGTTGCCGAACCTCTTTACCGAGAAGTGCTCGACGAGGTCCTTCAGCCGCTCGTCGGAGAGCTTGCCCTTGTCTGTCCAGCTCGCGTCGTCGAAGCTGCTGAAGAGGCCGCTTAGGGTATCGGGGTTAGCGCGCTCGATACCCACCATGGCGTCAACGATTGCTTTGCCGACGTTCGCGCCGGTATTGCGGACGTCCTGCCAATGACAGCCTTCCGGCACCTCGAAGCTGTGATTCTCGGGCAGTACGGCGAAGTCCTTGTCGCCATCCGAAAGCTCCAATGCCCCGGCGGTTTCCTCGTCGTAGACGTCGGAGATCCGCTTGAAGAAGAGCAGCGGCGTGATGTAGCTCTTGTACTCGTCTTGGTTGATGGGACCTCGCAGGATGTCGCAGGCCCCGAGCAGGTGGTTTCCCAGCTCGGATTTGCTTATTGGTTCTTCTGGCATTCAGGTACCTATGAGCTCAAAAAATGAAATTACAGCTCTAGTGATTATACCGTCATATTTGTCGCGGTAAATCTCCTGCGCAGCGTCGTTCAATCAGGCGGTTTGAGCGACGGTCTGAGCTTGTAAATCACAATTTGTCGAGATGTTTGGTGGACCCGATCCAACAGAAAGCGATTGTCCTCCAGTTACAATCGGGGAGCTCGCGGCTGATATACGGTACGGGACTTCAAAGAAGGCTTCTGATAGTGGCGAATTTAAATACCTCCGCATGAACAATATGACCGACGATGGAAGGCTTGATCTCTCCGATCTTAAGTACATCGATCTTTCGGGTGCGGAGCTTGAGAACGCAAAAGTTGTAAGAGGAGATTTGCTTTTCAATAGGACAAATAGCCGCGAAAAGGTAGGCAAGACCTGCGTATTCAATAAGAACGAGCCCATGGTAATCGCAGGATATATTGTCAGGGTTAGATTCGATGATCGTGTAGAGCCCGGCTATGTGTCGGCGTTCTTGAACAGCAACTACGGCAAAGGTCTTCTTCGCAAGATGGCCAAAGGAGCCGTTGGTCAGGCCAACATTAGCGCAAAAGAAATGGCCAAAATCGAACTTCCCTTGCCGCCGATTGAGTTTCAACGTTCCTTCTTGGACTTCGCCGCCTCGGTCGACAAATCGAAATTTAAGTTAGGTATCTGCGGTGGGATGCTTTGACGTTGCGCTGGTCGACCATTGCGTACCTTAATGTGGTGTCTATTTTTTTATGGCCAAGGAGCACCTGGACTTGTTCGATGGGCATTCCTTTGTCGATTGCCTTTGTAGCAAGCGTTCTTCTGAACTTATGAGGGTGGACCCTTCCTAAATCAAGCTCGCGCCCCAGTTTTCTAAGCAGCGCCTCGACGCCGCCAATTTGTAGCCTCTCGTGTGGCGCCTTGCTCGACACGAAGAGTGCTTCAGAGCTGTCCATTCGGGTTGACAGGTAATTCTCAATATGGACTTTAGTCTTTGCGTCAAAATAGACGATGCGGTCCTTATTTCCCTTGCCGTGTACGATGCACTCACGATTGATGGTGTCGATGGAGCTCCTGTCCAACGAGACAAGTTCGCCCACACGCATGCCCGTGGAGCGCAACAGGTCGATCAGGGCAAGGTTTCGGGGCGACCCGCAGTTATCGCAGAGAATTTCAACGACTTCATCGCTATACGTTTCCTTTATGGGTTGCGGAGCCTTGACTCTTTTAATGCGTCTAACCGGGCTCTTAATGATATGGTCCTCGTCTTCGAGCCATGAATAGAAGCTTGAGATGATTCTTCGGACATTGTCGACGGTGACGCGACTGACGCCGGCTTTTTGCTGATAGTCGGAAAGATAGGACCTAATCTCTTCGGTTCCCAGGTCGCAAGCTGGCGTATCGAATGATTCAAGCATTTTATTGATGGTGGTTTCGTAGTAGGAGATGGTCCTATCCGAGCAGCCTTCGAGGCGTTTTGCAGACAGAAATAGATCTAGGAATGATTCGCTTTCACCGTCGCCGCCGTCTTCAGCTAATTGGCTTTCATCGAAAAGGCAGTGCGATAAAACCTTTTTGAGCTGGCGGTTCTGCTGCGTGGTCAGGTAGGGGAGCATGAGACGGGTAATTTCTCTAGCCGTTTTCGTGAGATCCATGGTGGCGTCCTTCCTTGCGCGGTGGGTGGCGCTATTTCCCTTTGTTTACCCGTGCGTTATGGAAGGGATGCCGAGTGGCACTTCCGCTAGGCCGCGTCAGGGAGGTCCATGAGACCTCGCACATCCCCCGCATCACTCCGGTGCGGCTTTGCCTGCAGAGTGAGATGTTCAGAAGCGTTTTATTAACGGGGGATGTCTTTCGGATTCTTTTGATGGGGATGTGGAAACACTGATGAAGTTTACGAATAGCGAGGTTGAGGGGTTCGCCTGTGCCCATCGCCTCTCGTGTGCGGATGGATGGTGCCGGTGGCTGTTTGAGACTGCAGTCGCGCCGACGGGATTGGTTGGGGTCGGTACAAGGCGAGCACGCCCCATGCCGTTATGGTAGATGCATCTTTGTCGATAGAGCGCTCGATTAATCTACGCGGGAGCGCTGAGAAGATCTTCCAGCATCGGGTCTACCCCGGCGGTGACCATGCCCTCGATCAGGTGCTGGGCGTGGAACCGACCAACTGTCCATGCGATATATGAAAGCGTCTGACAAGCGCGCTCCTTGATATCAAATGCAGCTTTGCTTAGAACGATTGCCTCTGCGAAGTCGGCAAATGCGTCGTGATCTCCCCATGTCTTACAGGCTTGTATCATGCCCTGGTCGATAGCATCCATAACAAAGGCGCCCGATCCGTCCGCAACGCAAACGCCGTCGGCGAAGAGCATCCAGCTGGACGGCTCACTAGAGTTATCTCCGAGCAGCTTGATTTGCAGCACGTGCGGGTCGCCGGCGGCGCAGAGCTCTTCCTCGAGCACCTGCACCGTAAAGCGCATCTGGTGGGAGAGGCTGTTCTTGACCATGGCCGAGGCATAACCGCTCGTCTCGTCCAGAAGATGCATTCGTTTTGGCTGGGCTGCCAGGTTGTGGAAGTTGCGCTCACTGCGCACGGAGAAATTGTCCATACGGACTCCTTTCATCGATGTTGGCAGGGCCACCGTGTCTCTTGGCCGGTTGGCGTCGGGATCGTGGAGCCAACTCTCTACCCCGACTCTGGATAAAACGCGCCCGCTCCTTGCGGGCAAGATGGAGTCTATCAACGTGTACGGACTCAACGTGTACGGACAGAAATCAAGCGCCATCCGCGAAATGACGCGCGGATGGCGTTGGTTTCCCAAGTGATTATTCGGCTTTCATCCGGAAAAATGTCGAAATCAGCCGTGTAAAAGTACGGAAAAGTGTCGAAATAGGCACCTTAAAACTTCGGAAAAGTGTAGTTGGATGACAAAACAGCACTTAGAAGCCGATGCTGGATGCGGGATCCTGCGGCTGCCTTCAGCCCTCGCTACTCGTCGTCCCCGTCGTTGGGGTCGCCCTTGAGGGTGTTGATGTCCAGGTACTGGTTATCGTCCTCTTTTTGCTGGGTCTCCGACTCCGCTTGGGTGGGGCCGCGGAACAGCTGGAATCCCTCAAACGCAATGACGCCGAGCAGGGCAATGACAATGGCGATAAAGGCAACCTTGACTGCCTGCGGAAATTCCGAGAAACGCAGCGCCTTTTCCTCGGCGTAATAATCGGCGAAGCGCTCTTCGCCCGTGCTTTTGGTATACGCCGGCGCGGACGCGGCCTCCGGGCCATATTCCGGTGCGGGCGTGGCAGCGTACGAATCGTTGAGATAATCGCTCGATGCGGTGCCATAATCCTCGGTCTCGATGCGACCGTTGTCAGCATAGCCATCGGAATAATCGGAATATGCCGTGCCGCCCTCATAGTCTGCGGCGCTCGTGTTGGCGGCAAAAAGCGGGTTAACTGGAACGTCGAGCGCCGGCATGCCGGTAGAGGTCTCATCCAGATCGGCTGCAGCCCAGGAATCGTAGGCAACCTGATGGGCAACGGGCTCATCGAGCCTTGCGACCGGAGGCTTGCGTGCCGCAGGAACAGGCAACTGCTGGGCGCTGTACATAACGGTGCTGTCGGCCGATTTGCCCTGCGTCGCTGCAGCGAGAAATGCCGCCGTCTCGGACGGGTCGCTTGCGGGGCGGGGAGCGGGCGTGGACGCCGAAGTGGGTGCGGGCGTAGGCGCGGGCGTCGAAACAGGCGACTGCGCAGGAGTCGGCGCAGGTGCGGACTTGGGCGCAAGTGCGGGATTGGGGCTTGACGGGCGAGCGCCGCCGCCCATGAGTTCGTCGGCGGTCCACGGGCGATCATCCATCACATCGTCAAGGCTCAGCGAAAACAGGTCGTCTTCACTCTCATCGAACATGCGGTGCACATGTCCACCAATTGCCGGAATCAATCCGCGACCGGTGCATGATGCCTTGCTCAACGCCATTCTGTTCCATCCTTTCGAAATACTAATGACATCGATTATATGGAACTTCCCAAGCTGCTCGGTCTTGGATTCGTGCTTTCCAGAACTCGCGCCCAAAAGGGGAGGGGCAATCCAGGCGAGTGCCTACTTGTCGCCGGCCGCCGCCTTGGCCTCATTGAGGTAGCTATAGAAGCTGTACTTGGAGATGCCAAAGAACTCGCAGGCGCGCTCGCTCGACTTGGAAATGAGGAAGGCACCGCGACGGTCGAGGTAGCCAATGGCACGAATGCGCTCGTCTTTGGTCATGAGTGCCGCGGGCTTGCCCACAAACTGCTCGCACTCGTGCAGCAGGTCCTCGAGCAGGTCGCCGATGTTCTTGGTAATGGGCTCGGGCTCGGTATAGCCCGTGCCGCCGGTGCCGGTGAAAGCGTCGAGCGAGCGCTCAAAAGCCTTCATAAGCGTAATGTCAAAGTTGATGCCCAAAATGCCGACGGGCTTGCCTTCGTCGTTGCGGATAAAGATGGTCGAGGACTTGAGCAGCTTGCCATCGGTGGTTTTAGTGAGGTACGGCTCGCGGTCGTGTACGTCGGTGCTGCCCTCGTGCATGGACTCAAACACAATATGGCTGGGGCCGTCACCCAGTTTGCGCCCGCTGACGTGGCCGTTTTCGATCACTACGATGGAGTGGTCCACGTCCTCGGTCTCCAGATCGTGGACGACGACTTCGCAGTTGGGGCCAAATTGGAGCGCCAGGCCGTGTGCGAGGCGCTTGTAAAACTCAATCTGTGCGGGGGTCATGGGTGCCTTCCTAAAAATTAGTTTGGGCACACTTTGCCATAAACCACACTTGACCGCAAACAAATCCATCAACAAGGCAATTCATGACCGTTCGGGGGCGAAAAAGTACCGATTACGGCAACAAACAATTCGTTAGGTATGCCAATCAAAAAGTGTGATAGAACATTACTAACAAACTTTTTGTTTGGCATCCACATAAAAGTTCAGCCGTGTGAATGGGATCGGGCTGAAACGCGTATGCGGGGGCCGGCAAGAGAGGACTTAAGGAGTTCACCGTATGGCCGATAAGATCCAGTGGGCGGGCAACACGATGCCCAAGAGCGATGACAAGCACTTGGGAATCATGAGCCTCGACCACGTGAAGAAGGCCCGCGCCTTCCACCAGTCGTTCCCCCAGTACACCGTCACTCCGCTTGCCCGCCTGGACGGCCAGGCCGCGCGCCTGGGCCTGTCCAACCTGTGCGTTAAGGACGAGAGCTATCGCTTTGGCCTCAACGCCTTTAAGGTCCTGGGCGGCTCGTTTGCCATGGCCAACTATATTGCCGATGAGACCGGCAAGGACGTTGCCGAGTGCACCTTCGATTACCTGACTTCCGATCAGCTTGCCAAGGACTTTGGCCAGGCCACCTTCTTTACCGCCACCGACGGCAACCATGGCCGCGGCGTGGCATGGGCTGCCAACAAGCTGGGCCAGAAGGCCGTCGTTCACATGCCCAAGGGTTCCACTAAGCCCCGCTTCGATAACATCGCCGCCGAGGCCGCAACGGTGACCATCGAAGAGGTCAACTACGACGAGTGCGTGCGCATGGCCGCCGCCGAGGCCGACGCCTGCGAGCGTGGCGTCATCGTTCAGGACACCGCCTGGGAGGGCTACGAGAAGATCCCGTCTTGGATCATGGAGGGCTACGGCACCATGGCTTCCGAGGCTGCCGAGCAGCTGCGCGAGATGGCCATCAACCGCCCGACCCACGTGTTTGTCCAGGCTGGCGTGGGTTCGCTCGCCGGTGCCGTGGTGGGCTACTTCACCAACCTGTATCCCGATAACCCGCCCACCTTTGTCGTGGTCGAGTGCGCGCCTGCCGCCTGTCTGTACAAGGGCGCTGCCGCCGGCGACGGCGACCCGCGCATCGTGGACGGCGACATGCCTTCCATCATGGCCGGTCTGTGCTGCGGCGAGCCCAACATTCTGGGCTGGGATATCCTGCGCAACCACGCCACCGCCTTCGTGTCCTGTCCCGACTGGGTCACCGCTCGCGGCATGCGCACCCTGGGCGCTCCCGAGAAGGGCGACCCGCGCGTCATCTCCGGCGAGTCCGGCGCTGTGACCACCGGCCTGGTCGAGACCCTCATGCTCGATCCCGAGTACGCCGAGCTCAAGGAACTCATCGGCCTGGACAAGACGAGCTCCGTGCTCTGCTTCTCCACGGAAGGTGACACGGACCCCGACCAGTATCGTCGAATTGTTTGGGAAGGCGAATATCCCACTTGCTAATCGTTAGGGCGGAGTAAATAGGTATCGCTCCGCCACCTCACAGGTAGATTCCTTCGTTTGAAAGGTTATGAACAATGGCTAAAGAACTCGATTTCGACGCAATCAAGGCTGCTGCTGAGTCCCATCGTGCTGATATGACCCGCTTCCTGCGCGCTATGATCTCCCACCCCTCTGAGTCTTGCGAGGAGGGTGAGGTTGTTGCCTGCATTAAGGCCGAGATGGAGAGCCTTGGCTATGACGAGGTCAAGGTCGACGGCCTGGGCAACGTTATGGGCTTTATGGGCGAGGGCGACAAGATCATCGCCATCGACTCCCACATCGACACCGTCGGCATCGGCAACATCGAGAACTGGGACGCCGATCCCTATGAGGGCTACGAGACCGACGAGATCATCTACGGCCGCGGCGGCTCCGACCAGGAGGGCGGCATGGCTTCTGCTACCTACGCTGCCAAGATGATGAAGGATATGGGCCTCATCCCCGAGGGCTACAAGATCATGGTCGTCGGCACCGTCCAGGAAGAGGACTGCGACGGCATGTGCTGGCAGTACATCTACAACAAGGACGGCATTAAGCCCGAGTTCGTCATTTCCACCGAGCCCACCGACGGCGGCATCTACCGCGGTCACCGCGGCCGCATGGAGATTCGCGTCGACGTTCACGGCACCTCCTGCCACGGCTCCGCTCCCGACCGCGGCGACAACGCCATCTACAAGATGGCCGACATCATCGCCGACGTCCGCGCCCTCAACAACAACGGCTGCGACGAGTCGACCGACATCAAGGGTCTCGTCAAGATGCTCGACCCCAAGTACAATCCCGAGCACTTCGAGGATGCCCGCTTCCTGGGCCGCGGCACCTGCACCGTCAGCCAGATCTTCTACACCAGCCCCAGCCGTTGCGCCGTGGCCGACTCCTGCGCCATCTCCATCGACCGTCGCATGACCGCCGGCGAGACCTGGGAGTCCTGCCTGGACGAGATCCGCAACCTGCCGGCCGCCAAGAAGTACGGCGACGACGTGAAGGTCTCCATGTACATGTACGACCGTCCGTCCTGGACCGGCGAGGTCTACGAGACCGAGGCTTACTTCCCCACGTGGATCAACAAGGAGACCGCTCCGCACGTCAAGGCCCTCGTCGACGCCCACAAGGCCATGTTTGGTGACGAGCGCATCGGCTGTGAGCCCAGCATGGACAAGCGCACCGGTCGCCCGCTGTGCGACAAGTGGACTTTCTCCACGAACTGCGTCTCCATCCAGGGCCGCTACGGCATCCCCTGCGTGGGCTTTGGCCCGGGTGCCGAGTCTCAGGCTCATGCTCCCAACGAGGTCACCTACAAGGACGACCTGGTCACCGCTGCCGCCATGTACGTGGCTGCCCTGAACCTCTACGATCCGAGCCAGGCCGATGGCGACGCCACCGTGTTCCGCGCCGGTCTGACCAACAACAAGATCGATTAGTCCCATTCCTCGATTTTGTTGAGCCGGGGGCCGCTCGTGTCCCCGGCACCCCCTGTTGACTTGGGGCCCGCGGTCGTTATCTCCCATGCTTCCTCAACGGTGGCGGGTCCTCGTCATGGTGCTCTGCATGTTCTAGCCACACGCGCATGCCGGAGCACATCTACTCACTGCGATCGTTTCATCTTTAGAAAGGACATTTCCATGGACGCTAAGTTTACCGAGCTCGTCGAGCAGCTGAACGGCCTCGATTTTAAGGGTATGTACGGCAGCGACTTCCTGCACACCTGGGACAAGACTACCGATGAGCTCAAGGCTCTCTACATCGTCGCCGACGCCCTGCGCGAGCTGCGCGAGAACAACGTCTCGTCCAAGATCTTCGACTCGGGTCTGGCCGTCTCCCTGTTCCGCGACAACTCCACCCGTACGCGCTTCTCCTTCTCTAAGGCCGCCAACCTGCTCGGCCTTGAGCTGCAGGACCTGGACGAGAAGAAGTCCCAGATCGCTCACGGCGAGACCGTCCGCGAGACCGCTACCATGATCTCCTTCATGGCCGACGTCATCGGCATCCGCGATGACATGTACATCGGCAAGGGCGACGCCTACATGGCCGAGGTCTCTGAGTCCGTGCAGCAGGCCTACGAGGACGGCGTTCTGGATCACCGTCCCACGCTCATCTCCCTGCAGTCCGATTCCGACCACCCCACGCAGTCCTCTGCCGACATGCTCTACCTCATCAACGAGTTTGGCGGCCTCGAGAACCTCAAGGGCAAGAAGGTTGCCGTCACCTGGGCCTATTCGCCCTCTTACGGCAAGCCGCTGTCCTGCCCGCAGTCGCTGATCAGCCTGCTGCCCCGCTTTGGCATGGACGTCACCCTGGCTCACCCCGAGGGCTATGACCTCATGCCCGAGGTCGTCGAGCGCGCCAAGGGCTACGCCGCCGAGTCCGGCACCACCTTTAAGCAGGTCAACACCATGGCCGAGGCCTTCGAGGGCGCCGACATCGTGATCCCCAAGAGCTGGGCTCCGTTTGCCGCCATGGAGAAGCGCACCAACCTGTACGCCGAGGGCGACGACGCCGGCATCGCAGCGCTCGAGAAGGAGCTGCTCGCCCAGAACGCCACCCATCAGGACTGGTGCTCCACGACCGAGCTCATGGAGAAGACTGCCAACGGCCAAGACACCATCTTTATGCACCCGCTGCCCGCCGACATCTCCGGTGTTTCCTGTGAGCACGGCGAGGTTAACGCCGACGTCTTCGACATGCACCGCGTGGGCATGTACAAGGAGGCCAGCTACAAGCCGTACGCCATCGCTGCCATGATGTTCCTGCAGAAGGTTGCCGATCCCGCCGCTACCCTCAAGGCCCTCGACGAGCGCAACACCGCCCGTTGGCTCCAGGCCTAAAGCCGGGTTGAGGTAAGCCATGTAAAGGGGGCGCTCTGCCAACCGGCGGGGTGCCCTTTTTTGCATCGCGGGCGTGCGGGATAAGCGCTTTCGATGTGGATGCCCGCGGCGCGAGTTATGGGTACGATGGTTTCGGGGGAGGTATCACCATGAGACTTGGATGCGTCATTATGGCTTCGGGCGAGGGCAAGCGGTTTGGCTCTAACAAGATGCTTGCCGATATCTATGGCGAGCCGCTGATTGCCCGGGCCATCGATTCGGTTCCCCGGGGCTTTGACGTCGTGGTTTCGACGCGTTGGCCCGAGGTCGCTCAGATTTGCGAGGACAAGCATTGCCCGTGCGTTCTGCACGATGGCGAGCTGCGCAGCGAAAGCGTCCGTGCGGGCCTTTCGTGGGGAGTCGAACGCAACTGGAAAGGTTGCCTCTTTTTGCCGGGCGACCAGCCGCTTGTGAGCACGGACTCTTTTGAGGCCATGGTTCGCGCGTTTGACGAGCGTGGCCGCAAACATCCGGTGCGCTTGGCGTGCAACGGTGAGCCTTCGAGCCCGGTGCTCTTTCCGGCGGAACTATTCGATGCACTCATGCGTCTTGAGGGCAAGGACGGCGGGGGCTCGATTCTCAAGGACCGTACCGACGTGGTGCTGGTCGAGGCGCGTGCCTACGAGCTGTGGGATGTCGATACCGCAGAGGGACAGCGACGCATAACGGAGCATATCGCGGCCTGCTCGTATTTTGATCGCGTGGCCAACTGTATTAATCAATAAGGAGCAACATGATCATCATCAAAAACGGCGCGCTCGTGACGCCCCAGGGGCTTCGCCGCGCCGATCTTGCCATGGAGGGCGACAAGATTGTGCGGATTGCCGCGGCGATTGAGCCGGCCGAGGGCGATACCGTCGAGGACGCCGCGGGCTGCTGGGTGTTTCCCGGCTTTATCGACGGCCACACGCACATGCAGTGCTGGACTGGCATGGATTGGACAGCCGATAGCTTTGAAACCGGCACGCGTGCGGCTGCCTGCGGCGGTACGACGACCATCGTGGACTACGCGACGGCTGATCGCGGCGTGACCATGCCCGATGCCTTGGCCGAGTGGCATCGCCGTGCCGACGGAACCTGCACGGCCAACTACGCCTTTCATATGGCACTCGCCGAGTGGAATGAACGCAACCGCGCCGATCTTTCGGTTATGCGCGAGGCGGGCGTATCGTCGTTTAAGACCTACTTTGCCTACGATCATTTGCGCCTTGACGATGCCGAGACGCTCGAGGTGCTCGAGGAGCTCAAGCGTATTGGCGGCATACTGTGTGTGCATTGCGAGAACGGTACGCTGGTGAATGAGCTGCAGAAGCGCGTGTACGAGCAGGGGATTCATGGGCCCGAGGGGCATGCGCTCAGCCGTCCGGACGTGTGCGAGGGTGAGGCCGTGAGCCGCCTGCTGTATCTGGCGCACTTGGCCGGGGACGCTCCGGTCAACGTGGTGCACCTTTCGACTAAGCTGGGGCTCGAGGCCATTCGCGCTGCCAAGGCGCGCGGGCAGAAGAACATCTATGTCGAGACATGCCCCCAGTATCTGATGCTCGACGACACCTGCTATCTGGAGCAGGGCGAGGACGGCTTTGCGGGCGCCAAGTACGTGATGAGCCCGCCGCTGCGCCATGCCCGTGACCGTGCCGCGTTGCGCGAGGCGCTTGTGGCTGGCGAGATCGATACTATTGCAACCGATCATTGCAGCTTTAACCTGCACGGGCAAAAGGACCGCGGGCGCGAGGATTTCCGCGCGATTCCCAACGGCGGGCCCGGCGTGGAGCATCGTCCCGTCGCGATCGCCACGAGCTTTGAGGGGCAACTGGGCCCCGAGGACCTCTGCCGCCTGATGAGCGAGAACCCGGCGCGCGTGTTTGGCATGTACCCGCGCAAGGGCTGTCTTGCCGAGGGTGCCGATGCCGACGTGTGCGTGTGGGATCCTTGCGCGCGTTGGACGATCAGCGCCGCGACACAGCATCAGGCCGTGGACTACACGCCGCTCGAGGGCTTTGAGGCACATGGCCGCGCCAAGGCCGTGTTTGTGAACGGCGTACTGGCGGCACGCGACAGCGAGCCTACCGGAGCCCAGCCCGGTCGCTACGTGCCTCGCTAGCAGCAAAGATGCCGTGTCCCCTCCGCAGTTGCGGTGAAATACGGACTGTTTGCGGCCGTCGGGCGGCCAAACAGTCCGTATTTCACCGCAACTGAGGAGATGGGGCCGGCTACTTGAGGCTGCTGGCGACGACGGGGCGGTCGAGAGCTGCCTCGAAGCGGTCGGCCATCGTGGGGTCGCTGAGCGTGTCGACTTGGTTGAGCATGACGCGTGCGGTGCTGAGTTTCAGCGCCTGCATCTCGGCATTGAGCACCTGGGCGACGCGCTCGGGCGTGGCGATGTCGGTGAGCTCGCAGCCGCAACGCTCGCAAAAGAGCTCGGGGCGGTGGACGGCTTCGTTGATGGGCTTGCTGAGCCCCGAGGCGCCGACGAGCCAGATGACGTTGGCCGTGCCGGCGGGAACGACCGGCTCCCACGGGGCATGCGCCTTGAGCGGGAGCCGCTTGCTGCCGTCCGCCTCGGCCAGGACGTAGTCAAAGCGCTGCGCCAGCTGGTCGAGCGGCTCGGCAGGGGAGGAGAGCTTGCCCGTCTGGGAGTCCAAGACACCTGTCTGGCAGATGCTTCCCCGCACAAGCCCCGCGCAGGCCTCGCAGGTGCAGCCTGGGGCGTGTGGGGCACCTGGCTTCCAAGGCGCGGCGTCCAGGCGACGATTCGACCCGTCCCATGGCACGCCGGCAACGGGAAGCATATGCGTGGTGGTGCAGAGGAGCACGCGGCCGCCAGCGCGCATAAGCTCAAGGCCGAGCGTCTTCAGCAACGTCGACTTGCCGCCGCTGCCGATAATCGCGGTAATGCCCGGCTCGATCCTGAGCGCCGAGGCAAGATTGCCGCTAACCGTTTCCATCTGTTCACCGCCGTATAATACTGTGATAATAAATAATCATCAGAGTAGCGGTCGAACCGCTTTTGCTCTGCTCAAACCGTAGCACAGGGAGGTGCCCCGGGAATGCTCGTTTATGTTCGCGGCGCCGGCGATATCGCCACGGGTGTCGCCGCTCGCTTGGTGCGCGCCGGCGTGTCGGTCGTCATGGCCGATATCGCGGTCCCCACGTGCATCCGTCGCACAATCAGTTTTTGCGAGGCCATTCGCCTGGGCGAGGTCGAGGTCGAGGGCATTCGCGCCCGCTTGGCGCAGACGCCGGCAGAGGCGCTCGAGATTACCCAAGCGGGGGATGTCGCCGTGGTGGTGGACCCTCAGGCCAAGATGCTCGATGAGGTTAAACCCGCTGCCGTGGTCGACGCGATTTTGGCCAAGCGCAACCTGGGCACCACGCGCGACATGGCGCCTACCGTCATCGCCGTGGGGCCGGGCTTTACCGCGCCGGTCGATTGCGACGCCGTGGTCGAGACCATGCGCGGGCATTTCCTGGGCCGTGTCATTACCCAAGGTTCACCCCAGCCCAACACGGGCGTGCCGGGCATTATCGCTGGCTATGGCAAGGAGCGCGTTATCCACAGCCCCGCCGCCGGCGTGTTTAGGTCCGACCGCGCGATCGGCGACATCATGAGTGCTGGCGATGTGATCGGGTATGCGGGTGATACTCCCATGGTCACGCAGATTGACGGCTGTCTGCGCGGGCTTTTGGCGAACGGCGTGCAGGTGACTGAGGGCTTTAAATGCGCCGATGTCGATCCGCGCGGCGATGCCAGCTATATCAACTACATTTCGGACAAGGCGACGTCGGTCGGCGGCGGCGTGCTCGAGGCGCTTGCTATGCTTACCGGTGTGTTCCAGGGATAGGAAACGACGATGGAAAAGCTCGATGTTGTGAATGCGGCGCTTGCCGCCCTGCGTGCTGGCGAGACGTGCGAGCTCGTGGTCGTGGCCGGCACGGCGGGGTCGTCGCCGCGCGGCGTGGGCGCCTGGATGGCCGTCTTTGCCGACGGCAGCCAGGCGGGCACTATCGGCGGCGGCAAGATTGAGCTCTTTGCGCTGGATGAGGCGCGCGAACTCCTGAGCGCGGGACAGTCGCGTCTGGTCCGCTACACCATGGGCGGCGAGAACTCCGATACCGGCATGATCTGCGGCGGAGCCATCTGCCTGAGCTATCTGCATCTGGATGCGACCCAGGCACCGTTGTTCCAGGAAATTGCCGACGTCTTGGTCTATCGGCGCATCGGCGACTTCGTCATCGACTTTGAACCGTTTATCGCGAGCGCGCTCGAGGGCGATGTGGCCGAGTACCATGGCGAGGCATCGCGCCATACCATTGCGGGCTGCCCCGGGCTTTCACTGGTGGAGGAGGGGAGTAACGTCACCTACACCAACGCTGCCTCTGAGATTCCCGCGGCGCACATCGAGACGCTCTGCCCCGAAGGCCTGACCTACATCTTTGGCTGCGGGCACGTGGGCGCCGCGACGGCGCGCGTGCTCACGGCGGCGGGCTTTGCCGTCGTGGCCTGCGATGACCGCCCCGGCACGTTGACGCCCGAATGGGTGCCCGGTGTCTACGATCGTCGCCTGGTCGATTACAAGAACCTGAGCGAGCTGTGTCCCATCGGTCCGCGCGACTTGGTGGTCGTCGCCACGGCGGGTCACAAGTCCGATATCGACGTGGTGATTCAGGCCATGCGTGCCAAGCCTGCCTACCTGGGCTGTCTGGGTTCGCGCCGCAAGACGGCCTTTGTGCGTGCCCGCCTGGAGCAGGAAGGTTTTACGCAGGACCAGATCGACGAGCTGCACCTTCCGATCGGCGTTGCCATCGAGGCCGAGGACCCCGAGGAGATCGCCATCTCCATCGCCGCCGAGATGATCCACCTGCGCCGCACCAAACTCGTCCCCCGCAAGCGCTAATCGCATCCCCACCAATAAGTTGCGGTGAAATACGGATTGTTTAAGCCTGTTAGGTCGCCCAACAGTCCCTATTTCACCGCAACTGCTTTTTGGGATCCATTTGTGCGGGGGAGTTGTGGAGTTGTGCAGGCAGACGAGGTTTTTCTGGAAATACGCTCCCGATGCGCGTATAGTACCGATTGTTTTGTCGGCTCCTGCTGCGTCGAGTCCAAACCGCAAAATGCCATGAGCGGCGCGGATGCAGCCAGGAGGCACGAGGACAACCCATCGTGGCCACGCCCCGTGCTTAAAACCCCAAGAAGGAGTGAACAATGGCAGAAGAGAAGTATGTGCCGCGTCTGAAGACCAAGTACAACAACGAGGTCAAGCAGCAGCTTCAGGACAAGTTCCAGTACGAGAACGTCATGATGATCCCCAAGTTTGAGAAGATCGTCGTGAACATGGGTGTCGGCGAGGCCGCTACCGATTCCAAGGCCATCGACGGTGCCGTGCGCGACCTGCGCGCCATCACCGGCCAGCAGCCGATGATCACCCGTGCCCGCAAGTCCATCGCTACCTTCCGCCTGCGCGCTGGTATGCCGATCGGCTGCAAGGTTACCCTGCGTGGCGACCGTATGTGGGAGTTCTTCGATCGTCTGACCTCCGTCGCGATCCCCCGTATCCGCGACTTCCGCGGCATCTCCGCCAAGAGCTTCGACGGCCGTGGTAACTTCTCCATGGGCGTCACCGAGCAGCTCATCTTCCCCGAGATCGACTTCGATTCCGTCGATCACCAGCGTGGTATGGACATCACTTTCGTGACCACCGCCAACACCGATGAGGAGGCCAAGGCCCTTCTGGACGCCTTCGGTTTCCCGTTCAAGAAATAGGTTCACCTGCCCTATAAGCGCCGTTCCCACAAGGGGGCGGCGCTTGGGGCGAACAATACTCTATGTGAGGAGGATATAAGTGGCTAAGACATCGATGATCGTCAAGTGCAATCGCAAGCAGAAGTTCTCTACTCGTGAGTACACGCGCTGCCAGCGCTGCGGCCGTCCGCACTCTGTGTACCGCAAGTTCGGCCTGTGCCGTGTCTGCTTCCGCGAGCTTGCACTCAAAGGCGAGCTTCCCGGCGTTAAGAAGGCCAGCTGGTAAGTCACTACCAGCGTTTCAAGCATCAGTTTGGAACAGGGAAAACGCGCTAAAAAGGCTTTGCCGTTAAGGGCGGCGAAGAACCAAGAGCACGTGTTCATCAAGAACGAAGGAGAATCTGTATGAACCTTACAGACCCGATCGCAGATATGCTTACGCGCATCCGTAACGCTAACTCTGTGAACAAGGCCACGGTCTCCATGCCGAGCAGCAAGAAGCTCGTCGAGATCGCTCGTGTTCTGCACGAGGAGGGCTACATCGAGGGCTACGATGTCGAGGACACCGTTCCCCAGAAGACTCTGCACATCACGCTTAAGTATGGTCCCAAGAAGGCTAAGGTCATCAACGGCATCCGCCGCATTTCCAAGCCGGGCCTGCGTAAGTACACCGGCGCTGCCGACATGCCCCGCGTCCGCGGTGGCCTTGGTACCGCCATTATTTCCACCAGCCATGGCGTCATGACCGACCGCGATGCTCGCAAGCACAACGTCGGCGGCGAGATCATCGCTTACGTCTGGTAATTCGCTCGGTAGGTAGAAGGAAAGGAGATCACCGTGTCTCGTATCGGTAATAAGCCTGTCCAGATTCCCGCCGGAGTCGAAGTGGCAGTCAACGGCAACAACGTTGTCGTCAAGGGCCCCAAGGGCCAGCTCGAGCTCGATGTCTTTGAGAAGCTCGCTATCAACGTCGAGGACAACGTCCTCACCGTTTCCCGTCCCGACGACGAGCGTGAGACCCGTGCCCGCCACGGCCTCACCCGCGCCCTCATCCACAACATGGTTGTTGGCGTTTCCGAGGGCTTCGAGAAGAAGCTTGAGCTCGCCGGCGTCGGTTACCGCGTGCAGCAGAAGGGCAAGAACCTCGAGTTCTCCCTGGGCTTCTCGCACCCCGTGATCGTCGAGGCTCCTGAGGGCATCACCTTCGAGGTTCCCGACAACACCCACGTGAACGTCAAGGGTATCAACAAGCAGCAGGTCGGTCAGATCGCCGCTGAGATCCGCGGCCATCGTCCTCCCGAGCCTTACAAGGGCAAGGGTATCCACTACGTTGGCGAGCACATCCGCCGCAAGCTGGGTAAGGCCGCCAAGTAGTCGTAACCGACTCACTCGCATAAGACCAGCACCCCGTCAGGTGCTGGCAAGATCAACCTTTTTAGGAGTTTACGTATGAACAAGCATAAGGCGAAGCTGGAAGGCCTCAAGCGTCGTCAGCGTCGTGTTCGCGGCAAGGTCTCGGGTACCGCCGAGCGTCCGCGTCTTCGCGTGACCCGTACTAACGCCAACATCTATGCCCAGATCATCGACGACAGCAAGGGCTCCAGCCTGACGCTCGTCTCTGCCTCGACCCTCGAGGCCGAGTTCAAGGGCATCCACACCTCGAACAAGGAGGCTGCGGAGAAGGTCGGTCAGCTCGTTGGCAAGCGCGCCATCGAGGCCGGCATCACCAAGGTCGCCTTCGATCGTGGTGGCCGTATCTACCATGGCCGCGTCAAGGCCCTCGCCGACGGTGCTCGTGCCGCCGGTCTCGAGTTCTAGGAGGTATGTAGCACATGGCTCGTAATCAGAAGCAGCAGCGCGAGGCCTCCGAGTTCGAGGAGCGCGTCGTTTACATCAACCGCGTGTCGAAGACCGTCAAGGGTGGTCGTCGCATGAGCCTCGTCGCTCTCGTCGTCGTTGGCGACGGCAAGGGCAACGTCGGCGTTGGCATGGGCAAGTCCGCTGAGGTGCCCATGGCCATCTCCAAGGCATCTCTCGATGCCAAGAAGAACATGTTCCACGTGCCGGTGACCGAGCAGGGCACCATCCCGCACGAGGTTCTCGGCCACTTTGGTGCCGGCCGCATCATCATCAAGCCCGCTGTCGAGGGTACCGGCGTTATCGCCGGCGGCGCTGTGCGTCCCCTCTTTGAGCTTGCTGGCATCAAGAACGTCCTGTCCAAGTCCCTCGGTACCGACAACGGCCTCAACATCATCAAGGCTGCCGTCGAGGGCCTCAAGGAGCTCTCCAGCCCTGAGGACGTCGCGGCTCGCCGTGGCCTGACGGTCTCCGAGATGTTCGTCGGTAAGGAGAACTAAGCATGGCTGACACCATCAAGATCAAGCAGGTCCGCAGCACCAACGGTTGCAAGCAGGACCAGGTCCGTACTGTCCGTGCCCTCGGTCTCCACAGGATCCGCGAGGTTCGCGAGATTGCTGACAACGAGTCCGTCCGCGGCATGATCTTCAAGGTCAAGCACCTTGTCGAGATTGTAGAGGAGTAGCAAATGCAGCTTCACGATCTTACTCCCGCGCCCGGTTCCACCAAGAACCGCAAGCGCGTCGGCCGTGGCAATTCTTCGGGTCACGGCACCACTTCTGGCCGCGGTCAGAAGGGCCAGGGTTCCCGCTCTGGTGGCACCAAGGGTGCCGGCTTCGAGGGTGGCCAGACTCCGCTGGCTATGCGCCTGCCCAAGCTTCCGGGCTTCCGTAACCCCCGTCGTATCGAGTACACCGCTGTTAACGTTGAGCGTCTCGAGCGTAAGTTCGAGGACGGCGCTGTGATCGACGGTGCCGCTCTTAAGGCCGCTCGCATCACCAAGAGCGAGTTCGAGCCCGTCAAGGTGCTCGGCAATGGTGAGCTCACCAAGAAGTTCACGGTCAAGGTCGACAAGGTCAGCGCTTCTGCGCAGGCCAAGATCGAGGCCGCCGGCGGAAAGGTCGAGCTGCCGTGCTAAATGGTCTTAAGAATGCTTTCCGCATCAAAGAATTGCGCGAAAAGATTCTTTTTACCATAGCTATGCTCGTCGTGTACCGCATTGGTGCGCACGTTCCTGTGCCCGGCATTCCCTTCCAGGGGATGCTGGGCCTTTTCTCGACCGATAACAATTCGGTCGCCGCAGGTGCTATGGCCCTCCTGAATCTTTTCTCTGGCGGCGCGTTGAGCTATGTGTCGGTGTTTTCGCTGGGCATCATGCCTTACATCACCAGCTCGATCATCCTCCAGATGCTCCAGGCCGTCGTGCCTTCCCTGCATGAGCTTGCCCGCGAGGGCGAGGTCGGTCAGACCAAGATTACGCAGTATTCGCGTTACCTCACCCTGGCTCTGGCAATCCTCAACTCCGTGGGTTACCTCTTCCTCTTTAAGAGCTTCGGCATCAGCTTCAATGGCGCCGGCGCTCCCGAGATCATCTTCGACCTCATGATCGTCGGTACGCTCACCGCGGGCGCCATGCTGATCATGTGGATTGGTGAGCTCATCACCCAGCGCGGTATCGGCAATGGCATGTCGCTGATCATCTTCGCGAACATCATGGCCGGTCTGCCGCAGGCTATCTTCTCCAGCACCGAGGGCAATGCCGGTGGCATCATCACCATGGTGATCATCTGCGCCATCATCCTGCTGGTTATCCCGCTGATTGTTTTCCTTGAGCGCGGCCAGCGCCGCATCCCGGTCTCCTACGCTAAGCGCGTCGTGGGCCGTCGCATGATGGGTGGCCAGACCACCTACCTGCCCATCAAGGTCAACACCGCGGGTGTCGTGCCGATCATCTTCGCTTCAGCGCTGCTGTACTTCCCGGCTCAGATTGCCGTGTTCTTCCCCGGCATCGGCTGGATTCAGGCAGTTGCCTCCGCGCTTTCGACCGGTTGGCTCAACTGGGTGCTTAACGTTGTCCTCATCGTGTTCTTCGCGTACTTCTACACCTCCATGGTGTTCAACCCCGATGACACGGCCGATAACCTTAAGAAGCAGGGCGGCTTTATTCCGGGCGTGCGTCCGGGTAGGGCTACCGCGGCCTACATCAAGAACGCGCTCAACAAGATCACGCTTCCCAGCGCTGTCTTTTTGGCGCTCATCGCCATCGTGCCTTCGATCATCTTCTCCTTCACGGGTAACCATCTGATCCAGGCATTTGGCGGCACGTCCATCCTCATCATGGTCGGCGTCGTGCTCGACACGGTCGATAAGCTCGAAGGCCAGATCAAGATGTATGATTACGATGGATTCTTTAAATAGGCTAGAGGAGGATTGCTCATGAACCTCGTATTGCTCGGAGCTCCGGGTGCCGGTAAGGGCACCGTCGCACAGGAGCTCGTCGCCGAGTTTGGCGTCGCCCACATTTCCACGGGCGACCTGCTGCGTGCTGCCGTCAAGGGTGGCACCGAGCTTGGTATTCAGGCTAAGAAGTACATGGACGCTGGCGAGCTCGTTCCCGACCAGCTCGTGATCGACCTTGTCAAGGAGCGCCTTGCCGCCGATGACGCCCAGCAGGGCTTCATCCTCGACGGCTTCCCGCGCAACACCGCCCAGGCTGTGACGCTCGATTCCGAGCTCTCCGCCATGGGTCGCGAGATCGACTGCGCCCTTCTGGTCGATGTGGCCCCCGAGGTCATTATCGATCGTCTGTCTTCGCGTCGCACCTGCCGCGCATGCGGTTACACCGGCACCGCTGCCGATGCTACCTGCCCCAAGTGTGGCGGCGAGATGTATCAGCGCGACGACGACAAGCCCGAGACCATCAAGAACCGTCTCGACGTCTACGAGAAGTCCACGAGCCCGCTCGTCGACTACTATCGTGGCCAGGGTCTGCTCAAGTCGGTCAACGGTGACCAGGCTCGCGAGACCGTGTACGGGGATGTCAAAGAGGCTCTCGGTCTATGATCAAGATTAAGTCTGCAACGCAAATCGAGCAGATGAAGAAGGCAGGAGCGCTATCTAAGATGGCGCTCCGCCACGTTGGAGCCATGGTGCGCCCCGGCGTTTCCACCTTTGAGCTCGATCAGCTCGCGGAGCAGATTATCCGCATGCATGGCGGCACCCCGGCCTTTAAGGGTTACGGCGGGTTCCCGGGGACCATTTGCGCATCGATCAACGATGCCGTGGTCCACGGTATTCCCAACCCCGACATGATCCTGCGCGATGGCGATATCATCTCCATCGATACGGGAGCCGTTGTCGACGGTTGGGTCGGCGATAACGCTTGGACGTTTTTCGTCGGCACCCCCACGCCCGAAGCCAAGGCTTTGTGCGAGGTCACGCGCGATTGCCTTAAGGCTGCCATCGAGCAGGCTGTTCCCGGTAACCATATCGGGGACGTCGGTTATGCCGTTCAGTCCCTCGCCGAGTCTCACGGTTACGGTGTGCTTCGTGATTATGTAGGCCATGGCATTGGCCGCGTGATGCACGAGGACCCCAACGTTCCTAACTATGGAAAGAAGGGGAGGGGCGTTCGCCTCCAGGCCGGCATGGTCATTGCCATCGAGCCGATGGTTACGATGGGTTCCAACCATGTGAGCACGGGCTCCGACGGTTGGATTGTTACGACCAACGATCACCTGCCCGCCGCGCACTACGAGAACACCGTCGCCATTACCAATGATGGTCCGGTGATTCTCACCACGGATGCCCAAGGTGCTTGGTGCTCCCTCCAAGGCGGAGAAATGTAACAAGTTCCACTTAGTTGTGGAGCCATTACGAAGTTATTACGATGCGTGCATACGTGTTGTAGAATACTCAATCGCTGTCGTTTTCTAGAGAAAGATGATTGCTTGTGAAGAAGGAAGACGCAATTGAGCTCGAGGGTACGGTAAAGGAACCGTTGCCCAACGCCATGTTTAAGGTCGAGCTCGAGAACGGTCATTCGGTTCTGTGCAACATTTCTGGCAAGATCCGAATGAATTACATCCGTATTCTCCCCGGTGACAGGGTTGTCGTGGAGCTTTCCCCGTACGACCTGACCCGCGGCCGCATCACCTATCGCTACAAATAGCGGCACGCATACACGCACTCCATTTCCGACTGCAGGCTTAGCTCAACCTACGGTCGGATTGTGTGTGAAGACCAGCCATAGTTTTAAACGCCTGCGGCTGGGCGAGTAGATAGTAGGGAAGTAGTTTGAGCGCTACCGAAAGGAAGAACGATGAAGGTACGTCCTTCGGTCAAGAAGATGTGCGATAAGTGCAAAATCATTAGGCGCCATGGCAAGGTCCTCGTCATTTGCGAGAACCCCCGTCATAAGCAGCGTCAGGGTTAAGAGAGGAGACTACGTTGGCCCGTATTAATGGTGTCGACCTCCCGCGTGAGAAGCGCGTTGAGATCGGTCTGACCTACATTTACGGCATCGGCCGCACCACTGCGACGAAGATTTGCGTCGAGTGCAACGTTAACGTGGATACGCGCGTTAAGGACCTCACCGAGGATGAGGTTAATGCCATCCGCGATTATATCGATAAGAACCAGATCATGGTTGAGGGCGACCTCCGCCGTGAGCGCAACCAGAACGTCAAGCGCCTTATGGACATCGGCTGCAACCGCGGCCTTCGTCACCGCAAGGGCCTCCCGGTCCGCGGCCAGCGCACCCACACTAACGCTCGTACCCGCAAGGGCCCGAAGCGTCAGATCGGTGCTAAGAAGAAGAAATAAGGAGCGCTAGATAGATGGCTACTGCTAAGAAGAACGTTCGCGCTGCCCGTCTGAAGCGCGCGGACCGTAAGAACATTTCCGTGGGCCAGGCTCACATTCGTTCTACGTTCAACAACACGATCGTTTCGATCACCGATCCCCAGGGCAACGTCATTTCCTGGAAGTCGGCTGGCCAGGTGGGCTTCAAGGGCTCCCGTAAGTCCACGCCGTTCGCTGCCCAGATGGCTGCCGAGGCTGCTGCCAAGCAGGCCATGGAGCACGGTATGAAGAAGGTTTCCGTCTTCGTCAAGGGCCCCGGCTCCGGTCGTGAGACCGCCATCCGCTCCCTCCAGGCTGCTGGCCTCGAGGTCTCGAGCATCCAGGACAAGACCCCCATTCCGCACAACGGCTGCCGCCCCAAGAAGCGTCGCCGCGTGTAACTGAAAGGATCGTATCAATATGGCAATCGACAGGACTCCTGTTCTTAAGCGCTGCCGTCAGCTCGGGATCGATCCCGCTGAGCTCGGTTACAGCAGCAAGAAGGAATCTATCCGTCAGCCCAAGCGCCGTCGCAAGGAATCTGAGTACGGCATGCAGCTGCGCGAGAAGCAGAAGGTCAAGTTCATCTATGGCGTTCTGGAGAAGCAGTTCCACGGCTACTTCAACAAGGCCCGTAAGATGAACGGCGTCACCGGTGAGAACCTCATGATCATTCTTGAGTCTCGCCTCGACAACGTCGTCTTCCGTCTTGGCTTCGCCCGCACCCGCAAAGAGGCTCGTCAGTCCGTCCGTCACGGTCACTTCACCGTGAACGGCAAGCGCGTGGACATCCCGTCCTACCGCGTCAAGGCCGGCGACGTCGTCGCTGTCGGCGAGAAGTTCCGTGACCTCCTCCCCATCAAGGAGGCCCTGATTTCCTCCGAGCGTTTTGAGGTCCCTGGCTGGCTCGAGGTCGATATCGAGAAGCTGTCTGGTAACGTGCTCGCTCTGCCGACGCGTGAGCAGATCAGCGGTGATATCAACGAGCAGCTCATCGTCGAGCTCTACTCTAAGTAGTCCATCCGGGCTGCTGAGGCTGGAGGTAATACATGTCAGAATTCATTAGGCCTCAGGTTCAGGTCGAAGAGATCAACGAGACGTCTGCTCGTGTCTCCGTCGAGCCGCTCGAGCGTGGCTACGGCGATACGCTGGGTAACTCCCTTCGTCGCGTTCTTCTGTCCTCGCTCGAGGGTGCCGCCGTCGAGGCTATTCAGATCGATGGTGCACAGCACGAGTTCATGACCATCCCTAACATGGTCGAGGATGTCACCGACATCGTCCTGAATGTCAAGGGTCTTGTCTTCAGGGCTCTCGGCACGACCGACGAGGCGACCGCCACCATCTCGGTTGACGGCCCCTGCGAGGTCACCGGTGCGGACTTCTTTATTCCGTCCGAGTTTGAGCTGGTTAACCCCGAGCAGCACATCGCTACGCTCACCGAGGGTGGCCATCTCACCATGAGCATGCGCATCGGCTATGGCCGCGGCTATGTTTCTGGCGAGGCCAACAAGCGCGACAACGATCCCATCGGTGTGATCCACGTCGACTCGCTGTACTCGCCGGTTTCCCGTTGCGCCAAGCTCGTTGAGGCTTGCCGTGTCGGTCAGCACACCGACTACGACCGCCTTGTCCTCGAGATCGAGACCAACGGCTCCATCGCCCCGCGCGACGCCGTGGTCCAGGCTGCCAATATCATCAACCAGCATATGGCCGCCTTTATGAACCTTGCCGAGACCCCCGAGGTCGAGGAGGAGGCTTCGATCTTCGCTCCCGAGGTCACCAACGACAACGCTGAGCTGGACAAGCAGATCGAGGATCTGGACCTTTCCGTCCGTTCCTACAACTGCCTTAAGCGCGCCAGCATTCACTCGGTCCGTCAGCTCGTTGAGTTCTCGGAGAACGATCTGCTCAACATCCGTAACTTCGGTGTTAAGTCGATCGAGGAAGTGAAGGACAAGCTTGAGTCCATGGGCCTGAGCCTGAAGGCTTAATGCTTCGCATATTTGAGGAGAAACTAGACCATGCGTCACAACGTTAAGAAGGGCCTGAAGCTCGGCACCGATGCGAGCCACACCAAGGCCATGAAGAAGAGCCTTGCTAAGGCCCTCTTCGAGAACGACCGCATCAAGACCACCGAGACCCGCGCTAAGGCACTGCGTTCGGTCGTCGACCCGATCATCACTTGGGCTAAGAAGGGCGACCTGCACTCTCGTCGTCTGGCTATCGCCAAGCTCGGCGATAAGCAGCTCGTTGCCGAGATCTTCGACAAGGCTGCCCAGGGCATGTGGCAGGACCGCAACGGCGGTTATACCCGCATCATGAAGCTCGGCAACCGCAAGGGCGACAACGCTCCCATCGTTATCATGGAGCTCGTCACCGAGCCTTGCACGCCTAAGGCCAAGAAGGCTGCTCCGGCCCCCAAGAAGGCCGCTGCTCCCAAGAAGGTCGAGGCTGTCGAGGAGGCTCCTGCTGAGGAGACCGCTGAGTAGACATTCCGTCTGCATAGGCTATATTCGAGGGGTACGTTCGCGTACCCCTCTTTTTTTGTCGCGATACCGTTGCTTGTTTGTTGGGAGCGCCCATGACTGCGCCGTCTGATTTCAATTCGATTTCCGAGCTTGACGCCACGCTCGTATTTCGCGTGGCCTATGATGGCTCGTCGTATAGCGGATTTGCCGAGCAGCCTGGCCAGACGACGGTTGCGGGCGAGCTGCGCCGCGCTATCGAGACGCTCCTGCGCCGTCCGATCGACCTGACGTGCGCAGGGCGCACCGATGCCGGCGTGCATGCGGTGGCGCAGTACATTAGTGTGCCCGTAACGGACGCTGAGCTCGCCTTGACGCGCCGTAGGTGGCTGCGGGCTATGGATGCCCTGCTGCCCAAAGATATCGCCATAAACGAGGTCTACAGAGCCCGTAAAGGCTTTTCTGCACGTTTTGACGCGCGTTCCCGTACGTATACGTACCGTATTGCCGATCGAGATGCGCGCCCCGTACTGTCCCGCGGTGCCGTGTGGTGGCATCGCTATCCCTTGGATGTTGATGCTATGTCTGCTGCCTGCCCCGCGCTGCTGGGCGAGCAGGACTTTAAAAGCTTTTGCAAGGTTGCCTCGGCCGTTGGCAAGCCCACGCATCGCTGCGTGATGCGTGCCGAGTTTGGCCATGAGATTGCGTTTGGCGAGGACATTCTGACGTTTACCATCGAGGGCAATGCGTTTCTGCATTCGATGGTCCGCACGATCGTGGGCACGCTTGTCGAGATTGGCATGCATCGCCGTGAACCCGAGTGGATGCGCGAGGTCATCGATGCTTGCGACCGTACCGCTGCGGGCCCCACGGCTCCTGCCTGCGGCCTTACGTTTATGGGCGTGGATTACGATCCCGCCGAGCTTGTCGTGCTCGACTAGGGGAGGGCTCGACGCGTCGTGCGTCGGCACCTGTCATCTGTGGGCTGCGCGTGTGCAACATCTGTTCTTGGCGTGCAATACAACCGGTGTCTCATTGCTTTTATTGCCGGGGTGTACCATGAACCATGGTTTGATTTATTGCTGTCGAGAGGACGGATAACTTGGTTCGACGTGGCTCGCATCCGCGACTTTCGGTGATCCTTGTGGTAGAAGGTTCGCCCAGCTATGCGATGCGTGCGCTCGAGAGTATCCAGAACCAAGACCTCTACGATTTGCAGATTGTCGCTGTCTGCCGCGATGCTGCGCCCGGTGTGCGCCATTCGCTTCAAGTTGCTGCCGACAGGGACATCCATATTGATTTGATTGACGTCGAGGACGCGAAGCGCGGTGCTTGTCTTCGTGCCGGTTTTGCTGCCTCGCGTGGCTCTCAAATCATCGCTATGAACGCCGATGAGTGGTTTGCTCCGCAGGCCCTTTCCAAGATGGTCGATATCGCGTGCGATACTGCGGCAGACATTGTGCTCCCCTCGGTGTCGCTCGATCGCTACGATGCGCATCGCGAGCGTCATTCGCGCGTCTTGGATGCTGCCTCTATTGCCATAGAAGACGAGTCTTCTATGGTGACTGGGCTGCCCCAGTTGATTTTGGGCGGCCTAGTCGCTCAGACCTCTGGCGTGATGTATAGCCGTCCGCTGTTTGAGGCATGCCTGTCGCGCGGCAAGGCGTACCGTACGGTTGAGTTTATGGCTTATGCGCTCTCGCAGGCACGATTCGTGTCCGGCTGCGGCGACGCTTGTTTCCACGCGGTGGCACCTAAGCTTACAGATGCCTTTGATCCCACCATGTATGCCAAGGTATCCGATGACATCCGAGCACTCGACGAGCTTGCGGACTCACTCTCGGAAGCAGATAGCGGTGGTCGGCTCAAGCTGGCAAGCCAAAAGTTCTACTTTGCCGGACTGGTCGCCTGCATCGAGAATTTGTGCCTGAGCCCGCACGGGTTGTCGTCAATCGAGCGTTCCGCCCGCATGCGTGATATGCTCGATGCGCCTCGAACCCGTCAGATGGTCGCCGCGCTCAAGGACAACCATCGGGGACTCGGTCTGTTGTTTGGGCCGATTGCCAGCGCCAAGCCCGCGCGCTGCGTGATGTGTACGCATCTGGCAGCTTTTCTTAACCGGACGGGCGCAAAAACCGCCTAAACGGCTCATTACGAAACAAACTTGCATAGAATTGTTTCGAAATGCGTTCTTATACACAAAAGCCTTCAAATAGCGTTAAACTATTCAATCACTGATTGATTGTCTCCGCCATCTTTTGGAGAGAGGGTTTGTATGGCTAAAAAACGCAATGGGCGCCAGGATGCCATTAGAGATATTGTGCGCAATAAGGACGTCCGTACGCAGCGCGTGCTGGTCGATGAGCTCCGTGCCATGGGCTTTGATTGCACGCAGGCGACTGTCTCTCGCGATATTGCCGACATGGGGCTGCGTAAGCTCCCTGAGGGCATCTATGTTCTGGCAGAGGACCTGCACCTGCAGCGTATGGTTTCCGAGCTCGTAACGGGCGTTCTACGTACCGATAATCTGGTCATGATCAAGGCTCAGCCTGGCACGGCTTCCGGCATCGCCGCCGCCGTTGATGCGGCAGAGTTGCCCGATGTGCTTGGCTCGCTTGCCGGCAACGATACGATTTTGGTTATTGCCCAGACGGCCGAGGACGGCGAGCGTCTTGAGGCGCTGATCAATAAGCTGAGCAATTCTCGCAAGTAGGCGTGCGGGTCGTGCGCTCGGCACTGTGTGCGTGACATGGTGGCTTGTAAGGGGGTATCGACGTTGGTCGGTACCCCCTATATTGTTTGCCGGTATAAAGACCGTCCACCAGGTCGCTTTAAACTAAAAGGCCCCCGAGCACTTTAATAAGCTGCTCGGGGGCCTTGTTGCTAATGGCCGGATGAATTTCTAGCCAACAGTATCGTCAGGCGTGGGCGAGGGGTCGGGAGTGGGCGTAGGCGTGGGCGTAGGCGTGCCGCCATCGCCGCCGGTCGAACCACCAGTGGAGCCGCCCGTCGAGCCACCGGTCGTACCGGTGCCGCCGGTGGTGTCGCCGCCCGTAGTCTCGGTGGTCGTGGTCGTCGTGGTGGTCGTCGTGGTGGTTTCCTCTTCGTCCTCGTTCTCGTCCTTGTCGTCGTTCTCCGTCTTCTTGGAGTTGTTGGTGCCGTAGAACTTCCAGACGCTGTTGTTCTTGTAGGTGGGCGCCGTTCCGGTCGCAAACTCCTCGCGCTCGGTACCGGTCAGAACGGTGTTCATAAACCGCTTAAAGACAGGCAGGTTGGTGCTGTCGCCCAGCAGGTCCGTGCCGTATTTTTGGATGGGGATCTCGCCCGCGGAATAGCCGGTCCACAGGGCGCACGCCAGCTGCGGGGTATAGCCGCAGAACCACAGGTTGGTGGTGTTGTCGGTGGTGCCCGTCTTGCCGGCATAGGGCTGGTTGACGCTCAGGGCACCGGCAGCACCCGTACCGCCGCCCTGCATGACGCCGGACAGAACATCGGTGACCGCGGCGGCCTCGCCCTCGGTAAGCACCTGTGAGGGATTGTCCGTGTGCTGGTACAGCACCGAACCGGTACGAGAGTCAATCTCGGTGATGGCGATCGGCTGGCGATAGTAGCCGCCGTTGGCAAACGTCGCGTAGGCGGCGGCCATCTCGAGCGGCGAGATCGAGCCGGTGCCGAGCGTCATGACGGGAACGTCCTCGATGTTGTCCTTGGCGGGATCGATGCCGAGCTTTTTGACGAGCGAGATGATCTTGCTGTTGCCGACGGCTTCTGCCACCTGGATGTAGCCGGTGTTGGAGGAGTATGCCGTTGCCTGCTTAAGCGTGATGTTGCCATAGCTATGGTTGGCGTAGTTTTGGACCTCGGTCGTGGTGCCCTTGGCCTTGAGCGGCGAGTTGCAGTTGAGGGTGACGTTGGGGTTCATGCCGTTTTGGATGGCGGTTGCTAGCGTAAAGGCCTTAAAGGTGGAGCCAACGGGACGCTTGGCCGTGGCATGGTTTACGTGGTTCTCGTCGGCGTTGTAGTCGTAGCCGCCCACCATGCACTTGATGTAGCCGGTCTTGGGGTCGACGACGACCATGCCCATGTCCAGGCCGTCGAGCGAGAGCGTGTCGAGCTGCTCGCGAACGGCATTCTCTGCCACCTGCTGCATCGTGGGGTCGATGGTGGTCTTGACGGTCAGGCCGCCCTTAAAGAGCACGTCGGTCGAGAACTCCTGCTCCAGCAGCTGCTTAACATAGGCGACAAAGTAGGGCTGCGAGTATACGTCAACGCCGCTGCCCGAGATTTCGGTCACGTTGAGGGTGATGGGCTCGGCCTGTGCGGCATCGTGCTCCTCCTGCGTAATGTGGCCCAGGCGCAGCATGTTGTCGAGGACCTTGTTGCGACGGGACAGCGCTAGGTCGGGGTTGACCGTGGGGTCGTACTGCGAGGGCGAGTTGGGAAGGCCGATCAACAGTGCGGCCTCGCTCAGGGTGAGGTCGGCGGCGCTCTTGGACAGATAGGTCTCGGCTGCGGCCTCGATGCCGTAGGCGCCGTGGCCGTAATAGATGGTGTTGAGGTACATCATGAGGATCTCGTCTTTGGAGTACATGTCCTCCATCTTGACGGCGATGTAGGCCTCGCGCACCTTACGCTCGATGGTCGAGTCGAACTGCTCCTCCTGCAGGATGGTGTTGCGCACCAGCTGCTGGGTGATAGTCGAGGCGCCTTCGTGTCCGCCGCCGAGGGTTGCCACCGCAGCACGCGCGATACCCCACAGGTCGATACCGCCGTGCTCGTAGAAGCGCTCGTCCTCGACGTCAACGGTGCCCTGCAGCACGTAGGGGGAGACCTCGTCCTTGGTGATGGACTTGCGGTTTTGCGTGTAGAAGCTCGCGATCTTGTTGCCGTTGCAGTCGACGATCTCGGTGGGCTCGCTCACCAGATACGCGTTGGCGTCGGTGTAGTCGGGCAGATCGGACAGCCAGCGGTTGACGTTGCCGACCATGCCGATGCCAAATGCCACGCCCGCAATCAGCAGAAAGCCCAAAAACGAGAGCAGGATTATGGGCAGAGCGTGCGTCTTTGAACGGCTGCGTCCCTGTCGTTGGCGAGGACCCATATATTGACCTCCAGGTATGTCGTGCCGGACGGTGGATGTGCCGTCGGGGCAGGATGGACATAAGTTATTACACGATAAACCAAACGGGGCGCGCGAGGCCTCGTGTATGCTGGAAGACGGCATTTTTCAAAGTGAATGCATACCTTGGTAAGGAGTTTGTCGATGGCGATTCGGACGATGGGGCCGAGCGGACAATACGAGACTGGATTGGATGCTGCCGGTGCGGCGCTGCCCGAGCTGCTGGCGCCGGCGGGCGGGCTCGACCAGATGCTTGCGGCCATCGCCGCGGGCGCCGATGCCATCTATGCGGGGTTGGGCGGCTTTAACGCCCGTGTGAGCGCCCATGGCTTTACGGATGACGAGTTTGCGCGCGGCTGCGCCGTGGCGCATGCCCATGGCGTGCGCGTGTACGTGACGCTCAACGTGTTCGTGTTTGACGATGAGTTATCCGACGCGGTGGCGTTGGGAGCTCATGCACTGGAGCTGGGCGCCGATGCTCTGATTGTCGCCGATGCCGGGTTGGCCTGCGCGCTGCGCGCGGCGATTCCCGGGGTCGAGATTCACCTGTCCACGCAGGCGGGCGTTCATAGCGAGGGCGCCGTGCAGTTGGCTGCCAAGGAGTTGGGAGTTGAGCGCGTGACGACGGCACGCGAGCTGACGGTCGACGAGATTGCGGCGCTATGTGCCACGGGCGTGCCCATCGAGGTGTTCTGCCACGGTGCGATTTGCATCGGCTATTCGGGGGCGTGCGAGTTCTCGGCCCTGCGGCGTGGGCGCTCGGCGATGCGCGGCGACTGCACGCAGCCGTGCCGTCTGGCGTACGACCTGGTGGACGAGGCTGGACAGAGCGTTGTCGCCGTCGAGGGAGATCGCCTGCTGTGCCCGCGCGACTATCTGAGTATTGCGCATCTGCCCGAGCTTGTAGATGCCGGCGTGGCGTCGCTCAAGATCGAGGGGCGCATGAAGAACCCCGATTACGTATTCAACGTGGTGCGGGTGTGGCGCCGGGCGCTCGATATGCTGTGCGACGGCGCGTGGGACTCCGGTGCCGTGGAAGAGCTTGAGCGCGAGCTGGGAAGGTCGTTTAACCGTGGGTTTACCGATGTGTACCTGCGAGGGCGTTCGGGTGCCGAGCTGATGAGCTTTGAGCGCGCAATTAACCAGGGCGTGCGCGTGGGGCGCTTGGTCGCTGTGGGCCACGAAGAGGTGACCGTTGAGCTCGACGCCGCCGTGGCGGCGGGTGACACGCTCGAGATTCGGTTCTATCCGGGTGTCGACGCGCGTCCCGATGTGCCCAAGCGCTGGCCGCAGGTGCCCTGCCCGGTGGATGCAGCAGCGGGGAAGCGCGTCGTCGTGCATTGCAAGCGTAAGGTGGACGCGGGCTGCGAGGTGTACCTGATTCGCAGCGCCGGCGTGTTGGATCAGACGGCGGCGGTGTTGGAGCGCATGCGGGCCGAGGCGGATGCGATTGCGCCCGTTGCGCGTGCCGTTGAAGTGCTGCCCTTTGAGGGCGTTGCGGTGGATGGCGGTGCATCGACGGAGTTGGTGGAGTGCGCGGTTCCCACTCGCATGGTTTTTGCTTGGCAGCTGATGGATGCCGACCCGCGCGGAGAACTCGATTTGTCCGACGCCGTTGTGGTGCTTGACGAGGTGTGCCGCGCGAGTGACGCTGACTGGACCCGCTCACTGATGCAGCGTGCCGGGCGCGTCGTCTGCCGCAACCTGGGACAGGTGGTGATCGCTCGCGAGCTGGGCGTGACGTTTGACGTGGCGGCACCGGTGTTCTGCGCGAATCGGGCCACGCTTACCTGGCTGCGCGGACTCGGTGCGGGGCGGGTGTACTTGCCGGCCGAGTTGCTCGGCAATGATGCGGAGCGTATTGCCGAACTGGTTGCTGAACCCGGCGTCTTGGGTCCGGTCGACGCCGACCGTCCCGAGCTTATGGTGTGCGAGCACTGCCTGCTGACCGCCGAGGGCGTCTGCGCCACCGATGCGACGGGACAGGTCCGTTGCCGCGACTGCTTGCGTCGTCGGCAGGTACGCTATCTGGTCGAGCGTGACGGTACACGTCTGCCAGTTGCCATTGACGCATGCGGCAGGACGAGGATTTTCCTGTCGTAAGTGCCGCGTCGCGTCAGTTTGTTATCATATGAGAGTTTATGGACTTCCAGCACCGCCGTTTTCGGCGAGGGTGCTATAGCAAAAGGAGGATACCCAATGCTGTCTGTTGACGAGCAAATGCGTATCATCACCTCGGGCGCCGCGCAGATCGTCCCCGAGGCCGACCTTCGCAAGAAGCTTGAGAAGGGCGAGCCCCTCAACATCAAGCTCGGCGTCGACCCCACCAGCCCCGACCTGCACCTGGGCCACGCCGTGCCGCTGCGCAAGATGCGTCAGTTCCAGGACCTGGGCCACAACGTCACCCTCATCATCGGCAACGGTACCGCGTTGATTGGCGACCCTTCGGGCAAGAATTCCACCCGTCCGCAGCTTTCGCAGGAGCAGATCGAGGCCAATGCCGAGACCTACGTGAGCCAGGCCATGAAGATCCTGGATCCCGAGAAGACCACCATCGTGCACAACGGTGACTGGATCCTTTCGATGGATCTGGCCGGCCTGCTGCAGGTGTGCTCCAAGTTCACCGTCGCCCGCATCCTCGAGCGCGACGACTTTACCAAGCGCTACCAGTCTCAGACGCCGATCGCCCTGCATGAGTTCCTGTATCCCGTGATGCAGGCTTTCGACTCCGTGCAGATCAAGGCCGACGTCGAGATGGGCGGCACCGATCAGCTCTTCAACCTGCTCGCTGGCCGTGAGCTCATGGAGAAGATGGGCATGGAGCCGCAGATCGCGCTCACCATGCCGCTGCTCGAGGGCACCGATGGCGTGCGCAAGATGTCCAAGTCCTATGGCAACTACATCGGCCTGACCGACGCTCCCAAGGATATGTTCGGCAAGACCATGTCCATCCCCGACGAGATGATCGGCAAGTACTATCGTCTGGCCAGCTCGCTCACCCCGGCCGAGGTCGACAAGATCGACGCCGCCCTGGCCGATGGTTCTGCCGACCCCTACGAGCTCAAGCGCGCTCTGGGCCGCGACCTGTGCGACACCTACCACGGCGCCGGCGCCGGAGACGAGGCTCAGGCCGAGTTCGACCGCGTGTTCAAGGAGGGCCAGCTTGCCGACTTCCCCGAGAAGCATGTCGAGCTGACCGTCAACGACGAGGGCCAGATCTACCTCGCCGGCCTGCTCAAGGACTTGGGCCTTTCGGCGAGCGCCGGCCAGGCTCGTCGCGATATCGACGGCGGTGGCGTCAAGATCAACGGCAAGGCCGTGGCTCCCAAGAGCTACAACATCGATCCCAGCGCCCTCAAGCTGGGCGACACCCTTTCTGTGGGTAAGCGCAAGGGCTTCAAGTTGATTTAGTTCCGCCGTTCTACCGAACGGCGGACCGGCCGACGCTGCGCGGGCCGCATTTGGACAATCTGACGTTCAACTTCAAGGGCGCGACCAGAAGGTCAGCGCCCTTTCGTTTCACGTCACCTTGTCTCAAATGCGACCCGCTCGCTGGCGATGCCAAAACATCGGCGTTTTTGTTGTCGGGACGGCAGTTAGTAGTCGTCGAGTAGTCATTGGTGCTCAGCGGCAGTCCCCATTGCACCAAGTGGCGTGTGCCGTTAAGCGGAGGGGCGTATTGTTGGCCCATCGTTTGGGCATACAATGGCTATGAGCATGCTGCGGTGAAGGCTTGTCCGCTCCGCAGCTTTTTTCTACGGTTAAAGGAGTATGTATGTCCGTTGAGGTCATGAGGTCTGTGATCGAGGCCGCCGAGGGGCGCGTGCCCGTCGACACGCTGTTTACCAATGCGCAGATTGTCGACGTGTATGGCCAGCGTGTGGCGCCCGGTAGCGTTGCTGTCAAGGACGGTGTAATCGTCGGCGTGCTCTACGATGGTCGCGACGATGCCGCTGGCACCTACGAGGCAACTGAGGTCATCGACTGCCAGGGTCGCTATCTCGCTCCCGGTTTTATTGACGGGCATCTGCATATCGAGTCTTCGAACATCCGTCCCGCCGAGTATGCTCGCATGGCCGCGACGCGCGGTACTACCACTGCCATTGCCGACAGCCACGAGATTGCCAATGTTGCCGGTCTCGACGGCTTGCGCTTTATGATCGAGGATGGCCGCCGCGCACCCATCTCCATCAAGTACATGATGCCTTCGTGCGTGCCTGCGCTGCCCGACGAGCAGGCCGGTGCCGTTATTTCGGCTGCCGATATGCAGGCGTTTTTTGCCGAGCATCCAGGCGATGTCTTTGGTCTGGGCGAAATGATGAACCTGCCGGGCGTCTTTATGGCCGACCCCGAGACCTGCGCTCGCATCGATGCTGCCAACCAGACGCCGTCCAAGCAGGTTGACGGCCACGCGCCGCTCGTTGCCGGAAAGGACCTCAATGCCTATGCCGCAGCGGGCATTATCGCCGACCACGAGTCGACGATTCCCGAGGAGGCACTCGACAAGCTATCTCGCGGCATGTATGTGATGCTGCGTGAAGGTACGTGCAGCCATGACCTGGCCAATCTATCGCCGATGCTGCTGGAGAATCCCGCGCGCGCCCGCCGCTGCTGCTTTGCGACCGACGACCGCGCTCCCTCCGATGCGCTTTCGACCGGCATGATCGACAATGCCTGCCGCGTGGCCATCGAGGTCGGCGTCGACCCGGTGGTCGCCATCTCCATGGCGTCCCTTTCCACGGCTGAGGCATTTGGCCTGGACCACGGCTGCCGCGACCCGCACGAGCTCCGCGGCGCAATCGCCCCGGGCAAGCGCGCCGACCTGCTGTTGCTTGATGACCTGACGTTTGCTACGGCTCCGCATCGCGTATATGCCGCCGGTGCTCTGGTGGCGCAGGACGGCACCTTTGTGGGCGAGGTCGCACCCGAGACGGCCGATGTCGCCTCTCTTGCCGATGAGCTGCGTGCTTCCGTTAAGCTGCCGAAGCTTTCGCTCGACGTATTCGATTATGCCTTTAAGCCGGGCGAGGCCGTTATCGATGTGATCCCGGGTATGGCTATCACGGGTATGGCCCGCCCCGAGAGCGCCGAGGACTTGCGCCGCATTATGCTGATCGAGCGCCATGGCCGCGGCGTGTCGCTGCAGGCCGAGGGCGCCGATGGCGACGGCCCCGCTGGCCTGGGCCTGGTCGGCAAGCATATCGGTCGCGGCTGGGTGCGCGGTTTCACCATCACCGGTGGTGCCATTGCCTCCACGATCGGCCACGACTCGCACAACGTGTGCGTGGTGGGCGACAATGCGGCGGATATGATGACTGCCGTTGAGGCCGTGGGCCAGGGCGGCCACGTGCTGGTGCGCGCCGGCGAGGTCGTGGCGCGCATTCCGCTGGCGCTCGGTGGCCTTATGAGCGAGGGCACGGCCGAGGACGTTGCCGCGCAGCACGACGACTTTATGGTCAAGGCGCGCGCCATGGGTATTGAGCCGCCGCTCGACCCCATCATGGGCATTATCTTCCTGCCCTTGCCGGTCATCCCGACGCTCCGCATCCGCCCCGAGGGCATGTTCGACGTTACAACCTTCACCTACGCCGACTAGTCATCGGGGACGTTCTTAAACGACTAGTCATTGGGGACGCTCTTTGGCGGGCTGCCTGACGCCGCGACCGTAGGGCCTCTGGCATGTGTGAGCTATTTGCCAGGTCCTTGTAACGTTTACGCCCGCGGAGTCTTATTTGAGCTCCCTTTGGGTACGTTGGAATCGGATACGCGTTCGATTCCAACAAGCCCGAAGGGAGCTTTTCTATGTTTAAACTGATTGCATCCGATATGGACGGCACACTGCTTGACGAAAACGGCCAGGTGCCTCCCGAGACCTACGAACTGATTCTGGCGCTACACGAGCATGGTGTGCATTTCGCTGCATCGTCAGGTCGTCGCTACGATCGCCTGTGCGAGTTCTTTGCGCCCGTTCGCGACAAGATGGACTTTGTCGCCGCTAACGGCGCCCAGGTCTACGCCGACGGTAAGATGGTAGACCGTGAGGTGTATTCCCACCTGGCGATTCGAAGGCTCGCCCAAGCCGTCAGGACGTTTCCCAATCTGCATCTTGCGCTCTTTGACCGAACCAAGTCCTTCCTGCTCGATGACGAGTGCAAGTTCGTGCGTGAGGTCGATAAGGACCTTCCCAATGCCGAGCGCATTTGGGAGCTGCCCGATCCCAGCGTAAATATCATCAAAGCGAGTATCTTTTGCGACGACAGTGCGGTTATGGACGGCGCGTACGTGCTACAGCGCGAACTTGGTCAGCTCTTTACTTTTGCGCCTTCGGGCAACGCGTGGATCGATGCCATGCAGCCTGGTGTGTCGAAGGCCTCGGGTATCGCGCAGCTCGCGGAGCATTACGGCATTGGACGCGACGAGGTCATGGCGTTTGGCGACTCGATGAACGACTACGAGATCATTCGCTTTGTCGGCACGGGCTGCGCGATGGAAAACGCGCGCCCCGCGCTCAAGGCGGTGGCCGATCGCGTCGTAGGCTGCAACCGCGACCACGCCGTTCAGCATGAGCTCCGTCGCGTGCTGGAGAGTCTCTCCTAATCCGGCAGATGGGGACGTTCCTTTTCTGCCGGCAGTGGGGGACAGTCCTTGCAGCTTTTTGCGAAGAGTGTCCCCAACGACTAGTCGTTTAAGAACGTCCCCAATGACTACCCAACGACTAAGCGAGGACGGCCATGATGGTGCGGGCGACGCCGTCGTGGTCGTTGTCGTATTCGGTGATGGCGTCGGCGGCCTCGCGGTCTTCGGACTCGGCGTTGATCATGGCCATGCCGTGGCCCGCTGCCTGCAGCATGGGGATGTCGTTGATGTTGTCGCCGAACGCCCAGGCGTCGGCGAGACGCTCGCCCAGGTGCTCGCATAGCCACGTGAGGGCCGTCCCCTTGGTGGCACCCTCACCCATGACCTCGATATTCATGACGTAAGAACGCGTGACTTCAATGCCTCCGAGCGTGTCGAGCGCCGCCGCGATGGCGTCGCGATCGGCCGGGTCGTGCCAGTACATAGCGATGCGTTCGAGCGTCTCGACCTCGTCGATCTTGCTGTCGATATCCATGTCGATCGGTGTTCGTGTGCGCTTGAGCGAAGCCGCGATGTGGGGGTCGCCGCCGCAGAATTCGTCCAGGCGCGTGTAGAGCGAGCGGGGGAGGAAGCACTGCCCGTCCGCGAAGATATCGAAGGTCACATCGTGGCCGGCGGCAATGCGATGGATGCGGTGGGCAATGTCGCAATCGAGCGGACGGCTCAAAATGCGCGTAGCACGTGAGGCATCGGTGGGCGTACCGTTGTCGAGCTGCCAGACGCTGGCGCCGTTGGCACAGACCGCGTAGTGCACGGCGGGATGGGCGAGAATGGGCTCAAAGATGCCCGACAGCGGACGCCCCGTGCAGGGAACAAACTCGATGCCACGACGTGCGAGCTCGTCGAGCATTGCCCAGGTGGCGTCGCTCATCTGCTTATCACTCGTCAGCAGCGTTCCATCCATATCGGAAAACACAATCATTCGCTGCAATCCTTTCTGCTGGCATAAAAAGCGTGGCCGAGGGCGGTGATGCCCTGGCCACGCTCGGGTTCTATAACGGTCCGCGTCCTAGCGATCGGCGAGCGGCTTGTACTCCAGCGGCTCGATAACCGGGCGATACGCGGGACGGATGATGCGATGCGCGCAGAAGAGCTCTTCCATGCGGTGCGCCGACCAGCCGGCCATACGGGCGACGGCGAACAGCGGCGTAAAGAGCGTCTCGGGCACGCCGAGCATCTTGTAGATAAAGCCCGTGTACAGGTCGATGTTGGCGCAGATGGGCTTGGTCATGCCGTGGTCGCGCATGACCTGGGGTGCCAGGCGCTCGATGCGCTCGATGAGTGCGAACTCATCGCCCAGGTTCTTCTTGGCGGCAAGTGTGCGCGCGTAACGGCGGCAGACCTCGGCGCGCGGGTCGCTGAGCGTATAGACGGCGTGGCCCATGCCGTAGATGAGGCCCGTGCCGTCGAAGGCCTGCTTGTCGAGGATCTTGCCCAGGTAGGCCGCGACCTCGTCCTCGTCCTCCCAGTTGGAGACATGCGCGCGGATGTCCTCGTGCATAGACACGACCTTGGCATTGGCACCGCCGTGACGCGGGCCCTTGAGCGAGCCGATAGCCGCGGCGTAGGCGGAATACGGATCGGTGGCCGAAGACGACAGCACGCGGCAAGCGAAGGTGGAGTTGTTGCCGCCGTCGTGCTCGGCATGCAGCATGAGCATAACGTCGAGCAGCATCGCCTCATCGCGGGTGAATGCCATGCCGCCGCGCAGGACCTGTAGGATGGTCTCGGCGGTGGAGAGGCCGGGCGTGGGGTGCGGCACGTGAACCTCGGAGCCGCGAAGCTTGGCGACCGAGGCCATGTGTGCGAAGGCGGCGATGCGGGGGAGACGGGCGAGCATGGAGATGGCGACGTCGATCTCATGCTCGGGCGTAATTACGTCGGGCTCGGCGTCGAAGGCGTAAAGCAGCAACACGGCGCGCTGGAGCACATTCATGATGCTCGACGACACCGTGGTCATAGGGAACTCTTTAACGTACTCGTCGCTCAGATGTCTAAAGGCGCCCAGGCGCTCGCAAAAGCCGTCGAGCTCTTCCTTGTTGGGCAGCGAACCCGTGATAAGCAGATAGGCGACTTCCTCGTAGCCGTAGCGATTCTCGGCCTGGGCATTGTTGACCAGATCCTCGATGCTGTAGCCGCGAAGCGTGAGCTTGCCCTGATCGGGCACGACCTTTCCGTCGACCTTGTTGTAGCCGTGCACATCCGAGATACGAGTGAGGCCCGCGACCACGCCCGAGCCGTCGGCATTGCGCAGACCGCGCTTGACATTGTGCTCGACAAACAGGTCCTCGTCGTACGGGGCGGTCGGCAGGCCGTGGTAGAGGCTTTCGCTCTCAGACGAAATCTGGCGGCTTGCTTCGTAATCCAGAACCAGTCGGCTCAAGTGGTCATCGAAGCGGTAATAGATTTTCTTGGCGTCGTAGGCCATGCGCGCTCCTCTCCGGGCCGCATCGGGGTGGCTTGCATGGACATGCGCGCGTCAGGCTATCCCCAGCGGCTTGCTCGCTACAGGCGGTACATAAAGTTAAAGACGTCCTCGCGCTGGATGGACACGTTGACGCCCGAAAGCTCGCCGGCCTCGGCCAGGGCCTTCTGCAGCTCGGCGAAGTCGAGCTTGGACTCGGCGGTATCGGCCAGCATGGTCATGGTGAAGATGTCCTCGATAATGGACTGCGTGATGTCGCGGATGTCGACGTTGGCCTCGCCTAGGACACGGGTGACGCCGGCGACGATGCCGGGGCGGTTCTTGCCAAGGACGGTGATGACGATACGGGAGGACGAGATCTCGGCCATGGGAAACCCTTTCGCGTGATTGCGGCGCGCGCGGGGCGCTCCGCTACGGTACAGTGTTCATCATTGTACCTGTCTGGCGCAAAAAAGGCGCGCTCGCTGCGGCGTTACATGCCTGCAACATGAGCGTAAGGGGGAAGGCCGTACGGGGAAGAGCCGTCTGGCGCGTGTCCGGCTCGTGTTGGGTTGATTTCCGATCTCAGCCGAACACATTGAGCGGACAGGTCGTTCCCGCAGTCAGCCGAACGCCTCCGACGGCTGATTCCGAACTGGAAGCGGAGGGCATCCCCGCCCTTCGGTAGGGGATACCGCTCCGCGGCGCATGCCGCGGGCGGCGCCCCTATCGGACCACCGTGACCTCAGTTGGGATGGGCCCAGCACTGCCGCGTACTCGGTGAGCTAGAGCCAACTGTTCGTCTTCACGTCGCGTATGGCGATATTTCGGTCGTCCGGCTCGGTGATGCCGTAGCCGAACGCCTGGAGCGTCTCGATGGACTCCTGGATCCTCTGTTGGAACATGGGACCCGGATCGACCCTCGGCCCGAGGTGCCCGCGCCAAAGGCACGGCGTGGCGCGCAGCATGTTATGGATTTTGGAGATGGGCTCGATGTCGGCGTAGACGTTGAGCGTCGCCATGGCGTCCTTGTGGCCGAGGATCGATTGGAGCGCCTTGATATCGCCGCCTTGGCGGATCCACTGCGTTGCGAACGTGTGGCGAAGGCCGTGGAACGTGATCAGCTCGTCGTTGGTGCCCATGAGGCCGTTGGTCTCCGAGAACGTCTTGAACGCCCTGCGGATATAGCTTGTCGTCGCGAAGGTCGCGCCCGGCTCCGACAGGATGTAGCAGTCCCCGATCTCGACCGCCCCGGTAAGGCCGCGCAAGCGCAGCTTTCCGCAGTCGATCTCGTGGGTCTCCTTCAGGAAGGGGAGTAGGCCGACCGGGTCGATGGGGATACCCCTGGCGTCATGGGTCTTGGTGTCCTTGATGAACGAACCCATTCCCTTCGCGTACGCCACCGAGTGTCTGATCGAGATCAGGCCCGTCTCGAAATCCACATCGCACCACCGAAGGCCGCAGACCTCGCCGATTCGCATCCCCGTGTGCAGGGCGAGTACGACCGCCCTCTAATCCTCGGCGGACCAATCGAGTCCGAACTCCTTTCGGGCATCCTCTTCGCTCATGACTTCGAGAAGGTCTCCGGGTTGGCAACGAAGGGCGAGGCATAGCTGCTCGAGTGTGTTGAAGCGAATGCCGCGAATATGCCCTTTTTTAATACGGGACAGGTTCACGGGCGTGGTTCCAATCCTTTCGGCAAGTTCGTTCGAGGAAATCTTTCGCTCGGCCATGATCTTGTCGAGGCGAACAATTACGGGCATGGCGTTTCCTTACGCAATCTCGTCGGAGTCGAGGTACAGCTCTCGGGCGTACAAGAAGAGCTGGGAAAGCATGAACAGGACGATGCCGAGAACCAGAGAGGTCCAATCGAATGATGAAGCGATCTCTTGGGCGCCGACGGCCCCCTCGCCGCCAAACATCGAAACGGAGGTTTTGAGTGAGCCGGCGTAGAGGCTGGTGGCAGCTTGAACAACGAAGAGAATGCCGAGCACCTTCAAGCATGTCGCAGACCCTTTCTTGAAGGGGTCTCCGCTCTTGATCGTCCACACGAGAACGGCGCTGAGGATGGTCGTAGCGATACCGATGACGGCAGGGACCAATGTCGAGATCGCAAGGGCTGGATACGCGGGGGAGTCTGCAATTACAGGGTTGTCGAGCACTTCGATTGCTGGCTTTAAGGAGAACGCCACTTGTGCGATGGCGGTGGCGCAAAGGGTCGCAGAGGCTATCGCACATGCGATGCGGAAGGAATGAAGCCGGGGAGTGCGATTGTCGGAACTCATAATAACCTCCGAAGAATTTAAAAAACTCAGGTTACTTTTTAACAGTTTATGTTAAATTGACTTTGCCGGCAAGTAACAAGGGCCGAGCATTTTGTTCGGCCCCTCTGTTCCGACTGGATGAGGTTAAGGTTGGCGATGAATATGCTCAAAATCTCGAAGGCGATCTTTAGGTCGCTTCTCTCCTCCAGGTCGCTCTGTGTTGTCGTTGTTGCGTTGATGGTTCTTTGTGCTCTGCCCGTCTTCAGGAGCGCGGCTGGCATCGACGGACGGGTCGAATACCTCGAGTCGGGAATAACCCGTGTTGAGCAGGAATTGTCAGCATCCTATGCGGATGCGCTTGTGAATGCGGGGGAGGACGGTGTCTATACCTCTTCATCAAGCATGCCCGCGCTTCTGTACCCTCTTGCCGCGGGACGTCTTATCTTGGCACCGCTCTCTCCCCTACTTCCGTTTCTGCAGATATCGGATGGAGAGTACACCTATTATGACGGATCGAAGGAGTACTTGCTATGGGTCGCAACGGCCGTTGCCGTCTCGTTCCTTGCCGCGCGTCTTAACAAACGTGAAAAGCTCATCATCCAGGCACCGATGGGCGAGCTGGGTAGACTTGTTGCATCGAGCGTATGGGCGAGTGTTTTTGCAATGCTTGCCGTCCTCGCCATCAATCTTCCAGGGATAATCGCCGCGCTTGTGAAGAATGGCCCGGGCTCGCCGTTCTATCCGATAGGCTACATTCAATATGCGACTCCGGTTATCAAACCGGCTTGGCTGATGTTCGCGCAGACGGCCATCTTGCAATTCTTGGTGGCAGCGTTCATCTCGCTTGTCGTTCACCTTGCCGTGAAGATTGCCGATAACCCTACGCTTGGAATCGTGTTCGTATGTGCCCTGATGGGGGTGACGATGGTTCCCGGGTATTACGGAAGATCCATCGCTTTACGTGAGTTCGCCCTGTTGAATCCCCTTACGTATGCGAACACTGAGTTGACCGTCGGCGCCTATAGCCCGTACCCGACAACGCAGATAGTGAATCTGCCTGGACTTTGCTTCGAGCGTGGCGCGATTGCCCTCGTATGCGCAATCGGGATCGAGGTGCTGGCAATTAGCCTGCTTTGCGTTGCTGGAAAGAGCGGCTGCGCGTGCCCGATATCCCCGATTTGTCTTGAGAGAGGTTCCTTCACTGCATCGAGAACGGCAACTCGTTCGAGCGCTTGTGCCTCCGCCGTTGCATACGTAAGAACGATGGGGAAACTGCTCCTGCGTTCTCCTACCCTCGCCGTATGCGCGATTGCAATGTCGACGACGATGCTGGCCCCGGCTCTGGTCGAGATGTTTCCTGACGCTGATAACGTTTCCGCTGTTCGGTATAGGGATGGGGAGCTCCGTTCAATAGATCGGTATCTAGAGCAGAACGCTGCGAATATGGACGTCGAGGGCAAAGCGGCCCTGGAAGACATGCGGGATGCTCTTTCGGGTTTCGTGTACGCGCCTATGCCTGCGGAGGGGTTTCGAAGCCTTGCGACGTACGAGCGCGCTCGAGGTGAGCTGGGCGCGGCAGATGCGACTCTCCTGCAATCGATCGGAATCGAGCCGGAGACTCCTTCTCGTGCGGAGGCGCGCGCCCTTCTGCTTGAGTCGATCGCGAGCTTGCCGGACCCCAAGGTTTACGAGTTAAGTACGAAGATGCCCCCATTAATCCTCCTTTCGTATCTCCAGGCAGCGCTTCCCTCCTTATTTTTGCTGTTGCCCGTGGTTGTCACATCGCTCGCGTGCACCCACCTGCAATGTCGTTCCCTTCTGGTTCTCCAGATCCCCGCAACAGCGCATGTGCGTTTTCTGACGGCTGTTGCGCTGGCTCTCCTGCTTGGCTTGGTGCTGCTTTTGGTGTCGATGGTTCCCGCTGTCGTTGTGTCCGTGATTAAGAACGGTGCGGGTGGATCGGAGTATCCCGTCGCTCTCATTCGGGCGGGAGCTTCGACAACGTCCACGGTGGGGGAGGCGGTGTTGTGCAGTATTCCGTTGCTGGTCATGGCATACGGCGTGATTTCCGTCGTCGCTGCGTTGACAGCAGCGATTAGCCGCAACCCCGTTGTCACCGGAATGGTTTGCGCGGTTCTCTTGGTGTTGGGTTCGTTGAGCGCTCATGTTGAAAGCGTGGGCATGGGCGTCGCGCTGCTGGCTCCATTCGCCTCGTTTGATCCCGCTTCCCAGGTGGGGACGATTGGGTTCCTTGGGCGAGGGACGAACGCGATGCCTTTTGGAGAGGTCGTCGGCGCATCGGGCGCTCTGCTGGTGGTCTTGGGCGCCGTATCTCCGTTGATGGTGCGCCTGAGTGTTCCAAAGATCGAAAGGGGATGATCTCGATGATTGACCTTCAAACGCTGACGATCTCTTATGGAAAGAAGGTGCTCGTAGATTCGGTGAACGCTGAGTTTGCCCCGGGTACGGTCTACGGTCTCGTCGCTCCGAACGGGCATGGAAAGACGACGTTGCTGCGTGCGATGGCAGGTTTGCCGGGTCCTCGCGTGGACGGGAGCATCGTTCTGGATGAGGTGCAGGGTACGGGTGCGAGAGAGGTCCGTTCTATGATCTTCTATGCACCTGGTGAGGGGACGCTGCTGTATCCCGGATTGCGTGCGGAAGATCACCTCAAGATGGTTTGCGATATGTGGCCGCATGCTCGCGATATCGAAGAGATAGTGGAACAAACGCAGATAGGCGAGTTCGCGAAGATGAGGATCCGCACTCTGAGCCAGGGCATGAAGCAGCAGCTTACCCTGGCGATTGCGTATGCGACGGGCGCGCGGTACCTTCTATTAGATGAGCCCATGAACGCGCTCGACCCCAGCAGGGTGGACTTGCATTCCGAGATTCTCAGGAAGCTGGCCGATTCTGGTACGTGCATCATCATGTCATCCCACATCTTGGATTCGGTCGATAGGCTGTGCGATGAGATTCTGTTTTTGAAGGATGGGAGGCTCATTAGAAGCATTCCGCAAGATGATGCTGCGCCGAAGTCTCCTGGATCTCATTTCGCAAAGCCTGCCGGACGCGCCGAGGGTGCGCTAAGCACGTATCGGCGACTCTACGAAAAGGGCGGGTAGAAATGCAAGTTAAAAATCTATGTGGCCAATGTGATACCGTTGAACCCGCATATCGATACCGCTCAGCCATTCGCCTCGCCCCCGTCGCACGCATCTTCATTCGGGCTGTCATTATTAATCTAACGATGCTTTGAGAAATGTAGGTGCTTCCAAATGTGCTGTCGACTTCTTCTCAAACTAATCCTAAGAGACAGGGCCGTATGGATCTCTACGCTCGTTCTTGCCGCAGCCTTCTCCATCCCCATTGCGTTCAATTCACCCATCTACGGGCCCTTCTTTATGAAACAGGGCATGCAGAGCTTTGTCGACGCATTCAATACGCGCGCGCCCCAGGCCAGCGGCACAGACCTATCTCCAGAGCAGCAAGTCGACGCGGAGCTTGCAAGATACGCGAACGCCGCCCTCGCCGCTCAAACCGACGCCGCCTTTCTCGATTCTGCCGAGAGCTACTACGCGCTCATGGGCGAAGGCTTCCAATCCGGGTCCATCGTGGGAGACCGAGAGACCAATGACGCAGCGCTCGCATATTGCCGTGCCCTGAGCAGCTCCGGCATCACGGATATCCCGGCCTCCGCAAACGACCTGCCATTCCTTTCCTTCCTGCCTTACGCCATTGCCACGGCGCCGTCTTTCCTTCCCTTCATCCCCTTCCTTCTCTCGTCGATACTCGTGCTCGGCGCCACAAGGCCCGGGACCCTGGCGGCGAAGGCGCCCGTGCCCAAATTCCGGCGCCTTATCCAGATCGTGTTTTCGATAATCGTCGCGGGGACCGCGATGCTCCTCGCCGGCCTCGCACCCGGGGGCATTTGCGCCTTGGCCCTAAACGGCTTCGGGCAGATCGGGTACCCGATCGCCTTCTTCCATGACGGCGCGCTTGCCACCACGACCGCGGGAGACGTCTTCACGACCCTGCTTCTCGCGCTGCTTGCGGGCGGAACCTTGATATCCGTTTGCTCCGCCGTCCTATCGACCGCAACGAGGCGCGTCCTCGCGGGCCCCCTTACCTCCGCGCTGCTTGTCGCGGCCCCGGCATTCCCGTTACTGTCCGATTCGGCACTGGGGCATAATGCCGTGCTCGGGCTCCTGCCACTGCCCGTGTTCTCGCCTATCGAGGCAACGGGTTACGTGGGATGCTTCCCGACAGAATTCATTGGCTCCGGTTCGGGCGGTGCATCGATGCTTGCCGTGGCCCTGGCATACGTCGCGGTCCTTTTTGCGGTCGGCGCCGTTGCGACACGTTCCCCCAAACAGCCTGGACCCGCGAAAAAGCACCATGGGCTCGAGCTTCTGGACGCGAGCGTGGGATACGGGAGCACGACGATACTTTCGATCGGGTCGCTTTCCTTGGGCCCGGGAACGGCGGCGGGCCTCGTTGCTCCCAACGGCTCGGGGAAAACCACCCTTCTTGAAGCGCTGTCGGGCCAATTTCCCACCCGCATCCGCTCGGGAAGCCTGGCGGCAGACGGAATCTGCCAACGTCGATCAGCCGAATTTGCAGAACTCGTCTACCTGAGCTCTTCGGGCGGCGCGGATCTCTATCCCACGCTATCGGCCATCGAGCACCTTGCTTTCGTTAGGGAGGCGTGGAAATCGGCCGCCGACATCGACTCGCTCTGCGACTCCCTCGGAATCTCCCCATATCTCGACAAGCCGACCCGTAAACTCTCGACAGGAATGAAGCAGCAGGTAAAGCTTGCCATGGCGATATCGACCGATTGCCCGTACCTCATCCTCGATGAACCGCTGAACGGCCTCGATCCGGGAAAGCGGAAAACCTCCTGCGACGCGATGCGCAGCGAGGTGGCGCGGGGACGAAGCGTGCTCATTTCAAGCCATCTGCTCGACGACCTGGCAGACCTCACCGACTCGTTCTACTTCATCGAGGCCGGCACGCTCGTGGAAAAGACCGAGTCGTCCTCGCAGACGCTCAAGCAGGAATACCTCGATACATACGAGCGAGGTGAATGACATGAAACTATTTGAACAGCTGAAGTCCAATGCGTCGCGCATGGCTGTCTACGCCATCCTCGTGGCAACGGCTTTATGCGGAATCGCGGCACCCGTCTATGCGCTCAACGGGGAGAAAGGCGATGTCGAACCCGCGTACATGGCTTCGACGGTTAAGGACCGGTACAAAGCCTTCTCTGGAGACACGTTTTACGTAGCAGAGTACGACACGACCTACCGTCAGCTTCGCTACAACAAGGGCTACGACTATCTAGGCGCAGAGGCAATCAGCTATACGTCGGGTTGGTACGGCCCCAACTATGGACACATAACCCAGTTCAAGTGTAACTACCGTGTGTACAACTAAAGCAACCGGCCGGGACGAGGGGTGACGCAAAAGCGTCGCCCCTCGTTTTTAACCATGTCAACTGAACCTGGTTCAGTTTGGTTGATTTCCGATCTCAGCCGAACACATTGAGCGGAAAGGCCGTTCCCGCAGTCAGTCGAACGTCCCCGGGGCCCTTCTCAGGCCCCGGGGACGGCATTTTCCCAGTTGAAGGAACGGTGGAGATGTGTTTCGATGGGTCAGATTCGTGTCGTTCCGAAAAGACCGTGAACCTTTTGTGGGACACGCGGCGCCGTGGTATCATAGCCGAGTTTGTTGTCTTGGTCGGAAACCAAGACGCCTTATGCGCTGATCGGTAACCAGCGCCTGACCAATAAGGAGTCCTACCATGAAGCAGGGTATCCATCCCCAGTATGTCGAGTGCACGGTGACGTGCTCCTGCGGCAACACCTTCAAGACGCACGCTACCGTGTCCGAGATGAAGGTCGAGCTTTGCAACGAGTGCCACCCGTTCTACACCGGCCAGCAGAAGTTCGTCGACACCGGTGGACGCGTCCAGCGCTTCGCCGACAAGTTCGGTGGCGCCGCTGCCGCCCAGCTCAAGAAGGCTGAGGAGGCCAAGGCCGCCAAGGCCGCCAAGGCTGCTGAGGCCGAGGCCGCTCGCAAGGCCGCCGCTGAGGCTAAGGCTGCCGAGAAGGCTAAGCGTGCCGCTAAGTTCGCCGAGGAGGCTGCCAAGCAGGCTGCCGAGGCTCCCGCAGAGGCTCCCGTCGAGGAAGCCGCTGCCGAGGCCGAGACCACCGAGGCTGCTGAGTAAATAGCTCGCCGAGCAAACACTCGCATTCATGGCTAAAGGGCCGCGTATCCATCTGGGTGCGCGGCCCTTTTCTTTTATTGGTGCAAACGGACCTGCTCCCATGGCACCAAATTGGTGCGAAGGGGGACAGGTCCGTTTGCACCAAATGGCAGAGATGTAGCGTTTGCCCAGATAAAACCTGCCAAAATAAACCTGTCCCTGTTTGGCAGGTTGGTCGTAGTTATTACGTGGCGGTCGAGGTCGACCGTATAGGCCGCGCCTTGTTTGGCTAAAGTACATTTATCTGTGTTTAACTCGCCCAAGGCTGCATGGCGTGGGCGATGGCCAAAAAAGGAAAACCACATGGGATTCATGTCAAAGCTGCTGTCCTTTGGATCCGATAAGGACCTTAAGCGCTACTACAAGATCGTCGACCAGATCAACGGTCTTGAGCCCCAGTTTGAGAAGATGACCGAGGAGGAACTCCGCGCCCAGACCGATAAGTTCCGCGAGCGTTACGCCAACGGCGAGTCGCTCGACGACATGCTTCCCGAGGCCTTTGCCACCGTGCGCGAGGCTTCCAAGCGCATCACGGGCATGCGCCACTTTGACGTACAGCTCATCGGCGCCATGGCGCTTCATGAGGGTCATATTGCCGAGATGAAGACCGGCGAAGGTAAGACGCTCGTCTCCACCTTGGCCGGCTACCTCAACGCTATTGCCGGCAAAGGCGTGCACGTCGTTACTGTCAATGATTACCTTGCCAAGCGCGACTCCGAGTGGATGGGCCGCATCTATAAGTACCTGGGCATGACCGTCGGTCTGCTCCAGAACAACATGCCGCTCGAGCTCAAGCGCCCGGCCTACCAGGCCGACGTCACCTACGGTACCAACTCCGAGTTCGGTTTCGATTACCTGCGCGACAACATGGTTACCCGTCCCGAGCAGCGCGTGCAGCGCGGCCACAACTACGCCATCGTCGACGAGGTCGACTCCATCCTGATCGATGAGGCCAGGACGCCGCTCATTATCTCGGGCGCTGGCACTAAGTCCGCCAGTACCTACAAGGACTTCGCGCGTGCCGTGCGTGGCCTTGAGCGCGGCGAGGACGTGTCGCACGACATGCTCACCGCCACCGAGGATGTTGAACCCACGGGCGACTACGTCATGGACGAGGCCAAGCACACCATTGCCGCCACCGAGCGCGGCCTTAAGAAAATCGAGCGCCGCCTGGGTATCGATGACATCTATGCCGATCTCTCCGGCCAGCTGGTCAACCACCTGCAGCAAGCGCTGAAGGCCCAGTACATGTTCCACCGCGATAAGCAGTACGTGGTCACCAACGGCGAAGTCAAGATCGTCGACGAGTTCACCGGCCGCATTATGGAAGGCCGCCGTTACTCCGAGGGCCTGCACCAGGCCATCGAGGCCAAAGAGGGCGTGCTCGTGCGCGAGGAGAACCAAACGCTGGCCACCATCACCCTTCAGAACTACTTCCGTCTCTATGACAAGCTCTCCGGCATGACCGGTACGGCACTCACCGAGGACGCCGAGTTCCGTGAGATTTATAAACTGCCCGTCGAGGTCATCCCCCCCAACAAGCCCGTGCAGCGTGTTGACCACGAGGACCTGGTGTACCGCACCGTCCAGGCCAAGTACAACGCCGTTGCCGACGACGTCGAGCGACGTCACGCCAAGGGCCAACCGGTCCTGGTGGGCACCGTCTCCATCGAAAGCTCCGAGAAGCTGTCGGCCGCCCTTACCAAGCGCGGCATCGCGCACGAGGTCCTCAACGCTAAGCATCACGAGCGCGAGGCTCATATCGTTGCCCAGGCCGGACGCTACGGTGCCGTGACCATCGCTACTAACATGGCCGGTCGTGGTACCGACATCCTGCTGGGCGGCAACCCCGACGAGCTGGTGCGCGAGCGCCTTGAGTACGAGGGCCTGACCATGGAGGACGTGACGCCCGAGCAGCTCGAGCAGTTTAACGCCGAGGCCAAGGAGACCTGCAAGGCCGAGCGCGAGCGCGTGCTTGCCGCCGGCGGCCTGACCGTCATCGGCACCGAGCGCCATGAGTCCCGTCGTATCGACAACCAGCTGCGCGGCCGCTCCGGTCGTCAGGGCGATCCGGGCGAGACCCAGTTCTACCTGTCGCTCGAGGACGACCTCATGCGCCTGTTCGGCGGCGACAAGATGGACCGCGTCTCCAAAATGATGGTCACCGCCGACATGGGCGACGACATGCCCATCCAGCACAAGATCATCTCCAAGGCCGTTGAGAGCGCCCAGCACAAGGTCGAGAGCATCAACTTCTCCATGCGTAAGAGCGTCCTCGAGTACGATGACGTCATGAACAAGCAGCGCCAGGTCATCTACGCCGAGCGTAACAAGATTCTGGATGGCAAGGACCTGACCGACCACATCACCGAGGTCATGCACGACACCGTGTACCGCTGCGTGCAGGAGTTCTGCACCAAGGACAGCCACGATGGCGAGCGCGATCTCGAGGGCCTGCGCAAGTGGGTCGTGGAGTTGACCGGCCATATCGATACGCCCAAGTTCCCCGACGAGGACTTTGAGGCCCTGGCTGCCGATGTCCTGGCCTACGTCGAGAAGTGCTACAACATGAAGGCCGAGCGTCTGGGTGAGGACCTCATGCGCGAGCTCAACACCCAGGTCATGCTGCGCGTTATCGATACTCGCTGGATGAACTACCTGCAGGAGATGGACTACCTCAAGACCGGTATCGGACTGCGCGGCTTTGGTCAGCGCGACCCGCTGGTCGAGTACAAGACTGAGGCTTATGGCGCGTTCCAGATGCTCGTCGACACCATGTACGAGGATTACCTGCGTACCGTTCTGCGCATCGAGATCAAGGCCGCCCCGCAGGCCGTGGGGCACAAGGAGGACCCCGCGCTCGAGGGTGCGCACTTCTCCGGCCCCGCCGATGTCGATGGCGACAACGGCAACTCGGTGCTGCGCAAGCAGGCACAGGTGCAGGCTCGTACTGCCGTCCAGGGAGGCCCGGCTGCCGTTAACAACGGTGGTAAGGTGACGACCTACCGCAAGTCCGAGAGCGACGATCCGTACGTCAACGTGGGTCGCAACGACCTGTGCCCCTGCGGCAGCGGCAAGAAGTTCAAGTACTGCCACGGCAGGAATCGTTAATGGTCGAGGCTTTAGAGGTAACGCCCGCCGAGCTCGACGCGTTTGCGGACCGGCTCGGCGAGGTCGAGTCGTATCTTCATTTGGACGAGAAGCGCACGCGCGTGACCGAGCTCGAGGCCAAAAGCGTGGCCCCTGGCTTTTGGGATGACGCCGACGCCGCTCGCGCCACCATGGAGGAGATCGCTCGCGCCAAGGAAGATATCGCTGCCGTGGATACCGCGCGCGGCGAGCTATCTGACGCCCGTGCGGCGCTGGAGCTTGCCGAGGAGATGGGCGACGACCCCGATGCCGCCGCATTGCGCGAGGAGGCTGCCGCTACGGCAAAACGCCTGGCCCGCGCAATCGACGATCTCGAGCTTTCGAGCTGGTTTACCGGTGAGTTCGATCACGGCGACGCGATTGTGACCATCAAGCCCGGACAGGGTGGCCTGGAGGCGCAGGACTGGACCTTCATGCTCTTTAAGATGTACATGAAGTACTGCCAGCGTCGCGGCTGGAAGGTCACCATTAACGACTGCCCCGCGGCTGAGGTCATCGGCATCGACCGTGCGACCTTTACCGTCGAGGGCAAGGACGCGTTTGGCATGCTGCGTGCCGAGGCCGGTGTGCACCGCTTGGTACGCATTAGCCCCACCGACGACAAGAAGCGCCGCCAGACCACTTTTGCCGGCGTCGAGGTCATCCCCGTGCTGCCTGACGATATCGACATCGAGATCAGTCCCGACGATATCCGCGTGGACGTGTATCACGCGAGCGGCCCGGGCGGCCAGGGCGTCAACACCACCGACTCCGCCGTACGCGTGACGCATTTTCCCAGCGGCATCGTTGTCACTTGCCAAAACGAGCGCAGCCAGATTCAGAACAAGGCCGCGTGCATGCAGATTCTCAAGGCCCGTCTGTACGAGATCGAGCTTGAGAAGCGCGCCGAGGCGCTCGACGAGATTCGTGGACCCAAGACCACGATCGGGTTTGGTAACCAGATTCGCAGCTACGTGCTCTACCCGTATCAGATGGTCAAGGACCTGCGTACGGGCGTGGAGACCAGCAACGTCGAGGCCGTTCTCGACGATGGCGATCTGGATCCGTTTGTGATCGGCTACCATCGCTGGGCAACCGGCAACGCCGATGCGGAAGGCTCGGACGCCTAGGCACATGGTTGGCTCCGGGTCGATGCAAACACTTCGCAGGGGTGGTATTTGCTCGATGAATCGGTAGAATCGAATACAGCAAGAAGTTCAAAGCGCACTCGTTTGGGTGCGCTTTTTTGAGGGAGGTAGCATGGCATATCGTCTGGACATCAAGCGCATTCTTTCGCTGAACTACTTTCACGATCTACCCAAGATTATGCTGGGCTGCGCTCTGGCCGCTATCGCGACGGACCTGTTTTTGATTCCCAACGGCCTTGCCGCCGGCGGCGTTACGGGCCTCGCCACCATTATTCAGGCGGTCGGTGCGTCTCATGGCATCTCGCTGCCTGTTGGTATTCAAACCATTGTGATGAATGCCTTGCTGCTGCTGGTCGTTATGCGCGAGGGTGGCATGTTCTATGTGGTGCAGACGGCGACGGGTTTTGTGCTGCTGGGCTTTTTCACCGACCTGTTCGCTCCGTTTGTGGCGCCGCTGGCACATGCCGACCTGATGCTGCCCGCTATGTGGGGCGGCATTATCACGGGCATCGGCTACGGCATGGTGCTGCGCGCCGGTGCCAACACCGGCGGCTCAGACACCATCGGTCAGATTATCTCGCGCAATACGTCGCTACCGGTGGGCTCCACCGTCATGGCGATCGATGTTGCCGTATGCGCGCTGTCGGCTCCGGTCTTTTCAATCGAAAACGCACTATATGCAGGCCTTTCGATGGTCATTAGCGGCTACGTGATCGATGCCGTGGTCGATGGTGGCAACAAACGCCGTATGGTACTCATCATCTCGGACAAGTTCCATGATATCGCTGCCGATATCATGTATGGCCTGGGTCGTGGTTGTACCAAGTTTAAGGCGACTGGCATGTATTCGGGTGCCGAGAAGCCGGTGATTATGGTCATCGTGAGCCGTCGAGAGCTCAATACCCTCAAGACGATCGTGCGCGAGCGCGATCCTCATGCCATCGTGACGGTTGCCGACGTTACGGAAGCCTTCGGCGAGGGATTCAAGGACATTAGCGCGTAGGGTCGATCGCGTTCCATCCAAAAGACGTTCACATTGATAAACCGTTTCATCAGCGGTTCTGCCTGCTCAATTGTTCAAATAATGATAAAAACTCTGGTAAAGCCATCAGTTTCCAGCATAATGAATGACGTACGTGCATTGCGGCTGTGTTGGGATTACCTTCGGTGCCGTGCGCATTTTGTCTAATGAGGATGAAAGGAAGGCACAATGAGCGACGAAGAGCTCAAAAAGGTTGCCAACGAGGTAAGGAAGGGCATCGTCACCGGCGTGCACGCTGCCAAGTCCGGCCATCCGGGCGGTTCGCTCGGCGCTGCCGACATCATGACCTATCTGTACTTTGAGGAAATGAACGTCGACCCGGCCGATCCCCGCAAGGCCGACCGCGATCGCTTTGTGCTCTCCAAGGGCCACTGCGCTCCGGGCCTGTACGCCGTGCTCGCCGAGCGCGGGTTCTTCCCCAAGGAGGATCTCGAGACGCTGCGCCATATCGGCAGCCACCTGCAGGGTCACCCCAACATGAACGACACCCCGGGCGTCGACATGTCCACCGGCTCGCTCGGCCAGGGCATCTCCGCCGCCGTGGGCATGGCGGTTGCCGCCAAGCACTGGGGCGATACTTACCGCACGTACGCCCTGCTGGGCGATGGCGAGAGCGAGGAGGGCCAGGTCTGGGAGGCAGCCATGTTTGCCGGCAACCAGCAGCTCGATAACCTCTGCGTGATCGTCGACCACAACGGCCTTCAGATTGACGGCCCCGTCGAGGAGGTCAACGACCCCATGCCGCTCGCCGACAAGTTCCGTGCCTTTAAGTTCCACGTGGTGGAGCTTGCCGACGGCAACGATTTCGACCAGATCCGCGCCGCCTTTGCCGAGGCTCGCGCTACCAAGGGGCAGCCGACCGCTATTATCGCCGAGACCATGAAGGGCAAGGGCGTTTCCTTTATGGAGAACCAGGTGGGTTGGCACGGTAAGGCCCCCAACGATGAACAGTTTGAGCAGGCCATGGCAGAGCTCACGGCCGCCGGAGAGGAGCTCTAGGATGGCAGACGTCAAGAAAATCGCCACGCGTGTAAGCTACGGCGAGGCCCTCGTCGAGCTCGCCAACGAGCACGATGACTTTGTGGTCCTCGACGCCGACCTGGCCGCCGCCACGCAGACCGGCAAGTTCAAGGCCGCCTGCCCCGATCGTTTCTTCGATGTGGGCATTGCCGAGAGCAACCTGATGGGCGTCGCCGCCGGTATCGCAACCACCGGCCGCGTTGCCTTCGCGAGCACCTTTGCCATGTTCGCTGCCGGTCGCGCCTTTGAGCAGGTCCGTAACTCCATCGGCTACCCGCACCTTAACGTTAAGATCGGTGCCACGCACGCCGGTATCTCGGTGGGCGAGGATGGCGCCACGCATCAGTGCTGCGAGGATATCGCCCTTATGCGCGTCATCCCCGGCATGACTGTTATCGTTCCTGCCGACGATGTGGAGGCCCGCGCCGTGACGCGCGCCGCCTACGAGTGCGACGGTCCGGTGTACATGCGCTTCGCCCGTCTGGCCTCGCCAGTTATCAACGACCCCGAGACCTACAAGTTCGAGTTGGGTAAGGGCATTGTCATGCGCGAGGGCGCCGATGTGACCATCATCGCCTGCGGCCTGATGGTCGGCGAGGCTCTTGACGCCGCCGAGCAGCTCGCTGCCGAGGGCATCGACGCCGAGGTCATCAACATGCACACCATCAAGCCCATCGATGCCGACCTGATCGTCAAGAGCGCCACCAAGACCGGCCACGTCGTGACCGTCGAGGAGCACTCCGTGATCGGCGGCCTGGGCAGCGCCGTTGCCGACGTCCTGTGCGAGCAGTGCCCGACGCCGCTCAAGAAGATCGGCGTCAACGACACCTTCGGTGAGTCCGGCCCGGGCGCTGAGCTCTTGCACAAGTATGGCCTGGACGCCGCCAACATCGTGGCGACCACCAAGGAGTTCTTGGCATAAGGCAAGGCAGATCTCAAGGACTGCTTCGCCAGAACTATAAAACTGCTTCGCCAGTACTATGGAAACCCGGCAGGGGCGCTCTCTTGGAGAGCGCCCCTGTTTCAGTTGCGGTGAAATAAGGACTGTTTTGCCAGCTTAAAGGCTTAATTAATCCGTATTTCACCGCAACTCATGAAGACGCTCCTCAAGCACGGTCCCATCAGGGAAAAGGGCATATATCGGCAAAGCGCAATTCAGACAACCCACGAGCGCGGCGCTGCTGCACCCAAGTAAAACGCGGCGACCCCTTAGTTACCGCAGGCCGGGCACAGGGTTACTCTCCAAATTTTTCCGCAGGACGGAGGAGCCCCTGCCGCGCGAAGCGCGCAGCGGGGGCTCCGACACGTCCGAGGACGATTTGGAGAGTAACCCTGTGCCCGGCCGACGGGATCCCTAAGCACGCCATGCTTCTTATGTGCAGCAAAGCTAATGCTGCTAAAATACAAAGCGCTCATGTAGTTTAAACGCACGACGATAAGGAGCACCAGTGGGTAACCACTTCCGTACCTCCGGTGCGGGCGATGATGCCCCCAAGACGCAGACAGGCGTCCAGGGCAGTCGTTTCGCCACTCCGGATTCAGAGGGCCAGCCTGTTGCTCAGGCCCCCGCTCAGCCGGCAGATCAGGCACAGCCGGCATCCGATCCCTTTGCCTACAATCCCACTAGCGATGTTGCGCTTTCCGGCGCGGCGGGTTTTGAGCCCGTTCAGGCCGTGACCGCTCGCGTGGAGCAGCCTCAGGCTAGTGCCGCCACGCCGCAGCCTACCATGGCCGGCATTCCCGACCCCTTGGCCCCTGCGACGCCGGCTCCTCAGCCTGCACAGTCCGGTCTCTTTGCCGCTATTCCCGACCCCACGCAGCCTGCTGCCCCGGTGGTCGAGAGCGATCAGGCCGCCGAGGTCGCAAGCCTCGATAACGCGCTCAACAACCCCGATTTTACGTCGGTGTTTGCACCCATCGATCCGCAGGCCAGCCGCAAGAAGATGGCCAAGCAGGCCGGTGTCGAGCCCGTCATCCTTATGGAGCATGTCACCAAGATCTATCCGGCACAGCCCAACAAGCCTGCACTCGACGACATCAACATCGAGATCTATCCGGGCGAGTTCGTCTTCCTGGTCGGTCACTCCGGCTCGGGTAAGACCACGCTGCTGTCGACGCTCAACCGTGACGTCAAGCCGACGAGCGGTCGCATCCTGGTTGCCGGTCAGGACCTCATGAAGATCAAGAACCGCAAGGTTCCGTTCCTGCGTCGTCAGATTGGCGCCGTGTTCCAGGACTTTAAGCTCCTGCCGCAAAAGACCGCCTACGAAAACGTGGCGTTTGCCCTGCAGTGCATCGGCAAGCCCAAGGGCGTCATTCGCAGCCAGGTGCCCGAGGTGCTGCGTCTGGTCGGTCTGGCCGACCAGATGGACTCGCTGCCCGATCAGCTTTCCGGTGGCGAGCAGCAGCGCGTGGCCGTTGCCCGCGCTATGGTCAACCGCCCGCCGCTGCTGATTTGCGACGAGCCCACGGGCAATCTCGACCCGGCGATTTCGCTGGGCATCATGAAGCTGCTCGAGCGCATTAACCGCACCGGTACCACCGTGATCGTCGCTACGCACGACCGCGAGATGGTCGATAGCATGCACCGTCGCGTGATCGCCCTCGAGGGCGGCCACGTAATCCGCGACCAGGAGAGGGGAGGTTACGGCAACTATGGCACCAACTAACGTGGGCTACTCGCTCAAAGAGGCAATCAGCCACTTCTTCCGTAACTGGACCACCTCGCTCGGCGCCGTCATCACGATTTTCCTTTCGCTGTTTATCATCGGCCTGTTCATTATGGGTTCCGCGATGCTGAACTCCGTGATCGGCACCGTCGAGGATCAGGTCGTCATCAACGCCTTTATTAGCGATGACGCCGACCAGGCAGATGTTCAGGCCTTTGAGGCCGAGCTCAAGACGTGGAGCAACGTCAAGTCCGTGACGTACAAGGACAAGGACGACGCGCTGGCCGAGTACACGAGCAAGATGTCGGGTAACGCCGACGCTACCATGAGCGCGCTCGACGGTCAGAACCCGCTGCCGGCTTCGTTTGCCATCGAGATGGATGATCCGTCCATGGTCGAGAGCACGGCCCAGAAGCTCAAGAAGAACGCCGACTTCCAGAAGATCGCGGACGACGGCGACGTTAACGCGAGCGTTCTGTACGGCCAGGAGGAAGTGAGCCGCCTGTTCCAGGTGACGAACTACATCCGTATCGCCGCTGTGGTGCTCGTCGGCCTGCTGACCTTTATTGCGTTCATTTTCATTAACAACACGATCCGCCTGTCCATTACGGCGCGTCGTCGCGAGATCGCGATTATGCGTCTGGTGGGCGCAAGCAACGGCTTCATTCGCGGGCCGTTCATTACCGAGGGCGTGCTGCAGGCCATTTTGGGCTCGCTGCTTTCCATCGGCGTGCTGGAGCTGCTGCGTAACCTGATGGTTCCGCGTCTGCAGGAGAGCATCGGCTGGATGTCGTTTGCGCTGCCGATGCAGTACTACCTGGTGACCTACGCCGCGCTGATTCTGGTCGGCGTCATTATCGGTCTCTTTGGTTCCGCCATCGCCATGCGCCGCTATCTGCGCGTGTAGGTGTGCTTGGAATTCGTTCCTTCAACGGGTCGTCTCTTTTGGGGCGGCCCGTTTTTTGATCCCTAGGGGACGGCAGGATTGCGGATCATTGTGGCGCTGGTCTATCTATGCGATCCGCAATCCTGCCGTCCCCTAGGGATCATTTGGGTAGACTCTTGGGGTGTAAACGGCCATCGATAGTAAGGAGGCGCCATGGGGCGCAATAACAAGCATAAGCGTGGAGCTCGCAATAAGCGCGGGCCGGTGCGCACCGAGCGTCGTCCGAGTCTGACCGGACGCGTGCAGCTCCATGAGCATAGCGCCTACGTTGTAACCGAAAACGGCGACTACAAGGTCATGGGCCGCGGCAAGCGCGAGATTATGGACGGCGATACCGTTGCCGTGAGCATTAAGAACAGCCCGCATGGCGAGCGACGCGCCGTAATCGAGGGCGTCGTCGAGCGTGCGGCCATTAGTGTGGTGGGCACGTACCAGACCGCCGGTCCGCTCGGGGTGATCGAGCCGCTTGATTCTCGCCTTAAGGCCGATTTCTTTATTCTGCCGGAGGACACCTCGGCGGAGCGCTTGGGCGTTCATCCGGGTGATGCGGTCGTCGCGCGCATTCTGACATATCCGACGCGCCTGGAATCGGGCACCGTAACGATCGAGCGCCGTATTGGCGGCGATGATGCGCCTGATTTGGGCGTTCAGTATGTGATGGCGCGCTATGGCTATACCGATACTTATCCCGAGGCCGCGCTAGCCGAGGCCGAGGCACTTTCGCTCGATGTTGCCTCGGCACTCAAGGACCCGCTCCGCCGAGACCTGCGCGACCGCTTTGTCATTACGATTGACCCAGTCGACGCGCGCGACTTTGACGACGCCATCTCGCTGGAGCGCACGCCCGAGGGCGGCTACAAGCTGGGTGTCCATATTGCCGACGTCTCGCACTATGTTGCCTGGGACGGACATATCGATCTGGAAGCCCGCCATCGCACGACGTCGGTGTATCTTGCCGATCGCGTGCTGCCCATGTTGCCCGAGCGCCTGTCGAACGATTTGTGCTCGCTGCGTCCCGACGAGGACCGCTTGGCGTTTACCGTCGACATTGAGCTCGACGCGCAGGGTCGCGTGCGCCATTACGATCCCTATCCCAGCGTGATCCGCTCGCGCGTGCGCATGGACTACGACGGCGCCGAGGCGCTGCTGGTACGTGCCGGTGCGGTGGAGTATTCGGTGCTGGAGGGTGCCGCCGAGGATGTTGCCGCGGTTGAAGCGTCGCGCGAGGAAGCGCTCGGGCGCGGGCTTGCGTGCGAGGAAACCGCTCGCGGCTATAACGTCGACTTGGGGGATTTCCTCGTAGCTGCCAACGAGCTCGCCGAGCTTCGCCGTCGTATTCGCCGTGCGCGCGGTTCGGTCGACTTTGATACGGCCGAGATCCGTGCACTGTTGGACGAGGACGGTGTGCCCGTGCAGATCGTGGCCCGCGAGCGCTCGTGCGCCACGTCGCTGATTGAGGAAGCCATGCTGCTGGCCAACGAGTGCGTGGCGGAGTGGCTGGCCGACCGCGATATAGAGGCCTGCTATCGCGTGCACGACGACCCCAGTCCCGACAGCCTGCACGGTGCCGCCGTGGCGCTGGCACAGCTGGGTATCATCGATGACCGTCGCGCGGCAGGCATTGCTCTGGGAAGCCCCGACGAGCTGCAGGCGGCGGTTGATGCCGCAGCCGGTACGGCCAACGCGCCGCTCGTCAACACGTTGCTACTGCGCAGTATGCAGCGCGCACTGTACAAGCCGCGCAACGAGGGCCACTTTGCACTTGCCGCGCCGTGCTATTGCCACTTTACGAGTCCCATTCGCCGCTATCCCGACCTGGTGGTGCATCGCGTGCTCAAGCTGCAGTTGGCCTACGAGCGGCTGGGCGGCAAGGACGCCTTGGTGCGTACACCGCGGCTGATCGGTAAGGGTCGCGAGTCCCTGCCGCGTATCCTGCCGCAAATCTGCCGCGCGTGCAGCGATGCCGAGCGTGCGGCCGACGCCGCCAGCCATGCGACGCAAAAGATCAAGATCGCCCAGTACTACGAGGACCGCCTGGGTGAGCGCTACGCCGGAACGATCTCGTGGGTCAGCAGCATGGGCCTCTTTGTGCGCCTGGATCTGACACAGGTTGAGGGTTTGGTTTCGATCAAGAGTCTTGGCAACGAGTGGTTCGAGTTTGATGAGGACGCGCTCACGCTTACGGGTGCCGACACGGGGACTCGCTATGAGCTGGGGCAGCGCGTGGTCATCGAGGTCTCGCGCGTCAACACCACGCGCGGGCACTTGGATTTCAGGCTTATTCATTAGCCGGAATTTGGTGATTGATAGAGAACGGGGCGGTCTTTTGGGGCCGCCTTTTTTGTGGCGGTTCAATCATCTTGCCGCTCGCGCGCTTGCGTCTTCCGCCTGCTGTAGGGGAGATAAAACCTACCAAAATAAACCTATTCCTTCTTGGGAGGTTTACGAGAGAGCGGGGATGAGATGACAACGGTGTACGGGTATGCGCGGGTGAGCTCGCGTGATCAAAATCTGAATCGGCAGCTGGATGCGCTGGGCGCCTATGGCGTGGAACCGGCGAATATCTTTGCCGATCATGCGAGCGGCAAGGACTTCGATCGACCGCGGTATCGCGAGCTGCTGTGCGCGTTGGATTCCGGTGATGTGCTGGTGGTACTTTCCATTGATCGGTTGGGCCGTAACTACAGCGAGATCCTCGAGGAATGGCGGTGCATAACCAAAGAGCTCGGCGTCGCCATCGTGGTGCTGGACATGCCATTGCTCGACACGCGCGCCAGAGACTGTGGTGGGTCGGACGTGACGAGCGCGTTGATTGCCGATATTGTTTTGCAGCTGCTGAGCTATGTGGCGCAGGTGGAGCGCGAGAATATTCACCGGCGCCAAGCCGAGGGCATTGCAGCGGCGCGAGCGCGCGGCGTGCGCTTTGGCCGGCCCCGCAAGCCCTGTCCTCCGCAATTCGAGCTGGTGCGCGATACCTACGAGGCGGGTGATATCACGCGGAGCCAGGCGGCAAAGCGGCTAGGCGTGTGCGTGGGGACGTTCGATCGTTGGATGCGCGAGATGGAGTAGGGGCGCCACGGTCCTTTGGCGCCCCGATTCGAACATTTTGGATTTCGCTACGGCGACAACCGCGTTTGGGGGTACACTCGCTGCTGCTCAAAAAATGACGGAGGTTAGCCCTTGGCGCGTGTGAAGCACATAGTCGGATGGATTTCGGTTGTCCTGCTGGTCGTGACGCTGGCAAGTATTTGGATACTGACGGAGCAAAACGTGGAGCAGACCTCGTCGCTCAGCGAGTCCACCGCGCGTGCGGTGGAAGGACGGGCTGCGGACGTGCGGCCCGACGCCGCGCAGGAGTCCCAGGCGGGGGATGCCGTCGAGGGCACGGATTCGATGACTGCCACCGTTCATCCCGACCCGCTTGCGCCCGTTCGTCTGTGGATGGGTGCCAACATTCGTCGCGTCGCACATACCGTTGAGTTCTTTTTTGTAGGACTGTTTGCTTCGGCGACAGCGGCATGCCTGGACGAGCGCCTGCCGTGCGCGCGATTCCGGTACGTACTCGCTCTGCTCTTTTGCGCCGTCTGCTCTGTCGGTGACCAAGTGCACAAGATTTTTGTTCCCGGTCGTCATTTCGACATGATCGACCTGGGCTTCGATGCCGCGGGCTATGTCACCGCCATGCTGTTGGTATTGCTGGTCTCCGCATGGGTGCACCACGTGACGCGCCCCATCGGCGTCCATGCGAGACGCCGTTAACAACTCTGTTACGAATAATGCGACCTCGATGAATCATTTTGTGTCGCGTGTATTTCCGAGCGGTCGGATTTGAGGGGCGAGCGGTAGAACGCTCGCCCCTTGTGCGCCATGATGCGGCACAATGTACCGTAAAAGCTGTTTATATCCGGTACGAATCATTCTTTGGTCTTTAATTCTTCTCAACGGAGGTGTTTGAGATGGCAAACGGATTGCTTTTAAGGCTTCGTGAGCGTGAGCTCAGCGCGAGCCCGGCAGAGCGCAATGTCATCGCATATGTGAGCGCTCATCCGCATGAGGTGGTCGGACTGTCCGTCCGCGGTCTTGCCGATGCCACGTTCTCCTCGCCCTCGAGCATTTTGCGCTTTTGCAAGCGTTTGGGTTTTGCGGGCTACAAGGAGTTTCAGCGCGAACTGATTGCCGAACTTGCGCTCTTGGGCGACAGAAAGGACGTTGCCCTCGAGGACATCTCCGTGGATGACAGCGTCGAGCGAATCGTGGGGAAGGTGATGAAAAGCAACGTGCGCACGATCGAGGCGACGGCACGAACACTCGATTACACCGTTTTGGAACGATGCGCAGCCTATCTTAAGCAGGCGCGCATGGTCAATCTGTTCGGTATTGGTGCTTCTCGCTTAGTTGCTCACGATCTGGCACAAAAGCTCATGCGTGTCGACAAGGAATGCCATCTGTACGATGACTGGCACGACCAACTCTTGTGCGCCAAGAACATGCACGAAGGCGATATCGGCATTGCTTTTAGCTACTCGGGCTTAACGCAAGAAGTGCTGGACTGCACTGCCGAGGCCCAACGCCACAACTGTCCCGTTGTGGCCGTGACCAAGGTAGACGGATCGTCCAAGCTTGCCACCGTGGCCGATGCCGTGCTCGGCGTTGCTGCAAGCGAGCCCTTGGTCCGCAGCGGTGCCATGGCCTCGCGTATGGCCCAGCTTATGGTTGTCGATGCCCTCTACGCTGCTTACGTTGCGAGCGATTACGAACGGGCGACGCATGCCATCAAGCAAAACTACATCGAGAAACAGGAAAGATGAGGTGAATGAAATGCTTGATTTAACGAAATTCACGACAGAACAGCGAAATCAAAAGTCAATGGAACTCGACACGATGACATCGCTGCAAATCGTCACGACGATGAACGATGAGGACCTTCGCGCCGTCCAGTCGGTTACGAAAGTGTTGCCACAGGTTGCCACGGCAATCGACTGGGCTGCCGAGGCGCTTGAGCGCGGCGGTCGCGTCTTTTACATGGGCGCGGGCACTAGTGGTCGTTTGGGCGTGCTTGACGCTTCGGAGTGCCCGCCTACGTTTGGCGTATCGCCCGATCTGGTTGTCGGGCTCATTGCCGGGGGCGAGACGGCGTTTATCAAGGCTGTCGAAGGTGCCGAAGACAGCGAGGAGCTTGGCGCGAGCGACCTGCGGGAGCGTGGACTCTCGGACAAGGATCTTGTCGTTGGCCTGGCGGCAAGCGGTCGTACTCCCTATGTGGTGGGCGGCCTTGTGTACGCCAAGGCAACTGGGTGCAAGACCATTGCAATTGCCTGTAACCAAGGGTCGAAGATCGGGGAGAGCGCAGATCTTGCCATTGAGCCCGTGCCCGGTCCCGAGGTGCTGACCGGCTCAACGAGGCTCAAGGCGGGAACGGTCCAAAAGCTCATTCTTAACATGATTTCGACCGGTGCCATGGTCAAGATTGGCAAGGTGTACCAAAACCTGATGGTCGATGTGCAGCAGACGAACGAGAAGTTGGTGGTGCGCGGCCAGAACATCGTGATGGAAGCGACCGACTGCACGCGCGAGCGCGCTGTTCAGGCGCTTGCGGATGCCGGCGGCCACGTAAAAACCGCTATTGTCTCGGTGCTGTTGGACTGCGATGCCGAGCAGGCTGCGGTAGCTCTTGAACGGGCGCACGGCCATGTCCGTACTGCGGTGAGTGGCCATGAGAAGAGCAATGCCGATGCCCAATAGGTGCACGGCGTGAGCTGATATGACATCTAGACGAGATACCCAATACAAGGAGGAGTTATGACGAACAAAGAGCTGGCTCAAAAGCTGCTGGACCTTTTGGGCGGTAAAGACAACGTGCTCGCAAACGCGGCGTGCATGACGCGCCTGCGCGTGACCGTCAAAGACACGGGCAACGTCGACACGGAGGGTATTAAGGCGCTCGACGGCGTGATGGGCCTGGTTGAGGATGACACGATGCAGATCGTGCTGGGTCCGGGCAAGGTGAATAAGGTGCTCGAGGAGTTCTCCAAGCTCACCGGCCTTGCGAAAGGCGTTGCTGACGAGAGCGTGGTTGACGCTGCGGCCACAAACAAGGCCGCACAGAAGGCCAAGTACGAGTCTAAGCCGGTTCAGGCCTTCCTCAAGAAGATTTCCAATGTCTTCGTCGCCCTGCTTCCCGGCATCATTGCGGCTGGCCTCATCAACGGTATCTGCAACGTCATTAACGTCTCGACGGCAGGCGCGCTTGCGGGCGAGTGGTGGTACCAGGGCATTCGTTCCATGGGCTGGGCCCTGTTTGCCTATCTGCCCATCTTGGTGGGCTATAACGCGGCACGTGAGTTTGGTGGCTCCGCTGCGCTGGGCGGCATCGCCGGCATGATGTGTATCGCCAACAGTGCCATGCCCCTGCTTGCGCCTGGCGCGGCTGATCCTGCCACTGCCATTCTGCTGCCCCTCACCGGTGCGCAGTACAACCCCGCAGCGGGCGGCATGATCGCGGCTCTCATCGCTGGCGCATTTTTTGCCTGGATGGAGCGTCAGATTCGCAAGGTTATGCCCAACGCACTCGACACGTTCTTGTCCCCGCTGCTGGTGCTCATCATCGGCGCCTTTGCTCTGATGCTCGTCATCCAGCCGGTTGGCGCATGGCTGACGACTGCCATCTTTAGCGTCCTCACCTTTATCTTCGAGAAGCTGGGCGTCCTGGGTGGCTATATCCTGTCGGCAGGCTTCTTGCCTCTGGTGTCCGTCGGCCTGCATCAGGCGCTCACGCCGATCCACGCTATGCTCAACGATCCCGACGGCGCTACCAAGGGCATCAATTACCTGCTGCCCATCCTTATGATGGCTGGCGGCGGCCAGGTCGGTGCCGGTTTGGCGCTGTACTTTAAGACCAAGAACGCCAAGCTCAAGAAGTACGTCGCCGAGTCCATCCCCGTTGGCATCCTGGGCGTGGGCGAGCCTCTGATGTACGCCGTTACGCTGCCGCTCGTTCGTCCGTTTGTGACGGCCTGCCTGGGTGCCGGATTTGGCGGCGCGCTTGCAGCACTGCTTCACATCGGCACGGTTTCTCAGGGCGTTTCCGGTCTGTTTGGCCTGTTGATCGTCGTTCCTGGTCAGCAGCTCGGCTACGTTGCCGCTATGCTGCTTGCTTATGCCGCCGGCTTTGTCCTGACGTGGTTCTTCGGCGTCGACGAGCAGAAGATCAACGAGTTCTTTGGCGAGTAGCCTGATGCTGTGCGCCATGTCATTCGAGCGTCTTGACGTGCCGCAGATCTCTTGATGCTATGGTTGTGCCGGCGGGGCTAACTGCTCCGCCGGCCTTTTTTAAAGGAGCGTTGAAGCGTGAAAACAGGTATTTCGATTTATCTTTCCAGTCCTCTGCAGGATATCGAGCGGACGATTGAGCGTGGTGCCGCGGCGGGGGCGCGCTATGCGTTTACCTCGCTGCATATTCCCGAGGATGGGGGAGCGGCGTATGCCGATAAGGTCCGTCATGTGCTGTCGCTGCTTTCCGCTCGCGGCATTGCGCTCATTGCCGATGTGGGGCCTCGCACGTGCGATTTGCTCGGGCTTGAGCGCATCGAGGACCTGCGCGATCTGGGGTTGGAATACCTTCGTTTGGACTATGGCTTTAGCGCCCAGCGGGTCGCGGAGCTGTCCGGTGTATTTCACATTGTGGTCAATGCATCGACGGTGAGTTCTGATGAAATCGCATCGTGGCGTGAGGCCGGTGCCGATGTGACTCGTTTTGCCGCCTGCCACAATTTTTACCCCAAGCCTTATACCGGTTTAGCTCTGGAGGACATTGCTCGGGTGAATCTTCGTCTTGCGGCGCTTGGATTCGAAATCATGGCTTTTGTGCCGGGTGATGCTAACGTTCGCGGGCCGGTATTCGAGGGACTGCCGACGGTCGAGGCGCAGCGCGGTCGCGCGTCAAAGGTTGCTCTCAATATGCTTGAGCTTGCACATGGCGCCGATTGCGACATTGTGTTGGTCGGCGACCCCGATCTATCCGATGCGGGCTGGGCGCAGTTTGCTCAAGTTTCCGCCGGATACGTGGACCTGCAATGCGAGCTTGAGCCCGGTTATGCCTATGTGCGCGGGCAGATTCATCACGACCGGCCCGACTCGAGCGTCCTCATCTTTAGGTCTCAGGAGTCACGTACGACGCTTAAGCCGGATTCCGTGCCGACGGATGCCGGAGCCGGCCTGCCGCGAAAGGCGGGGTCGATCGCTGTGAGCAATAGCGGATATGGGCGCTACGAAGGCGAGCTTGAGATTGCGCGGGTCGATCTTCCCGGTGACGAGCGCATGAACGTTGCGGGCCATATCACGCCCGAAGCAATGGAGCTACTGCCGTTCATCAAGCGCGGATTCGGGGTACGGTTCGTTTAACGTGTGACCCGCGGGCTACAATTGGCCCATCATACGAAGGCGCCTCGTGCGGCGTGTGCCTGCGTTGGCCGATCTATATTCGGAGGATTCCCATGACCGTACTGTTTGTTGAATATCCCAAGTGCTCGACCTGTAAGAAGGCCAAGGCATGGCTGGACGAACATGGGGTTGAGTATATCGACCGCGATATCGTTTTGGACAATCCCACGGCTGATGAGCTTGCGACCTGGATTGCTCGTTCGGGGCTGCCGGTGCGGCGTTTCTTTAATTCGTCGGGCATGAAATATCGAGAGCTGGGCCTGAAGGCGCGTCTGGACGCGGGCATGACGGATCGGGAGTGCTACGAGCTGCTGGCGACCGACGGCATGCTGGTCAAGCGTCCGCTGCTGGTGGGCGACGACTTTGCGATTCCCGGCTTTAGGGAAGCGGCTTGGGCCGAGGCGTTGCTGTAGCGGCTGCGGAAAGTGCGACCCGGAATTCGCTTCCAGAATGGGATGCGCTTTCCCAAAGTGGCCGGTTGCGGAAAGCACGTCCCATTCTGAGCTTCGATTGTGGGATACGGTTTCCGGTTGAGGGCTCGACGGGAAAGTGGGGACCAGTTTGAGCTTGAAAACTGGGACGCACTTTCCGCCGGCGGGCCTGCCCCAGTCAGTCCGCCAGCTGTGCCCATTCGTGCGGATCGTAGACCTTTACGTGTTTGTTGGGCTTGCCGCTCCAGTACTCCTCGTCCATAAAGGGCAGATATGCCTGAACGCCGGGGCAGATAAAGGGAATCCGCTGCTGTTGCAGTCGATCGCACTGGCGCTGCTCCAGGTGCGCCTCGGATATGACGGTCGGCATACCGGACAACTCGACGAGGCTTGCCTGGATTCGCTTAAGGTCGGGGAGTCCCGCGTGCCATGACATCCGCATGATTAAAAAGGATGCACGGCGGTATTTTGCCTGCACCACAGTAATGGCGGGGCGTAACGTGGGGTGAATTTTGTCCCGTTCGGGCCAAAGGTCGGCAGTGATCTCGAGGCCCAGGGTCTCCCATAGGTAATCAAGCTCTTCGTCCATGGCGCCTCGATATCTACGTGATCATTGATACTTCGATTGTGTTGCCTGGTGCTATCGTTTTCGCGGTAGAATCTGCCAACGGTTGACGGCTACCGCTCGCGGCGTTTTGCCCTTCGTGTACAGCGGTCGGCTTCACAGGTCCTTCACGGGTTGGACTAAATTAGGCCAATTTGACTGAATTTCAAAAAAGTCAAAATTGGGGCTTGCGTCACAGCGAGACTTCCCGTATATTTCTTTCTTGCGCAAAGGCACAGCCGAGCGCAGCGATGCAGTCATTGGGATGTCGTCTAATGGCAGGACAGCGGATTCTGGTTCCGTCAATGGGGGTTCGACTCCCTCCATCCCAGCCATTGCATTTGCTACATATGGCCCGTTCGTCTAGCGGTTTAGGACGCCGCCCTCTCAAGGCGGAGATCACCAGTTCGAATCTGGTACGGGCTACCAAAATTGAACGCCCGGGCCTCGTAAGAGACCCGGGTTTTGTGTATTGACCGTATATACGGCGCCTGCCGTGTTTCGCTCAGATCGAGGAGTAGCCATGGATCTGCCCATCAGCTTGCAAGACATCACGTATGCCGAGAACTATCTGGCGCAGGGCGACCTGGCTACGGCGACGCCGCTGCTGGAGCGTCTGGTGGAGCTCGCCGAGGAGTATATCGACGCTGAGTGCAAGACGGAGGAGAAGCGCCAATACTTTAGCTTCGATAGCAAGTTTGAGCGCTTGGCCTATCGCCGCGTGGAGAAGGATCCGCGCGAGCTCGTGCAGGTCGAGGTGCCGTTTGACCGCCTGTACTCTGATATGGCGTTTGCCTACATTCGCCAGCAGGATTATGTGAGCGCTCGTAATGCCCTGATGCAGGCTGTGCGTTGGGACCCCATGAACTGCAACTATCGCCTGGATCTGGCCGAGCTGTTCCGTGCACTCGAGGACAAGCAGGAATGGGCATCGCTCTCGTTCTCGGTGCTGGAGCGTGCAAGCGATGGCAAGTGCGCCGCCCGCGCTTACGCCAATCTAGGTCAGTACTTCTTGGAGCCCGAGACCGAGAACGTTTCGGCTGCCGTGGGCTGCGCGCGTCTGGCGCTGCGCCTGGCGCCCAACGATGCGCATACGACGCGCCTGCTCAACAAGATCCATACCACCTATCCGGATGCCGCTGATGAGAGCGACGACCACGTGATGGGTGAGCTCGCCCTGCAGGGCGTGCCGACCTCACCTTCGGCCGAGATCGCCATCTGCCTGATCATGTGTGCGACCGATGCTGCAAGCGACGGCGACAAGCAGGAGGCGACGCGCCTGACGGTGCGTGCTCGCGACTTGGTGGGCGAGGAGGCCTGCGCGGCGATTATCAAACTGGTGCGCGAGAGCGATGCCGAGCTCAATGCCGAGCGCAAGGCAAAGCGCGAGGCTGCGGGCTCAAACGCCGATGGCGCCAAGGAGGCCGGCGATGCCCAGTAAGCGCGAGCGCAAACTCATTTCCAAGAATCGCTCGGCACATCACGAGTACTTTATCGATGAGACGTTTGAGTGCGGTATTGAGCTGAGCGGCACCGAGGTCAAGTCGATTCGCGAGCGCGCCTGTCAGATCACTGACACTTTTGCGCTGATTCGTGGCGGCGAGTGCTGGCTCGTCGGACTGCATATCCACCCTTATAGCCATGGTGGCGTGTGGAATCGCGATCCCGACCGTCGGCGTCGTCTGCTGCTGCACCGCAAGGAGATCGACTTTCTTGACGGCAAACTTCGCAACCGTGGTTATGCGCTGGTTCCGTTGGAGCTCTACTTTAATACCGACGGCCGCGTAAAGCTGCTGCTGGGTCTGGGTCGCGGCAAGAAGCTCTACGACAAGCGCGAGGACATGGCCAAGCGTGATGTCCAACGCGAGATCGACCGCGCCCTTAAGGAACGCAACCGCTAGGCACTCTGTAAGTTGCGGTGGAATACGGACTGTTTTGCCTGTTTGAGGGGCCATTCAGTCCCTATTTCACCGCAACTGCGGGCGTCTCATCTTTCTTACTGTTCTGACACATATGTCTCAAAGGCGGCGTCCGTTATGGGTGCCGCCTTTTTTGTGGGTACATACATTCATGAGGTTCCAACCCGAGCTAGGGGAGTGATCGTTATGGATAAAACTGCGTTCTTTACCATGCCGAGCGGTCTGTACGTGGTGAGCGCTGCGGCAGACGGGTTGCGCGCCGGCTGCGTCATCAACACTGCGGTGCAGGTGACGTCCATGCCGCCGCGTATTTCGGTTGCCGTGAACAAGGACAATGTCACCTCGGGCGTCATCGCATCGGCCAAAGCGTTCGCGCTGACCGTGATCGATCAGACCGCCGACATGCTCTACATCGGTAACTTTGGGTTCCGCACCAGCAGCGATTATGACAAGTTTGCCAAATACGAGACCCGCGAGACGGCTCTGGGCATGCCCTATGTGCCCGAGCACGCGGCGGCCCTGTTTAGCTGCCGTTTGATCGACACTGTGGATGTGGGCACGCATCTGCTGTTTATTGGCGAGGTCGAGGATGCCGAGCGCCTGAGCGACGAGACGCCGCTGACGTACGACTACTATCACAAGGTGCTAAAGGGCAAGACGCCGCCCAAAGCCTCGTCGTATCGAGGCTAGAAATGTTCTAAAAATACTTGCATTATATTATTGAGAATATATACTAATAAGTAAGTACACCAGCAGTCACGTTCGAGAGGAGAACATCATGGCTGAGGAGAAGAAGACGTATAAGTTTGTGTGCACCGTTTGCGGTTACGAGGTTGAGGTCGACACGCCCGAGCTGCCCGAGGATTACGTGTGCCCGGTGTGCGGCGTTGGTCCCGATGAGTTTGAGCTTGTCGAGGAGTAGCTCGTAGACACACGGCGATTAGCCATACAGAGCTCTGTCCAAGGGTCCCGGCTGGATATTCCGGCTGGGACCTTTTTGATTTATCTGACGGTTTAAAACGGCCTTACGTGTTACAGATTGAGACGTTATATCTGGACAGCCACGCCATCCCAATTACATCCCCGTTAGCAGCACGATGTCGAGAATCGTCACGATGACGCCGATCCCTACGAGCAGCGCGTTGAGCGGGCGCGAGTTGGCGTATTTGCCCATAACGCGGGGCGAACTGGTGAGTCGTATGAGCACAAAGACCGTAATCGGCAACTGAAGCGACAGCAGCGCCTGACTCCAGATGAGACCTTCAAAAGGATTTGGGATGACCAGACACGCCGCCACTGCGCCGGCGAAACAGGCCGCCACCCCGATCGAGGAATGTCGGTCGTGGATGTCGTATTCCTCGTCGAACATGCCCGCGGTGATGGTTCCCGCCGCCATGCCCGCTGTCACGCTGCTCGATAGTCCCGCGAACAGCAGCGCTACCGCAAAGATGGTCGAGCTCGCCGGGCCCAAGATGGGGGAGAGCGTGGCCGCTGCGACGGCGAGGTCGTCTACGACAATGCCGTGCGCAAAGAAGGTCGTTGCGGCCAGGATGACCATGGCCGAGTTGATTGCCCAGCCCACGCCCATCGAAAAGAGCGTGTCGAAGAGCTCATAGCGCAGACGCTCTTCGATAACCTGCTCGCCTTGGCCTTCGAAGTGCATGGATTGGATGACCTCGGAGTGCAGGAAGAGGTTGTGTGGCATAACGACCGCACCCAGGACACTCACGATAATCGCGGCCGAGCCGGTGGGCATACTGGGTGTGATCCAGCTTGCGGCGGCCTGCGGCCAGTCGACCTTGACCAGCGTGAGCTCGGCCAAAAACGAGAGTCCTACCACGCCTACGAAGGCGATGATCCATCGCTCGGCACGCTTGTAGGAGTTCGTCATGAGCATCGCCATCGATACTGTCGCCACGATGACGCAGCCCGCGCGCACGGGCAGCCCAAAGAGCATCTGGAGCGCGATCGCACCGCCTAGGACTTCGGCCATGGCGGTGGCGATGGTCGCGAGGTAGGCACTGGTGAGCACCGTGCGCCCAACGAAGCGGGGGAGAAAGCGGGTCGTGGCCTCGGCAAGGCAGGCGCCCGTGGCGATGCCCAGGTGCGCCGCGTTGTGCTGCAAGACGATCAGCATAATCGTGGACAGCGTGACGATCCACAGCAGCGCGTAGCCAAACTGCGAGCCCGCGGCCATATTGGAGGCCCAGTTGCCCGGGTCGATAAAGCCGACGGTCACGAGCAGCCCGGGGCCGATATGCCGGGCGATATCCAGACCTCCGTGGCCTCCGGTGCGGTGCGAGCCAAAGTGTTGTTTGAGATGGTTGAGCATGGTGAGCTCCTGCGTGCCGTTTGCTTGACGCCGCAAAGGATACCCGTTTTAGGCCAGAAAGTTAACCGTGACTAACAAAATTGTTGTATTTGAATGGGACGGTGAAAGGGGATTGCCGAAATGTCTTGATCTGTAACAACTGGGGATGGAAATTGGGTCTAGGTGTTACAGATCAAGACAGGAAGAAATGGTCCTATGGAAAATCTCGATCTGTAACAGTTAGCTGCAAAAACCGGCCCTTCGTGTTACAGATCGAGACAAGCCAAAACTGTCCTGCAGAAAATCTCAACCTGTAACATCTAAGCGCCAAAATCGGCTCCTCCTGTTACAGATTGAGATGTTTGAAGCGGTGAGTTTACAGGTCGAACTTGGGCCCTTGTTGCCGTCCTTGAGGTCGGCGGTGTCCACTCGTAGGGCGTGCGTTACGCGATTGTTTCGAAACGGGCGGGAAACACAACGGGCCGGCGATGCACCTAGTATGCCTAGTCAACTGACTGTCTAACACCTAGGGGAGGATCGCGATGCAGGCAGATTCCGCTCAGCAGCAGGGCCTTTATCGCCCCGAATTCGACCACGATGCATGTGGCATCGGCGCGCTTGCCGATATCAACGGCGAGCGCCATCACCAGATTCTGGACGACGCGCTGTCCATTCTGGTCAACTTGGAGCACCGCGGCGGTACGGGACTCGAGAAGAACACCGGCGACGGCGCCGGCATCCTGTTCCAGGTTCCGCATCATTTTTTCCGCAAAGAGGCTCAAAAGTGCGGCCAGATTCTGCCGGCAGAGGGCGACTATGGCGTGGCCATGCTGTTCTTCCCGCAGGACGACAAGGGCGTAGAGGATGCCCGTCGCGTGTTTGAGGAGGGCTGCGCCGAGGCTGGCGTGCCGCTGCTCTTTTGGCGCAAGGTGCCCGTCGACCCGCACGACCTGGGCGAGACGGCCCGCGCCTGCATGCCTACCATCCTGCAGGCCTTCCTGGGCCGTCCGGACGACACGCCCGCCGGCGATGCCTTTGAGCGTCGCCTGTACGTGTGCCGCCGTACCATCGAAAAGAAGGCCGACGCCGAGTTTGCCCTGCGCGACAAGATCTTCTATGTGTGCTCCATGAGCTCGCGCACCATCGTGTACAAGGGCATGCTGGTCGCCACACAGATGCGCCGCTTCTTCATCGACCTCAACGACGCCGCCGTCAAGACGGCCGTGGCGCTCGTACACTCGCGCTACTCCACCAACACCACGCCCAGTTGGGAGCGTGCGCACCCCAACCGCTTTATCATCCACAACGGCGAGATCAACACCCTCAAGGGCAACGTCAACTGGATCCGCGCCCGCGAGCCCAACCTGTACAGCCCCGTGTTGCAGCATGATCTTGAGCGCGTGATGCCCATCATCAACCGTGAGGGCTCCGATTCCGCGATTCTGGACAACGTGCTCGAGTTTTTGGTCATGAACGGTCGCCCGCTTACACGTGCCGCGTCCATGCTGCTGCCCGAGCCGTGGGACCACAACGACAATCTGAGCGAGGAACGCCGCGCCTACGACGCCTACCAGTCCATGCTCATGGAGCCGTGGGATGGCCCGGCGGCCATCGCCTTTACCGACGGTCGCACGCTGGGTGCCGCCCTCGACCGTAACGGCCTGCGTCCCGCCCGCTACTATGTGACGCGCGACGGTCGCTTTATGCTGGCAAGCGAGGTGGGCACCATCGAGGTGAGCCCCGAGAACATCCTGACGAGCGGCTGTCTGGGGCCGGGCCAGATGCTCGAGGTCGATTTTGCCCGCGGCCGCGTGATCTACAACGACGAGCTGCGCGCCCGCTATGCCAAGGAAAAGCCCTACCGTGATTGGATTGCCGAGGAGACGCTGACCGTTGACGCGCTCGATGAGCCCGTTGCGGCAACGCCCACCGAGGACGCTGAGGTGCCCGCCGCCGTGCGTATGGCAAAGCTCGGCTACCACTGGGATGACGTCGACGAGGTCGTGCGTCCCATGGCCCAGCAGGGCAAGGCTCCGCTCGCCTCGATGGGCATCGATGCGCCGCTGGCCTGCCTGTCCAAGAAGACGCGCTCGTTCTTCGACTACTTCTATCAGCTGTTCGCTCAGGTCACGAATCCGCCCATCGACGCTCTTCGCGAGCATACGGTCACCTCGACCACGCTCTACCTGGGCAACCACGGCAACCTGCTCGAGGATTCCCGCACGGCCTGCCAGCTGGTGCGCTTGGAGCGTCCGCTGCTGAGCGAGGAGGAGTTCGACCGCATCTGCGCCATCGACCGCGTGGGCTTTAAGCCCCGCCGTTTTCGCGCTGTCTATCGCCGCGATGCCGGCGAGGGCGCACTGCAGGCTGCGCTCAAGCAGCTTGCAGAGGACGTCGAGGCCGCGGTCCGCGACGGCGTGAACATCGTGGTGTTGAGCGATCGTGCCGCTGCGGGCGAGGTGCCCGTGCCGTCGCTGCTCGCCGTGGGCTGCGTGCACAACCACCTGATCCGCGCCGGCGTGCGTACCTTTGCCGACATCGTGGTGGAGTGTGGCGACGCCGTGTCCCCGCACGACTTTGCGGCGCTGGTGGGCTACTCCGCGAGCGGCATCTATCCGTACAACGCGCATGCGTGCATTCGCGACTTGGCGGCGCACGGCGATCTGGACGTGACAGCTGAGCAGGGCATCGCCAACTACAACAAGGCTGCGACCGCCGGCATCGTCTCCATCATGTCCAAGATGGGCATCTCCACGGTGCAGAGCTACCACTCCGCGCAGATCTTCGAGGCCGTGGGCTTCACTCCGGAGTTCGTCAACGCGTACTTCGCCGGCACGGTGAGCCGTGTGGGCGGTATGGGTGTCGAGGACGTCGAGCGCGAGCAGAATGAGCGCTACGACGCCGCGCTCGCTATCCTTAAGAGCCCGGCTCCCGATCAGCTGCCCACGCTGGGTCTGACCAAGTGGCGCCCGCTCGGCGGCGAGGATCACCTGATCGACCCGCAGACCGTCTACCTGCTGCAGACCGCCTGCCGCGAGGACAGCTACGACACCTTTAAGAAGTACAGCGCCCGCCTGCACCGCACCGGCCGTGCCGTGCGCCTGCGTGACCTGCTGGACTTTAATGCCAACGGTCGCACGCCGGTTTCGCTCGACGAGGTGGAGCCCGCGCTCAACATCGTCCGCCGCTTTAACACCGGCGCCATGTCGTACGGTTCCATCAGCAAAGAGGCACACGAGTGCATGGCCATCGCCATGAACCGCCTGCACGGTCGTTCCAACTCGGGCGAGGGCGGCGAGGACCCGCGTCGCGAGACCCCGCTGGCCAACGGCGACTCCAAGAACTCCGCGATCAAGCAGGTGGCAAGTGCGCGCTTTGGCGTGACGAGCCGCTATCTTTGCAGCGCCTTTGAGATTCAAATTAAGATGGCCCAGGGCGCCAAGCCCGGCGAGGGCGGCCACCTGCCCGGCAAGAAGGTCTATCCCTGGATCGCCGAGGTCCGTCAGTCCACGCCCGGCATCGGCCTGATCTCGCCTCCGCCGCACCACGACATCTACTCCATCGAGGACTTGGCAGAGCTTATCTTCGATCTTAAGAACGCCAACCCCGGTGCGCGCGTGTCGGTCAAGTTGGTCAGCGAGGCGGGCGTCGGCACCATTGCTACCGGCGTGGCCAAGGGCGCTGCCGACAAGATCTTGATCAGCGGGCACAATGGCGGCTCGGGTGCCGCTGCGCGTGATTCGATCTGGCACGCCGGTCTGCCGCTGGAGCTTGGCCTTGCCGAGGCCCAGCAGACGCTGCTGCAAAACGGTCTGCGCTCGCGCGTGGTGCTCGAGGCCGATGGCAAGCTCATGGACGGTACCGATGTCGCCGTTGCCTGCCTGCTGGGCGCCGAGGAGTTTGGCTTTGCGACCATGCCGCTCATCTCCATGGGCTGCCTCATGCAGCGCGACTGCCAGCAGGATACCTGCCCGGCCGGCATTGCTACGCAAAACTGCCGCCTGCGTCGCGGCTTCCGCGGCAAGCCAGAGCACGTCGAGCACTTTATGCTCTTTGTCGCCGAGCAGCTGCGCGAGGTCATGGCGAGCCTGGGCTTCCGCACCGTCGACGAGATGGTCGGCCATCCCGAGTGCTTGCGCCAGATCGAGGTCCCGGGCAACCGCAAGGCTAACCTGCTGGATCTGTCGCCCGTGCTGGCAAGCGCGACCTGTGAGTTTGGTGCCCACATCCCGGGTGCCGACGGTCGTCACTTCCTGCCGCAGATGGCTGCCGACAGCGAGCTCGACAAGACGCTCGACTCCACGTTGTTTGTGCCCTATACGGCCGATGCCCGTGCGCACCTGCGTCCGATTCGCTTCCGCGCCGATATCGCCAACGTCAATCGCTGCGTGGGCACCATTTTGGGCAACGCGGTGACCAAGGCGCATCCCGAGGGCCTGCCCGCCGGCTCCATCACCATCGATTGCGATGGATCGGCCGGTCAGAGCTTTGGCGCCTTCCTGCCGCGCGGCATTACGCTCAATGTGTGCGGTGACGCCAACGACTACTTTGGCAAGGGCCTTTCGGGCGGCGAGGTGTCGGTGCGCCCCAACCCGCATGCGACCTACAAGTTCGACGAGAACATCATCGTGGGCAACGTGGCCTTCTTTGGCGCCACGAGCGGTCGCGGTTTCATTAACGGCTTGGCCGGCCAGCGCTTTGGCGTACGCAACTCCGGTGCCACCGTGGTGGTCGAGGGCTGCGGCAACCATGGCTGCGAGTACATGACGGGCGGTCTGGCGCTCATCCTGGGCGAGGTCGGGCAGAACTTCGCCGCCGGCATGACGGGCGGCGTGGCTTACGTCTTTGACCAGTACGGCACGCTCGATGCCCGTGTGAACCACGAGAGCGTTGAGCTCAAGGCCCCGACGGCCGGCGAGCTGGCGCAGATTCGTGCGCTCATCCAGGAGCACGTGGACGCGACGCAGAGCCCGCGCGGTATTAAGCTGCTCTACAGCTTTGAGACGATGAGCAAGCACTTTGTGAAGGTCATTCCGACCGAGTACGAGCGCGTGTTGGCGATTGTCGCCGCCGCCGAGGCCATCGGTAAGACGCATGCGCAGGCCGAGGAGCTGGCGTTTGACATTGTGACCGGTCGCGCCGACGCCGCCGATGTCGCTCGCTTTGATGTGGCGGGTGGTGTCGCTGGCGCTGCGCCCGCCACCGCCAGCTCTGTTGCTTCGACCAAGAAGGAGGCGTAAGTGCCATGGGTAAGCCCGGTGCTTTTCTTGATATCGATCGCGTGACCCACGAGCTGCGCCCCGTGGAGGAGCGCAGCCGCGATTTCGATCCGCTGTACGTGGAGCTCGACGACGATGCGCGCCGTGCCCAGGCGAGCCGTTGCATGATGTGCGGCGTGGCGTTTTGCCAGATGGGCGCGAGCTTTGGCAAGGCACGCCCGAGCGGCTGCCCGCTGCACAACCTGATTCCCGAGTGGAATGAGCTGGTGTACCGCGGCCGCTGGGACGAGGCTGCCGAGCGTCTGTCGCTCACCTCGCCCATGCCCGAGTTCACGAGTCGCGTGTGCCCGGCGCTGTGCGAGGCCGCATGCAACTTGGGGTCGGTCGACGGTCAGCCCACGACGATCCATGACAACGAGCGTGCGATCAGCGACCACGAATGGGCAAACGGTGGCCCGCGTCGCTTTGAGCCGGCGGGGGAGGGCGCACCCACGGTCGCCGTGGTGGGCTCCGGTCCTGCTGGTCTGGTGGCAGCATGGGAGCTCGCGCGTCGCGGCGCCCGCGTGACGGTGTTTGAGCGTGACGACCGTCCGGGCGGTTTGCTTATGTACGGCATTCCCAACATGAAGCTCGAGAAGTCCGTGGTCGAGCGTCGCGTGGCGCTCATGCGCGAGCTGGGCATTGTGTTTGAGCTGGGTGCCGATGTGACGGACCCTGCGGTGGCAGCCAAGCTCGATGGCTTTGACGCTGTCGTGGTGGCTGCTGGTGCCCGTGCCCCGCGCGGGCTTTCGGCTGCGAACATTGACGCTCCCGGCGTGGTGTATGCCGTGGACTATTTGACGGCTTCGACCGTCTCGGTGCTCGATGGCGGCGAGCCCGCGGTGAACGCGCGCGGCCTGGACGTCGTGGTCATTGGCGGCGGCGATACCGGCAACGACTGCGTGGGTACCGCGGTGCGTCAGGGTGCGCGCAGCGTGCGTCAGTTTGAGTTCTTGCCGGCGGCGCCCGATAAGCGTACGGCGAGCAACCCCTGGCCGCAGTGGCCCAATGTGAAGAAGACCGACTATGGTCAGCAGGAGGCCATTGCCGCGATGGGTGGCGAGATGCGTGCCTGGGGCGTGGATACGCTCGAGGTACTGCTGGACAAGAAGGGTGCGGCTGCGGGTCTGCGCGTGGTCGATCTGGACTGGTCGGCGGGAAAGCCCGAGCACATCGCGGGCTCCGAGCACGAGGTGCCGGCGCAGCTGGTGCTCATCGCCTGCGGCTTTACGGGTCCCGAGCATGGCGTGTTCAACGCCGTTGGCGTGCCCGTTGCCGCCGCTGGCCGTCCGCTGCCGGTGATGGCTGCCGAGGGTTCGCACCTTGCGGCCCGTGTCGACGGCGTTGCCGCGGATGCCGCACCGGTGTACGTGGCCGGTGACGCCCGCAACGGCAGCTCGCTCGTGGTGAGTGCTATGGCCGATGCCCTGGCCTGCGCCGCCGAAGTCGCCGACGCGCTGGCGCTGTAAGGCGGCTGTCCACAATTGAATCGACAAGGGCTGTCCCCAACGGCCGGCCCAAAAGGAACGTCCCCAAGTGCCGGCAGCTGGGGACGTTCCTTATGTGCCGGCATTCGGGGACACTCCTTGCGGGTTTGCGACCGATTTGTTCGTTTGTCGACGCGCGAGTGTCCATTCGGCGTCTTCTTGAGCTGTGGTGCTCTGCTGTTTCTGTGGTGGCCGGGGGTGCTTGGCTCAAAAGGGTGGGTTGGCCGTCTATGTTTACCTGCGGTTTTGTTGCGGTGCGCATTTTCGGTCAAGCATCCCGTCAAGTGTTTGGTCAGCAGTTGGTTTGCAGCCGGAGGCCTATTTTGTCCGTGCTGACAGTGGCTGCCCACCCTCCTCGTAAGCTCAAATTGAGGTTCATCAGTTTGAGGAGGATGCCGTGACTGACCACGTTTTAGACCGAGCGCATCTGGCCGAAGCCGTCGGCAACGATATTGCCGACATGGCCCATTTTTGGATGCTGCGGAAGTTCCAGTTTTTGGAGCCGGCGCGCGAACAGTTCGAGATCATTGTCGACCCATGGCTCGGCTATTGCACCGAGCCTTCGCAAAACGAAATCATGGCCTACAACATGGCATTTACCGATTGGCTGCTCTTTGAGCGCCCCTATCGCCATGGCAAGACGCTGCTCGAGCTGTATGTTGATGAGCCGCCGGCATCGCTTTCGCCTGCCTCGCTCAAGCGGCTCGAGCAGGTGCGCGACACACAGTATTTCTCGCGCTTTGGCATTTTGGACAAGGATCCTGCGAACGGCATGGTTGCGCTGAAGGATACGCGCACCGACCGTCGCTTTGATGTCTACGACCCGCATATCGTGCAAAAGGAGCATTGGAGCGACGGCGCGATTGCGGTGCGCCTCGCCTGCGTCGACGATGTCTGGCTGGCGGCGGGACAGCTCTACCTCTACGACATAGCGCGCCTGAGCGATACGGCGATCGACGGGCCTGGCGCCGTCCATCCGGAAGACCTGGAAGATGGCTTCGACACCTCGCGTATCAGCTTCTTTCTGAGGCTGGTCCGCGACATCATGGGCGCCCAGGGGCGCTACGTAAAGTCCCTCAACATCTACGAGCAGGAGTGGGAGTAGGGGATGTGACTGGCGTCGCCCTGCTGCCCTGACTTTGTCTCAATCTGTAACGTTTGGCCGTCAAAACGCGGTCTAACTGTTACAGACTGAGACGGAAGGTTGGCGGCTGCCGAAAGATCTTGTTCTGTAACAACTAGAGGCTCAAAGACTGTCTTCCTGTTACAGATCAAGACATTTGTCAGCGGAGGCAACGGTGACGATGGACCATTTGTCCGACGTGGTGGTGATGAAAGTGTCTAATACCGTTCTCAAACACAAACATGCGACTCGCAACACGTTGGCGCGGAATAGGATGCTCGCGCGGCTCACGGAGACGGCCAAGCAAGGTGCGCTGCTCGCAACGCATGACAATGCCGAGCTCATGTGGCTGCGGCGCCATGTGGGCACAGACGATATTGCGGAGCCCGAGCCGTACCTGTTCTGTTTTCAGCATGATTGGGATGCATTGACGCCGGCGGAGCGAGCGCTGAGGACTATCAAAGGGCTTGCTGAATTTCATCCCGATTGGGCGTTTTGGGGATATGACGCCGCGCTGATATGGGGTCTGGAGGTGCCGAATGATCTGCTCGGGCCGCGTTTCCTTGTTAAGACTTGCTGTTCGGTGACGTTGAGCGGCGGGTGCAGGTTGTTGCGTCCGCAGATTGCGGGCGCGCTCGAGCGCGTCGACGGCGTGCGGGTGACGTCGTTTTGGCGCACGGCGGAGGATTGCTTGCTGCGTGCGCCGTTCTCCTACGGGTTGGCGATTGCCGATTCTGCACTGCGGGTGAAAGACGTATCACGTGGGGATTTGTGCGAGCGCCTCCGCGCCGATTGCGAGGGCAGGCGAGGGTATCGCAGGGCACAGGCGATTGCGTCGTATGCGGACGGGCTGTCCGAAAACGGCGGCGAGTCTCGGTTCCGAGCGTTCTTTATTGCGTACGGCTTTCCGGTTCCGGAGCTGCAGGTGGAGTTTCGCGACCCGCTCGATCCGAGCCAGGTGTTTCGCGTCGACTATTTTTGGCGGCTCGAGAACGGGACGTGTGTCATCGGCGAGCTCGACGGAAAGGGGAAGTACACCTTGCAGAACGGCGAGGGTCGGGAGTCGGTCGACCCATTCGTGGCAGAACGTCAACGGGAGTCCCATCTGACAATGCTCGGGCATAAGGTGCTTCGGTTTACGTTTAACGAACTCAAAGACCCGGGGAAGCTGGTCGAGAAAATGAGGCTGGCGGGTATTCCTCGGCAGGCTGAATTGGCTGAGGAGTGGAGACGTCAGTGGTATGGGCGCTGAGAGGTTTTGTCTCAATCTGTAACGTTTAGAGGTTGTTTGAGCTCGTAATTGTTACAGATCGAGACAAGCCGGTGAAACGTCGACCGAATGTCTCGATCTGTAACATCAAGGGGCCCAACAACCCTGTATCTGTTACAGATCGAGATATTTCCCTGGTGTCGCTGGGGTGGGACTGCAGCGTATTCCGTCCCCCACATCCCCTCTTCCCTCCGTTAACCGATATGTCTATGGCAATCGGGCTACACTGGATAATAATGGACAGATGTTCAAGTTTTCTGAGGGGGAGGAGCTCGATATGGCGTCTGCCGATCGTTCCACGTTGTTTATCAATGCGACCGTCCTGGATGGTTCGGAGCATATGGAGCCGCAACCCGATATGGCCGTGACTGTTGAGCGCGGTGTCATCACGTGGATGAGGCCGAGTGCTGTGGCGCAGGCACCTGCAGGTGCCGAGGTCATCGACCTGGCAGGTGCGTATCTCATGCCCGGTCTCATCAATATGCATGTGCATCTGTGCGGTTCGGGCAAGCCGGTTTCGGCGGGCGATGCGGGCGCGCTGATGAAGAAGCTCGATAATCCCGTGGGGCGCGCCATCGTGCGCCATATTCTTAAGGGCAGCGCCCAACAACAACTGGCAAGTGGCGTGACCACGGTGCGCGGCGCGGGCGATCCGCTGTTTGCCGATCTGGCCGTGCGCGATGCTATCGATGCCGGCAAGTATCAAGGTCCTCGCCTGGTGGCGCCGGGAACGGGCGTCACGGTGCCGGGCGGCCATGGTGCGGGACTGTTCGCCCAGGTGGCAAACAGTCCCGCCGAGGCAGCCGAACAGGTGCGCGACCTGTATGCGCGCGGTGCCGACGTCATTAAGCTGTTCGTAACGGGCGGTGTGTTCGATGCGACCGAGGTGGGTGAGCCGGGTATGCTGCGTATGCCGGTGGAGGTTGCCGCGGCGGCGTGCAAGGCGGCGCACGAGGTTGGCCTTCCGGTCATGGCCCATGTCGAGAGCACCGAAGGTGTGAAGGCCGCGCTTGAGGCCGGAGTTGACACGATTGAGCACGGCGCTCCGTTGACGCCCGAGATCCTGGAACTGTACCGCGGCGCCGCGGGTACGCAGCTCGAGGGACGTGCGCCGAGTGTGACCTGCACCATCAGTCCGGCGCTGCCGTTTGTGTTGCTCGACCCGGAAAAGACCCATTCGACCGATACGCAAAAGAAGAACGGCGACATCGTGTGCTCGGGCATCATCGAGAGTGCTCGTGCCGCACTGGAAGCTGGCGTTAAGGTGGGCCTAGGCACGGATTCGAGCTGCCCGTTCGTGACCCAGTACGACATGTGGCGCGAGGTGGCCTATTTTGCCAAGTATGTCGGCGTGAGCAACGCCTTCGCGCTGCATACGGCCACGCAGGTCAATGCCGAGCTGCTGGGGCTGGGCGGCGAGACCGGCACAATCGAGTGCGGTAAGGCCGCCGATATCCTGGTGACGCGCGAGAACCCGCTCGATGACCTGTGCGCCCTGCGTGAGCCGATGCACGTGATGTGTCGTGGCGATCTGATGCGCAAGCTCAAGGTGAAGCGCATTCCCGAGGTGGACGCCGAGCTCGACGCGATTATGGCCATGCCGTCCGAGGCGCTGGCCGAGGAGCTTGCCCGCGATGGCGTAGCGTAGACGAGACAAAGGGACAGCTCCGTTGTCGCATGCAAAAAGCCGAGGCCTCAGCGCGAGGCCTCGGCTTTTTCTGTCCCATGGTATGGCGGCTACGAGCGCGTCTCCATCTTGGCGTGGCACTTGGGGCAAGTGACGCGGATCTTGCCTTTGCCCTTGGGGACGGAGAGCATCTGGCCGCAGTTGGGGCACTTGAGATATGCCGTGGTCTTGCGACCCTTCCACATCTTCTTGGCCGTGCGCTTGGCACGCTCAAAGTCTTCCTTGCTCGTTCGGGCCGCGCGTGAGGTGCTGGCCGCTGCGGCCCCGCCGCCCAAGCTGGCGACGAACTTGCCCAAGCCGGGAACATTGGCAGTTGCGGCGACAAAGGTCTCGTTCTCCTTGCGACGTGCATCGATGTTTTTGGACAGGCCGCGCAGCACGCCAATTACGATGACGGCGATGGCGATCCAGCTGAGCCACTGGATGCGGGCTATCGATCCGATCATCGCGATGATGATGCCGGCAAAACCCATTACGATGGTGAGTTCATCGGCGCCATTGCGACCCTTCATAAAGTCATTCATGCAAATTGCCTTTCATTCGATATACCGCACGCCTTTATACCCGATTTAGAGCAAGGGGGACAGGTACGTTTGCACCAATGTGGTGCAAACGTACCTGTCCCCGATACACCAAGATGGCGCAAAGCAGTCTGTCCCCAATGTCCCCAATTACTTGGAGAGCTTGTCGACGACGCGTTCGATTTCGGCGAGTTTGGCGGCTTTGAGGTCTTCGTTGCCCGATTCGATTGCCGAAGTCACGCAGCCCTCTATATGCGCCTTGAGCACGTCGGCGTTAATGCGCGCGAGGAGCGCCTGTGTTGCCATGAGCTGCGTGGAAATATCGACGCAATAGCGGTCCTCCTCGACCATTCGCAGGATGCCGTCGATCTGTCCGCGTGCCGTCTTGAGCATACGGGTCATCGATTTATGGTCTGCCATCATGGCGGGTCCTCGTTTCTGGTCGATCTTCCGGATGCCCCCGTCAGTTGCGGTGAAATACGGACCGTTTAAAGGCCTAGGGCGGCACAACAGTCCGTATTTCACCGCAACTTCTGAGGATGGAGTAGGTGGCGCCTGCTACGCGGCGGTTACGGACAGGGCATGGAATTTCTCGCCGGCGCCCTCGACGGCGGCGGCGAGCTGCTCGGCGGTCACGGTGTCGGCGCACTCCACCTGGACAGTCTGGGTCTCGTGATCGGCGTCGGCATCGGTTACGCCGGCAACGTTGAGCAGCGCCGTCTCGACGGTGGCGTCGCAGTGGCCGCACATAAGGCCGGAAGTCTTAATTGTGAAACGCATGGATATTCCTCTCTGTTGCGTCGGCTTTCCCAGGCACCCGACCTTGGCCTTCAAACCGTCGCTCGCGTACCAAAGTACGCGTCGCTCCTCTTTCAGGTCAATCTCGGGTACCTGGAAAACCCGTTCTAAATGGACGTAATGGTGAGCTTATTTTGCCACTTTTGGCTTAAAGGATTTTAAGCGCAGCGCATTGCCTACGACGCAGACGCTCGACAGGCTCATGGCCGCGGCGCCAAACATCGGCGAGAGCTGCCAACCGGTGAGGGGGAAGAACACGCCCGCCGCCAGCGGAATGCCGATGCCGTTGTAGAACAGCGCCCAGAACAGGTCCTGCTTGATGTTGCGAATTGTGGCGCGCGACAGCTCGATGGCACGGGCGACGTCCATGAGGTCGCTGCGCATGAGAACCACATCTGCCCCTTCTTTGGCGATGTCGGCGCCGGTACCGATGGCAAGGCCCACGTCGGCGCGCGCCAGGGCGGGGGAGTCGTTGATGCCGTCGCCCACCATGGCGACCTTGCTGCCCGCATCCTGCAGCTCGCGCACGTGGCGTTCCTTGTCGGCGGGGAGGACGTCGGCGATGACCTGCTCGCTGCTCAGTCCCACGCGGCGGGCGATCGCTTCGGCTGTCACGCGGTTGTCGCCGGTGAGCATGCGCACGTCGACGCCAAGCGAGCGCAGTGCGGCGATGGCCCCGGCGCTCGTCTCCTTGACCTCGTCCGCCACGGCGATGGTGCCGACAAGCTCGCTGTTCTTGGCAAAGAACAGTGGCGTCTTGCCCTCGGCCGCGAACTGTTCGGCAAGGCCGGCGGGAACCTTCACGCCCAGCTCGTCCATCAGACGCACGTTGCCGGCGGCGATGACATTCTGCCCCTCGCGTGCCGTAACGCCTCGCCCGGGCACGGCGGCAAAGTCCTCGACCATGCGCGCGACGATTCCGCGCGCCTCGCACTCGGCCATAATCGCCTCGGCCAGCGGGTGCTCGCTCGAGCGCTCCAGCGCAGCGGCCAGCTTGAGCAGCGCCTTTTCGCTCATGGCGGGCGATCCGTCGGCACGCGTGGCTACCACGATATCGGTCACGGCAGGCTTGCCGCGAGTGACCGTTCCCGTCTTATCGAGCACCACGGTGCCCACGCTGCGCAGATTCTCCAGCGCCTCGGCGCTCTTGAACAGAATGCCCATCTCGGCGCCCTTGCCGGTGCCCACCATGATGGCGACGGGCGTGGCCAGACCCAATGCGCACGGACAGCTGATCACCAGCACGGCCACGGCGGAGGTGAGCGCCTCGTTTATGCTGCCGGTCAGTGCCATCCACGCCGCAAAGGTCACAGCCGAGATCACGAACACCACGGGCACGAACACGCCGGCGACTTTGTCGGCCATGCGGGCGATAGGCGCCTTGGTGGCGTTGGCGTCCTCGACGAGCTGGATAATCTTGGCGAGCGACGTGTCGGCGCCCACGCGTGTGGCACGGAAGGTAAACGAGCCGGTGCGGTTGACAGTGGCGGCGTTGACGGTGTCGCCGGCGGTCTTTTCCACGGGGATGGACTCGCCGGTGAGCGCGCTCTCGTCCACGGCCGAGCTGCCCTCGAGCACCACGCCATCGACAGGGATGGACTCTCCGGGGCGCACACGCAGGACCTGGCCGGGAAGGATACTGTCGACGTCGACGGTGGTTTCGGTGCCGTCCTCGGCCACGACGGTCGCGGTCTTGGGCGCCAGGTCAATGAGCGCCTCGATGGCGCCGCCGGTCTTGGATTTGCTGCGTGTCTCGAGGTATTTGCCCACGGTAACGAGCGACAGGATCGTGCCCGCACTCTCAAAATACAGATTGTCCATGCTCGTCATCATGGCCTCGTGGACCTGACCCGCGGCTAATTGGTCGGCCATGATGAACATGGCGTAGAGCGACCAGGCGATGGAGGCGGTGGCGCCCACGGCAATAAGGGCGTCCATGGTAGGCGCGCCGTGTGCGAGTGATTTAAACCCGTTGATAAAGTACGCGTCGTTGACATAGACGATGGGGATGAGCAAGACGAGCTCGGTGAGGGCGAGCGTCGTGCTGTGGATGTGGTCCGTGAAGATGCCGGGCAGCGGCCAGCCGAGCATGTGCCCCATGCCTATGTAGAACAGTGGGATGAGGAATACGATCGAGATGATGAGGCGGGTGCGCATGGCAGAGGCGGCGGCCTCCAACTTTTTGGTCGGCGACTCCATATGGGTGACGCCAGACCTGGCCTGCGAGCTGCCGCTTGAGCCGGCGGCACCGGTGCCCGCATCGACGGGCGAGGCCGAGTAGCCGGCACGGTCGACGGCGGTGCAGATATCGTCGGGGGAGACCTGCGCGGGGTCATAGTCGACCATCATGGAACCGGCGAGCAGGTTGACCGCGACGCTCTCGACGCCGTCGAGCTTGCTCACGGCGCGGTCCACATGCGCCTGGCAGGCGGCGCATGTCATGCCGCCCACGTCGAACTTATCTTGAGCCATGGCTGCTCCTTTCCGTGGTTCGGTGTTGGAATTGTTAACCTGCCGATACTATACACCCATACCCCCTGGGGGTGTCCAGTGGAGATTGAAATGTATGACATTCTGGTATTGGTCGAGGTGATAGCCAGGTCGGCGGACCGTAGCCGGTCTAATGTCTCAATCTGTAACATCTAGACCCGTTTTTGTCGAGTAACTGTTACAGATCGAGACAGACCGTCCGCGGTCAACTCAAATGTCTTGATCTGTAACATCTAGAGAGGTTTTTGACCCCTTACTGTTACAGATTGAGATGCTGTCTCGCGGGGTTGGGGTTTGTCTCGTTCTGTAACATCTAGACCTGTATCTGCCGAGCTAGTGTTACAGATTGAGACAATTGCCGGGGAGGGGTCCCGTCACGGCAAGACGCCCGCTCTCTAGATACAGAATCCGGGGATCACACAGGTTCGTTTGTTTGGCTTGTCCGCAGGCGTTGCGTACGTAAAGGCGTCGCCGTCGTGGCCCACACGGTTTATGTAGAGCGTGCCTTCGGTCTCCGATGAGTCGGGGCTCACCGTGCGCTCCCACCAGCAGGTGTCCTTGCCCTTCCACTGGCGGATCATCGTCTCGTTCGTGGTATACGGACTTACCTTGAGCTCGCGGAACAGCTGGTACTCCTTGCCTTCGCCGTTGTAGATGTCTGCCAGGTACTGAAAGCCCCCGGCAAACGACTCGGGCGGCTGCACTCCGCACAGCTCGACCATGGCGGGCAGCCAAAGGGTCGCGGGCAGCTCGCTCAGACACGATGCGCTCCTGGCGGCGCCAACGTTATTCGAGATCTTTTTGACAGATTTGATGAGTGCGCGCAACTCGTTGGGCAGCAGCTTAAGGCCGTCGCCGTCGAGCCATTCCCGCAGCTCGCAATCTGCCCAGCCGGCGCTCGGCGGTTCAGCCGCAGCGTTGCGCTCGGCAATACCCGCGTCGAACATAAACGTCAGCCCGGCCTTGCCCGTACCGTCTAGAAGCTCGTCGTGGCGGATGCCCACGAGCTGCGCGCCGACGTGCAGCCCATTGGTGAGCTTCACGCGCTTAGTGCATGGATAGGGGATATGCCCGTTGTCATCGAGCAGGTGATAGCGCTTGGCAATCTCGCGTGCCTCGCTACGGGTCTCGGCGGCCTTAATCTTGAGCGAAATCTCCTGCAGCTGATCCCAGGTGTAGTCGTCAAGTGAACCGCGGATGCCATCGAGGTAGTCGGGGATGCCAAAGCCATGGGTTGCCGCGCCAATGACGCCGAGCCCCGCAACGACTGCAGCGACGCCGCCGATAATAAAGCGACGGCGGGTCATGGCATCGTTCCGGGCCTGCTCCAGGATCTCTCGCGCGCGCTCGCCGGCGACGTCGACCTTAAGGTGCGTACCGGAGTCGATGCCAATTACGGCGTCATTGCTCGCGTCCTCGCGGTCCTCAGATTCTGCAGCGGGGAGGTATGTCGAGAGCACCTCGAGCATCTGCTGCTCGGTAGGGCGATCGCCCTGTTCGACCGAGATGCCTTTCATGATGATTTGGACGAGCGCCTCGTCGTCACTGCATCGCGGCTCAAGCGGTGCCGGCTTGGTCTTGGTCTTTATGAGGTAGAACGAGCCGGTTGCCGCGGCACCCGTCGACTCGACATCGAACGGTTTGCGACCGCTGTAGAGCTGGTACAGAATACTCGATAGTGCGTAGACGTCGATGGCGGGCGAGCGGCGAAGGGCCGCGATGCCTTCGATATCCTGCGTGAGCATCTCGGGCGCGGCGTATGCGGGCGTGGCAAAGCGCCAGATGTCGGCGCGCCGGGTGATCGTGTCGTCGCCGAGGGCAATGGTCGCGGAGCCCATGTCGATGAGACAGGGGTCAAAGGAGCAATCGGCAATCTGCTGCTCGAGCGTTCGGCTGGTGGTACGGAACATGATATTGGCGGGCGACAGGTCGCGATGAACGACCGGATTCACGAGCCCCTGGGTCATCAGGAGTGCGCGAAGCACGGCGTTTCCAACGGCGGCCACCATCTGGGTGGTTAGCCCGCCCGAGGCATGGTGCGGAAGCAAGGGCAGCGCCTGCTTGAGCGAGGTGCCCTCAACCCACTCCATGAGGATGAGCGGGTCGTCCTCGCACGATCCATAGCCATAGACGCGCGGAAATCCGCGCAGGTGCGAGACAGTACACAGATGACGGTACTCCTCGAACAGCGCGGCGGTGTTGGCCAGGTGCGCAGCCGCTTGCTCGGCGGAGCGATCGGGGGCTTGGCCGGAAAGGATGGCGTTGTCCTTGAGTAGCTTGACGGCAAAGACCTCGCCGCTCGTGTTGGTCGCGCGCAGCACGTGCCCGATATTGCCGTCGTCGCGGTATGCCGTCTGAAGAATAAGTGTCATATACCGGCGCTTGGCATCATCCTCGGCGCTGGGGTCGACCGCAACGGCGGTATCGAACGTGTCGAGACGGATGAGTTTGTCGCCATAGGCGCTATCGGTAGTATCCATGGCGTTCCTTTGTCTGGCATGGGTTGTCGCGCGTATACGTGGGCAGTGCGGATATCGGTAAAGTACCATGATAGCCGCACTGCCCACGTATACCGCTGAGTATTGTCGTTTACGACGCAGAAGGTAGAAGACGAAAGACGGACGGTGACCGTCTTTCGATCGCCGTCCGCGCTAGTCCACAATAACGAGAAACGTTGTATAGAGACCCAAATGAAGTCTGTCGCTGTTGGCGATCTCCACGGGGGGATAGACTTTGCCGGGCTCTCGTTGGTCGCGGGGCGGCTCGATTACGATATCGCCGTCGCCTGCACCCGATTCGAGCACCGTGCCGTTGGTCGACCCAAGGCCCTGGGCGTACCAGTGCTCACCCTCAAGCCAAATGCGAAGATGCTCGCGCGATGCGTCGGCGCCCACATCGGTGATGCTGGGCGAGGTTTTGGGCAAAGAGCCAATCACGGTGCCGCGCGGATCGCGTGTGAGGGGATGGATTTGCATGTCGACGCAGTTGTCGGCATGTGTCCTGAGCAGACCGAGATTGGGAGCGACGGCGCGCGGCTGATCCAGACTGCCCATAAAGCCACGTCCAACGGTAGTTTCGGTGGTGCCAAAGTGCCCACCCGTCTTGCTGTCGCAAAAGCGCTCGACGGTGGCCACGCCTTGAACGGGGTCGGCAAGTGCGCCCGTTGCCACAAAGAGCATCAAGAAGAGCGTGCTTTTTTCGCGGGGGCTGTGGTCATCGGAGCTGTTGATACGCCCCAAGGCATTGGCGTAGAGGCGGTCGTCGAGGTCATAATCGGCGAGAATCGACATCATCGCTTGAGCCGCCGGGCCGCTGTAATGCTCGGATATTTCCTGATAGGCACGATCGCCTCCGCCGAGCTTGTTGCCGATGGCGGCGGCAAGGTTAAGCGTGGAGACGGTAAGGTCATTGTAGATACCTGGCGCACACTGATCGGGCTCGCGGTGGACGATGTAGCGAGTGAGGTACGAGCGGTTGGTAGAGCATTTGTCGAGCAGGGTACTGCCTGCATACGAATTGCCGTTAATGAGCATTCGCGCAATCTCGAGATGCTTGAGACCGCCGAACGATCGGATGTCGTTGTAGAGGACCGAGCACGGTGTTTCCGCCGCCATGGCTGCCTCCCCAGATAACTTTAATGACGTACTGCAAACATGATAGGAAATGGCTACGCTCAAAGCGTACCGACTCGAAAAATGTTGCGCAACGCTTTGCATGACTATTGAGACATTATAGGGCATATACACCAAGTTGCAGGATGGCTGCAAACGACACATTTTGAGAGGTTGTGCCCTATGGAATGCCCTTATTGCGGTGCATTATTGCCCGATGACGCTAGTTTTTGCTCTGAGTGCGGATCGCCTCTTGCCGCGCCCTCGCCGACTGCGCCCGCTCCCGAAGATCCCTATACCACGCCCCAGACCGTGTCACAGAGCCCTGCCTTTTCTTGGCGCGACGGCGAGGCCGCTACGGCGGCAACGGTGGAGCTGCCTAAGGCGGATGCTTCCTCGAAAGCAGACGAGCAGCCGGTGAAGGCACCTGGCGCGTCTGAGCCCGCTGTGCCCGAATCCGATCCGGACGCCACGCGTGTAGTCGATTCCTTGTCAGACTTTGGCACTACGATCGAGGATGCGGAAACTGAGCCTGCCTACCATGCCGATCTTGGGTCAACGCCGCTCAGCGAGAAAGAACAGCTTGAGCAGGACCGCGAGAGCCTCAAGACGGCCAAGGCCGAGTACAAGCTAGCACGCAAGCGCCTGGGTAAGTCGTATGCGCCCGCCATCGCCGCCGGCGTTATTGTCGTTGCCGCCTTGTGCGCGGGAGCCGGCTGGGCGGGCTATTCATATGGTTTGGCTCATCCGCAAAATACGGAGCAGATTCAAAAGCTCAAGAAGCAGCTTGAATCTTCCAAGGACGAACTCACAAAAACGCAAGACGAGCTCGATCAGACAAAGTCCGACCTTAAGGATGCTAAGGCGGAGCTCAAGACCGCAAGCAAGAACGGCGAGGACGCCAGCTCCGATGCCAAGGACTCTTCTACGACGGGCAATGCGACCTCGTCGACCTCTGGTAGCACAGCGAAGATCAACATCGATAAGCCCACGAGCTTTGCCAACACCACGTGGCGCGGGACACTCAAAGAGACGGACGGCTCTTGGGGCCATACTTGCTACGGCGGAAGTAAGAACGACCTGGTGATTGTTTTCAAGAGCATCAGTGATTCCGGTCAGGTAGTCGCAGACATTTCGGCTACGCTTCATGCGCACGATACCTACAATGCCGAAAAAACTATCGACCACTCCGACGGCGATGACTACCGTACTTACACGGACGTCACCGGTACGTTTGTTAAAAACAAGGGCTTTGAGTTCTCACTTCCCGTCGATGAGTAGGACTGCGACCTTACGGTTACGGGTGTTCCTAAAAAGAAGAACGGCAAGTACTACCTGGATACGGAGGTCGTTTCGAGGGACTCTGCCGTCAACATGGGAACGAGCATCACGGATTCCTTTGAGCTTTTGATTTCCTAGTACCTCGTATTGTCAGCGTGCGATGCATGGGGGCGGTGGCGGGCGCGGCTTTATTGAGAGTTGCGCCCGCCACCGCTTTTTGCAAAGGAGTCCATTTGCTGACCTTGGTTTTACTGCCGGCTAAAGCATGCCGGCAGATGCGAGGACGAGTATGACCACGATTGCTACCAGGGCAGCAATCATCATCGTGAGTGCCATCGAGCGTTGACGTTTGACGGCAAGGCGCGCGCGACGCATGGACTCGGCGCTGCGGACCGTTTCGGTGGATGGGGTTGGCCGAGACGCGGGCTGCGCCTGTGCAACCGTGCGGGTGGGGACGGTGGTGTCCGCCCGCACGGTAGCGCTGCCGCGATCCGCCACGGGCCGGCGCTTTCGCGGAGCACCCGTACGGGCGAAAGGCTCAAGGCGTGCCGCGAGTTCATTTGCCGAAGGACGAGCTTCTTGCGATACCGCAAGACAAGCCATAATTGCGTTGACCAAGCCCTGCTCGCGGGGAGTTGCGGGCGTAAGGGGTTGCGGCTGCACGGTGCGCTTGAGGCGCGCGTGGTCTCCGGAGCGTCTGAGCTCTGCCTCAAAGGGCGCGTGTCCGCAATAAAGCTCGTAGAGGATGCTTCCCAGCGCATAGATGTCGACGGCGGGATTGTCACGCGCACCGGGGTCGGCCTTAAACCGCTCCAGCATTTCGGGTGCCGCGTATGCCGGCGTGGCACCGCGAAAAGCGTTGACGTCGACGGTAAAGGAAAAATCCGGTTTAACGAGCTTGGCACTGCCCATATCGATCAGGCAGATGTCAAAATAGCCGCTCGACACCTGCTCCTCGAGCGGGATGCGATCGTGACGCAGCATGATGTTGCGCATGGAGAGGTCGCGGTGAACAAAGGGCGTGTCGAGCGATTGCGTGGACAAGATGATCTTGAGTACGTTCAGACCCAGCGCGGCGACGATATCGCCGGGGCAGGTTTCAGCGCCATCGCTCAGAGCCGGCCGTGCATCAAGAAGCGAGACGCCGTCAACCCACTCCATAAGCAGCGCCGGGGTTCCGTCTGCCGTGTAGCCAAAACCATAGACATCGGGAAAACCCCTTAGATTGGATACGACGGAGAGCGTGCGGTACTCCTCTTCCAAAGTTTCCCGGTTGAGTTGTTCTTGCTCGGGCTGGGCATCGGGACGAGGCATCTTAAGCGCGAGCTCAAAGGAGCGATCGCCGCTCTGGACGCGGCGGACATAGGCGTTGCCGCCAAAGCCGCCCTTTTGCGGCGGAACGAGAAGCGTGCAGAAGCGGCGCCGTGCCGCGGCCTGCTCGCGCTCGGTGAGCAGTGCTGGCGTATGAAACTTGACAAGTCGAACTTCTTCGTAGGATCCGGTCATGGCGCGCTTTCATCCTTTCTTCCATTAGCAGGATATGCGCTTGCCGCCGCCTTCTGTTGCGCAACATCGACAAATCTGCCGCTCGCCAATGTTGCGCAACAGAATCGCACAAAGCGGCGGTAGAAATGAGGCGATAAATACGCATGATGAACGGAGTGGTCCCGTTATCCATGAAGAAGGTAACGTGATAATGGGCGGGAGGCGATTGGCGATGACAAAATTTATCGCTGCTGGAAAAACCCAGGCGGGGACCAATCATCCCGTCAACGAGGATCGTCTGCTGCTTGACGGTAACGTTCTTTGTTGTGGCCTGGTGGGCGATTGCGAGCGCGGGATGGGCTGCATGGCGGTCTTTGACGGCGTGAGCGAAGGCGGGCACGGGGCCGCTGCCTCGACGCTTGCCGCACAGGCGTTTGCGCAGGCCGTGCGCGTCTTTGATACCGACGCCGTCAATACAATAGAGGGCCGTCTGCGCGTGGCGGGCGAGCGGGCAGAGAACGATGTCGAGACGTATGCGGCTCGCTACGGTCTGTCCGTGGCGGCATCCACGGTTGCCGGTCTCGCAGTTGCCCCTGACGGACATGCCACCGTTTTTAATGCCGGTGATTCTCGTGTGTATCGAGTGCGCGGCGGTGCGCTTGCCGTGCTCAGCTGTGACCACACGCCCGAATGGCGCATGGGCGGCGTTGATGCTGGATACAGGGGCGATGCCGTTTCGCATTGTATTGAGCTGGCGATTGGACTTAACCAGGGCGGTCGCAATCTTGAGGTCAAGACAACCGTGATGCTTCCGGGCGATCGATATCTGATCTGCTCCGATGGCATCTATGGGCAGATTGCTCAGGAGCGTTTGCAGCAGATACTTGCGAGCGATGCGACCTGCGCGCAGTTGTGCGAAGAACTATATGCCGAGGCTCGGATGAATGGATCGACGGACGATGCAACGCTGATCGTGATTGAAGCGGGGGAATAGCCATTTCTGATGAGGCGATTGCGGTACACCGTGATGGCGGCAATGGCGATGATGAGAGTGCAACGGGGCGTTGTCTGGCGTCTCGAGTTTCATGAAAAGCGCGCCCGTCGGCAGGTTGTTGCCGGCGGGCGCGTTTGGGATCGCATATGGGTTGATGCCCGAGACTAGGCTTCTTTCTTGATGGAGCCGAGTGTTACGACTGTGGCGATTGAGGCGATGCAACACAAAGCCGGATAGATGGGGCCGGAGTACTCCATGGACGCATATGCCATAAACGCGGCAATGGCAGCGAGCAGCGCAAAACCGATACGTGCGACCGCGATTTTTTTCCGCATGAATGCCATGATGAGACCAAGAACGGAGACGATGACCGGAATGGCCCAGACATAGGTCAGCGAACTGTAGAAGTCGCCGCCGCTGCTGCCGTACGCTGCCATCGTATCGGCGTAGTCGCCCATTTCCAGCATGGTATAGGTGGACTTAAGGCGATACGCTTCGCCAACTGTGCTGTCGCCACCAAAGAAGCTAGAGAGGTTGTTAGCGCCATTAGAGATGTATTGGGATGTTTGCAGATCGCTGGCGGTTGGCGAGAACCACGGCATAAAGGCCAGGATGAGGGCGATGACGCCAATGGCCAGCGGAACGATGACGTTGGTGTTGAGTGAGACGTTCGGGGCGCTGATCGCTGGTTTTGCCGGGCTAGGGGCAGCGGTGTGGGTGGCGGGTTTCTTGACCGGAGTTTCCTCGCGGGCGGCGGCAGGCTTGGCAGGAGCGGGCTGGCTGGCAAGCTTGTTGCCGCACTTGGGGCAGAAGGCGATGCCGTCGGGGATCTTCTCTCCGCACTTGGGGCAGAACATGGTGCTTCCTTTCGTTGGGAACCTTGACAAGTCCTAAGATAATCTTTGGCCGTCCGGTTATGTTGCGCAACATTGCGCGCGATAGTGTGGGTATCCTTGACGCAAACGAATTAAAGGCGGAGAAAGGATCCCCATGAGTTTCTTTGACGATCTTCAGAACTCTATCAATCGTGGCGTTGCCGGCGCCAACCGCACGGGCAACACGATTAAGCTCAAGGCGCAGCTGAGCGAAGCCATGAAGCGCCGTCAGACCCTTGCTGCCCAGCTTGGCGCAAGCTTGTACGAGGCCACCAAGGACGACCCCGAGTTTCGCGCCGGTCGCGAGGCCATTTACGACGGCATCGCTGCTATCGATGCCGAGCGTGCCGGCTATCAGGCCGAGATTGACCGCATCGAGGCCGAGGCCCAGGCTGCCCAGGCCGCTGCCGTGCGCTACACCTGCCCGTTCTGCGGTTCTACCGTTGCTGCCTCCGACCTGTTTTGCTCAGGGTGCGGAAAGCCCATGGCAGAGATCGAGGCGGCAATTTCCCAACAGCGAACCGGCGGTATTGCGACGGCGGCCGCCCCGGACGCGTCAAGCTCTGCGACGTGCCCTCAGTGCGGTGCTCCCATCAACGAGGGCGATATGTTCTGCATGAGCTGCGGGGCTAAGTTGGAGACGGCGCCCGAGCCGGAGCCCGAGCCGGTTGCCGTGCCCGAACCTGAGCCGGTTGCCGAGCCCGTACCGGTTACTGCGTCCGCGCCGGAGCCGGAGCCGGTTGCTGTGCCCGAACCGGTTGTTGCACCCGAGCCGGTTGTTGTACCCGATCCCGAGCCAATTGCCGCTCCCGCACCTAAGCCCGAGCCGATTGTCGCTCCCGCACCTAAGCCTGATCCGATCGTCGTGCCTGCCCCTGCTCCTGTCTTTGAACCCGTGCCGGTAAGCGCTCCCGAGCCCGAGCCTGCCGCCGCGCCCGCACCCGCATTTGCTCCCGAGTTCGTGCCGGCAGCAGTGCCCGTGCAGGCGCCCGCGCCCGCGTCAGAGCCTGCCGTTTCCCTCCCGAACAACACGTGCCCTACCTGCGGTGCGACCAACGATCCCGAGGATAAGTTCTGCATGCATTGCGGCACCAAACTTCACTAACATCGCTTTCCTATCGGCAAGGTTGAACGACGTTAAGGGGGCCGGATCTTTCTGGGCAAAGCGTCTAGGGGTCCGGCCCTTTGCATTGGGCGTTTCGGTGCCTAGTCCAGCTACCGTTTAATGTTGCGCAACAGAATTTGACCAACACCGCTTAGGGTTGAGATGTCCGGTGGTTAAGAGAAAGGAATCTGCCATGAGAAACGTCAAGAAATGTTTCAGGGGGGGGTTGTTGGTCGGAGCGCTTGCGCTCTCGATTAGCTCCCTAGTTGTGGGCAGCGTGGCTACCATTGCCTCGCCCACCCCGGCGTATGCCGCCTCCAAGAAGTCGTCTGAGAAATCTAAGAAGGGAAAAAAGTCCAAGAAGGATTTGCTCAAGGGCGTCAAGGTCAAGAAGAAGGTCGACAAGTACAGCTGGGCCGAGCTCGCGAAGATCTCCGACGCCATGACCAAGTCCGGCAGCCGCAAGGCCGCCCTCAAGATCGCCAAGAAGTACAAGCTCTGCGACAAGGACGGCACGCTCGACGGCAGCCAGACTAAGCGCATGGCGCTCAGTGACTGCGAGAGCACGGTCACGATTGTTGGCCTGTATCACGACGACTTGGCTGATGGTTCGGGCAAAGCGGGACTTACCTGGCAATTTACCGACGGACTGTATGCGGGCAGCCCGATGTACGCCCCTGAAATAGCCGATCTCGACTATTTCCCCAGTTCGATCAGGGATCGTTTGGCTACCATTTCTAAGAAGACGGTCTATCTCGATGGCGCCAAGACCAGCGAGGCAGCCTCGGAAGACGTCAAGATGTGGGCACCTTCGGCGACCGAGTGCCTGGGCGATGCCGAGAGCATGCCTGACGTCAATCGAGACTCCGAGTGGATGGCCACGTCCCTCAATGCCGAGGGTACACAGTATGATTATTACGAGTATCTAGGCTTAAGTTGGGCAAACTCAACAGGATACGCTAGCGATACCGACGTTGAATGTCCCTATGGCTTTGCTTCCGTTTTCGACGACCAAGGGGGTATGAATCTTAATGGTAGTTATGGCCCGTACAATTCGAGGGGGTCGGGCTTCAGAAGCATTTACTATGATCCTTCTGTGCCTGATGCCGATCTGAGGTACTTGGCCGAAATGGGCACCCATGCATATTCGGACTCCAGCGCATGTGCATGCGAAAACTACAATACTCGCCCAAATGATCAGGGCGATATTACGAATGTCGCAGTCATGCCCATGTTTTGTCTGACTGCTTCCTCGGCTGACGATGCGGCAGCAGAGTCAAATGGCGTTGCCATCCAGGACAGTGTGGACAACTATAGCTGGAAAGACCTTAAGACCATTGCCGATGAGATCGCGACGGCGCAGGATGATGATTCTGCGACAGGTATCGCCAAGAAATATCATTTGGTGTCCGAAGACGGAAGGTTGGGCGATGCGTGCTACAAGACCGTCAAGCTTTCTATCGGTGCCGAGGTGAAGGCGTATATCGTTGGCTTCAACCATGACGATCGTGCCGACGGCAAGGGCAAGGCCGGTATTACGTTCTTGGTATGTGGCACGCCGGTTCTCAGCGATTCCATCAACGAAGATGGATCCAACACCGGCGGCTGGAAAGACAGCGATATCCGTAAGAGTTTGAATAAGAAGGTGCTTGCCAGCATGCCCAAGGATCTCAAGAAGAGGGTCGTCAAGGTGACCAAGCTCACCAACAACGCTGGCGTTACGACAGATGCCTCTTCGGTGACGGCGACGGACGATTCGCTCTGGCTGCCCTCCTTGGAAGAACTCTTTGGAAATGATGGTCTTGAGAGGTTACTCAGCTCGAATCAGTCTGACGCGCTTGGTGTTTACAAGGCGGAAGGCAGTCAATATAAAATTTGGTACAAAACTGCCGGTCCCGCCTGGACTCGCACCTGCGATGCAACACGGTCTGGCCAGTTCCTGACCTACAACGGCATAGACTATAGTGGTTCGGCCAAGTCCAGCAACAACAATGACATTTATCTGGGCTTCTGCCTGTAAGAACTGAGGCATTTCGATTCGACGATTGTGGCCCCGGGATTTTCCTGGGGCCCTTTTGGTATTGGAGGGGGACATCGGCTCGCCCTGCAATGTTGCGCAACAGAATGCGTGAATCGTGCCAGAAAATGAATGCAGTGCAAGATGATGGCCGAGAGGAGACGGCATGTCTTTTGATATGACAAGGCGCGAGGCGCTGGGAGTGTTGGGGGCTGCTGCTGGCACGCTGCTGACAGGTCCGTTGCCGGCGATGGCAAGCGATAACAAGGACGACGAGTCGTCTTCCGATGCCGCCAAGGGCTCTGAATCCGGCACCCTGTACGCCGCGCTGCCTGGCGCGAACTCCAACTGGGGATTCGTCGATGTCAACGGTTCGTGGGTGATCGAGCCCTCGCTTGGAGGCATCGCCAGCATTCCGGGCGATAGCTGCTACACCGTGCCGCACGTTAACGACTCCTCATTCGCGCGAGACAACCAGATCAACGTGAACATGGAATTGCACGGCGGCGTTTTTGATGGCGATTTGTTCCCTGCCACCACGGCAGACGATACCGAGACCTGGGGCTATATTGACCGTACGGGTAAGTGGGCGATCGAGCCGCAGTATCTCTATGCCGCTTGCTTTATCAACGGCTTTGCTGTTGTGCAGGATAAGGATGAAGATTTTCACTTTATTACGCCCAAGGGTAAGGACGCCTTTGGCAAGCTCGACTGCAAGACGTTTACGCCGTTTTTTGAGGGCTATGCGTGCCTGTACAGCGGCGATGGTTGGGGCGTAATCGACACCAAGGGCAAGTGGGCGCTCGCTTCGGCTAAAGACACGACCAGCCCGTATAAGTACAGTGCACCGCTCGTTTTTAACGAAGGCAAGTGCTTTGACGATTTTAAGTACATCGACACCTCGGGCAATACGATTTTTGAGTTCAGCGAAGAGGACCGCGGCTACACGAACCGTCTCAACGATGGCTACAAGGACACGAGGCCGATCTATAAATCGTTCCATCAGGACCGCGTTTTTTACGGGCACCGCATGTACGATGCGCAGGGCAAGGTGCTGACGGACTTTACGTTTAACGACTTTAAGCAAGTCATTATTGCCACGTACCAGGACGAGCGCATCTTTCATGAGGATCTTTGCGCTGCCAAAGATCCGATAACGCACGTGTGGGGCTACATCGATAAGGACGGTACTTGGGTTATCAAGCCACAATTCGATGTGGCGTATAGCTTTAGCCAAGGGCTTGCCATGGTTCTTGACCCGGCAAGTGACAACTATGGGTTTATTGACAAAAACGGAGACTGGAAGATTCCTCCGCGCTTTGGGCTGCCCGATGGCAATGCAGGAGACTTGAGCTACACGTTTGATGAAAATGGTCGCGTGTTTGTCGTGGCCGATCTTCCCGATGGCTCGAACTCGGCCCGCAAACGCTACGGCTGGATCGATACCGATGGCAACTGGGTTTGTTCTTGGGAGTACTAGTCATGAAGTGCAAGCAGTGTGGAAAAGAGCTCAAGCAGGGCGCAATGTTTTGCGTCAACTGCGGTGCGCGCGTGGACGATGTCGATTTGGGCCAGACGGTGACCGTTGCGCCGGTGGAGTCCGCGGTGGATCCTGATGCGACGGTAACAGTCGACCCCGATACGGCGGTTGCAGTCGATCCCGATATGACGATGACGGTTGAGCATCGCGAACCTGCAGTAGATTCTGATGCAACGACGGTGGTCGAACCCGTTGATGAGCCGATGGGCGACGTGGCGGATGAGGCCGCAAGTGAGCCGGTGGACGATGGCGCGGACGATTCTGCGGACGAGCCGGTTGACATGAGCGCTGCGTTTGAGCCGAGCTCTGAGGCCACGACCGTGCTTCCGGACGACCCCTTTACTGTTGCTCCGACGCAAAAGACCGTAGCCATGCCAAAGGCGTCTGCTCCGGTCGATTGTTCTGACGCTAATAGTGCCGCCTCGGCTCCTACGGGCCCTAAATCGCCTAAGTCTCGTCGCGCCGCTATCGGCGCGGGCGTTGCCGCTGCCATTGTGGCCGTGGGCGCCATCGGCGCGTTTGCTCTCAAAGGGCTGGGCGCCAACACCTCGGCCGATGACTCAGATTCCGTTACGAAGTCGTCCTCTAAGGCGGCATCTCAAAAGGACGGGATCATCAAGGAGAAGCAGGTCAAGACCGATATCACGGCGGTCAATCAGCTCTCCAAGGGCTTCATCCCCGATAGCAAGTTTGTCGACGGCGGTAGTTATTCGCTTGAATCTTTGGATGTGACCTCTCAAAAGGAGGACGCGGATGGCAATGTGATCGTTAAGGCTACGACTGTGACCAGCAACGATGCTTTCAAGACCACGGCCAAGCTCACCGGCACTTATACCAAGAAGGGCAAAAAGTACACGCCCAGCTGGAGTGTCGATTCGTCGACCACTAAGGCCATTGCTCCTATCGAAAAGGATCCAAGTGGACTTTGGACTCAGGGCGATATCAAGTTTGACAAGAAGGCTCAGACTTCGACCGTCAAGGTAAACTACGAGCCCCTGTGGTTTGAGACGGTCGATGGAGACGTTGAGTACACCTACAAGTTCGATGGCTCCAAGTGGGTTCTTGACGGCGACAAGGCGCCCAAGGTGAGCTATGAAAACTTGGTAAGCGATAAGTACACCGATACGTCCGATGAGGGGCGCAAAGCGCTGGTTGAGCACTTTAAGATCACCTCGGCCGATAACGGTAAGATCGCGTTTAGCTTTAAGTGGACGCAGCTCTTCGAGTCGTTCTATTCGGCTGTAACGCCTCAGATGAGTACTGATGTTTCGGGCGAGGCCACGATCATTCCCGTGACTATGGATTCCGGCAAGCGATTTATTATTTGCAAGACGTATATCGAAAAAGACTCCGAGGTCAAAGGCAATAAGGACGCGTTTGCCGTGAGCATTATGGCCGAGGGTCCTGCCGAGTATGACGATGTGTCTAAGCAGGAAATCGTCGTTGCCGTAACGGGCAAGATGTCCAAAGAGGATCACGACGGTCTTGGATCCGATTTTGCGGCCACGTGCGGCCAGACGTTTAATAGCAGGTTCGAGATTCCCCAGGAGCAGAGTCCTACGAAGGAGTAGGGGTTCTGCGAGTTTTCTTTGGCGCCACGCGGTTGCGGACCCGCGTGGCGCCGCTTTGGCCGGCCCAAAAGGCACTGCTCCCCATGCCATCCCGGGAGCAGCGCCTTTTGGGCCGGCCGTTTGCGTTGTGATGGTGATCTTTAGGGCTTGGTCGTGTTATCGGGCTATGGGTTCATTCGCCGCCAGTAGATTCACCTCGTTCCCGGCAATGTTGCGCAACGCCTGCTTGGCATGGATTTCTACACTTGAGTTGTCCAAAAGGGATTCGGTTCTTGTATGAGGGATGAACGATGAGCAGGAACTCCTATTACGATGACGATATGTCCGAAGAAGATTACGAGCGGGTCATGGAGCATATGTACGAGCTTGAGTGCGAGCTCGAGGAGCCTCATGACGCTCGCGCCGACCAGTTGATTCGCGAGGAGCTCGAGGATCTTTCGAGCGCTATGTTGTTTGAGCCGGTGGTCAAAAACGGTGAGTACCTTGGTGAGCGCGACCATGTGCCCGGGTATTGGACGGATCGTCGCGATTTGGAGTCCGAGTCTTCAGGCGCTTCGAGCGATGCCGACGAGGTGGAAAAGGATGAGCCGTTTGATTTAATTGGCTATCAGGGCTCTTCCTCGGGCGGCTCGGTGCTCGACATGTTTACTCCCATTTTAAGGAGTCGCGTGTTCTGGATCTTCGTCGCGTTTTTGGTGTTTATCGGCCTGCTCGACATGTTCTACGACAGCTTTATTGTTCCTTCGGGCTTCGCTATTAGCCGCATTAATTTCCAGGGCTTGGTGCTGCTGGCGATTGTCGTTGCATGCATTGCCCTGAGGCGTCGTCGCCGTTAACGGCGGTATTGACGCAGCTTCCGATGTTGCGCAACAGAGTGTTGGGACAGCGCCGTATGCTCGGGTTGTCCTACTGGGAGAGCGAGGGCGAGCAGCAGCCTACATTAACGGCCTCTTTTCCGCCGTCTCCGAGAGATTGAAAAATGTTGCGCAACGGAATGGCCGGCCCGTCCCATAGACTGACATGGCAAGAGGGAAAGGCAACTGCCATAGAAAGGATGGATGCAGCATGAAATGTCCTAAATGCGGCAGCGAAGTAAAGTCGGGAGCAAAGTTTTGCCTCCAGTGCGGCGCGAGTATGGACCAGGCATCGACGGGGCGTGAAGAAGCTGCCGCCGTCAGCGAGCCCAGCGCACCGGCAGGCGAACCGGCGACCGACGACACGGTCGAGCTGAGCGCCGATACGGCCGCTCCAGAACCCGAAGCCGAGCCGAGTGCTCACGAGTCTGCTACCGAGCCCGCTGCTGATTCTGCCGCTCAGTCCAAGCCCAAGAAGCTCAGCAAAAAGGCCAAGATCATCTTGGCGGCAATAGCTGTCATCGTCATTGTTGGCGCAGGAGTTGCCTGTGTATTGAGCACGCAGCACCAGCATCTTGTGGCGGCCGTGGAACCCCAGCTCGCTAAGGCACTGAGCAAAAAATACGACGGCGAAGATACGCTCTTTGCCAAGAATGACTATGTGGAGCCGACCGAGTACGAGAGCAGCCTCGACGAGGTCTCGAGCATTAGCGTGTCCAATGGCAAGGCAACTGGATCTGTCCAGGCGACCTTTGACAACGAGAGCTTTGAGTCAAAGGCCAAGCTTAACTTTACGGCTGACGCCGACGACTCCAACAAGCTGTCCCACATCAAGTTCAGCGTCGAATCGCAGACGACCACCCCTATCGCCGGTATCGACTACGACGAGGAAAACGACCTTGAAAACTGTGACTCCGAGTTAACGGATGACAATGAGTGCACGGTCAGCATGCCCTCCGATCCCGATACGCCCTGGTATGCCAATTCCAAGAGCAACGATATCTACTCGTACTCCTTCGACGGCAAAAAGTGGTCTTTTGACGACATGTCCACCGAAGACAACGACACAGACGACTACTACAACTACGACGCCATCGTGGGCAGCTACCACTGCACCAGGGATGACAAATACGTCTGCGATGATCCGATTACCATCACCGACGTCGACTCGGGCGCGGGAAAGGTCTACGTCGATATTCACCTGCCGTTCTATAACGAAGTTACGGGAGAAGACGGCGAGCTCAACGTCACAGACTACGAGGCTTCGATCACGTGGCTGAGTGACGATGTTGTCGGCTTTAACGTTGGAACGAAGGATGACGATGGCAACTACATCTTTATGGTTGTCGTGTTCAACCCCAATGTCGACGGCGCGTTGAGCATCTATCGAGGGACCACAAAGGGCACGGATGTGACTGGCATCAAGGGTTACCTCAATTCCGAGACCGTCGCCGCTACCGATTCCTACATTGACCCTGCGGGCATCTTCCCGCTGGGCCGTTCCGTCGCACCGGGCGACGTTCCCTACCCGATGTTTGCCCACGACTAACGCTCTCGAACAGTAAACGGACATATAGCAACGCGCTCGGGCTTCCTTTTTGCAGCAAAGGAAGCCCGGGTGTTTTTGTTTAAATGGTCGGCATTTCGTCCAGCAACTCAACTGTCTCAATCTGTAACATCTGGGGCCGGTTTTGCTCCGTAGATGTTACAGATTGAGACGTTGTCTTCAGATGGATTGGCTTGTCTTGATCTGTAACATCTACGGGTCGATTTGCTCGGTAACTGTTACAGATTGAGACGTTTGTGAGCCGTGTCGACCGTTTGTCTCGACCTGTAACACCTAGACGAAGATTTGGCCTGTAGGTGTTACAGATCGAGATGTTAGCCAAGGGGCTGACTGAATGTCTTGATCTGTAACGTGTAGACCCGGTTTTGCCCCGTAACTGTTACAGATTGAGACAATCGGCCCAGACCCGCTGCGTCCGCCTCGTCATCTGTGGTTTACGTGGGGGCATGCGAAGCACGGGTATACTAACCGGCGGCGAATCTGCTCCATCGCTTAGAGCTGCTGCGTCTGGACGGCGCGTGATAGGGCTGCCAAAGCGATCGCCAGCGTGCTGAGCAACGTCCTCTCTGTGCGCACCCGTTTTTGTATGTATTAGCGCACTACCAAGCACGCCCGCGCGGCCGTGTGCCGTGCCCATTGCGCGTGCAGATAAGGAACAACAACATATGCGTAATTCTGTATCCGACGTCACCGACGCCGAGATTCTGGACGAGGCCCGCGAGGCCATGACCCAGGCTGCCTTCGATGCCGCCGATGAGGCAAATGCCGCCCAGGCCGTCGAGTCCGCTACCGAGAGTCTGCCCGCCTTTGACGAGCTGGGCCTTTCCGACGAGATGCTTCGTGCTATCGAGAACCTGGGCTACACGGCGCCGACGCCCGTGCAGGCCGGCTCGATCCCCGTGGTGCTCGAAGGCCGCGACTTGCTTGCTGCCGCTCAGACCGGCACCGGCAAGACGGCCGCCTTTTTGCTGCCGACCATGAACAATCTGGAGCACATCGCTCCTCCCAAACCCGTGCGCGAGCGTGGCGGCCGCAACCGCCGTCGCGGTGCCAAGAAGCCCGAGGGCAACGGCCGCGGCCCCGTGATGCTCGTCATCACCCCTACGCGCGAGCTTGCCCAGCAAATTGACGAGGTCGCGAGCAAGATCGCCGACGTCACCGGCCATGTTGCCGTGACCGTCGTGGGCGGCGTGAGCTACAAGCCACAGACCGCGGCACTCAAGTACGGCTGCGACATCCTGGTCGCAACGCCGGGCCGTCTGGTCGATCTGATCGAGCAGGGTGCCTGCCACCTGGACGAGGTTAAGGTCCTGGTGCTCGACGAGGCTGACCGCATGCTCGACATGGGCTTTTTGCCCGCCGTTCGCCGTATTGTGCGCGAGACGCCGGCTGAGCGCCAGACGCTGCTGTTCTCGGCGACCCTCGACGAGGAGGCCGTGGGCGAGATCACCGACCTGGTGAGCGACCCGGCCCGCGTGGAGATCGCACCGGCCACGTCGACCGCCGACACCGTCGACCAGTTTGTGTTCCCGGTGTCCATCGAGGCCAAGAACAACCTGTTGCCCGAGTTTCTCAAGAAGGAGGGCCCGGAGCGTACTATCGTCTTTATGCGCACCAAGCACCGTGCCGACAGCTGCTGCCGTCGTCTGGAGCGCAAGGGCATCAAGGCCGCCGCGATTCACGGCAACCGCAGCCAGGCCCAGCGCGAGCGTGCCCTTTCGGCCTTCCGCGACGGTACCGTCGACGTGTTGGTGGCAACCGACGTGCTCGCCCGCGGCATCGACATTAGCGACGTGCGCTACGTCGTGAACTTTGACGTGCCGGCCGAGCCGACCGACTACATCCACCGTATTGGCCGTACGGGCCGCGCCGGTGAGCTGGGCTGGGCCATTACATTTGTTACCGAGCAGGACGTGGACGAGTTCTACGAGATCGAGAAGCTCATGGATAAGACTGCCGACATCTACGAGGCCGGCGACCTGCACGTGGGTCCCAATCCGCCCGCCGTTGACCCCGAGCGCGATCCTGCGGCCTTTAAGGTGAAGAAGAAGACCAAGCGCGGCAAGTCCAAGAGCAAGAAGAAGCTTGAGCAGGCACGTCGCGACGGCAAACGCAACGGCGACGATTACGGCGATGTGGCCGGTCGTTCCAACCGCGGTCGCGACGAGCGCCGTGGCGATGGCGAGCGTCCGAGCCGTCCCAAGCGCGGCGGTAAGACCCGCGTGCGCGAGGGCGTTCAGGCTCGCGTGGACGAGGCCGTGGAGAGCGTGGCCCGCGAGGTGGCTGCCGAGGAGCGCGGCGGTGCTGGTGCCGTCGAGCAGGCCCCGCGCGGCAACCGTGCCGAGCGCCGTGCCAAGCAGTTCCAGGGCGAGGCACATCGCCGTCGCCGCGAGGACGAGGACCGCGGCGGTCGTCGCCGTGTTGAGCGCGAGGACGAGGGCCGTGGCTCGCGTGGCAGCAAGCGTGGTGCAGGCGACCGTCGTCGTTCCGGTCGCAATGACGAGCGCGGTGGCCGTGACGAGCGTCGCGGCGGCGAGGGTCGCGGTGAGCGTGGCGCCCGCAGCGGTGAGTCCCGTGGCGGCAGGCGCTTTGAAGAGCACGGCGGCCGCGGTAGCGAGCGTCGCGAGGGTGCTCGCGGTAATGGCGGGCGCAGCGGCACCGGCCGTTCTGGCGAGTCGCGCGATCGTCGCGATCCGCGTGCCAGCCGCGATCGTCGCGATGACTGGCGCAACTACGACGATACCCGCGAGGATCGTCGCGGCTATCGCGGCGGGCGTGGCGGCAACCAGGCCGGCTCCCGTGGCGGCCGCGCCGGCGGTCGCGATAACCGTGGCAGCTATGGTAACAGCCGTGGCAGCAAGCGCGGCGGCAGCTCCCGTCGTCCCGGTGACGGCGGCGGCAAGCGCAAGTAACATACGCGTCGCGCTCTAAGTCGAGGCGACCAGAGGGCTCCGGGCATGTTTTTGCTCGGAGCCCTTTTTGGTGCAAGGGGGACAGGTTCATATGCACCAACGTCTTGAAGTTGCGGTGGAATACGGACTGTTTTGGCCTTTTGAGCGGCTTTTCAGTCCCTATTTCACCGCAACTCATGATTGGTGCAAGGCGGCCTGACTCCTTTGTACCAAAAATGATCCGGTTTCCTTCGTCCCCTTCGGATCACATGACCCCTTGGGGACGGAGGAAAACGGATCAGATAGGAAAAATTGTAAGGCGTTATTTGCCCACATGGGCTATTGCTATTTGGTAACGCGTTTTATCAAATATGGCATTTATCTGCGGTAATGTCCTTTTTCACCGCTGAGGACGACGTTTCATACCGCCTGCCGAACCGTATCGTTGTCAAACAACTTTTTAGGTCAGTGTGTTGCGTGTAGCAACTTCGCTCGGCTTCGCCTCCGGGCTGCCATGTGAGAGGGGGCCTTATGGCACGACTGCATGTAATGGAACGCAGCCACGCTCAGGCCGTCATGGACGATCTGCACGATGCGCTCGGACGTCGTCTGGCGGTGAGCTCGCTCGCCCCGTGTCCCGTGGAGTTTACGGCAGCGCTCGTCAACCTGTGCTCCACCCAGAGCTGCGGCAAGTGCACGCCCTGTCGCGTGGGCCTGAGCGCTCTGAGCGACCTGCTCGCCGATGTGCTCGAAGGGCGCGCCGATGAGTCCACGCTCAACCTGATTGAGCGCACGGCCCGCACCATCTACCTTTCGAGCGACTGCGCCATTGGCTACGAAGCTGGCGCCATGGCACTCACGGCCATTCGCGGCTTCCGCGACGACTTTGAGCACCACATCCGCGAGCACTCCTGCGGCTTTGACCGCGAGGCTCGCGTTCCGTGCGTTTCGGGCTGCCCGGCGCACGTCGACATTCCCGGGTACATTTCGCTTGTCGAGGCGGGCCGCTATGCCGATGCCGTTAAGGTCATCCGCAAGAACAACCCGCTGCCGCTCGTCTGCGGCCTGGTGTGCGAGCATCCCTGCGAGATGCACTGCCGCCGCGGCATGGTCGACGATCCCATGAACATCCTCGCCCTCAAGCGGTTTGCCGTTGAGCACAGCGACCTCAACGACCACAAACCGCATGTAGTGGACAACACCGGTAAGCGCGTCGCCGTGATCGGCGGCGGCCCGGCCGGCCTTTCCTGTGCCTACTACCTGGCCGTGATGGGCCACAAGGTGACCATTTTTGAGCAGCGCCACCACCTGGGCGGCATGCTGCGCTATGGAATTCCCAGCTATCGTCTGCCGCGCGAGCGCCTGCAGGCCGAGATCGACTGGATCTTGAGCGCCGGTATCGACGTGGAGCTCGACCACTCCGTGAACGGTGAGGAGCTCACTCGCCTGCGCGACGAGTTCGATGCCGTCTACCTGGCCATTGGCGCCCACAGCGATAAGAAGCTCGGCCTTCCGGGCGAAGAGGCGCCCGGCGTGGAATCGGCCGTCAAGATGCTGCGCGCCATCGGTGACGACGAGCTGCCCGACCTGAGCGGTCAGCGCGTGTGCGTCATCGGCGGCGGCAACGTTGCCATGGATGTGGCTCGCTCTGCCGTGCGCTGCGGTGCCGAAAAGGTAAGCATCGTCTACCGCCGTCGCATCTGCGATATGACGGCCCAGGACGCCGAAATCGCCGGTGCCCAGGCCGAGGGCTGCGAGGTGCTGGAGTTGACGGCCCCGCTCGCCATCGAGACGGGCGAGGACGGTCGCGTGAACGGGCTGCGCGTGCAGCCGCAGATTATCGGCGAGCCCCGCCGCGGTCGTCCGGCTCCGCGTGCCGCCGCCACGCCCGAGCGCGTCATCCCCTGCGAGCGCGTGTTCGTCGCCATCGGCCAGGACATCGATTCCAAGCCGTTTGAGGAGATGGGCGTTGCCTGCAAGTGGGGCTGCATCGTCACCGATTCGGACGGCGCCGTGCCTAACTTCGATGGCCTCTTTAGCGGCGGCGACTGCCAGACCGGCCCCGCCACCGTCATCCGCGCTATCAATGCCGGCCGCGTGGCGTCGGCAAACATCGACCACTACCTGGGCTTCGACCACAAGATCAAGCTCGACGTGGAACTGCCGACCGTCCAGTTTAAGGGCAAGCATGAGTGCGGCCGCTGCGAGCTGGGCGAGCGCGAAGCCGGCGAGCGTATTCACGATTGGAATCTGGTCGAGCAGGGTCTCACCGAGCAGGAGGCGCGCCAAGAGGCGAGCCGCTGCCTGCGTTGCGAACACTTTGGCTTTGGCGCGTTCCGCGGAGGGAGGAACCTGGAATGGTAGAGCCCAACAAAACCACCGGCAGCGACAACACCGAAAACGGAGCGCACAATATGGTCAAGCTCGCTATCGATAACTGCGAGGTCGTGGTTCCCGAGCACACCACGATCCTGGACGCAGCCAAGTCCGTCGGCATCCAGATTCCCACCCTGTGCTACCTGCGCGATCTAAACGAGATCGGCGGCTGCCGCGTGTGCGTGGTCGAGGTTGAGGGCTGTGATCAGCTGGTTGCCGCCTGCAACAACTACGTGCTCGACGGCATGGTGGTCCACACCAACAGCCCCAAGGCCCGCGAGGCCCGTCGCACCAACGTGCAGCTGCTGCTGTCCCAGCACGATTCGCAGTGCACGAGCTGCGTGCGCAGCGGCAACTGCAACCTGCAGACCATCGCCAACAACCTGGGCATTTTCTATCTGCCGTATCAAAGGCATTTGGCGGGCGAGGGCTGGGATTTCGATTTTCCCATCATCCGCGAAAACGATAAGTGCATTAAATGCATGCGCTGCATCAAGGTGTGCGAGAACGTGCAGGGCCTGGGGATTTGGGACCTGACCAACCGCGCCACACATACCGCCGTGGGTACCCGCGGACGCGCGCCGATCGGCAAGACCGATTGCGTCGCGTGCGGTCAGTGCATCACGCATTGCCCGACAGGCGCACTGCGCGAGCGCGACGATACCGAGTCCGTGTTCGATGCGCTCGCTAATCCCGACAAGATCGTGCTGGTGCAGATCGCGCCTGCCGTGCGCAGCGCTTGGGGCGAGGAGCTCGGCATTCCGCGCGAGGAGGCAACCGTTGAGCGTCTGGCGTGCGCACTGCGCCGCGTGGGCTTTGAGTACGTGTTCGATACCGATTTCTCGGCCGACCTCACCATCATGGAGGAGGGCTCCGAGCTGCTCGAGCGCTTGGGTGCTGCCGCTAAGGGTGAGGACGATAGCCGCAGCTGGCCCATGTTTACGAGCTGCTGCCCGGGCTGGGTGCGCTTTGTGAAGGCGCGCTATCCGGAGTTTGTCGACAGCCTGTCCACGTCCAAGTCGCCGCAGCAGATGTTCGGTGCCATCGCCAAGACCTACTACGCCAAGGTGCTGGGCGTTGAGCCCGAGCGCCTGTTCGTGGTGTCCGTTATGCCGTGTACGGCCAAGAAGGCCGAGTGTGCGCTGCCGAGCATGGTGGGCGAGGACGGCGCGCCCGACGTAGATGTTGCGCTGACGGTGCGCGAGATGGTGCGCATGATCCGCGCGAGCCACGTGAGCGTCGACACGCTGATCGAGGAGCCGCTCGATACGCCGCTGGGCTTTGGCACGGGCGCGGGTGTGATCTTTGGCGCCACGGGCGGCGTGATGGAGGCCGCCGTGCGCTCGGCATATTACCTGGTGACGGGCAAGAACCCCGATGCGGACTTCTTCACCGATGTGCGCGGCTTGGACGGCTGGAAGGAGGCCGTGGCCGATATCGATGGCACCAAGGTGCGCGTCGCCGTGGCACACGGGCTAGGCAACGCCGCCCGTCTGCTCGACGCGATTCGCGACGACCGCGTGAGCTATGACTTCATTGAGGTTATGGCATGCCCGGGCGGCTGTGTCGGTGGCGGCGGTCAGCCCATCCACGATGGCTGCGAGCTGGCGGCCGAGCGCGGCCAGGTGCTGTGGGGCCTGGATGCGAAGGCGGACATTCGCTTCTCGCACGAGAATCCCGATGTCCAGGCATGCTATCGCGAGTTCTTGGGTGCGCCACTCTCGCCGCTGGCCGAGGAATTGCTGCATACCGACCATCACGCCTGGTCGATGCCTAACGAGGGGAAGTGCTAACGATGCGCGCGTTTGATGTTGAGCTGTCGCGCCGGGGATTTGCCTCGGCGCTTGCCGCAGGCGCGTTGTTGCTCGCGCTGGCTGGCTGCGGTGGCGGGTCTGCGGGGGCGGGGTCTGCTGCCGGGTCTGCCGCTGACGGTGCCGCCGCGGAGCCGGTTGAGGTGCACGTCGCTTCGCTCAAGGGTCCGACCTCGATTGGGCTGGTGCGGTTTATGGGCCAGGCGACCGATGGCGAGACGGACAATGAGTTCGACTTTGCGATTAACACTGCCGCTGACGAGATCGTGCCCAAGGTGATTCAGGGCGATGTCGATATCGCCCTAGTGCCCGCCAACGTGGCGAGCGTGCTCTACAACAAGACCGAGGGTGCGGTGCAGGTCATCGACATCAACACGCTGGGCGTGCTGAGCGTGTTGACGGGCGACGCGAGTGTGGCCTCGTTTGGCGATTTGGCGGGCCATACCGTCTACATGACGGGCAAGGGCACCACGCCAGAGTACGTCATGAACTACCTGCTGGAGCGCGCGGGCCTGACCGGCCAGGTGACGCTCGAGTTTAAGAGCGAGCCCACCGAGGTGCTGTCGGCCCTGCTTGCCGACCCGTCCGCCGTGGGCGTGCTGCCGGAGCCGTTCAAGACCGCTGCCATCGCCAAGAGCGAGGGCAAGCTGTCGGCACCGGTAAATCTGACTGATGTGTGGGATGAGCTGGCGGGTGACACGGGCTCGCGCCTGCTGACGGGCGTGACCGTGGTACGTCGTACCTTTGCCGAGGAGCATCCCGAGGCCGTGGCGGAATTCTTGCGCTGCCATGAGGCGAGCGTGAAAGCCGTCAATGCGGCGCCGGCAGACTGGGCGCAGGCCGTGGTCGATGCGGGTATCGTCGATAACGCCGCGATTGCCGAAAAGGCGATTCCCGGGTGCATGCTCGTGTGCCAGACGGGGAAGGATATGAAGGCGGCGCTCGGCGGGTACCTGCAGGTGCTGGCCGATGCGGACGCGAGCGCCGTGGGCGGCAAGCTCCCGGCTGATGATTTTTACTACATGGAGTAGCCCGTGCGTGCGTTTGCTCGACAAATGACAGAGCGTATGAAGGCGGTGGCGGCAGCAGGTGCCGTTGCCGCCTTTTGGCTTGCCGTGTGGGTCTTTGCGGCGGCGTTGGTGGCACAGCCGTTGATTTTGCCGGGGCCGGGCGCTGTCGTGGTGGCGTTGCTGCGGCTGGTGTGCGATGCCAGCACGTGGGCGATTCTGGTGGGCTCGGGCGTGCGGATACTGGGCGGGCTGGCGCTTGCCGCGGTGTGTGGTGGCGTGTTGGCGGGAGTCTCGGTGCGGTCGCGGACGTTTGCCCGCCTGGTGGCGCCGGCGCTTTCGTTTGTTAAGGCGACGCCGGTTGCCTGCGTAGTGGTCCTGCTGCTCATTTGGCTGGGGTCGGCGCGCGTGAGCATTGCGGCGGTCTTTTTGATGGCACTGCCGGGCGTGTATTTTTCGCTGGTCGAGGGCTTGACGCAAGCGGATAGGCCGCTGGAGCAGATGTTCCGCCTGCATGGCGTGCGGGGCTGGCGACTGTTTTGCGCCCATACCTGGCGTGAAGTCCTGCCGTTTGCGCTTTCGTGTGCCCGTGCCGTGATCGGCATGAGCTGGAAGGCCGGCGTGGCAGCGGAGCTCATCGGCATGGCGGTGGGCACCGTGGGCGAGCGCATCTATCAGGCGAAGTTGCTCATCGAGACGGCTGACCTGCTGGCGTGGACCGTGCTAGTCGTTGCCGCCTCGTGGGCATGCGAGCGCGTGCTGGTGTGGTTGCTGCGGGCTTCGGGGCCCGTGGGATGGCGTGCTGCCGTGCGGGCGCATGGGTGTGGCGCTCGCGGGCGTTCGGGCGACTCTGCTGGCGCCGGCGCTGCGGCGGAGCTTGCGCTTGCCGTGGGCGATCGTGCGCCCTGGGCGCCGGCGCTCGACAGGCTGGTGCTTCGCGTGCCCGCCGGTGGGCGCACCTGCGTGATGGGCGCCTCGGGTGTGGGCAAGTCGACGTTGCTTGCGCTGGCGGCGGGGGAGTGCGTGCCGTGCTCCATGGTGTTTCAGGATGTGCGCCTGGTAGAGGGCGCCTCGGCTTTGGATAACGTGCTGGTGTGCGCCGACGCGCGCGTGGACGCCTCGAGCGCCGCAGCCCTGCTGCGCCTGCTGGTGCCGGGGGTCGATGTACATGCTCGTGTGGCCGAGCTCTCGGGCGGGCAGCGCCGTCGCGTCGAGATCGCCCGAGCCCTGCTGTGTCCGGGCGACGCGGTGATTCTGGACGAGCCTTTTACCGGCTTAGATACCGCTGCGCGTGACGCATGCGCCGAGGTCGTGCTCGACTTGCTCGACGGCCGCATGCTGTTGCTTGCCACACACGATGCCGCTGACGCTCGGGCCCTCAATATCTCGGACATCATTACGCTCTAAATACTTACTCAGCAACAAAATGATCCGTTTTTCTCCGTTCCCATGGGGTCGGGTATGGTATTCTATCTGCGGGGTAATACTTAGGAATACCAAGTAATACCAACGCCGTAGAAACAAACTCTAGATGCGGGCCAATCGGGTTGCCTTCACAGCCCGTCGCCCAGCCGCGTGGCCCGCATCTATCCGCACCACCGTCGTTTCAAAAAGGAAGCGCCATGGCAGAACACATGACCCCGGTTGTCGCGAAGGTCTTGCCCGAGGAAAAGGCGGCCTTCGCGGCGGCAACCCAGCTCGTAGGCACCACGCCGTCCAACGCTATCCGCATGTTTATCGCCGCGTTCAATCGCTGCGGCACCTTTCCGTTCGACATTTCGCCCAGCGGGGCCTTTGGCACTGCGCCCGATTCTCATCAATAAGTGATCTGTTTTCCTCCGTCCCCATGGGATCAGCTCTCTGCCGAGTTGTGGTAGAACTAGGGAACGGTTTTGAGGAGGTTGGCATGCTCAATGCGATGATTTGGGCGCTTGCCTGTTTTGGCGTTGTCGCTGCCGATATAGCCCTGAGCGTGGTTCTGTTTTCAGTTCTCGATGCCGTATCGGTGCTGACGGGCTATCCGATCGACAATCTCGATATCCAATGGTTCCAGGCTGCCGCTCAGACGGCGTCGTTTTTGATGGCGCTGCTGTGGTGGCGTTATTTGTGGCCGCGCTCGTTTATGGCGCGCTGGCAGGGCGAGCGCCCGCTTGGCGGGGGAGCGCGTGGGGCGTGGAAACGCATCGCCTGCGTTATCGTGATCGGCCTTGCCCTGCAGGTGGTCGTTGGCTACGTGACCGACGCTGTGCTGTCGCTGTTACCCGAGGCGGCGGCCAATTACAGCGAACTTGTCGAGGAGACGGGCATGGGCGACACGAGCTATCTGGCCGTCCTGACCACGGTGCTCGGCGCTCCGTTTTGCGAGGAACTGCTGGTGCGCGGTATCATTTTTGAGTTTTCGCTCCGAGCATTTAACCCGCAGTGCCGTCCGCTCTGGAAACGCCGGCGTCGCGCACGGGCGCAAGACGTCGCCATGGTGCCCTGGGCGGCCCCGAGTACCTGGGGCGTCGCCGCGGCGATTGTGCTGCAGGCGGCGGTCTTTGGCTTTATGCATATGAACTGGGTGCAGGGCTGCTACGCCGGCGCCGCCGGTCTGGTCTTTGGCTGGGTGCTCGTGGCCACTGGAAAGCTCCGCTACACGATCCTGCTGCACTTTGCCTTTAACGCCGGGTCGTACCTCATGGGTTTGCTGTGGTTTGTGAACACGCCGCTCGACGTGGTGGTCACGGTTGCCATCGCCGGCGTGATTCTGGTGGAGGCGATGCGGTCGCTCGGACAGGCGTGCCAGACGGATCGTCCCTACCAGCAAGCGTGATTCCCTTAAGGGCCAACGTGGATAAAAACAAATCTGCTGTGATTCCCCTAAGGAAAACACGACTAGGCGTGTCTGAGCGTGTTCCCCCTAGGGAAATCACGACTGGAGACAGCCCAAGCGTGATTTCCCTAGGGAAAACACGCTTGGCCGATGAGGAGACGCCGACTGGCCAAGAGATGCCGGTCGGCCCTCGCCACGCTAGTTGCGGCGTCCGCCGCCGTTGGCGCCCTGCCGTCCCTGGGCCGCGCGATTGCGACCGGCGGTGTTCTGCGCACGCGACATGCCGCCGTGGCCCTTGCTGCCCTTGGGCCCCTTGCCGGCGGCGCCACCGTGGGCCTTGCCGCCCTTCTTGCCAGTGCCGTGTCCGCCGCTGGCCGATGCCTCGCCCGGGCGCGGCGGCACGGGACGGATCAGGCAATGCTTGGTGTAGCCGATCAGATCGAGGCGGCCAGCCTTTTCCAGCGCCTCGCGCACGAGCTTGTAGTTCTCGGGCTTGCGATACTGGATGAGCGCACGCTGCATGGCCTTCTCGTGCGGGTCGCGCGCTACATAGATCGGCTTCATGGTGCGCGGGTCCACGCCGGTGTAGTACATGCACGTCGACATGGTGGATGGCGTGGGGTAGAAGTCCTGCACCTGCTCGGGCATGTAGCCCATGTCGCGCACGGCCTCGGCAAGGTCCACAGCTTCCTTCATCGTTGAACCGGGGTGGCTCGAGATCAGGTATGGCACCACATACTGCTTGAGTCCGTATTCGCGGTTCAGGCGTTCAAATTTACGGCAGAACGCGTCGTAGACGGCGCGGCTTGGCTTGCCCATCACGGACAACACCGCGTCGCTCACGTGCTCGGGCGCTACGCGCAGCTGGCCCGAGACATGGTGCTCCAGCAGCTCGCGCAAAAATTCGTCCGAGGCGTCGGCCATGGTGTAGTCAAAACGGATGCCGCTGCGCACGAAGACCTTTTTGACGCCCGGTAGCTGGCGCAGGTCGCGCAACAGCTGCGTGTAGCCGCTCTCGTCGACCACCATGTTCTTGCACACGCTCGGCCACAGGCAGCGCTTGTTCTTGCATACGCCGTGCTTGAGCTGCTTGTCGCAGGCGGGACGGCTAAAGTTGGCCGTCGGTCCTCCCACGTCGTTGATGTAGCCCTTAAACTCGGGATCGCGCGTGAGCAGCTCGGCCTCGCGCATGATCGAGTCGTGGCTGCGCATCTGCAGCACACGGCCTTGGTGGAAGGTGAGGGCGCAAAACGAGCACTCGCCAAAACAGCCGCGGTTGGAGCTAATGGAAAACTTGATCTCGGCAAAGGCCGGCACGCCGCCCGCCGCGTCGTAATCGGGATGCCAATCGCGTGCGTAGGGGAGTTCGGCCACCTCGTCCATCTCGTCGGTGGTGAGTGTCGCCGACGGCGGGTTCTGCACCACATAGACGCTGTTGGGGTAGGGCTCTACCAGGCGATGCCCGGTGATGGGGTCCATATTCTGCTGCTGCACGTTAAAGCTGCGCGCGTAGTTGAGCTTGTCGGCGGCAAGGTCGTCCCAGCTGGGCAGCAGGTCGTAGTCGTAGACCTCGTCGAGCGAGCTCGTGCGGTAGACGGTGCCGTTGATATAGGTGATCTGATCGACAGGCAGTCCCGCGTCGAGCGCGTCGGCAATTTCGACAATCGCGTGCTCGCCCATGCCGTAGATGAGAATGTCGGCGCCCGAGTCGAGCAGTACCGAGCGCTTGAGCTTGTCCTGCCAGTAGTCGTAGTGGGCCAGGCGGCGCAGACTTGCCTCGATGCCGCCGATGATGATGGGGGCGTCCTTGAACGTCTGGCGGATGAGGTTACCGTAGACCGTGACGGCTCGGTTGGGACGGTGACCCTCCTCGCCGCCGGGGGTATAGGCGTCGGTGTGGCGGCGGTGCTTGGTCACCGAATAGTGGTTGACCATGGAGTCCATATTGCCGGCGCTGACCAAAAAGCCCAGGCGCGGCTCGCCGAGCACGGTGATGCTGGCGGGGTCGGTCCAATCGGGCTGGCAGATGATGCCCACCTTGTAGCCGTGTGCGTCGAGTACGCGGCTGACGATGGCCATACCAAAGCTGGGATGGTCCACGTAGGCGTCGCCGCAGATGTAGACAAAGTCGCACTGGTCCCAGCCGCGCGCATCCATGTCGGCGCGGCTGACGGGGAGGAACTTATCGCGGCCCGGTCGCCAGGGGCGGGCGGGCGTCGCTTGGGAATGCTTGGTGCGGGCGACCGTGGCCTGCGCCTTACCGCCACGCTTTTGCTGCTGGCCCTGTTTGCCCTGTTGACTGCGCTGGTTGTTCTGAGCGTGCTGAGGCTTTTTTGCCACGATCCCTCCCGGTGTTTGTATGCTGCACGTAATTGTAACCAGTCTTTTTGGGACGGGGCTAAAAAGACTGGTGGCGTACATGAGCTGGCGGATCGGCGCGTCGATGCGGGTGTTGTTTGTTTCCAGACTGTGTATCTGCGCGTTGGAGAACCCGTCTCGCGCGCACGCCATGTTGTCAATGGGTTACAGTATGAACGGCGGCTATGTTTCCGCCAACGCACGAGAGAGTCGTCAACAAGGAGGATGCACGACGATGCAGCGTGCCAAACAGATATCGGAGTCTATTGAGCTGGGCATCATCTTGGCGCTCGCCGGTGGCTTTATGGACGTGTATTCGTACATTGGGCGCGACCATGTTTTCGCCAACGCGCAGACAGGCAACATCCTGCTCGTGGGCGTGAGCATCTCGGAGGGCAACTGGGCACTTGCGGGGCGCTACTTCTTCCCTGTGGTGTCGTTTGCTGTGGGCATTATGCTTGCCGACCTGGTACACGAGCGGTTTGGCAGTGTGATCCACTGGCGTCAGGTGACGGTGTTCTTTGAAGCCGTCATCTTGCTGGGCGTGAGCTTTATCCCCGGTGGCGGTTACAATCTGCTCGCTAACTGCCTCACCTCGTTTGCCTGCGGCATGCAGGTTGAGAGCTTCCGCAAGATACATGGTCACGGCATCGCCACGACCATGTGCATCGGTAACCTGCGCAATGCGCTGCAAAACGTGGACGACTACATCATCACCCACAAGCGCGGCTTTTTGGAAAACGGCGTGCTGTACTTTGGCGTGATCTTTACCTTTGTGTTTGGCGCCGTACTGGGCAACTGGTGTATTGAGCGCATGGGCCTGCATGCCATCGTCGTGGCGAGCTTGCTGCTGTTTGTCGCGTTTGCCATCATGTTTATCGACCGCGAGCGCGATTTGCGCTCTCGCTGGAAGCGTGCCTGCGAAGATTGGAAAGACGCCTGCCGAAAGTAACCGAATGCGGCAAAGGGGCTGTCCCTTTGCCGCAATATTATTCATCATCTGTTGAAACGCTTTAACACCTTTGACGTTCTCACGCGTTTTTTGTTTCAAAAGCGTTAGGATGGGACTTATAGCGCGGGGCGTAATGGGTGCCCCGCACACGATGGGAGGCTATCAATGGCTAATCGTTTCGTTCTCAATACCATTTCTTATCATGGTTCCGGCGCCATCAAGGAGATCCCCGGCGAGCTCCAGCGTCGCGGCTACAAAAAGATCTTCGTCTGCTCCGACCCCGATCTGGTTAAGTTTGGCGTTACCGCTAAGGTGACCGACGAGCTCGACGCCGCCGGCATCGCTTGGAGCCTCTACTCCGAGATCAAGCCCAACCCCACGATTCAGAACGTCAAGGACGGCGTCGAGGCCTTTAAGGCCGCCGACGCTGACGCTATCGTGACCATCGGTGGCGGTTCCTCCATGGACACTGCCAAGGCCATCGGCATCATCATCAACAACCCTGAGTTCGCCGATGTCCGCAGCCTCGAGGGCGTTGCTCCCACTAAGAACCACGCCGTGTTCACCATCGCCGTGCCGACGACCGCCGGTACCGCCGCCGAGGTGACCATCAACTACGTCATCACCGACCCCGAGAAGGTCCGCAAGTTCGTGTGCGTCGACACCAACGACGCCCCCGAGGTCGCCGTCGTCGACCCCGATATGATGGCTTCCATGCCCGCCGGCCTGACCGCCTCTACTGGCATGGACGCTCTGACCCACGCCATCGAGGGCTACACCACCAAGGGCGCTTGGGAGCTCTCCGACATGTTCCACTTTGAGGCTATCAAGCTGATCAGCGAGAACCTGCGCGACTCTGTCGCCGAGGCCAAGTCCGGTCAGCCCGGCTCCGGCCGCGAGGGCATGGCTCTTGGCCAGTATGTCGCTGGCATGGGCTTCTCCAACGTCGGCTTGGGCATCGACCACGCCATGGCTCACACCCTGTCCGCTCACTACGATACCCCGCACGGTGTCGCCTGCGCCATGCTGCTGCCGATCGCCATGGAGTTCAACAAGCCGGTTTGCACCGAGCGCCTGGCCAAGGTTGCCGTTGCCATGGGCGTTGACACCACGGGCATGAGCACCGACGAGGCCGCCGATGCTGCCATCGCCGCCGTCAAGCAGCTCTCCGCCGACGTGAACATCCCGCACGTCTGCGAGGCCATGAAGGCTGACGAGATCGAGGTCCTGGCCAAGGACGCCATGGCCGACGCCTGCTTCCCGGGCAACCCGCGCGAGGCGACGCTCGACGACGTCATCGAGCTCTTCAAGAAGATCTGCCCGGCTGCTTAACCTGGTTCGGCGGGCCCCGCCCGTTAGCCCCAGAATCGTCCTCGGACATGTCGGAGGCCCCGCTGCGCACTACGTGCGGCGGGGCCTCCTTCTGTCCTGCGGAAAGATTCTGGGGCTAACGGGCGGGGCCCGCCGGCTCGTTGTCGTGGCGGG